>ERZ772909.648-NODE-648-length-21003-cov-13.739450_pt1 | contig 21003 bp, 18 predicted proteins | sample MGYA00511137_ERZ772909 | MGnify/ENA primary metagenome ERZ772909 (study PRJEB29015, sample SAMEA2738095) | human oral metagenome | biome: human oral; feature: human-associated habitat; material: saliva | place: China | collected 2270 ... | reverse complement strand
AGGCGAGTATAAAATTATAATCTGATTATAATGTTTCTATAGAATGAAAGTCAAGGATAATCTTAACTTTCAATATGCCAAGATCTTTTAAACAAAAGATGATAGCTAACAAAAATATTAATATACGGAACGAAAAGACCAATAATCCATAACCCACTTAATAGGGAATCATGAAGTCTACGTATGCCTAATGTAATCATTGCTATAGCTGGCCATATCAGGATATACATAAATCCCCAACGTGGTATATAAAGAGGTATACCAAGCTGAACAATTAACGATACTACGGCTATAACCATATTCATAATGATATCCATGAAAAGACGAGTTCCTATGAGACCAACCCAAAAAGCTGATACGGAAGCTCTTCCTTTAATATCAAATGACTTAGCAAATAAAACATCCCATATACAGCTACAAATATAGTCAAATTTACTATTATTTGTAGCTTTAGTAATCGTGGAACTTCGAGTATAGGCAATAATATAGTTATTATATCTATCTCGTCCTTCATCTAAACCATACTTATTAGAATCTGGCACACTAAGTGGCAACGCAAAGCAAGCCAAGATAAAATACTGCCAGAAAAATCCGTCCCAATGAAAGCCTGCATTTATAAAGGTTTCGGATATAGATTCCAAACTAAAACTCATACCCCAATATACCCACAAACTTAGGTATGCTATGGGTACTAAAATCATATACCACCAGGATGAACCACAGTCATTCAATCTACGTTTAAGTAAAAAAATAGTTACTACTATATGTATAATCTGCAAACATCCAAAATAAATATATGACAAATATGTACTGCCTTGAAACAAACCATCTTGAATAAATCCTATCAATACCACAAATAGAAGGTACGCTAAAAATTTACTTCCTATTAAACCAAGTACAGCCCATAAAAATGCCAATCGGCCTATACGTTGATTCACTCGCTGCATTTCTATATTTTGTTTAAATAGTGAAAGTTCATTATCTAACCACATTAAAATAAATCTCTCTTCTCTCTCATACCGAAGGATATCTACAAACTAAAGCTACGTAAATATAATCAATACAAAAACATATAGATAAACAATAGTAATATAAAGCTCAAAAATACTATCACAATAAGACTATTCTTGTAGTCTTTAGATGCTTTCTTTTGAGCAATCTGTAGTATTCGACTTACAATAAAAGAAATGCCCGCAATTATCATAAATTCAAGCGAAATTTCCGTTAAACCTTCAATACAATAATAAGTAAATGCAACAATAATCAATAAAGAACTACATATACAGACCCATTTATATAAATTGGGAAATAGCATAAATTCTCTCCTAGCTGCTTCACGCTCAGAGAGTTGCTTGCCCATAACATACTTATAATACCCTCTACAATTAAGAATCAACATAACTAAGGCTGCAATCATCATATCAAAATTAACATTTCTCATATTCATCCCTTTTATTGTTATATCACACCCAGTTTTCTATCTATTCTAATATAAATAATTAAAATTGAATATATTATTCCTTAAGCAATTGATAATTTATATTGTTTTCCCATAAACACTAATAGTATACTGAAATTACATATGTTATCAGCTTCTACTGATTATTATGCGAAGGAGAGAGAATGAGTTTTTATTTTACTGATCAAATACAGCAGTCTTTCAATAAAATATTCCATCAATGTAATAAAGATATCGCTTGGGAGGGCAAGGCTGAGCTTGAGACCCTTGTGAAATTAGACGAGGAAGGCCAAACGATTCCTGGTATTGGCGATGTATACGCTATTTTGGCGCGCGTTTATTCTGGCCCTCAGTTCACGTGGATTGAGGCAGGCTTTCCTGAGGATGACTCAAAGGCGTATAGTTATTTACATACGGCTATTCGCAAAGGCAGTGCCATCGCCATTTTACAGGCTATGCGTACCTCAGGTGCCCTTACACCAACCATTGAAAAAGAGTTGCCTATGACGAAGGACGAAGCATTCCAGCGCGTTTATGAAGGCGCCCAAAAGGGTTGTTCCTACTGTGCCTACGCCATTGCCAATGTATACCAATGGGGGGATTACCACATCTTACCATCGGCTAAAAAGGTGGCTAATGAAGGTGAACCATCTGGCTTTGCCCGTTTCTTAAAAGGCTTATTTGTACAAGCAGATCAACGTAGATTGGCCAATAAAGTAAATACTATCGCTCAGCAATGGTTGCGTAAATCTGCCGAGGCAGGCCTTGTTATTGCATACCGCAACTTGCGCCTTACCTATGCCGAGCAAAATAATAAGGCAATGGAAGAACAAATTATTTTTGAAGGGGCTGCAGCAGGTTTGCCTCTCATGATGTATTTAGCAGGCGATATTTGTAAAGCTCGTGGGGAGCACGAAGGAGCTCTCGAATATTTTGAGCGCGGTGTCGCGATGAATAATGGCATGTGTTTGCGTGAAGCTGCCGAGTACTATGCAAAACCACATTTGTCTAACAAAAGAATCCCTCAGGATATTCAAAAGGCCCTCAGATACTACGAGCGTGCTGCTATAAGCCCAGATTATTTAGACTTTGACGACCACGCTTATGTTATCATGCAAGCCATCATTATTCGCACCTTGAACATCGATGGTCAGTCCCAAGACTGGTCTCGCATTGCTCACTTATTGCAACAACCAGCTATTTACACTCTCGATGCTATCTGGCCATATCTCGCGTATGTATTTACTTTCAAAAAAGGTAATAGCCCTGCCATAAGAACCGCCATAGAGTGCGTTAATCAGGCTAGCAAATGTCACGATAGATACGGTAGTTATGACTATGCTGACCATCTATGGCAACTGGCAGCCGGCTATTGCTACGAAACTGGTGCCATTACAAAAGAACCTGATTTAGACCAAGCCGTTGCGTTCTACGAGCATGCTCGTGAAAGCATCAGACGTCTCAACACAAGAAATGATAATTGGTTAGGTGCTGGTGAGCCCTTGGTAATTCCTGATGAAGCGTCTGAGCGATTAGAAGCCTTTGAACTCGTTGATGGCCACTATCAGTACAAAGAAGGCGTAAAAGAATCTTCTACAACTTGTAATCCTATGCCACCTGCATGGCCTCAAAACTCTGTTGATGTATTAGAAATCTTCGAGGACTCTACTACTGGTTGGCGCACCAATAAATACGACTGGGCATTCATCCAGCGTGAATGGGATACACAAAAATACCTCAGTTTTATCATCTATGATAATCGTCAATCCATAGAAAACGTCATTTACGATGTGTACAGTATCGTTATGTTCCACAATGAAGATAAAAACTCTTGTACAATCTATCTATACGGCTACCTTGAGGCTACTGACGAACGAGATGAAAATTCGGAGCCTACAGTATATGAAATACGATACTTTAAAGAAATGTCCATTCCTGAAGGGCTCGCTTTAATTAAAGAGTTCTATGATCATGCTACATTGCCTGTTATTGATGAAAGCTGGGAGAGACAGTACAAAAATACTACGCCTCCACGAGAGTATGTATTAACTTGCGACAACGATATCTTCTACCTCAATCAATATGAACTTTCCAATCAAATGATTAAGGATGCCTTAGAAGGCGTAGCCAATGGCAAGTATGATATCATGGCCGTTCGCCCATCTAACCTCGACGATCCAGGTATTAGCTACTTCATCGAGCGTGGAAAAGGTAAAAACTTACACATTAGCCTCTATATCACTATAGAAGACGACACAGAGGACGACATCGTATATGGCTTTGAACGAGAGTCTTGCAACTTAACCTCCATTAACTACTGGATCCAAGAATCTATAACAAGCAATAAACTTCCTGACTTAAGCGATTGGGATGAAATTAAAAAGAAATAAGGGTATTATTTTATTAAGAACGTACTAAAACTAAGAAAGGAGGGATACGTTGGAAACGTGGAAACGAACGGTGTACATCAGTTTAGTCTGTGTATTCTGTACAGCCTTTGGTGTAAGCCAGTTAGCTCCAATTCTGCCTTTATACTTTCATGATTTAGGTGTGCAAACTCCAGAAGCTATGTCCTTATGGTCTGGGTTAGCCACTGGCGCGACCTATATAATCGTTTGCTTAGCAGCACCATTTTGGGGGCGTGTGGCGGACAAAAAAGGTCGCAAAATTACATTAATACGATCTAGCTTTGGCATGGCATTATGTAATATATTAATTGCTTTTCAAACTACACCCGAAGGGGTTGTTTTAATCCGGCTCGTCCAAGGTCTAGTAAGTGGCTTTTACTCGGCATCAATTACATTAATAGCTTCAGAATCACCTATTGAGCGGACAGGTTGGGCCTTAGGATTATTAGCATCTGCTAATCTTGCTGGTTCACTAATAGGGCCTTTATTAGGTGGATATATTGCAGATACAGTAGGCATTCGCAATGACTTCATCATCGTCGGTGCGCTCATGGGTTTAGCTGGTGTGCTGGCTACTATATTCATCCATGAAAATTATGTACCACAACCGAATCCTGAAAAACTTTCCCTCCGTAAGTTGAAAGAGCAAATACCGGAATTTAATAGTATTGTCGCATTATGTGTAGCGTCCTTTATCTATGCAATATGCATCATGTCCTTACAACCTGTTATCTCTGTATATATTAAGGGAATCGTTCCTAGTGATACAGAAAATCTAGCATTTATTGCAGGCGCTGTATTCTCCGCTATGGGTATTGCTCAACTTATGAGTAGTTCTCCACTAGGTAAATTAGTCGACAAGATTGGACCACGCAAAGTATTAGTAGTATCTCTTATTTATGTAGGGATTCTAAATATCCCTCAAGCCTATGTTTCCGATGTATATCAACTTGCAATAATCAGGTTCCTACAAGGTTTTGGTTTAGGTGGCATGTTGCCTGCCTTAAACACGTACCTCTCTTCAAAAACACCTCGAGAATTTACAGGTCAAGTATTCTCCTACAATCAGTCTTGTTTGTTTTTTGGTTATTTCTTAGGATCTGTTGGTGGTGCTAGCCTTATGGCATGGCTAGGCTTTACTACCCTATTCTGGGTTAGCGGTGGCTTATTTATTATTTCCGCTCTCTGGATTGGCTTCAAACTTAAATAATGAAAATCTACAATATAAAGAGAACCCCATCATGATATTAATCATGATGGGGTTCTTTTCTTGTGAATTTTAAATTTAAGGTCGTTGAGCAGATGCGCTTTATAGCATTACAACTGCACAACTACTTTCATCTAATTATAATTATAATAACAACAGCATAATCACTACTGTAGCAATAATACATGGTACCGCATTACGTTTTGCCATTTCCATAGGGTTAATACCTGCAAGACCGGCAATGATGATACCTGCACCTGCTACTGGACTCATGCTACGGCCGATGCCAGCACCTAATTGGGCCATGGAGCCGAGTTGCATAATGCCATAGCCAAAGTCTGCCGCATGCGGTGTAACAGCTCCGTTAAATGCAAGGGCTGCTGCATTACCAGAACCAGAGATAACAGCTAATAAGAATGGACCAAAGGCTGCACCAATTTGAGCGATTTGTTGAGAGTTCTTCATGCCATCAATGAGTGCACTTGTAAGGCCGATATATTGCATACCAGCTGTAAAGGCTGCAGCAGCAGCCATAAGACCTACTACATCACACATGCCATCGCCAGTACCGCGGAAGAATTTCTTAACTGCTTCCGTTACATTCGGACGTACGGCAATAATACCGATAGCTGTACCAATGAGCATAGATACAGGAACAGAAATTTCAGGAATCACTGCTACTTGTTTACTACCGAGTACGAGTAATACAAGCGGAATAATTGGGATGATAGCATATAAATAATTTACTTTAAATTCTTTACCTTCTTCTTCGTTAGCATCTTTCAATACATATCCTGTATGCTCTTTCTTAACGATAGCTACGATATTGAGCAAAATAGCTGCTACGACAATGCCAATAATAGCTTGCATAGAGAAGCTCGCAATAACGGTCATTACGTCTTCACCGGCGAGTTGTGCTACTTGTGGGTTAAACATAAGACCTGGGCTCAATGCACTTCCCCATGTACCTAGGAAAATAGCAGAGCCTGCCATCGCTGGATGCACACCGGAGCGAATAAGTGCAGGAATTAATAGAGCACCTACTGCAGCTGCACAGCCTGCCGCTGTAGGTAACGCAATGTTAATCAAGAACGTAATAATAACAGCACCAGGGATGATGATTTTAGTCATTTTTTTAAGGCCTGCAGAGATGAAATATACCATGTGCTCTGTACATTTTGTATACTCCATAACATAACTAAAACCAAGCACTGTACAAATGGTTGGTACAAGCCCTGGATTTGTAAGCTCTTTTACAAAGGCTGTCGTACCAGCACCAATCTGCCCACCAATAAAGCACATTAACAAGCCCGATAATAACAACACGAGCCGTGTTTCAAACTGTTTAATAATGGCAATAAACGTTGCCACTACGATAACAATACCAGCAATAACCATAATCTCTCCAATCCATGTATTCCCTACCAATAGCAAGTATTCTCTGCCATTCTATTACGGAATACACTCTTCTAACCACGTAAAACATGATATCTTAGCTAGTTAACACAAATCTAACTAAATTATATCTACATCAAATATTACACCGCACTCAACCTAGTTAAGTTTAGTACTTTCTAAGCTAAGCTTTCTTAGCACAGTATCTAATATCTTAGCTCCCGTAACGATGTCATCCATATCTGCAAATTCAGCTGGATTATGACTAATACCTTCGCGGCATGGAATAAAAATCATTCCTGTAGGAACATCATCAGCCCAATGCATGGCATCATGACCAGCACCGCTTGGTATAGTCATATAGTCTACGCCTACAGACTGAACAGCCTCTTCAATTTCGCGAATCATTGCTGAATGCATCGCCACCGGATGATCTTGTGCAACAGGCTCAATCGTATAGGATAAGCCTCGTTTCTCTGCAATAACATCAATAAATTCCTTAATGAGGGTAACTACAGAATCTCGGGCCACCTTAGAAATACTGCGAATATCTACGCCCAGTTTAACAGCCCCAGGAATAACGTTCATCGCTCCTGGCACAACCTCTACTACACCGACTGTACCCACTACTGGAGGCTCTTCTTGCATGGATGCAATCTCCTCAATACCGAGAATGATTTTAGAAGCCCCACAGAGCGCATCATGACGCAAGTTCATTGGTGTGGCCCCACTATGATCCGCATTACCACGAATGGTTACATAGAATCGTTCTGGTGCAGCAATTCCTGTTACAATGCCGATAGGTTTAGCTTCGTGCTCTAACACTTTACCTTGTTCAATATGAATTTCTGTGAAAGACTTTACAGGTCTCTTATATTCCATATGCTCAATAGCATCTGGATTTAAATTACGCTCTTTTAATGCGTCATACAAGGAAGTGCCTTGTTTATCTACTAAGCGATGTAAATCTTGCAATGTCAATTCACCACGCATAGCTTTACTGCCTAATGTGGCTGCTCCAAAGCGGCTAGACTCTTCACACATAAAGTCTACTACTGCAATGGTATGGTCATGTTCAAAACCATCATCAGTCATACTGCGAACCGCTTCGATAGCAGATAATACACCCACAACACCATCATAATTGCCTCCATTAGGTACGCTGTCCGTATGAGAACCAACCATGACAACCGGTAAATCAGGATTCTTACCTACCTTATAGCCTAGCACATTTCCAAAATTGTCTATCTCTACAGTTAGACCCGCATCAGTCATACAATCAATAATATATTGGCGACCTTCCCAATCAGAATCGGTGAAAGCTAGACGATTAATACCTTCACCAGGTGCAGTCAACTGTGCCATAGAATCAAAGTCCTTAGCTAAACGCTCTCGTTGAATCATATAACTCCCCACAATCTAATACTCATATTACATCTAACTTATAGCCCACTATACATATTTCTATGCATCCATCTATATAGTTATGCATCTATATAGTTATGCATCTATAGTTTGGATATATACATCGCAATATCTCAATCAATATAGCCTATTTTAAATAGTGCGTAGCAATTGTACCTAATGCAACAATGCCGTTTAACATATCTTCTTCATCGATATCGAATAATGGATTATGATGAGGTGCTTTAATAGCTGAGCCCAATACCATATAGGTTGCTCGACCACCACGATCAATAACACGATTTAAGAAATAGGCACAGTCTTCACTACCGCCGCCGCTATAATCGAATGGAACTTCTTTAAAGATACCTAATGGTTCAATGATAGATTGTACTTCGCGAGCTAAATCATCGCTAATACGGCCTGCCGGAGTTTCACCTTGTTTTGTAATTTCAAAGGTACAATCATGCATTTCTGCAGCACCTTTAATAATGGTCTTAGTGCGTTCAATCATATAATCATTAATCTCTGTAGTAGCACCACGAGTTTCTAATTTAAGTGTTGCTACATCAGGAGTAACATTGCGACCTGTACCACTTTCAAAAACGCCTACATTCATGCGAGATGCACCCCCACTATGGCGAGCAATGGCTTGTAAGTTAATAACAGCTGTACAGCCTGCAAGCATGGCATTTTGAGCCTTTTCTGGAGAACCACCTGCATGGGAAGAATAGCCATGGAATACAGCATCAAGTTTTGTAGTCGCTAAAAAGCCATGATCACTACAAGCAAAGCAATTAGATAACTGTTCATTAAATCCGATATGCATACCGAACATCAAGTCAACATCATCTACTACGCCAGCCTCTACCATCGCTTTAGCACCACGCACGCCTTCTTCTGCTGGTTGGAAGATAAGTTTAATAGTACCCTTCAAGCCATCCTTATGTGTAGCAATATATTCGGCAAGACCAAGGCCCATTGTCATATGTGTATCATGACCACACGCATGCATAGCCTTCTCATGGCGGGAACGGAAACCAGCCTTAGCAGGAATATGGTTAGATGCTTTAGATTCGATTACATCATTGGAATCCATATCTGCACGGAACGCTACTACAGGACCATCATCACTAAACTTCATAGTTGCCACAATAGCTGTTTTACCATAGCCCATCTTCTCTACTAGTTCAGGATCAGCACCTTCATCCATAGCACGAGCCATTGCTGCTTTCATAACATCCTCGCTCGGCAAACCCATACGAGAATCTAAATCAAGCACTTCTGCACCGAGTGCCACATCATAACCCAAGGCAATTAGCTTTTCAGCTACTTTAGCGGCAGAACGATATTCGAGCCAAGCTGGCTCTGGATACATATGAAAATCTCGACGCATAGAGATAAAATCATCGCGGCGTTGTTGTACGAAATCTTTTACAGACATACTTACCTCCTAAAATACAATAGATACCTATATTTCAACTATATTAAGAGCTACACAAATAGCTAATTAAATAGTCAACCAATAAGATTATGTATACAGAATTATAAATTTCTATATACATCAATAATAATTCTTGTATCTATTATAACTTATATTGATATTTTTAGAAATAAAAAAACATACACACTATGACTAATAAGTATACATAGTAATATATGTTTTTTAAGCAGTCGTTCTCTACTGTACCGCTTCTGTACAAAGCATTATGCCCTTAGTGTATGCCCTAAAAGAGCATACATACGCAGATTACGCAATTTCTTCTTTATTTAATTTTTTTAGTACTTCTCGTTTAATTTGACGTTGTCGATCCCAGGCGATAATGAATACGGTTGCAATGATGCAAATCATGCCAAAAATACCGACCAGCGTAAAATGATTCCCTAGCAATACCCATCCAAAGATCGCTGCTGAGATTGGTTCTAATGATGAAAGTATAGAGCCTTGTACAGCACCAATGAGTCTAACCCCTTCCATATAAGCATTAAAGGATACGACTGTACCAAGTATGATGATGGCGAATAATCCTAACCAGGTCATGCCATCCCAGAGGGCTTCCGATTCTACTTGTTGAAACATAGCTAAGGATAAAATACCACAAATAAACATGGCAAAGCCCACAATGGATGTGGTGCCATATTTCTTTAATAGCTCAATAGGTTGCAATGTATATACACAGATACTGGATGCCGATACAAGCCCCCAGAATAAAGCAAGCACATTAAAGTTCGAAATATCTAGCCCTTCTTGCATGACGATACAGAGTGTTCCCACCAAGGCTAATACAATACAGAAAAGCTCTGGTACAGATGGCTTTTTAAAGTATCTCAAAAATAAATAGATAATGATCAGCGTAGGCGCAACATATTGAAGGACCGTAGCAATACCGACTCCTGAAATGGCAATAGCCTTGAAGTATGAGTACTGAGCTAAAGCAATACCTAAAATACCAAATACTAATAATTTCCCTATATCCTTTGGTTCTTTAAAGATAGAGAAAATACGCTTACCATCCCTTATATAGGCAAGGCCTATCGACAATATACCTGCTATGAGCAAACGCGCTTCTAGTAGCCACTCCACATTGATATGCTTTGCATTTTCAAGGAATTGTACAGATGTGCCTGAAAGCCCCCAAAACAGAGCTCCCATAATGGCGAGGCCCATGCCCTTCCATTGTTTTTCCTCCATACAACCTCCTCTAACAACTACTTTCACATTATGTACAATCATAACAAAGAGGCCTCTAAACCGCAATATCCAGCAAAGAGACCTCAAACTATGTACGTTTTTCTAGAGCAATTATAATAACAGTAGCAATGATCATGGCCATGCCAATTAGCCCTAATGCACTAAATTGGTTGCCTAACAAAGCCCATCCAAAGAAAGCTGCTGAAATCGGTTCAATAGATGACAAAATGGATCCTGGCACTGCACCTATTCTCTTAACACCTTCTAAATAAGCATTAAAGGATACAATTGTCCCCAAAAAGACAACATTGAAACAGCCAATAACAGTCCATACATCCCACATAGCATACGAATTTGGCTGATGAAATAAAATAGCAGCAACAATACCACTGAGAAGCATACCAAATCCTACAATCGGCAAGGTTCCATATTTATATAGTAAATCTACAGGAGAAACACTATATACAGCGACCCCTACAGCAGATAGGAGTCCCCATACGAGCACTGCTAGTGGGAATCGCTCCATAGAAAAGCCATCATTCCCCATCAAACAAATCGTACCTACCAAGGCCAGTATAACGGAGATAATTTCCCCTTTAGAGGGCCTTTTACCATAACGAGCTAGCATATAAATAATAATCATTGATGGCGCCAAGTATTGGAGTACCGTCGCAATACCGGCCCCTGCTAAAGCAATAGATTTAAAGTATGTATATTGGCATAAAGCCATGCCAAATACGCCAAAAACGATAAGGCCTGCTGTATCTTTTAAACTACGAAAGACATGGAAGATAGAATTACCATATTTAAACCATGCATAGATAACAGTCAACAGTCCTGCTGTAATTAACCGCATGGTGACTAGCCATTCCAAGTTCATATCCCTAAAGTTACTTAAGAACTGTACTGAAGCACCTGATACGCCCCATAAAACAGCACCTAATAGGGTTAGTAAGACACCTATAATTTCATATCGCTTCATAGGATTACTCGCCTAAGAGATCCACATGCACTTTTACAACAACCTTGCGGATTTTAATAGGCTTATCATTAACAGCTAATAGTGGTCTATGGATATCAGATGGGAAGAATACTGTATAGTACCCTTCTGGGCAATGGATTTGTCCTTCATCGACAGCTTCGTTTGGGTAGAAATAACAATCACGATCTGGATGAGACTCCACAGGCTTTACGAGGCCTTTATCTACAAAAAAGCCCATATTTTCTTCGCCGCATACCATGAATTGAATATCTACATAATTGCGGTGAGACTCAGGTTTTGTAGTTTCAAATAATTTTGTTTCTACATCGTCTACATTGGCGTACATCATGTCCCCTTCAATGGCATGACGGCCGCCTGGCAATGCTTTCAAATCTGTATTTTTTAGGAAATCCAAAGCTCGTACGATAGCTTTAGGATAGCCCATTTTTGTATAATCTGCAGTAATGCTAGAAAAAAACATATACGATCCTTTCCCGATATATGGAAATAACACCCGATACATAAGCAATTATATTATCTTAATGTTAGCACATATATACATAAAGGACTAGCAATTCTATTATTTCCACTGCTATTTCCACTGCATCTATACATACCAGTGATTAGGTCCCAATATTCTCCGTTATCGATTAGGCTCTATCCTAATCTATTTCAAATATAGTAAAAGCCCTCCATACGCTACATATATGGAGGGCTCGTGTAAAATACTATTCAAATTTATGACTTACGTCAATTGTTATGCTATTAAGTTGTTACGATATGCAATTATCTATTCAGTTGTAGTGATTCTAACTGTATTTGATACAGTACGTGGACATGGTCTTACTTTATTCTTGAGTCTTACGAGCAGCGATAATTTCTTCCGCTTGCTTATGTGGAACCTCTTCATAAGTATAGAACTGACGGTTAAATACGCCTTGTCCTTGAGTGATAGAGCGCAATGCAGTTACATAGTCGGCCATTTCAGCCAATGGTACTTGTGCTTTAACAACAGAAATACCTGTTCTTTCACTTTGTTCCATGCCTAATACACGACCTCGACGGCTATTCAAATCACCCATGATGTCGCCCATGAAAGCATCTGGTGCAAACACGTTAACTTCATAGATTGGTTCTAATAGGACTGGTTTCGCCTTAGGAATTACATCCTTGATAGCCTGTGACGTAGCTACTTTAAATGCTAACTCTGAGGAGTCTACGCTATGGTAAGATCCATCCAAGAGTGTCACTTGCACGCCAATCATAGGATATCCCGCAATTAAGCCTTTATCTAGGGTTTCTTTGGCACCCTTTTCCACTGCTGGTATGTATTGTTTAGGTACAGCACCACCAAAGATTTTGTCTACGAATGCAAATTCGCTTCCATCGTATAATGGGTCCACTTGAATCTTAACGTGACCATATTGACCATGACCGCCACTTTGTTTCTTATATTTAGACTCGGTTTCAGCGGAGCCTTTAATGGTTTCGCGGTATGGAATATATGGAGTCACAAGTTTAGCTTGTACGCCATATTTACGATCCATTTTGTTGAGGATATGCTCGAGATGAACCTCGCCCATACAATCGATTTGTAGTTGACGGGCCTCAGCATTTTTCACTACTACACAAGTAGGATCTTCTTCTGCTACTTTTAGAACAGCACCAGCTAATTTTTCCTCCTCACCTTTTTTCACAGGTTCTAATGCTACTGTGTATAGAGGTTGAGGGAAACGGATAGCGTCGTATGTCACTTTAAAGTCAGGAGCAGTTAATGTATCGCCAGTCTTAGCATTAGCCAATTTCGGTATCACTACGATATCGCCAGCTTTAGCGGCAGATACAGGGATTTGTTGCTTCCCAATAAGGGTAACCATCTTGCCCCATTTTTCTTCTACACCTTGGTTTACATCATAAAGGCGATCGCCTTCTTTTAGTTCACCAGAGAAGATACGTACAAAGCTTTGTTTGCCTGCGAATGGGTCTAACAATGTTTTAAATACAAATGCAGTTAAAGGTTTATCTACATGTACTACACATTGTTCGCCGGTTCCCGCATCAGTTGCGGTCATCACTTTTTTAGTTGCATCCGGCATGTAACGGATCATACGATCCAATACTTGATCTAGGCCAATACGAGATGTGGCACTGCCACACATGATTGGGCACACACGGCCACTAATCATCCCTTCACGCAAGCCTTGGCGAATTTCCTCTAAGGATAATTCTTCGCCTTCTAAATATTTTTCCAACAATTCATCGCTACCTTCAGCCGCGGCTTCTACGGTCATTTCCCGAATTTCTTGAGCCTTTTCGATAAGGTGAGCTGGTACAGCAATCTCTGTTGGTTGGCCGTCCTTATAAGTAAACGCAGTCATTTTTGCTACGTCTACGACGCCTTCAAAGTTGGCGCCTTCACCGATAGGAATCTGCAATGGCATAATACCTTTGCCAAATAATTCCCGCATTCTTTCAATAGTACCGAAGAAATCGGCACCATCCACATCCATTTTATTGATAAATGCCATGCGTGGCATTTGTAATTCAACTGCATAATCCCATGCGCGAACTGTGTCAGTTTCTACACCAGATGTGGCGGATAGTACCATCAACATACCATCGCACGCACGCAAAGCGGCACGAACTTCACCATGGAATTCATTATAGCCTGGAGTATCTACGAAGTTAACCTTATGGTCATGCCATTCACATGGAGCCATGCCCAATTGGATAGTTACGTTACGTTTAATTTCTTCAGGTTCAAAGTCCATAATATGTTTATTGTCTTGGCCTTTACCTACGAAATCAACCGCACCAGAGGTTAACAACAAAGATTCGACAAGAGCTGTTTTACCCGCACCATCGTGGGAAACAACAGCAACATTTCTAATTTTATCACTACTGTACTCTTTCATCGGAATCGCCTCCTTAATGGCAAATTACGGCTTTTGCTATTACATTTCGACACCCAAATAGAAAAGTCCTCTTTTTTCGAAAAAATTTATCAAAAAAAGAGGACTCTTTATTAATATTAATTTATATATGAGTATTATCTACCCACTAAAGAGGCACAGCCGCTAAGAAGCGCCATGAAAAGTGCCCAAATTATAGCGAAGATTATGGACGTTAAGATGCAGGCAATGAATACTTTCATCTTCGAAAGCATTACTTGTGTTGCCATAAGTTCTAAGGATACCCAAATAGATATAACCAATAAGGCTATTGTTCCCACAAAATAGATAACACCAGCAAAGGCCCTACTATCGAATGCAAGTCCTAACATGCCCATTAAAACCAAGATTATCGTATAACCAATACTAAATAATAGTACCCCATACCCTTGTAGATACCAACTAACTTTCATAATCGCCTGTACATTGTCGGTACCACCCATCTTAGTGATAACCCAGTTATATACATAGGAACCGATGGCTACCATCACGAAAGACCAGCCGATACAAATAAGCCATGCAAAGATGAACATAAAACTGGCACCGATACCGATTAAATAGGTTAAACCAGTAAATTCATTATGAGGGAGAAATGGAATTAACATAGTCCCAAATAAAGCCAATATAATATATGGAATAGCCCACAAGAATACAGTGCCCCAGAATCCTTTTTTCAATGTCCCCGATTGTACAACTTGATCAATACCGCCGCTAAAAGGACTCACAAACAACCGCCAAAAATCAGAATACCATTTTGTCTCCATAATACACCTCATGTAATGGGGTCCCATCTATATATATAGGTAAAACTACCCCAAAACTTATAATAGAATCAATGAATTAGATACACAGAGAAAGCTAAAATTCCCCTGTACGTTTTCCGTAATGTTTAGAATCACCATTTTGCTTCCAACCTACGGTATCACCGATGGACATTACACGACGCGTTAAGCAGTCTTTACATTTATCTGCATTATCATCTACACAAGGTTTATTGTCATATAACAAATACTTTGCCCGATGTTCAGGGATTGTAATAATAGGCATCAAAATATTGGCTCCTGCAGCAAGGCCTTTTTCACGGCCCAGTTTATCCAAAGCTTGCAACGCTGTAGTAGCCGCAATGTTTACATCTTTCAAGAACAAGCGAGTTAAGGCAATCATCTTAAGGCCCAATTGAATACGGCGCAATTTACCGGCTTCATCATCGATGCCCATCGCTAGAGCCTCTTGGCCTAGGGGCGTATCGTGATGCACTACATAAGGACCCATACCAATCATATCGATATCCATGTCGCGATAGAATAAGATATCATTCACTAAATCTTCCTCTGTTTGACCAGGTAGACCGATCATAACGCCTGTCCCAACTTGGAAGCCGACACGGCGCAAACGACGTAAACATTCTACGCGCGTTTCAAAGGAATGCAATTCATCTTGAGGATGAATTTTGTGATATAGCTCTTTATTCGTAGTTTCAATGCGCAATAAGTAACGGCTCGCACCGGCTTCACGCATGCGGCGGTACGCCTCTTCGCTTTGTTCCCCTACGCACATCGTAATGCCGAGGGAACCATCGCCAATGGCTTTAATATCCCGAATGAGATCTACCACATAATCAACGAATATATCATCACTGCGTTCACCAGATTGTAACGTAATAGAACCATATTCATGGTCATACGCCCACTGAGCCATCTTGATGATGTCTTCACGGTTCATATCAAAGCGTTCCGTCTTGTCATTTTCACGACGGATACCGCAGTAATTACAATTCTTAATGCATCGGTTCGAGAACTCGATGAGGCCACGATAGTACGCTACAGGCTGTACATATTTTGCCTTTACTTCATAAGCCTTTTTATATATTAACTGCAACTCGTCTTCATCAGTTACAGACATGAGAAATCGCAATTCTTCCTCGGTCAGCCATTCATCGCCGACGAGGTCTTTTGCAAGAATGTCTTGCACTTGCAAACAATCACTTCCTTTCATAACGAACCGTCATCGATTCGCTTGGTATAGTAATGGAATCTATGTCAGTGACACAGGTAAATCCATTCACTTCGCGCGGCAAATCCCGCACATGTTTCACTTGTGCTGTTAAACATTCGTGAGCCATCACACCGCGACTCATTTTCGAGGACGTACTCATCTGTTTAAACGCATCGCCTCGTAATTCCCAAAATTCAACGGTTACCACCTTCGGATGGTTCACCATTTTGGCATATTCTTTAGATGCTAGATTGAGAATCCAATCTTCCTTGTGAAAGTAGGTATCTACCGCTTCACGCCACGTGTCATATAAGTTAATGCCTACCTTATCGACCATATCAAGCCGATAATCGCGCACGCCCATCGTAGGCTCTACGACACCGTACAAGGCAGACATCACAACGAGATGGCTTTCACCAAAGGCCTTGGCCTCATCAGACAAGTTCTGCCAGTCTAAATATTTGAAAGCAATACCATCGTAGCTTTCACAAGCAATACCTACTGGCTGGGACTCAAAATCTTGATAAAAATCAAAGAGCGCCTGTGCCTTATCATCCTTGAGTTTCAAAGCCTTACCAAGGGCCGCCACATCTAGGGACTGCACATGTTTTACAAGGTCTTGCGTAATGTGCGGTTGAAATTGACCGTCCTGAACTGCAGTATGTACTGCCTCATCATTGCCAACAGTAGTAATCGTTTTTGTCTTACTAGGAGAGAGGACGATTTTCATGGGATAATTCCGCCTTGATAGTTTCCTCTGTCAAATTGTCGATCAACTCAGGATTCCACAGCATAAGAGGCACAGCCACTACATGGCTAGCTTTCATTTCTTTACATAAATTAATACATTCTTTAAGGTAATCAGAATCTTCATCTACAAGATCACATACGATAACAACGTGACGACCTTTTAAATTTACACCTTCGTAGTCGATGCTGCCAGCAGATACTGTAAGCATGCCAGTTTCTAGACGACCTTCGCTCATGTCGTTCAAGCGAGACATTAGAACGTGTTCGAGCATAGTAGATACAGGTGTTACCACGCGACCAATGCCGATAAGAGCCTCAGGTTGGGCGTGAACAATAACTGTTTTCTTGCGTTTATCAGTTCTAAAATCAACGAGAGCTTTTTCTAAAGCTCCAAAGAACACGAATAATTGCCAAGGATCAAAAGAACCTGTTTGGAACATGTCGATAACAGAGCCATCCTCATCCATATTTAGGCGCGTTAATAATTCCTCTGCAATGTCGTTTACTACAACACTAAAATCAGATTGCATTGCATCTTGTACTTTTACTTCGTCTGCCATTAGGTCCTCCTAATTTCTATCTATTACACTGGTGAGGGAATGTTCCCTACAGGATTTATACTATCTTTAATTGTAACATATTTTATAGCCCACATGGATATTCATGGATACACTTTTTACATAACAACTATACCAGTTATATGACAAAGTAATTCTAATAAAACAATGTTACATGATTAATGTAACTTTATCATTTTTGAACAACTGTTATACAAAAAAAGACCGCAAACGCGGTCTTTTCCTATTACCCTACAATGAGTAGGTAAATATTCATTACAGTAACAACAATACCAATGCCCCATAATAGTACATTCGTATATTTATGGTTCGCATATTGCCCCATCACCTTACGGCTACTCGTCATATAGAGCTGCAAGAAAATTGTAATAGGTAGTTGCAAACTCAAGAACATTTGAGAAATCAACAATGCTTGGAATGAATCAGTAACAAATACAATCAACAGCAATGCCGGAATATATGTTAAAGCCAAGCCTAATCGAGTATGGAAGTCTTTCATATCGTAAGACTCACCAAACATGCCTGCAAATATACTCGCTCCAGCCATACCTGCTGTAGCAGAAGAGGCAAAGCCTGCAAAGAGCAATGCGATAGCAAAGATAGTACCTGCTGCAGGGCCAATGAGAGGTCGTAACAACTCCTCCGCCTGTTCAAGCTCTGTTACTTCAATGCCGTGAGTAAAGAACACTGCCGCCGCCAGTAAAATCATGGCGGAATTAATCATCCACCCAATCCCCATAGAGAATAAGGTGTCTAGGAATTCATAACGCAATTGGCGCTTCATTATAGAAGGATCTTGCGTATTGAATTGCCGACTTTGGATGATTTCTGAGTGCAAGAACAAATTGTGAGGCATAATAACAGCCCCTAAGATACTCAAAATAACGAGCATCGATTCATTCGGAATCTTAGGATCTACCCAACCAATGCCTGCTGCCGCCCAGTCTACATTGACCATATTGACCTCAACGAGGTAGGCCAATGCAATAAGGGATACAAAACCTGCAATGATTCTCTCCAGTTTTCGATAGGAGTTTGTAATGAGCATAACAGTACATATAACGGCCGTTAATACACTACCTATCAGAAGCGGAATGCCAAAGAGCATTTTCAATGCAATAGCAGCGCCGATAAATTCAGCCAATGCCGTCGCCGCAGCTGCAATGCCAGCTGTACTCAACACAAATCGAGATACATAGGGAGGCAAGAATTCATAAGCACATTCGGATAAGCATTGGCCCCGTACAATGCCTAAATGAGCCACATTATGCTGCAATAAAATCAGCATAATCGTAGATAGTGTTACTACCCATAAAAGTTCGTAACCATAACTAGCACCAGCCGCAAGATTAGCCGCCCAATTGCCAGGGTCGATAAACCCTACAGTTACGATAATGCCAGGCCCTATAAATTTAAAAACCTCGCTCACCTGGTGCTTACCATTTTGGTGAACAGTAAACAACTGTTTCTTTAAGAAATCAATCATTATAACTCCTTATTAAGGGTTATAGAGTAAAGGTCATCTCCGTTTGCATGCGAGCATCGGTTTTAGATTTTGTATCCTTACCACCGGTATAACGGATGCGCACATTATTATTTACTTTAACACGAGAATCATCAATTTTGAATTTCTTCATTTTTTCTTTGATTTGTTCATCTGTTAAAGCGCGCTCTTCTGGTTTTGCCACTTCATCATTAGCGGTATCTAAAGCCTCTTGTTGAGATTTAGATACTTGGTATGTTTTACCAGACTTCTTAGCTTTTTCAGCACGTTTTTCGTCTAATTTTTGACGGCGCTCTTGCGTAACCTTCTTATCGCGAGCAATACGATAGTCCATTACATCACGCATATTTTCTTGATAAATGCGCAATGCATATTGACGATCGTTTTCGTTCATTTGCTCCCGTTTTGTTACCACCTCATCGATAAGAGGCATAAGCTCATCCTTTGTATAGCTTGTATTGCCATCAAAGACAAAACCATGTGTATCTGTAATAGCACCGTGTTTAATTAACGTTTGTAATGCCGTATACGTCCAATCACTTGGCGTAATTACACCAGCACTCACATGATGTTGTGCTTTACTAGAGCTACTAACAGTTTCTACATCAGCACTAACACCATCCACCATAGGACGTGCACTTGGAATAGCAATGCTTTCAGCATGAACAAAGCCAACAGAGGCAACAAGACATAATGTTCCGATACCGATAGCGCGACGAAGTAAATTCATGTGACGTGTATATTTTATATTCATAAGAGTCTCCTTAAAATTACATTTTATACAATCTATTATATGAAACCCCTTGTCATACGTCAACTCTATAACCTTACACGCCTATATACATCAATATTTACAGGACCTTAAACTCATTTGAGTCCTTACACATTAAGGTCCATACCTAGTAAATATTACAATAAATCAGAACCACCCGTAAAACGGGTGGTTTGCTCACGGGCTATAAGCCCGTAGTACTAGGCCAGCGTCTAAAGGCGCTGGCTTTCACTACGTTCAAGCCGCATAGCCATTGACTCGTAACGTTCCCCTTAAAGGGGATGTGTATTACTTGCTACCCTTAAAAGGGTCCTCATATTCTTTTACACTAAGTTTATCTTTCATTTGGTCATGTAACTCTTGCTCACGTATATATTTCTTTACTGTAGCCTCATTTAAACCTACTGTACTAACATAATAACCCTCGGACCAAAAGTGTCTATTTCCAAATTTATACTTTAAGTTTGCGTGTTTATCGAACATCATTAGTGCACTTTTCCCTTTTAAGTATCCCATAAAAGATGATACTGATATTTTAGGTGGGATTAATACTAGCATATGCACATGATCAGCCATAAGCTCCCCCTCTATAATCTTGACGCCCTTATATTCACATAAACGTCTCAATATTTCACGTAAACTATTTCTGTATTGATTATATATAACTTTACGTCTATACTTAGGTGTAAATACTATGTGGTATTTGCATAACCATTTTGTGTGCGCAAGGCTCTGTGTCTTTGTTGCCATATAAAATCACCTTTCTTTTGCATATAATGCGGCTTGAACACCTACATTATACTTAAGCAAGGTGATTTTTTTGTATAACTTTCGTTGCCGCACCCGCATAGCGGGTGGTTTTATGATTCGCGACTACGTCGCGAACCAGTCTAAAGACAATAACAA
>ERZ772909.647-NODE-647-length-21023-cov-10.230637_pt1 | contig 21023 bp, 17 predicted proteins | sample MGYA00511137_ERZ772909 | MGnify/ENA primary metagenome ERZ772909 (study PRJEB29015, sample SAMEA2738095) | human oral metagenome | biome: human oral; feature: human-associated habitat; material: saliva | place: China | collected 2270 ... | reverse complement strand
GCTGGTGCACGAAGTCCCGCCCGCAGCATGCTGAGGTGATGATTTCGGTGGATCCACATTCGCCGGATGAGTTCCGTGTGAACGGTGTGGTGCGCAATATTGACGAGTTCTATGAGGCATTTGGTGTCTCTGAGGGCGATGCACTGTACCTGGCTCCGGAGGAGCGCGTGCGCATCTGGTAGCACCCCGATAAGGGTATATGCTTTATTGCGTATATAAGTGAGGCGCCCGCCTCGTGGTTTCTAGCCACGGAGCGGGCGCCTTTGAGGTGTAGAAGCTATATGCTTCTAGGCTGCTGAACTTTAGGAGTCGGAAGACGAGGACGAAGAGGAAGAAGTGCGCATACCGGTCAGCTTCCACGCACCGTTCTCGTACACGCCGTGCAGGGTGCGCTCCACATCGTTCTTACGGTCCGAATCGGAGGAAGCGTTCTCCACACGGTCCTTGCTTGCGATGAACTCACCGCTGTCCATGGTCAGGCGGATATCCCAGTCGTAGGCGTCGCCCTCACGTTCGGGCTGCGCGGTGAGCATGGTGATGGTGACGGACGGGTCCTGCATCCAAATCTTGCCCTGCTGCAGGCCAGCACCCAGGGTGCCTTCTTCGGGTTCGAGCATGTTCTTCAGCTCGGAGTTGTCAACCGCACATTCACGCAGGGGTTCGGTCTTACCGGTGCGCATGTAGTACTCAATGGCTGCACCGAAGAACGCGATGGACTGGTACAGGCCCTCCACGCTGTTCTCGTTGGCAACGGCGGGCTTCACGGGCACGGGAGCGTTCTTGGACGGCTCGGTGCGAGTTCCAGGCTGGTAGTCGGCAGGCTTGGAGATGTAGCCGTCGAGGGTTGCAACGCCGGAGTAGTCGGTGCGTGCGGTCTTAGATGCCGACGCGGAAGCAGAAGCGCTACCGGATGCACTGTCGGATGCAGACGCAGAGCCGCTGGTTGCCTGGGGCTGTGCACCGCATGCTGCCAGGAGGGTTGCGCCGCCGGTTGCTGCGAGCAGGCCGAGGGCGGAGCGACGGGTGAGGGGGCTGATCTTATTCATGGGTTCTCTCTATCCGTGGTGGTGGGCGTACCGTGCGGCGGGTACGGCACGATACGCCGGAGGCGGCGCCACGAGTGTGTGGCACCGCCTCCTAGTATATGTTCCGAACACGAGGATAACCCGGTCGGGCGTTTGGTTTAGTTACCGCCGTTATCAACGATGATGACGCGATCGCGACGACCGTAGCGGTTGTAACGGTAGGTGTAGCGGAAGGCCGGGCGGTAACGGACGGTGGGTCGGTTGTAGTAGGCCTGCGCGGGGGTGAGCAGCGCACCGAGGGCGGTTGCTGCGCCGGCACCGGCGGCGGCCAGGGCTGCGCGGCGGGTAAGCCGTGCGGACTTCTTGGAGGTCATGATTGTACCTTTCAAGGTTGGTGTTTCTGCAGAGTGAGCGGTGTTGGTACGGCGTGCGGCCGCGCCTTGAACCTTTTCTTATTCTAGAGGTTAAACGTTAAAGTTTTTGCGCACGGAGTGCACCTTCTAGTTGAGGCTTAGGGCATGTGGGCTAGTCCGCGTTTTTCCGGCGGGATTTTTGCTGAAATATTAGTTTGTCAACACGCCGCGTACGGCCCGGATTCTAGCGTTTTGCGGGGTGAATTTCGTGCGCCGACGGGGGTCGGTTCGCCGCTGAGCCGGCCCTTCTGACGAATGGTCGCCCGGTCTTCACCCAGGCCTTGCACCCAGTTAACCTTCTGGTCAGATACGGTGCGATAGGCTAAGGATGTACCCGCCACCTCACCGTAGCGAGCACGATTCACCAACCACCACACAAGGACGTACATACTATGAGCACGACTGAAGTAAGCAGAGAAGCGCACTCCGCTGCCATCGCAGAGTCCAACTCGGCTGAAGGAGTGAATAGCTAAATGATGTCTCAAGAATTTGCTATTACCTTTTGGGGCGCATGCTCCATCATCACGATTATTTTCACGCTTTTCACCCTGGCCACCTACATCATTAATCGGCGCCGTGACGAGAAGAAAAAGCGTGAAGGAATCTACATTAGTCGTATGCAGACGCTGCTGGCGTACATTATTGTCTTTTTCCCGGGCTTCCCGATTATCTGCTATTTTTTGTCGCTCAACGCCCCCGAGACGAACTCATTTGTAGACATTGCATCCATACTCATGGCTACTTTCCTGTTGTTCTACCTATGGAGCGTCAACGCCACGTACATGAAGATTTCTTCTGAAGGTATTGAGCAGCACACCCCCGTTCGCGGGTCGAGGATCTGCCCCATCGGCGCGATTGATAGCGTCGTGTATAGCGAGTCGAAGGATGAAGATACCGCAAGCCGCACCTGGTTCCTCACCAAATCGGGGGCGCGCATTAACCCGTTGAACCCGAATTATGATGAGTACTATCTCTTGCTTATGACTCGATTTAGGGTTGAGTACGGGCGTTGGCCTTACCTGGATATTCCGGCTGACGTGGATAAGGTGAACCAGCTGGATAACCGTGCTGAAGTCATTCCGTACTTCAAGTTCCGTAAGAAAATCTCGGGTCTGGCTGAGATTGACATGTAACCCGGCTTGCAAGGCTGAAGGCTCCGGGGATGCGCGGCTCACCCCGCGCTGCCCCGGGGCTTTCGGGGCTCATGCACTGGTACCCTCAGCACGTAGGCGCCTCCGCCTAGCCTGGACGGCGCGCGCTCTTCCTATTCACCAACCACACGAAACGAGAACCCACCATGCGCATTTTCCTGATTATTATCTGGGGTATCCTGGCTTTCATCTCGGTAACCGGGACGCTCTATATCATCATCAATTACGAGATTCAGCGCTGGAAGGATAGAGCGCGCCGCAGCCAAGGCGCGTACATCCGACGAGTTAATCAGGCAGAGGCTCTTCTAACAATATTTACCCCCGGGTTCCCGTGCCTTTTTCTTTACCTTCATCTTGTTGACGAGGGTTCTGCGGGTATCTTCTATGAATCGATTGCACTACTTGGGTCAATCGGGCTCATGATGTATGCCTGGTACGTACACATTGCCTATGTGAAGATCTCCCCTGAAGGTATTGAGCAGCGTATGTGGTCGGCACGTACGACCGTGTATCCGGTCAACGCTATTGACGGAATTGAATACTATAAGGCACTTGCTGTAGATAATCAGGACCTCGTCTCTTTCTATAGCAAGTCTGGGAAGCTGATTGCTGCTTTCTCTCCGATTATTCACAAGAATTATCGTCTGATGGCGATTGTGCGGTTCAGGATTGATAATGACCGCTGGCCTGATATGAATAATCCGAGTGATATTGCTCGGGTGGATGCCCTAGATAGTGGCCCTGATACAGTCCCGTACTTCAGGGAAAAGGAGAAGGTCACCGGCCTCGCCGACGTTGATATGTAGCACCGCATAGAGAAAGCCTCTGGGCTGAGAGATTACCTCTCAGCCCAGGGGCTTTCTGTGTACCAGCGGCTACTCACCTGAGCACCAGCTTTAGCGGGTGATAATCGCGAAGTCGCTGCTGGACAGGTTCGTGAAATTACCAATCTGCGCGTTCAGGCGGCACTTAGATGTCACCGACAGCGCCGTCACCACCCGCTGATCCTCAGACACCAACACATGCCCCGAACAACCATCCGAAAAACTAATCAACTGCGCATCCGGAGAAATTGCTTGAACCAGCGTCGAAAACTCACCCGTACGCGGCAAAACCATCAACGGATTCAACTCATCCGCACCACTGGGCCACACCGGAACCACCGTCACCGGCAAAACACTCTGATTCACCACACGAGAAGGAACCCGCAACTCAATCGACCGCAAACGCTGAATCGGGTACGCCGTCGAACGAACCTCCCTGTCAGAAATAGCCTTCGACGTCTCAGAATCAATACGGTTCAGCCATTCCTCAAAAGCACGCGAATCCTTAAACTCAGCAGACACATTCGCCCGGACCTGCACCACACCATTAGCTGGGATACTCACCCCAGACAGATTCCACGAACACGGGACATCCACCGCAGTCACACTCGACTGGTTCTTCGCCACGCCAGAAGACGCCTGACCGGCATCCCACGTTACCGAAGCACACGAACCACCCTCAACACCGGGAAGCACCTGCAAAATATCGCCCCGAAGAGCCGACTTCTGCGAAGAAAACTCAAACGTCAGGCGGGCGCTCTTATCCCGCGGGTTATACGTACCCTCAATACGGGTACCCAAACCACTCGGCAAAGACGCCGAACTACGGCTCGACGCAGACCATGACTCGGCCGTCTTAGGTGAACCCTTACCGCCGCTCAAACCCACAAAGACGAGTACACCCACAAGGATTAGAGAACCCAGGATAGCGCCCCACACCAGCGGGCGGCGCAAGGGCGAACGGACAGGCTCCTCTTCCTCAACGACCTCATCAGGCACATATACCGGCTGCTCCACCACAAAAGGAGCCCGGATAACCGTCTCATTCTGCGCCTGACCCAGCGACGGCATGCCCGCACCATACAGCTCCGTAACATTCTGCCCAGGCACCGCAGAAACCGCAGGGTCAGCACCATGAACCACCGTAGGCGTATACCCCACAGCACCCGAAGACACCTCAACCCACCGGGGAAGCACCACATCAGTAGCGAAACCCTCAGCCAAAAGACGCAACTTAGCGGCAGCCTCAGCCGCCCCAGGACGCTGAGCCGGGTTCTCCGCCAACATCCCGTGAAGAACCTCAGCCACCTCAGCCGGAATCTGCGGCGACACCTGCACCGCACCACCACGCGCCGGAAGAGGACGCGCCGCCACCAACAACTCATGAAGAGTCACCGCGCACGCATAAACATCCACCGCCGGAGTAGCCACACCATGCGCAGAACGCTCCGGAGCCATATACCCCGGAGTACCAGAAAACGAACGAGAAGCCCCCGAACCCGCAGAGCCAGTAAAAGAAGCAATACCGAAATCAGCCACACGAACCTGCTGATCCAGAGACTCCCCCAAAACACCGCTCAGCAGAACATTCTCCGGCTTAATATCCAGATGCATCACGCCCTGACGGTGAGCAAACTCCACCGCATTCAGAACCTGCACCATCAGACTCAACGCCAAACGAACCGGCAGCGGACCCTCAGAATCCAGCTTCTGACGCAACGAACCGCCATGCTGAAACTCCGTCACCAGAGCCAGCACGCCACCCTCAACCACCATGTCCGTCAACGGCACAATATGAGGATGCGACAGCGCCAACAACACCGAACGCTCACGCACAAAAGACTCAAGAACCACAGGGTTCTCCGCAAGCTCCGGACGCAAAACCTTCGCCGCATACAGAGCCCACGAGCCGCTCATCGTAGCAGCCCACACCTCACCGACCGCACCAGAACCCACCCGGCGCAGCAAACGATACGAAGAGCCAAGGGGAGCGCCCGCAGCCAGGCCCCCCGCAGGCTGACCTGTAGCCTGCGGGGTAGGATGAGCATCACGACGCTCCGAGCCGGAGTACTGCGGCGAACCAGCAGGTACAGTCACGGGCTAACTCCTTAACATCAACTTCACAACAAGCAGGAAGACGCCCCAGATGGGGCGACCCCTACAGCAAAATAGCCGGTAAAGTTACACGATACCTCACCACACGACAAACAAGCCCTACAGCCCGCCACGGTGCTGAGAATCCTCAGGGCTCATCAGCTGCACCAGAACCGGCGACCCGGCAAGGAACGCATAGCCACGACCAACACTCAGCTGAACCGGGGCGCGCCTCGGAATGGAGCCGAACATGTCCATATCCGTATCAACATTCGGCTGAACCACAGCACCAGTACGGAACTTACGAATAGCCTTCGTCCAATGGCTATACAAAGGACGCAAATCAGTCGGCTTACCCGTAGCAATAATGTGAACGTCCGGGAAGTCACCCTTCACAATGGCATCAAAAACGTTCATCGGGTCATCCACACGGTCACCGTCATCAATCAGCAACAGCACCGGGCCCGCGGCATCCTGCAACGCCGCCTGCACCTGAGCAGAAGCGTTCTTGCTCTCAAACACCCGGTCAAAAACGCCCTCCGGCGCATTCACCAGACCGGAACGCTGATCGAAGACAGTCCAAACTTCCGGAACCTCAGCGGCATCCATGCGCGCGTTCTCCGCCGCGGTAGCGTCACCGGACGCCAACGCGGCAGATACCGCCTGCTCCGCCGCAGCCCTCGCCCGAGAAACCAGACGAGCAAACGCAACCAGCAGAGAAGACTTACCCGAACGCGGATTACCCGCAACCATGGCGTGCTCACCCTCATACAGCTCGAAAGCACAAGCCTCCAACGTAGCCTCCGCAATACCCACAGGGATGCGCCACAGGCTCGGAGAAAACTCGGCAGCAGGCATGCTCTCCCACGAAACCCACGTCGGCAGCTGACCAATCACGTCGCGCTTAGCAGGAGCCTGCGGGAAGCGCTCACGAATCATAGAGACAGCCTCCTCCACGCCAACAGCGGGAGTAGCCACCTGCATCTGACGTAGACGCTTCGGATCAACACAACGCCCAGGAACCGCAGCCGGAACATTCGTGCCGCGAATACCATGCGAGGAATAATCGTGAATATCGCTGAGCTGGAAGAACCACGTCTGCAACGAAGCATCAAGAATCTGCGAGGGGATATTCTTTGCGCGACTCGTTGACACCACGCAGTGAATACCAACAGCAGGACCATCCGCATACACTCGGTAGAAATTCGCCAACAAATCCATGCTCACAGCGTCAGAGAACTCATCACGCAGCGTCGCAAAACCATCCAAAACAATGAAAAGAGGCTTACGGCGTGACGCATCAGCACGGCGAGCATCAAGCTCCGACTTCACAAAACGCAAGAAACGAGCCTGACGTTCCCTCGCGCCCTGACCGGTACCCACAGCAGAAACAACATGCGGCAAAGAACCCAAGGGCAACAAGCCATCAGCGCCCATATCCACCAGAACAATATCGATGTCCTCCGGCGAGTAATGCTGAGCCAAACCCAGCACCACAGACTGAATCGTCGTGGTCGTACCACTACCGGCAACACCCACCAACAGCAGGTTGCTCATCTCAATATTCCAGCCCATAGGCACCTGACGCTGCAGCTCAGGCTCATCACCCAAAGTGCACATCAGAACACCGTCCCGGACACCACCCACAGTGGGAAGATCCGGGTCCGGGAAGCCACGCACACCAAAATCAGCCAAATCAACATACGAACCCAACGGCTCAGGCCACACCTTACGAGGAGCAACCGCACCACGAGCCGCATGAGCCGCCACAACAGCATCAATCAGCAGATCCAGGTCATTCGCATCACTCGACGACACCTTCGGGCGCGCACGCTCCGAACGAGGAATACCGATACTATCGGTCGCACGAACCTCCAGAGAAGCCACCACCTCAGTGCCACTCTGACCCGTCACCAGGGCAGTCTGCACCGGCGAAATATCGTTCTGGCCCAGCTTCACATACGCGCGACCCATCTGCGAACGCGAAATCTCCGAAGCATCCGGAACACCAATCACGTTCGAAGAATCCTCACGACTCTGCACACGCAACGCCACACGCAAGTTCGTATTCGCCAGAATGTCGTCATTCACCACGCCGGCAGGACGCTGAGTAGCCAAAATCATGTGCACACCCAGGGTGCGACCCACCGCACCAATGCTCACCAGCGACGATAGGACATCCGGGAAGTCCTTTGCCAGCATCGCGAACTCGTCAATCACCAGCAGCAGGCGAGGCATCGGCTCCGGCGGGTTCGTCGCCAAATAATCCTTAATGTTGTCCACGCCCTCGCCAGCAGCCGCAAACAGGCGCTGACGACGGTCCATCTCTGCCTCCAACGACTCAATAGCGCGGTGAGCCAACTGAGCATCCAAGTTGCTCAAAGTACCAATCGTATGCGGCAGACGCTCACACGTCTTAAACGCCGCACCACCCTTAAAGTCAACCAGAATAAAGTTCAAACGGCTCGGATCATGGTGCGCAGCCAAACCCGCCACCAACGAACGCAAAAACTCACTCTTACCCGAACCAGTGGTACCACCCACCAGACCGTGAGGGCCGTCCTTCACCAAGTCCAGGGTGAACGCGCCAGAGTCGCCCACACCAATCTCTGTGCTGAAACCATTAGCCTGCGACCAAAACGCCTCAATATCCTCAGCACCCGGAGGGGTCGGCAAACCAACCAGCTCAGGAAGCTTCACCAGCTGCGGCAAACCGCCGCCCAGAAGCAGACGCTCAGGGTCCTCGTGATGCGCCAAAGTGCGCGCCACATGAAGAGCATCCTCAGCGCTCACACCGGCGAGCACACCATCAGTCACCGTGTAACGGCGGCGAGGCTCCGAATAGGTGATGGAAGCCTCCTCACCAATCTCCACGACCGAAGTACACGACGCAGGAAGACGATCAACAGAAGAAGCCAACACAATACCGGCAACACGGCGAGCACCCGCAGCAGCAGTCTTATTCGCCATCAGACGCACTTCATCGCCATACGCCAAAAGGTCGCGTGCCGGCGACTCACGGCCCTCAGTGAGGGTATCCGAATCAACGACCACGCACAGGCCACGGGTCGGAAGAGACTCAATATCGTTGTAAAGAGAGCGCAGCATCTGATCCGACTGCTCCTTACCAGAAGCAAACCAACGCATCTGCTGGTTCTGCGCCATATGCATATGCGGAAGCCACGACGTCCACACCCAGTCCTGCGAACGCGCCGAATCAGCGCAGACCGCAATCGTCATATCAGCAGGACCCGTGTGGGTCGCCGCCTGCAGCACCAGGCTACGCGCCAGGGCAAGAGACTGCTCACGCGGACCCACAATACCGATAGCACCACCCTCACGCAGGTCAGCAACCAGCGGGGCATCCCACAGGGTATTGTGCTCAAGAATATGCTGAACCTCAGGCTCAGGATTGCTCGGCTTCGTCAGCTCAGGAGCCCAATGAATATGCCCAGTACCCACATGGAAAGTCAACAGGTCAGGGCTGGTGCTCCGGCGACGCCACAGCGTCATTGCAGGAAGAAGCGCCCGCAGCTGAACGGCATCCGGTGCCGGGGCAAGGTCGTGAAGACGCTCAATTTCCTCACGGTTACTCAGAGCGATACGTTCCTTGAACTTCTCCATTTCCTGCTCAAAACGCACACGTTCCTTCACCTTGTCCTTAGCGTGACGACGCTTCTGCTCCACCCACATGCCAATACTCAGGATGGGGCTGAGCATCGCGAAAAGGGCGTAACGAATCTCCTGCATAATCGCGACCATCGCCGCCGCCATAATAATCGGGCCCACCGCCATCGCAAGATTGAACTTTGGCGGATCAGAAACATTCTTGCGGGTAGGCGCCTCCACCTTATCCGGGGCGCTCAACGCGCCCTGACGCGGCGGACGGTTAAACGGTGCGGTACCCGACGCGCTCACATTCGGGGCGCTACCGGGGCGAGGTGCGGCCTTCTCCTGAGGAGCAGGCCGCAGGGTCAGAACGCAATCACCAACGTGGATCGTGGTGCTCTCAGAAACAGTCAGACCCTCCTCAGGGATTTTCTGACCGTCCACAAAACTACCGTTCGTAGAACCCGGGTCAGTGATGCGCACCATCTGAGTGTTTGTCGACTCATCATGAACCACCTGCAGGTGCAGATGCTCCCACGACGCGCTCGCCGTGGGTAGCACAATGTCGGCGTACGGGGAACGACCCGCCACCAGAGGACGCGAAGAAGGGATAGGGCGCGGCAGGGTAACCGTCGAACCGCCGCTCAAACAGACGCTCCAGCCCTGCACCAGGGAAGGGTAGGAGAGCGGTCCCCTAGAGATGCGCATACCCTCCATCGGCTTGACCTCCGCCAGGGTGGAGGATGCCGTCACCGGGCGGTTATCGCAGTACAGTGGCTCGTCGGCAGGCAAGGAGGGACCACCGGTCGCCTGGACGAGATCAGCGATGGTCGTCTCAGGCTGCCAGGAGTCTAGCTCATAGCTCCCGTTATGCTCTTCAAGATCGAGGAAAAAGCGCATAAGGTGTTCTCCAAAATAGATAAATCGTGAGCCCCGCTGGTGAACGGACTAGAAGTAATACCCGAAAGCCGGGGTGTTATGGGCTGGCTCTGTACGGATTAGGCTTTGCTCGGAAAAGCTAGTCGCGAGATTCTGAGGTGAACGTGCGAAGCATCCACACGGACGGATTCACCGCATCCGTTGAGGAAGATCCACCCTGAATCGTCGAAGCTTCCGCGGTCGGGTAAAGAAGACCCACCTGCCCGCCAGCGGCGTAAGAAGACGAAAAATCCAACGGATACGCGACCGTAGAATCTTTAGCGTCCAGCCGGAGAGTTCCTAGAACCCGTCGAACTGCCTCAGGAGTGTATTCACGAACCTGGCTTGTGGCATACGCAAAAGCCAAGAGCGCGTTATGGGAGGGAGCGTCCGCCCACGCTGCCGATTTCGAGAACGCCTGTTCGCCCGACAAGTCCTTTAGCGAAGAATCATTCTTCATACGCTCAACCGTTGATACAAACGCCGAAGAAGCACGACCGGTATCATCAGCACTCAACGCCGCAGCACGTGCCTGCACACGCCCCACAACGCGAATATTGTCAGTCAAGGAACCACCGTTCTCCAGAAGAAGACGCATAAAAGGCTCCGTCAAAGCTTCCTCACCCGCAATCACCGGAGAAGTAATACCCGCCCTCTGAAGAGAACGAAGCACCTTCGCCTGTGTCGACGCCGAACCCGTCAAAACCAGAACAGGAGAAGAGCCCGAAGACTTATCACCCAGAAGGCGCGTCAGCTCCTTGAGAGTGTCCTTCATGCTGTCTTCATCAGCAGAAACATGAACGCGACTCGTATAGGGAAGATCCGGCGCAGAGCCCTCGCCCGCATCCAACAGGATGGTGCGCACCCCATCAAGCTGCTGCGAAGAACCCGCGCTAGACACACCGGCAAGCGAACGAATAGCAGCCGTATAGGCCTGCTTCTCCTGCTCAAGGTCCAGAGCAAAACTCCACACCCCATCGCCAGCATCTACCCGGTCATACGCCTCAATCACCGCAACATTGCGTTCCTTAGCGGCAGCCGTAGCACCCCGAAGATGCTCACCCCGAGAGGCAAGCACAATACCCAAAGCGCCCTCAGACGAGAGCTTCTCTACCGCCTCACGGGCACCCTGCTCCGTTCCCTTATCGTTCGCATAAAGAACCTTTACAGAAGAATTACCCAGAGCCAGACGGTACTGGGCAACACGAGCACCCTGAGCATTCAGACGCCACGCAGACCCCTCAGCATCATCACCAAAAGTAGCGACAACACCAATAACAGGCTCACGACCAGACGCAGGAAGAGAAATAGCCTGCTGAACCGTCACCGCAGACGCAGGGTTCGTACCCGTACCAAGCGGCAAAGGCTGAGGAGTCACAGCGCGCACGCCATACCAGATCCCCACCACCGCAAGGCTAAACAGCACACACAGACTGACACACCACACCACGGTGCGCTGAGTGAGCCGCCTGCCCTCGCGGCGGTGAGGACCTGAATCAGAACCCAAATGAGGGGAAAACCCCACGGCTAATCACCAATCTGGAAGGTGTACACCGTCTTCACCTCTGCACTGCCGGCATTCGACAGATGGAAGGTCGGCAACGAACGCAGACGCTGCAGGGACGCCTTGAACTGCGCCTGACGCTTCTGCAGAGCGGCAATATCCTCAGAACGGAGGTTCGTGTAACCCTGAGCATTCTGCATCGCCAAAGCAAGCTGGTAATCAGCCGCACCAGCCTTTGCACTATTGCTCTTGAGCGCGCCCAAGAGGCCAGCGCCCTCAGCGTTGCTATCGCCCAAATCAAGCATGAGCTTCGACAGGTCGTTATTCAGCTGAACGGATGCACCAGCCAAATCTCGGGTAGCGTTCTCAGCGCGGGTGCTCAGAGCAACCAGAGAGCGCTCAGTCACCGAATCCAGAGACTGACGCAGGCCCTCAATACGATCATTCATATCCTTGTGCTGAACCTCGATAGACTCACCAGCCACCTGAACCACAGTATTCGCGGTATCAGTAATGCCAGCAACCGAAGCAGAGAACGCCTCCTTAGCAGCCGAAGCGCTAGAAGAACCATCGCTCGAAACCTTACGAATCTCCTCGCTAATCATGCTCGTCAGGCTCTCACGAGTCTCATCGGCAGACTCCTTGAACGCTTCCTTAATAGCGGTGGAGAGGTCAGCCTGCATGTTCGTCATATCCTCAAGGTTCTTACCCAAAGCATTGACGGCATCCGAAGCCGAATGGATACGATCGCGCAGAGAAACCTTAGCCTGATCAGTAGGTTCTTCCCTCTTCTCCGTATCCTGGTTCTGCGCGTTTGCGGCATCGTTCAGGGTCTTCTCAATCTCGCCCAGGGCACCATCTACCGCGTTCACAGCATCGTTAAGGTCCTTGGCGTCGCGAGCCAGACCCTCCTTGGGGTCATCCATCGAAGTAGCGGCAAGAACCTCATCCCACGCAGCTACCGCGGCAGCAATACGCTGCTCCATCGGAGTGCGTGCGGCAGGAGTGTTCGACGTGTAGGTACGCTCGTTCGCGTTCTCCACCGTAATGACGCGAGTATTACCTTCCGTAGCAGTAGGCTCGGCGGAAGGCGCCTCAGAAGAGGGAGCGGCGGAAGGCGCCTCAACCTTCTTCGACGGCTCCTCAGAAGGAGCCACAGAAGCAGACTCAGACGGCGCAGGGCTAGGAGCCTCAGACGGCGCCTCAGAAGACGGGGCAGCAGACGGCGAAGCCACGCCACCACAAGAAGAAGCCGTCAAGTAGCCACGCAGATGCTCCACCTGCTCAGCAGACAGAGAACCGCCACGCTCAGTAGACAGAGCACAAAGCTGCTCCGCCAGTTCCTTATTCTGAGCGCTCATAGAACCAGAACCGTCCACCAGCTCCGCACGAGCAGAAGCCGCACGAGAATGAACGTTCTTGATGCTCTCAATTAGACGACTCGACGTTTCCTTCATCTGATTCACACTCTGACGAGCTGCACTAACCTTCTCACTCAAAGAACGCACAGCATCACCATCAAGAGAAGACGGGTCCTTCTCCACCTGTTCAACAAGCTCATCCATCTGACGCTTCAACGCCGAATAGTTGTTGTTTGCACCCTTCAAATATTCCGGCTGCAGGTGATCCACAATCTTCTCACCGGTAGCAACCAGTGCAATCAAAGAACTCTGCACGGTCACCGACGCACCAAACAGGGCACAGGTCACCGAACCGTTAGAAGAGCAAGTCTCAGCGGTCGGGTGCTCCGGGCCAACAATCTCACGAATCGAAGCCGTAAGATCCTGCTGACAATCCGAACTTGCCTCCGCATACGCATTCAGAACAGCAGACAGCTGAACCAAATTACCGTACACACTGCGGCTATTCGCACCCTCCTCACGATGCACAACACAACGACCGCCGCTATGCGAAACAGACACATTGGGGCGTGCCGTCGTATCACCCAACATCGAGTGAAGAGCAGCAACAGTACGCTCCAACTGAGAAATCAGCTGAGAATTGTTAGTACGCGAAGCCTCAGAAAGATCCTTCTGCAGGCTCTCAATATTCGCCTGCAGACCCTGCATAGTCTTCGTCAACGATTCATTCTGAGTCTTCAGATGCTCGGCAGTGTCCTTACCCAAGGTCGCAGACGTATCATCCAGGCTCTGACGCACCTGAGCAACCTGCGAACTAGCGCTAGTCAGCGTCGTATTAACCTCGTTGACCGTATCAATAGTGCGCTGCAGAAGCGCCACCTGAGACGCATCCTGAGAGGTGAAACCATTAGTAATGATTCCCGCGCCAGACAAATCAGAAGCAAAACCAGGCTGCACCGAAATGTTGAAGGTAGGCGCACTAAAATCCTTCGCCTTAACCTTCAACACAAAAGAAGAGGAACTACCAGTCACCGGAGGCGCCGAAATAGCACCCCACTGAACAACAGCCTTACCTTCATCATTAGTGCTCACCACACCATTCGTCGACGAATCAGCAGCATCAGGGGTCGTAATAACCTGAGTAGGAGAACCAGAAAGAACAGTAGAAGCAGCAATAGAGAACGGAGTACCAACCGGTGCAGGGCTGGTACGGCTAGTACCGGATGCGTCATAGGTGACGTCCTCGGTCTTCACCGTCAGGTTCTCGACCGTAACCTTAATCGTGATTTCGCCACTGTAGCCGTTCAAATCATTCAGGTTAGTGCCGCTACCGCGCTCAGTAGAATACTGCAGGCTCACACGCACAGGAAGGTCATTAACGACGTCCTTCGGCTTGAACTGCACATTGCTCGAGGAGCTCGTACGATCCTTGTCATTAACGTAAATGTTGGTCGACTCAATCGACGAAACCTCGCCGTCACGGCCCATCTGAACATTCACGTTCTGCAGAACATTAGTAGCGTTCTCTACCTGGCGGGGGCTCTGAGAGGTAACAGTGCCCTTATCGGAAGGGGTGCTGTTATTGTTCGTGCCCGTGGAGCAGGAAGAGAAAATGAGTGCCGTCGTGACGCCCAAAATCAAAGGGAAGCGGAGTAGACGCTGACGCGCTGTGGTGTGGTTGGTCATGATGATCTTTTCGTTGAGTTACATACCGTGCAGACACATAACAGTGGAAAGTTTGAAACGCCACTGATAGTGCCCACCTGAGTGGAAAGGGTCAGGGGCAAAGCCGGAATGAGAAAAAGCCCCGTACCACTTTATCAGTCCAATATGAGAAGGTTGATATTTTTTCCTCCTAGTCGGTGCCTCATCAGGATATTCAATTCAACCTTGAGGTGATAGTTAAAAGTATTTTTCATTTCATTTCAATCTAGTGCACTTACCGAACTCTGTTCGACATAGAAAAACCCCGCGGCTGAGGTCATCTCTCAACCCACGGGGTTCCACGGTTTAGCTGGCTGCAGGTTCAGCCTCCGGGTCCTCCTCATCTTCCTTCTCGGGGATAGCAACACCCACGGTCACGTACCTCTTCACCAGCAGATACGAGGCGATCACCGGCACCACGTACACCAGCGACAACCCGCTACCGGACTGTACAACATCGGCAGCAAGCCGGGCCGCCGCCAAACATCCACCCAAACCCACCAGGGCTACGCAGAAGCCACGCAACACGCCATACCCGGCAGTGCCCTCCTCAAAGGCTACCGCCCACAGCTTGAACAGGGCGCGGCGCACAAAAATTAGGAAAACCGGCACCAGGCACAGCACCACCGAAACACCTACAGGCTCATAACCGGCAGTAGCGAAAGAAGCCACCGGAATCAGCAGGCAGAAGAACACCATCAGGGCGCTCACACCCAGCACCACCGCGCGAACATACCGGTTGATGCGCTCCATACGGCGCAGGTTAGGGACCTCGTCGCTCGGCTGCGCGGCATTGTAGAAGAACAGCAGAAGAACCAGTGCGGACGCCGCCACATACCAGGGCGCGAAATTGATGCCGTCCACCTGCGGGGTGGAGGCAACCGGCGGGACACCCGCCAGGGAGAGAGCGGCGAGCAGAGCAATTGCGGCGACGCAGAGCGTGCCCACTGTCAGCAGAAAGTAATGGTACGCGCCGCCGTTCTTGGTGTTTTTCACGCAGTGCTCATGAGTGCCGTCAATCGTCACGACAGAAAACAGCATTATCGAGATGGATAGGATGCTCCACGCGTATTCACCCGTCACGACGGGGACAAGCGTGAGAAGAATGGATATAGAGAAAAGAATCCACAGGAATACTCGCTGCAGGGTCGGTGAGGAGGCGAGGGCCTCTCCAAAAAAGCCGATGATAAAGTCACCGATAATGTCCATGGTGGATTCCTTTCTGCGGGGGTGGGGTTATTCTTTGATCTCTTCAAAGCGGATGACAGTGAAGTCGAATTCATCGTTGCGGGAATCGAAGGACTTGTACGCCCTATATTTCTTGCCCGTCTCAAAGTTTTGGAGGTAGGGGTAGATACGTTCCCCATCGGGAGCGTGCCACATTGTGATTGTTCCGCACTCTTCCGTTTCGAATTTACCGGAGATTGCGTAGGGGTCCTCGTGCTCAATGATTTCGACTGATTCGATAGTGCATACTTCAGAGTCATTGTTCGGGTTGTAGTGAGTCGTGAAATATAAGAAACCAAGTGCGGCGAGGAATCCTACGCAAAATATGATGGCTACACGGTCGTCCCAAACATATTCTACTATTTCGCGAATATATTCTTTGAAGTCGACTTTATTCTTCTTTTTCTTGGTGTATCTCTTTTTGTTGGTCTTCTTTATAGCCCCAGTTTCGGCAATGTAATTTGCCTCTGGGTAACTCTTTTTCTTTGAGGTGTTCCTTTTCTTTGAAACGTTCTTTTTCCTCGGGGAGTTCTTTTTCGCTGCTCTTCACCTTCTTTCTGGGCTGCGGGCTGTTATTCTGTGCTGGGTTTCTAGGCTTTCGTTGCCTTGTGTGCTTTGCGGCTTACTTCGGTTGTGCCCATGGTATGTACGTCCTTGTGTGGTGGTTGGTGAATCGTGCCTGCCTCAGTGGTGACGGGCACATTCTTAGCCTATCGCACGGTATCTGACCAGAAGGTTAACTGTGTGCAAGAGCCAGATGAAGACTGAGCGACCAGTCATCAGAGGACCGAGATCCGTGCGTACCCGCCCGATTTACTGAGCTGCAATGAGGGGGACTGCCCCTCCTGCATTGTTGAAGGTGAAGGGTGGCGCGAAATAGTCCGCTGATTTCATATGGAAAGCCCCGGACGGTGCGAGTTGCAGACTCGCGCCACACGGGGCTTTACACACGGGGCTTTATTTATGGCTCATGAGCTGGTTATTCTTTGATTTCTTCAAGGCGAAGAGTGTCAAAGTTTCTATCATCATTTCTCGTGCTCCATGCTTTATACATCTTATATTTCTTCCCCACCTGAATTTCAGAAACATACCTTGGAATATTTTTACCCTCCGGCGCGACATACATTTCAACAACACCACATTCATCTGTCTCAAAAATACCTTTGGGAGAAGTGTCAGTCATGTTTGACACCTGACCCCCAACAATTTCAACTCTAGCTGATTTCACGGTGCATACGGCGTACCAATTTTTATCTTCGATATGCGTTGTATAGTGCATGAATGTAAGCAATAACCCCATACTCAGAACAAGACTAATGAAAATTCTGGCTTCCGGGGGTATGCGTTTCTTGATCCAGGGGAACATTGCTTTCCTACTTTCTCAGTGTCTTGTCTGGTGGGTTATCTACTGGGTCTGGCGCTGCGGGCTGTTACTCTTTGATCTCTTCAAAGCGGGTCGTCACGAAATCCCGATCTTTCTTAGGTGAACGATTAGACACATGGAATAGGTACTTTTTTCTAGGCTGTGCGGTCTTGACATATGCGGAAATCTTCCAGCCCTCAGGGGGTTCAAACATCGTGAGCGTGCCACACTCCTCAGTCTCAAAGACCCCCTTCAAACCAATGTCAGTCATGCCGCCCAGGTCCGTTCCGCGACGCTCCTGCGTGTACGCCTTAGTTACGGTGCAGGTAGCGGTGAAACCGTCACTGTCATCACGTAGATTTATGGGAATAATAAAAAAGATATATCCAACGCACATCGTCAGAAAAAGCATTGTTATTCTTTCCGACCATTTGTTATGAGATTCCATCACTCACCTCATTCCTCATTAGCCTTCCGGGATTTCTTGGCTTGCTGCGCTTCGCGGCGTGCCTCTTCACGTGCCTGCAGACGCTCCAGCCTACGCGCCTCATTACGGGCAGCACGGCGGCGGCGCTTCTGACGCTCACTCTTCGTCTGCCCAACAACGTACTTCGTCTCGCACAAGTCATAAAACTGGGCATAAATGTCTTGCGATGAGCCGTACATCCCCACCACACTTATCACATCCAGGCCGTCCTCCTCAGCCCAGCGCCCGTGATCGTCACGGTACAGCACCTGCGCCATAAGAATCGTCGCATCAAACTGATACGGGTCAAAACTACAGGTACGCTTACCCATCTCAGTGCTGCCAATGCGCAAGAACCCGTTCTTGCCGTTGTTCTCCACATGCGCGAACGTGATGGACGGGTAGGTGAAGGTGCGTTCCTTCCACCGCCAGTTACGCCACCGCACGCAATCCTCGCGTAGCTCGAGGTAGAAGGCGTAGCAGTGATTCAGCGGGAGAGCCCCCAGCAGACCAAGAGACACGATGCTAAAAATGAGGCCAGAAATTGCAACAGTAAAATCCTCTGTTCCTGGTTGCTCATCCCCGAGGCCAAGAGACAGCCAAATAAGCGGCATGCCGACAAACCCGAGGATAGTTACAAACCAGAAGAAGATATATGCCAGGATGGGCCTCTTCTGCCTCTTGTTCAGCGTGGGTTTGCCGAGCTTAATACGGTAGCCCGGTATCAGGGCAACAATAAGTCCCCAAAGGGTTCCGGTTTCAGCAGCGTTCATAGTATGTACGTCCTTGTGCGGTGGTTGGTGAATCGCGCCCGCCCCGGTGAGGTGGCGGGCACGTTCTTAGCCTATCGCACCGTATCTGGACGGGAGGTTAACTCGACGCAATGCTCGGGTGAAGACTCGGCAACCACTTCGCAGATAGCCCGAATCCGTGCCTAACCACCCGATTTCCTCGGCTACTCTGAGAACGAACCAGCACCCTCCGCGCTGTTGCTGGAAGGCTGCGGGTCACCGATAGATAGAAAGGGCAGTTGACCACCATGATAATTACCTACACCATGATTGCCGTATGGGGCGTGCTAAGCCTTGGGCTGATGTACAAAATCTGCCGCGCCGTTATCACCCATGAGATGAGCCGCCGCCACGACAAGAAGCTACGCGCCGAAAACATCCACATCATCCGAGGTAAGCTTCGCAACATCATCCTGGCCGGCTTTGTAGCTCTCACATTTCCTGTCGCAATGTTCCTAACGCACCTACTTGGCGACATGGGATTCCACCTTTTCTACGACATCGCAGCGTTCTGCGCCATGTGCATGGCTATCTGCTTCTTCTACGGACCCGTTGAGGATTACACCGAAATCTCGCCGGAAGGAATCGAAAGGGGCGAATCATTTCTAGACACGGTCTTCTACCCGCTCAACGCAATCGATGCAGTCTCATACAGCCAGGCCTCTGATAGCGACGAGTCAGACAGCGTTACTTTTAAAACAAAATCAGGCAAGACAATTACGAATTTCAGCCCCGGCGATGACGGTTACTACCTCCTCGCAATGACCCGATTCAGGATCGAAAACGACCGCTGGCCAGACATGAACAACCCCGAAGAAGCCGCCCAGGTCAAGGCGTGGATGAACTGGAGCTCCACCATCCCGCACATTAAGGACAAGGAAATCACCGGCCTCGCCGAAGTAGACATGTAGCCCGCGATTCAGCCCGTATTTATCCCGTATTGAGCGCGCACCCGGTGTGTTGCTCAACTAATATTTCCGTAATTTTTCTGCCGGAAAAACGTGGACTAGCCCGCATGGTTTAAGCCTCAACTAGAAGGTGTACTCTGCACGTAAAAACATTAACGTTGAGGCTTACAATAAGAAATGGTCAACGCACAGCCGCACGCCGTGCACGCACCATGTCACTTCACAGAAACACCAACCCCGAAAGGCACATCATGGCCACCAAGAAGCCCGCACGCCTCACCCGCCGCGCAGCACTCGCCGCCGCAGGCGCAGGCGCAGCAACCGCCCTCGGCGCACTGCTCACCCCCGCACAGGCAACCACCTACCGCCCGACCGTGCGCCGCACCCCCCACAACGGCTACTACTCCAACCGTTACGGCCGCCGCGGCCGCATCGTCATCAGCGACTACTACGGCAGCTCCTACGGCCACTACTACTATTACGGCGGCTAAAGAAATACAGCTGTAAAAACATATACTGGAAGACGGCACTACACTCGTGTAGTGCCGTCTTCCCGTTAGATGCCCCAGGCATCACCCGCACCGCGGTGCGGAAAATACACCACAGATAGAGAGAACCCATGAAGAACGTAACCCGCCGATCCGCCCTCGGCCTGCTCGCAGTAACCGGTGGTGCGACCCTCCTGGCAGCATGCGGTGCACAGCCCCAGGCAGCCAGCGGCTCTGCATCTGCATCCGGTAGTGCATCCGCTTCCGCAACTGCGTCCAAGACCGCACGCACCGACTACTCCGGCGTTGCAGTCCTGGACGGTTACACCTCTAAGCCTTCCGACTACCAGCCCGCAACCCGCACCGAGCCTTCCAAGAACGCCCCCGTGCCGACCAAGCCTGCCGTCGCTAACGAGAACAGCGTGGAAGGCCTGTACCAGTCCATCGCGTTCTTCGGCGCAGCCATGGAATACTACATGCGCACCGGTAAGACCGAGCCGCTGCGTGAATGCGCGCTCGACAAGTCCGAGCTGAAGAGCATGATTGAGCCGGCAGGTGGCACTCTTGGCGAGAAGCTGATTAAGGGTGAAGCCTGGATGCACGACGCGTCCGTCACCATCACCATGCTTTCCGCGCAGCCCGAACGTGAGGGTGACACCTACAACTGGAATATCCGCCTGACTATGGATCCCGGCGAGTTCATTGCAAGCAAGGACCGTGTGCAGGAAGCTCCCTCTGAATCGGATCGTAAGGACGAGGTGGAGCGCACCCTGCACGGCGTGTATGAGAACGGCGCGTGGAAGCTGACCGGTATGCGTGCTTCTTCTTCGTCCTCGGCTTCTGCAGTAGCTTCTTCCTCGGCTTCTGCTTCCTAAAATTCAGCAGCCTAGAAGCGTATAGATTCTACACCTAAAAGGCACCCGCCCCATGGGATAAACCCACGAGGCGGGCGCCTTTCTTATATACGCAATAAAGCATATACCCTTATCGAGGTGCTACCAGATGCGCACGCGCTCTTCGGGAGCCAGGTACAGTGCATCGCCCTCAGAGACACCGAACGCCTCATAGAACTCATCAATATTGCGCACCACACCGTTCACACGGAACTCATCCGGCGAATGCGGATCCACCGAAATCATCACCTCAGCATGCTGCGGGCGGGACTTCGTGCACCAGC
>ERZ772909.645-NODE-645-length-21090-cov-2.960970_pt1 | contig 21090 bp, 14 predicted proteins | sample MGYA00511137_ERZ772909 | MGnify/ENA primary metagenome ERZ772909 (study PRJEB29015, sample SAMEA2738095) | human oral metagenome | biome: human oral; feature: human-associated habitat; material: saliva | place: China | collected 2270 ... | reverse complement strand
TATAAAACATCTTTCAAGATAATGGCCGTTTTTAAATAAATTGAAGGATAAATTTTATATTCGTTATCCACGTAGAACATCTTTTCGCTAATTTTAATATTATTTTCTTTTAAAATAGCAGTTCTATAAGTGGTCATATGCATCTGTTGAAGTTCCCCCATATATTTCAATGCATCTTCATATGAAATAACCTCACCATATTTTGTTTCAGGCGATAACTCAACCAATAACTTTTTGCGTTGGTTGTCATCCATAAACACTTGGTTACACGGATTGATAATTAAATCTGCATCGTGATCTTTAAGAAAATCCAATAGATTTTGCAATGCGACTGAATCTACCCAGTCGTCTCCATCTACTACTTTAAAATATTTTCCTGTTGCTTCTCTAATACCGGCATTGATGGTTGAGCCGTGTCCACCATTTTCTTTATCAATAATTCGAACAGAATTAGGGTACTTATTTACATATTGTTGTGCTACAACAACAGTATTGTCTTTTGAACCATCATTAACGACTAAAATTTCTAACAAATCTAAATTATTGTTACGAGCAATTTCATTATTTATTCGTGTTAATTCTTTTAATGCTTCTCTGTCTTGTGTCCAATAATATTCAAAATTAATCTCTCCATTTTCACCTATTTCTTGATTAATTTTAAAATCATAAAAACCTATTTGTTTATATTTTTCCAAATAATCAGTTTGAGTATCTTTCAGCATTTTATTATCAACTGTTGATATTAAATTTGTTGTTTTATTTTGATATTTTAAATTCCAAAGACCATATCCAAAATCAAAAAAATTTCTATTTGCTTTATCTTTTTTGGGTTCTATTATTGCAGTATGTGTCCACATTATATCCCATTCTTTTTCATGCTCACCAAATGGAATAACATACTTATTTACAAATATATTTCCACTATTCTTTTCCGAAAATTTATAATCATTTGACCATTTCAAAGTTATTTTTTTATTTTCACTAAGTCCAAAATTTATAAATCCTTGGGCTAAATTACTATGTTCATAATCAAATCTCCAAGAGAGCAAACTCCCTTTATCTATATATTTACCTAAAAATGAAAATAATGTATCTTTTTGCAAATTTGGTTTTAATGATTTCACATAGTGTGGTATTTTAAATAATTTTTTTTCACCAATCTTTATTCCAATATTTTTAGCAATTAATTTTTTATTTGGATAAAATATAAATTCATCTGCTTCTACTTTATAATTTGGCTTCTCATAATTACTTGTTGTAATCCACCCTTTATATATATTAATTTTTGATATACCTTGTATTTCTGTTTTTTCGCCACCAAAACGCAACTTTAAATTCGTATCAAAACCATTAAATTTAGAAAGAATAGCTTTCTTTGTCTCTGTATTATAAATTATTTGTTCTGCATTTACAACTTGATCATCACGAATAAATACTGCATTTCCATTTGCTTTAATAACATTATCATTTTCTAACTTTTCAATTTGATCTGCATGAATTATAATATCCTCATATTTTACAGTTGAACGCTCTTTAGCTTTTACAGTTTCTTTCTCTAAATCAATAACTGATTTATCACTTTCTAATTCCACTATTTCATCATTTGCATACAAATGTCCATTAAACATAATATAAAATAAAAAGCTAAATAAAATTTTATTTTTTTTTCTCATTTTTTCAACCTTTTTCATGATATCTACGCTTATTATAACATAATTTATTTTTTTAGACAATTTGATTTTACAACAAAAACTGAATAATTTATTATTCTAAATTTATAAAAAAGCAAGTTAAAGTTAAACTAAAACCTGCTTTTTTCATATATTATTTTACACTTCCAAATAAATCATTTAATGATTCTGACATTGTAGGATGTGTGAATATCATGTCACGAATATATTGATATTTTAAATTCCCTTTCATTGCTAAAGCTATAATGTTTATCATCTCATGAGAATCATGACATAATAAAGTTGCACCTAAAATTAAATCTGTTTTAGCATCAACTACCACTTTTAATAATCCTTCTGATTTTCCTTCAATTTTACCTTTTGGAATTGCCATTGCTTCAAGTTTACCAACTTTAATTTCATATCCTTGATCTTTTGCTTGTGCTTCTGATAATCCAACTCTTGATAATGGAGTACTTAAGAATGTAGTGTAAGGCACTACATTTCTATCAAGTGTTGTTCTATTTCCATTTCCATAAACATTATCTCTAATTATTCTAAAGTCATCTAATGAAATATATGTAAATTGTAATCCACCTTTTACATCTCCAACTGCCCAAATATTTTTAGCTGTTGTTTCTAATTTTTCATTTACTTTAATAGCTCCTCTTTCATCTACTTCAACTCCAGCTTTATCTAAATTTAATCCATCTGTATTAGGTCTTCTTCCTATAGCAGCTAATACTTTATTTCCTTCAACTTTTACAACTTCTCCATTTTCTTTTTCAACTTTTACAATCACTTTATTTTCTTCATCTACAATTTCTTGAACTTTTGCTCCTAAAATAAAGTTTACACCTTTTGCTTCTAAAATTGTTCTAACTCTATCAGCAGCTTCTTTTTCCTCTCTTTGTAAAATATCTTTTGCAAAATCAATTATTGTAACTTTTGATCCAAATCCAGAATAAGTTGAAGCAAATTCAAGTCCAATATATCCTGCACCAATTATAACTAATTCTTTAGGTAATTCTTCTAAATCCATTATACTTGTACTTATTAATAAATATTTACTTTCTCTCAAACCAGGAATATTTGGAATGATAGTCGTAGCTCCTGTATTTATAAATATTTTTTCTCCTTCAATTTGAGTATTTTCTCCATTTTCATGAGCAATATTTATAACATGTGAAGATACAAAACTTCCTTTTCCATTGTATAAATCAACTGTTTCTTTCGTTTCTAACATTTCATAATTTTTTTTTCTCAACATAGGTATTAATGTTTTTTTTCTATTAATTACACTTTTATAAAACATTTCTTTCGCAACATCATCATTTAACTCTTTATTTTCTCCTCTTTCAACTCCATTAACTAACACTTTACTAGGTATACATCCAACATTAATACAAGTTCCACCATACATTTCATTAGACTCTTCAATTAATGCCACCTTTTGTCCTTTCATCCCTAAAAATCCAGCTAAAGTTTTTCCACCTTTTCCCCAACCTATTACTATTGCGTCATATTTTTTCATCAGAATCATCCCTTCTTATTTTTTATTTTTAAATATACAATAATTTATATTATTATTCACTTTTAATTCTACCTTCTAACGCTCTCCCTAACGTTGCCATATCTGTATGTTCAATATTACCACCCAGCGGTATTCCACTTGCTATTTTTGATATTTTTAAATTTATATTTTTTAACATTTTTGTTAAATATAAATTTGTAGTTTCACCTTCTAAATCAGGATTTAAAGCCAATATAACTTCTTTAACATTATCATCTATTCTTTGTTCTAACGCTTTAACATTTAAGTCTTCTATCGTTACTCCATTTAATGGATCAATTTTACCACCTAACACATGATACAAGCCATTATATGTCCCTGATTTCTCAAATGCAATTATATCTCTCACACTTTCCACAATACATATTATATTTTTATTACGATTTTCATCAGCACATACTTCACATATATCTAATTCTGATAAATTTCCACATATTTTACAATGTTTTATATTTTCATACGAATCTTTCAATGTTTCTATCATATTTTCTATTTCTATCGGTGCTTTTTCCAAAATATCAAATGCAATTCTCGTTGCACTTTTTCTTCCAATTCCCGGCAATTTAGCAAAAACATCTATTAAATTATTTAATTTTTTCATATTCTACCTTACTTTTTTATTTTTTATATTTCTAGTATATCACTTTTTTTTTATATGTCAAGAAAAAAATGTACCTTTTTTGTAAATGCAAATTAATTATTATCCTATAATTTCAAGGAAAACTATGTTTTGCTTATACAAATTGGTACATTTTTTATTTATTAAATGAAATATTCACTACAAATATTGCATTCAAATGTGTTCTATTATAATCTTTCAACTTTAAATGTGTTCGTTGTCCCAGTTTCTGAAATCCCAGTTACTAGAACTACTAAATCACCTGCTTTTACATCACTTTCATGTTGTGCAGCAACTTCTAAAGCTTTTCTGAAGAAATCATCAGCTTTATCTAAATCAGTTGCAACATATGCTCTAACACCTCTTACAAATGCTAATTGTCTTGCAGTTTGATCATTATCAGTTAATGCTAAAATTGGAGCAGTTGGTCCATATTTTCTAATCATTCTCGCAGCTCTACCTGTTTTTGTCCAACAAACGATTAATTTAGCATTTAATAATTGTGAAGTTTCAACAGCACCCATTGAAATTGCTTCAGTAACTGTTACTTCTCCTTCTGGTTTTTCAATACGTTTGAATTTTTTGAATTCATCTGTTCTTGCAGAAATTGTAGCCATCATTTTTACTGCTTCAGCCGGATATTTACCTTTTGCTGATTCTCCTGACAACATTACTCCATCTGTTCCATCTAAAATAGCATTTGCAACATCTCCTGCTTCTGCTCTTGTAGGTCTAGGGTTTCTAATCATTGAATCTAACATTTGAGTAGCTGTAACTACTGGTTTCCCAGCAGCATTACATTTTCTAATCATCATTTTTTGCATAAATGGAACTTCCTCAGCTGGAACTTCAACTCCTAAGTCTCCTCTAGCTACCATAATTGCATCTGATAATTCTAAAATTTCATCAAAATTATCAATTCCTTCTTGACTTTCTATTTTAGACATAATTTTAATATTATGTCCTCCATTTTCATCTAACACTTTTCTAACTTCTGCTACGTCTGATGCTTTTCTTATGAATGAAGCTGCAATATAATCTACTCCTTGCTCACATCCAAATTTTAAATCAGCAATATCTTTTTCAGCTAATGCTGGTAATCCTACTGAAACTCCTGGTAAGTTTACTCCTTTAGTTCCTCCTAATTCTCCTGTGTTATTAATAGTACAGAATATTTCATCTCCTTCAATTTTATCAACTGTTAATCCAATTAATCCATCATCTAATAAAATTATATCTCCTGCTTTTAAATCTTTAGTAATTCCTGGATAAGATACTGAGATTTTTTCAGCATTTCCAACAAATGAATAATCAGTTGTAATTACTATTTTATTTCCTGCTTTTAATAATACATCTTCTCCGTTTTCTAATTTACCTGTTCTAATTTCAGGTCCTTTAGTATCTAGCATAATTGCAATATACTTACCAGTTTCTTTCATTACTTCTCTAATATTTTTAATTCTTCTACCGTGTTCTTCGAAATCTCCGTGCGAGAAGTTTAATCTCATTACGTTCATTCCACTTTCCACTAATTTAGTTAACATTTCTTTACTTTCGCTTTTTGGTCCTATTGTACAAACAACTTTAGTCATTTTAATTTTCATTTAATTTTCCTCCTAATTTTGGTTTTTTTATAATTATATTGATAACATATTTGCCATCAAATAGTCATCTCTTTTAGATGCTTTAGAATAATTTTCCCAAGCATATGATAAATTATGATAAACAACTTTTTCACTTTCTATTCCTACCATTAATCCTGCTTGCTCTTTTTCTAATAATTCTACAGCTTTAACACCTAATCTAGTTGCTAAAATTCTATCAAAGGCAGTTGGTGCTCCTCCTCTTTGAACGTGTCCTAAAATCGTAACTCTTATATCTGTATCAACTTTAGTTTTTAATTCTTCTTCAATTTTATTAATATTTCCAACACCTTCAGCAACAATTATAATATCTGATAATTTACCTTCTTCTCTTCTTTGTTTTATAACTTTTGCTATATCATCAATCGGAGATTCAATTTCTGGAATCATAACACCATTTGCACCACCAGCAATCGCTGAATATAAAGCTAAGTCTCCACAATTTCTTCCCATTACTTCTACTAAATAAGTTCTTTCATGCGAAGTTGCTGTATCTTTTAATTTTGAAATAGCATCTAAAATAATATTCAACGCTGTGTCGTACCCTATTGTGTAATCAGTTCCAGCTATATCATTATCAATAGTTCCCGGAATACCAATTGTTTTAATTCCATGTTCTTCATATAAGTAATGTGCACCATGGAATGATCCATCTCCACCAATTACTATTAAACCTTCAATTCCTCTTTTTTTCAAGTTTTCTGCAGCTTTTGCTCTAACTTCAGGATCTTTAAATTCTTTTAATCTTGCTGATAGTAAGATTGTTCCTCCTTGATCAGCAATTCCACTTACATCTAACGGAGTCATTTGGAATATTTGATCTTCTAACATTCCTCTATATCCTCTTTTTATTCCAAAAACTTCCATACCTTTACTCATTGCAGTTTTAGCGACAGCCCTTACTGCTGTATTCATTCCTTGCGAATCTCCACCACTTGTTAGGATTGCAATTTTTTTCATATCTTTTCTCCTTTTTTGTATCTTAATAACAACCTATAATATCATTTTTTTTACTTTTTTTCAAGTATTTTTATATATATAAAAAATTAAATTTTAGTGTTTCTTAATTTTAACTCAATACTATTTACCTTTTCTTTTTTGTATAGATGCTTTTATCCATCCTGTAAATAATGGATGTGGTCTGTTAGGTCTACTTTTAAATTCTGGATGGTATTGACACGCTACAAAATATGGGTGATTTTTAATTTCTACAACTTCAACATAATTTCCATCTGGTGATAATCCCACTATATCCATTCCATTTTTTTCAAATTCTGCCTTATAATTATTATTAAATTCATATCTATGTCTATGTCTTTCATCTACACTTGTTTTACCATAAACTTTCGCTGCTAAACTGTCCTCAGCTAATATACAAGGATAAGAACCTAATCTCATAGTTCCTCCCATATCTTCAAGACCTTTTTGCTCTTCCATCAAACTAATAATTGGATATTTTGTATCTTTTTCAAATTCTGTTGATGTAGCTTCTTCATATTTTAATACATTTCTTGCAAATTCAACACAAGCCATTTGCATTCCAAGACAAATTCCAAAGAACGGAATATTGTTTTCTCTTGCATATCTTATTGCTTCAATTTTTCCATCAATTCCTCTATCTCCAAATCCACCCGGAACTAAAATCCCATCATAATTACCTAATTTTTCAATTTCAAATTCTCCAGCTTTTAAATAATCAATTTCAACTTTTGTATCTAAATTAAATCCAGCATGTTCTATTGATTCTGTTATACTTATATATGCATCTTTTAATTCAACATATTTACCTACAACTGCTACTTTTATTATTTTTTTAGGATTTTTAAATTTTTCAACCATTTTATTCCATTCAATAAGTGATGGTTTTTTATTTTCAATTCCAAAATATTTACACACAACATCTGCCAATCCTAATCTTTCCATTGTTAATGGAATTTCATATAAATTTTCAGCATCTGTTGATTCAATAACCGCTTCTTCATCAATATCACAAAATACTGATATTTTTTTCTTAATATCTTGTGACACTGGATGTTCACTTCTAACAACTATTACATCTGGCGAAATCCCTAACCCTTGTAGCATTTTAACACTATGCTGTGTTGGTTTTGTTTTCAATTCTCCTGCTGCTTTTAAATAAGGCAACAACGTTACATGTATATAAGCTATATTTTCTCTTCCAACTTCTCTTTTCCACTGTCTTATTGCTTCAATAAACGGATCGCTCTCAATATCTCCAATAGTTCCACCGATTTCTGTAATAACAATATCTGAATCTGTTTGTTCACCAGCTAATCTTATATTTTTTTTAATTTCATCTGTAACATGCGGAATAAATTGGACTGTTCCACCCAAAAAATCTCCTCTTCTTTCTTTGCTAATTATTCTTGACATAATTCTTCCAGATGTTAAATTATTATATTGTGTTAAATTTTCATTTATAAATCTTTCATAATGTCCCAAATCTAAATCCGTTTCAGCTCCATCTTCTGTTACAAAAACTTCTCCATGTTGGTACGGACTCATCGTACCCGGATCTACATTTAAGTATGGATCAAATTTTTGTATTGTTACTTTATATCCTCTTTCTTTTAATAATCTTCCTAGAGATGAAGCAACTATTCCTTTACCTAATGAAGAAACAACTCCACCTGTTACAAAAATATATTTTGTACTATCAATTTTTTTCATTTTTCCTCCTATTTATCATAATTATTTTCTTTTTCATTTTTTCTATATATTTATTTTTATTTTTTACAAATAAAAAAGATGAAAAAAAAAATATTCATCTTCTTTGAAACTATTATTTAGAAAATAGTATAAATACACAAAGTATTCATACTATTTTCACCATTAACTTTTTATATTTTACACAATAAAACTATTTTCTTTCAGAACCTTTTTTATATGCTCCTTCTGAACCAAATACATTTCTAATTTTATCTTTATAATATTCTTTCATGTAATTTTTAGCTGGTCCTATATATTTTCTTGGATCGAATTCTTTAGGATTAGTTGCAAATACTTCTCTAATTCCAGCTGTGAAAGCTAATCTTCCATCAGTATCTACATTAATTTTAGCTACTGCTGATTTAGAAGCTTTTAACAATTCTGAATCTGGTATCCCAATTGCATCTGCTAATTCTCCACCATATTTTTTAATCATTTCTACAAATTTTTGAGGTACTCCTGAAGATCCGTGTAATACGATAGGGAATCCTGGAATTCTTCTTTCAATTTCTTCTAAAATATCTAATCTTAATTTAGGGTCTGTTCCTGGTTTAAATTTATGTGCTCCATGTGAAGTTCCAATAGCAATAGCTAATGAATCTACACCTGTTCTTGAAACAAATTCTTCAACTTCATCTGGCTGAGTAAATACATGTGATTCAGCAACTACATCATCTTCTACTCCAGCTAATACTCCTAATTCTGCTTCAACTGTTACATCATGTTGATGTGCAAAATCAGCAACTTGTTTTGCTTCTGCAACGTTTTCATCATAAGGGTGATGAGATCCGTCATACATTACTGATGAGAATCCATATTCGATACAGTCTCTTGCTTCAGCATAGTTTGGACCATGATCCAAGTGCAAAGCTACTGGAATATCTGATCCTGAAGCTTCTACATATGCAGTTGCAGCTTTAGCCACCCAAGGTAACATTTCTTTCCCTATATAGCTTCTAGCTCCTGTTGATACTTGTAAAATTACTGGTGATCCAGTTTCTACTGCTGCTTCAATAATAGCTTGTAATTGCTCTAAATTATTAAAATTGAATGCAGGAACTGAATATCCTTCTTTATTTGCTTTAGCAAACATTTCTTTTGTGTTACTTAATCCTAAATCTTTAAAATTATATTTCATTAGGTCCTCCTTAAAATCTATATAAATTAATTTTACATTTACATATTTATACTATCAAATTTTTAAATAAAAATCAACATTTTTTATTTTTCTTCATCAACTTTTTTTCTCATTAATCCTAACAATATTGCAGAAATTATTGCTCCAATTATAATTGAAATTAAATATAAAATAAAATTATTACTCAAAAACATTACTAAAATCCCACCATGCGGAGCAGGTATTTTTATTCCAAACATCATTGATAATGCCCCTGCTACTGCTGAACCAACTATACTTGCTGGAATTACAGTTTTAGGATCTGATGCCGCAAATGGTATAGCTCCTTCTGTTATAAACGATAATCCCATTACCCAGTTAGTCAGTCCTGCTTCTCTCTCATCTTCAGTAAATTTATTTTTAAATAAAATTGATGATAATGCAATTGCTAATGGCGGAACCATTCCTCCAGCCATAACTGCTGCCATTGGTAAACTTCCTCCAGCTTGAATGATTTCCGGTGTTAATGAAGCTGTTCCAAATACATATGCTGCTTTATTTACAGGTCCTCCCATGTCAACTGCCATCATTCCACCTAATAATAATCCAAATAACACTGCACTTCCACCTTGTAACGAAATTAGCCAGTTATTTAATCCTGTATAAATTCCACTAACGATTGGATTTAAGATAGTAACCATTAATAATCCTGTAATTAAAACTGATAAAACTGGATAAAGTAAAATCATTTTTAATCCTGCTAATGATTTAGGTATTCCACTTAACGCTTTTACTAAAAATTTAACTACATATCCTGCAACGAATCCTCCAGCCATTGCTCCTAAGAACCCTGATCCACCAGCTACTGCTAATGCTCCAGCTACTAATCCTGCTGTTAATGCTGCTCTTTCTCCAATACTGTAAGCAATATATCCTCCTAAAATAGGTACAAACAACTTAAATGCTGCACCACCTATTTCCATTAATTGTTTTGCAATTACTGAAGTCGATCCATAACCCGCTCCAACATTACTATTTCCAGCTAATGAATCAGCTAAGAATGCTAATGCTATTAAAATTCCACCACTTATAACTAACGGCAACATGTAAGAAACTCCACTTAATAAGTGTTTATAAGCTCCACCTTTTCCATTTGATTTTGTTTCACTTTCAGTAGTTTGTCCACTGGCTACAAAGTTTTCAGCTTTTCCGTCTAACACTTTTTGAATTAACTCTTTAGCATTGTTAATCCCCTCTTTAGCTTCAACTTTTATTAACGGTTTTCCATTAAATCTAGCTGTTTCAATATTTCTATTTATTGCTAAAATAACACCTTTTGCATTTTTTATATCTTCATCTGTTAAAATATTTTTTCTTCCATCTGCTCCATTTGTTTCAACTTTAATATCTACACCCATTTCTTTTGCCGCTTTTTGCAATGCTTCAGCTGCCATGTATGTATGTGCAATACCTGTAGGACATGCCGTAGCAGCAACTATAAACGGTTTTTCAGTATTATCAGATTTCACTGTATTTTCTTCTTGACTTTCTAATTTTTCAGCTTCTTTTGTATTTATAATATCTAAAACTTCATCTGGTGATGTAGCATTTTCTAACGCTGTTTTAAATTCATCGTCCAATAATAATTGTGTTAATCTTGCTAATGTTTCAATATGTGCATTATTTGCTCCATCTGGTGCCGCTATCATGAAAAATAATTTTGAAGGCTCTCCGTCTAATGAATCGTAATCTACTCCTTTTGTGCTTCTCCCCATTGCTAATGCCGCTATTTTTACAAATTCAGTTTTTGCATGAGGAATAGCAATACCTTCTTCTAATGCTGTAGAACTTTGTGCTTCTCTTGCTAACAATGCCTCAACATATCCTTCGTAGTCTTCTAATACTCCTGTTGCTTCATGTAATCTTGCTAATTCTCTTATTACATCTTCTTTTTCTGTTGATTTAACATCTAAATTAATTCTTTCTTTAATTAATAAATCTGAGATTTTCATTTAATCATCACCTTTCTTTTTTTCTATCAACACCTATAGTTAATAACTTTCTTTTAATATATTTATTTCTAAATATAGTTTTTCAATCAATTCTTTTTCTGCTAATCCATAAGAATATGCCGTTGCACTTCCTGCTGCTACCGCTAATTTAAACGAATCCTCCAATGTCATACCTTTCACATATCCGGCAACAAATCCAGCAACCATTGAATCTCCAGCTCCTATTGAATTAATTAATTCTCCTTTAGGAACATTTGCTTCTAATACAAAGTCTTTATTTACTAATAAAGCTCCCTCTCCTCCACGTGATAAAATTACATTTTTAATTCCTTTATCTAAAAAATATTTACATTTATTGACAATTTCTTCTTTTATTTCTAATTTTTCTCCAAACATTTCTCTTAATTCATGAATATTAGGTTTAATAAATAAATTTCTGTGCATATTTTCTTGAATTAAATTTCCTCTCGTATCTAAAACAATTTCAACTTTTGCTTTTATGTTTTCAGACAATCTTTTATAAATATTACTTGACACTGTACCCGGAATACTTCCAGCTAAAACTAAAATATCGCCATCTTTTAATTCAGACATTTTTTCTATCAATTTTTGCAAATTTTCTTCTGAAATTGTAGGTGAAACTCCTGTAAGTTCCGTTTCAATATCATTTCCGTTTACTTTAGCATTAATTCTTGTACAACCTTCTAACTCCACAAACTTTGAATTAATCCCATCTTTTTCCAAATCTTTCACTATAAAATCTCCAACAAATCCAGCAACATAACCAAATGCCGTTGACTCTATACCCAAATTTTTCAAAACTTTAGAAACATTTATTCCCTTTCCTCCAGCTCTATACTTTACTTCTCTAGCTAAATTTAACTCACCTACTTTTAAATCATCACTTAAATACATATCATAATCTAAAGCAGGATTTAACGTTAACGTATAAATCATATTTCCTCCTAAAATTATTTTTCAAATTATATCATAAATAACACTCTTTTTCAAAAAACATTCATTAATATGAATAAAGATTTTTTTCAATTCCTATCGTTGTTACATCTCCATGTCCTGGATAAACCATAGTCGTATTTGGAAGTGATATTAATTTTTGCAAAGACTTCCACATATCTGCACTATTACTTGTCGGCAAATCTACTCTTCCATATGTCCCTTTAAACATCGTATCTCCTGAAAATAATATTCCACACTCTTCATCATAATAACAAATATCTCCACTACTATGTCCCGGTGTTCCTAATATTTTAAATCCAAATATTTCATCATTTTCTTTTAATTTTCTTACTTCTATCTCTTTTGAAATTACAAAATTCTTATATCCATAAATGCTTAAAGATAATTCAGGATTATATAAAAAATCATATCCATTTTCACTCACATAGACTGGAATATTTTTATACTCAATAATACTTGGTATACCTAAAATATGATCATAATGGCCATGCGTTTGTAATATCCCTTTCAACTCTAGTTTTTCATCTTTTATATACTCTATAACTTCACTCATATCATAAGAACCCGGATCTATTATATAACACTCTTTTTCTCTTGACAAAACATAACAATTACTTGCTGCTACATTATCGTTTACAAACGTTTTTATTTGTAAGTCCATTTTTTCCTCTTTTCTATTTAACTTGATTTATATGTATATCCATTTGCGGATATGGAATTTCAATATTTTTTTCATCAAATCTCATTTTTATTTCTTCATTTAATTTATGCTTAACTTTCAAATATTTATCACTATCAACATAAACATAAACATCAAAAATTATAGCAGAATCAGCCAATTCACCAACACCTATTACAGCTTCTGGATTTCTAAAAATATATTTGTCATCTTCTAATATATTTTCTGTTTTCGTTAATTCATCAACTATATTTTTCAGTTCTTCCTTAACTTGTTTTATATTACTATTATAAGATACAGATATCTGTAAATCTAATCTTCTTACTTCTTCTTTTGTAATATTTCTAACTTCATTATTCGTTATCATTCCATTTGGAATTATTACTAATTCATGTTGTGGATTTTTAATTTTTGTATAAAAAAGCTCTATACTTTTAACTTCTCCCATATAGTTATTAAATTCTATAACATCTCCCACTTTAAATGGTTTAAATGTTAATATAATTACACCTCCACAAAAATTAGCCAATGTTTCTTTAAACGCAAGTCCAAATATTAAACCTGCTGCTCCAATAAATGCCGTAATTGAATTAATATTTATTCCAAAAAATCCGATTATTATATAAAAAACTACTGTAAAATAAAACACTGAAAATAACGATCTTAAAAATGTACTTATTCCTTCATCAACTTTTGCTTTTATTAATATTGTCTTCAAAATTTTATTCGCATACTTCTTTAAATATTTTAAAATTTTAAAAACAATTATTGAAATTATTATTTTTATCAAATTTGTTTCAACAAACTCAAGTATATTTTTCAAATCTAATAATTTAATTAAATACTTCATTTTTCTCCTTTTATTATATCAAAATTTATATTTTTAAAATAACAGTCGCTAACCAAAAATAAACAAACAAACTCACGGCGTCAACTAATGTCGTTATAACTGGTGAAGCCATACTTGCTGGATCTATTTTTAATGCTTCTGAAATTAATGGTAGCAATCCTCCTACAATATTAGCAAGTGTTAATGATACAACTATCGCAAGCGATACAACAATTGCCATGTTTAAATTCATATCTGCTGGGCTAAAAATCAATAATCTCATTATATTTACTATAAAAATAATCATTCCACACTGTAAACTTATTAAAAATTCTTTTTTTATTATATCCCAAAAATTTTTCTTTAAAGATAAATGCTCAACTATTATTGCACGAATTATTGATGAACTCGATTGACTTCCAGCATTTCCTGATGTTGACATTATTACTGGAACTGAAGCTGCCAAGACTGCAACTGCACTTAATTTATCTTCAAATGTTTGTAAAATGTATCCTGTAAATGATCCTGAAATCATAAGTATTAAAAGCCAAGAAATACGTGATTTAACCATTTCAATTATACTTGTATTCATATAAGAGCCCTCTGTTGGAGTAACCCCCACCATTTTATGAATATCCTCTGTTGCTTCTTCCACTAAGACGTCAATAACGTCATCGGCAGTTATTATTCCAATCAGTCTATTTTCGTTATTTAAAACTGGAATAGACGTAATATCGTATTTTCTAAGTAATTTCGCTACTTCTTCTTGATCTGTATAACTATAAACATAAATATCTTTTTCTTGTACTAAATCTTTTAAAATCGTTTCTTCTTTTGCTACAATTATATCTCTTAAATGAACTACACCTAAATATTTACGATACTTATCTCTTATATAACAAACATCTATCGTCTCAACTAAATTTGCTTTACTTTTTATTATTTTAATCGCATTTTCAACAGTAATATTGCTATGTAATTCTACAAAATCAGACGACATCATATATCCTGCTGTAAATTCTTTATAACTTAATAATTTATTAATTTTTTTTCTATCTTTATCTGGTACAGACAATAATATTTTTTTTATAACATTTGCAGGCATTTCCTCCATAAATTCGATAATGTCATCACTAAACATGTTATCTATAATGTTAAAAATATCTTGTGAACTCAAAATTTCAACTAATCTTTGTTGTTTTTCTGAAGATAAATATGAAAATAATCTTGCACTTATATCTTTTGGCAATACTCTAAAACAAAATATTGCTTCGTAAGTGTCAAGTGTCTCAAATATTTCCGATAAATCTACAATATTATAATCAATAAAAATATCTCTTATTTCATCTACATTTTTTTCACGAATATACGCAGGTAAAATATCAAATAATTGTTCTTTTGTATAAAACATCTATATCAATCCTCCCGCATGAAATAATTTTGCTAAAGTGAAATATGCAGTCAACGAAATTGCATCACACGCTGTTGTAAGTAACGGTCCACTCATGCTTGCAGGATCTATTTTTAAAGCCTCTCCTATCATTGGTAAAATCCCTCCAATGATATTTGCTAAAGTTACTATTATTAAAATTGTAAGTGATACAAGTATTGCCATTTCCCACTTTACATTTGGCATAAATATAATTATTCTCAATGTATTCACAATAAACAAGAATGTCCCTAAAATAATAGAATTTAAAAATTCCTTTTTTATAATACTGAATAAATTTGAAAATTTCATTTTATCTACAATAATTCCCCTAATAACCATTGCACTTGATTGGCATCCAGCGTTTCCTGCTGTATCCATTATCATTGGCATAAATATTAAAATCGAGGTAATTGTAGTAATATTACGATTTGCAGTCACTATGCTCCCAGATACTGTAGCTGAAACCATTAAAATTAAAAGCCAAACTATACGACTTTTACTAATTTCAAATGATGATAGCTCTAAATAATTCCCATCAGTTGGACTAATTCCACTCATTTTTTGTATATCTTCTGTTGTTTCTGATTCAATGATATCCAAAACGTCGTCAATCGTTATAATTCCTAAAATTCTATGATTATCGTCAACAACTGGAAGTGCAATCAAATCATATTTTGACATAATTTGTGTTACTTCTTCTTGGTCATCATCAACATTTACCGTGATTATATCAGTTTCCATTATATCTTTTATAATTGTATCATCTTGTGCTATTAAAATTTCTTTCATCGAAATTAAACCAATTAAATTTGAACGCTCATTTGTTACATAACAATATGATATTGTTTCTGCTATTCTTTCTTGTGATTTTATTTTTTTCATTGCAATTAATGCCGTATCATCTTCTGAAATTTTAACGAAATCAGCAGACATAATTGCCCCAGCTGAATTTTCTTCAAAATTTAACTGAACATTTAATTGTAATTTTTTATTATATGATGCAATTTCAAATATTCTTTGCTTTACTTCTTCATTTTCTTCGTCTAAAATTTCTTTTATATCATCTGTATATAAATCATCAATCAAATAATATAAAAAATCTGAATTTAATTTTAAAATCAAATTTTCTCTTAATTCCATAAGGAGGTATGGAAATACTTCGGACGACTTTTCTGTTCCAATTAAGTTAAAAATTTCAATTGTTTTTTCTATTTCCAATTCATCTAAATCTTTTGCTAACTCAACCGGGTTCATCTCTAGTAATTTTTCTTTTAAATTAACTATATTATTATTTTCTATTTCATATTTTAAATTCATAAAATACCTCCTTCGTTTTATAATATTATTATTTTTATCAATGATAAAAGAATTATAATATATTTTCACATATATTACAACAATATTAATTATAAAAGTTTTGATTTTTCTACATTTTACGATAAAACAAAAAAGGATAAAGTTTTATCTTTATCCTAGTTTAGCTACTATTTTATTTTTATATACATTACTTGAATAAAGAATTGATTAGCTCCCACACCAGACTTTTTCCTATATTATTTCATTTTAACTTATTTCACACTAAATAACTTCAATCTCAACGCATTTAACAACACCGATACCGAACTAAGTGACATTGCAAATGCAGCAATCATTGGATTTAATTTTGGACCATTATATAAAGCAAATAATACTCCTGCCGCTATAGGTATTCCAACAACATTGTAAATAAATGCCCAAAATAAGTTTTCTTTTATATTTCTTATTGTCGCTCTACTTAATTTTATAGCACTAACAACATCATTCAAATCACTTCGTATCAAGACAATATCTGCAGCTTCTATCGCAATGTCAGTTCCACTTCCAATCGCAATACCAACATTTGCTTGGACTAAAGCTGGAGAATCATTTATTCCATCTCCAACCATTGCGACAAATTCGCCGTTAGCTTGAAGCTCTTTAACTTTATTTGCTTTTTGATCTGGTAAAACTTCTGAAATCACTTCATCTATTCCAACTTGCTTAGCAATAAACTTTGCAGTTTTTTTATTATCACCTGTTAACATAATCGTTTTTATTCCCAATTTATGTAATTTTTTTACAGCTTCACAACTTGTATCTTTCACAATATCTGCCACAGCAACAATTCCAGCAAATTTACCATTCACAGAAATATACATAGGTGTCTTCCCTTCATTTGATAACCTTTCATATTCTGTATTCCCTTCTTCAAAACCTTCAACTTCACTTATTTTCATCAATCTTTTATTTCCAATTTGAATATTGTTATCATTTATTGTAGCTCTAACCCCGTATCCCGACATTGCTATAAATCTTGTACTTTCAAGTATTTCTACATTTTTTTTAAGCCCATAATTTACAATAGCTTCAGCAAGTGGATGTTCTGATTTTTTCTCAACACTCACAATATATTGTAAAATTTCATTTTTATTAAATTTATTAAAAATGATAAAATCTGTTAAATACGGCTTTCCTTCTGTAATTGTTCCTGTTTTATCAAATATTACTGTTTTTATTTTATGTGTTATTTCTAATGCTTCTCCACTTTTAATTAATATTCCATTTTCTGCACCTTTCCCAGTTCCAACCATTATTGATGTAGGCGTTGCAAGTCCTAAAGCACACGGACACGCAATCACAAGTACCGATACAAAAAATGAAATTGCTGACACAATACCTGCCCCAGTCATATACCAAATAATTCCTGTAATTATCGCAATTACAATTACGATCGGAACAAAATATCCTGCTACAATGTCTGCCATTCTTGAAATTGGTGCTTTAGAATCTTGAGCTTCTTCCACCAATTTTATAATTTGACTCAATACCGTATTTCTGCCTATTTCAGTTGCTTTAATTTGTATAGCTCCATTTTTATTTATACTTCCACCAATTACTTTATCTCCCTCTTTTTTAGTAATAGGAATGCTCTCTCCTGTTATCATCGCTTCATCTACCGAAGTTTCTCCATTTATAACAATTCCATCAACAGGTATTTTTTCTCCAGGTTTTACAACGACAATATCCCCAACAACAACATTTTCAATTAATATTTCAATTTCTTTTCCATCAGCTAAAACTTTTGCCTTTTTAGGTTGTAATCCAATAAGTTTTTTTATTGCACTTGATGTTTCTCCTTTTGTCCTAGCTTCAAGCAATTTCCCCAAAGTTATTAAAGTTATAATTATTCCTGCCGATTCATAATGTAAATTCATTGCGTAATGTTCTGCATTTTCTGGATTTAAAATAGCTATTATAGTTGATACAAAGCTATAAATAAATGCAGAACCTGACCCTATCGCAATTAATGAATCCATATTAGGCTCTCGTCTAACAAGTTTTTTCACTCCATTTATAAAAAAATCTTTTCCTGAATATATAATTGGTAAAGTTAAAATTAATTGAATTATTGCAAAATTAATTGGATATTTTTTATAATCTAAAATTTCTGGAAGCCACCATTTTAACATATGATGTCCCATAGAAACATATAATAACGGTATTGAAAATATTACTGCCATCATTAAATTTATTTTAATTTCTTTTATCTTTTTTTCATATATCTCCACTTTTTTATCTTCCGAAATATCCTCTATTATATCATATCCAGTTTTTCTTACTATTTCTCTTATTTTTTCAAAATTATATTTTTTTTCATCAAATTGTATCGTTGCTTTTTCTGTCGCTATATTGACCTTTGCTTCTATCCCTTCATTTTTATTTAATGATTTCTCCACTGCACTTGCACAACTCGCACAATTTAATCCAATAACTGTATAACTTGCTGTTTTCATCTTATTTCCTCCATTTCAATTTTTTCTTAAAATCTTTTTATAATTTATAATTTATAATATTTTAATTACTCTAGTTTTTTAGCTTCTACCACAACTACATTGCCCTTTTACACAATTACATTTTATTTCCTCTGGTGCATTTTTTCTCTTTTCTTTCAATTTTTTCATAATTTTATCAATATCATCTTTACTAATTTCTACCTCATCTATTATATTTTCTAAAACTTTACCAACTTTTTTACTACAAACTCTTGTTATCATTTGAACAGCATTTTTCTCAGTAGTTTTTATTTCGTTTAAATTTGTATAATAAATATATTTATTCATCACATTTCTTTTCTGCAATATATTTTTTTCAAGCATTCTGTTTAACAATGTTTTGACTGTAGCTTTTTTCCAATTCATTTTTTCACATAAAATCTCTGATACAAAACTACTTGTAACTTCTTTATTTGCCCACACAACCTTCAATATTTCCCACTCTGCATTAGTTATAGTTTCTTCCATTTTATATTTACACTCCTTTTCGTTTAAACTTGTAATCGCTTTATATAAATAGTTTACAACTTTAATCGTTTTTTGTCAACTATTTTTTTAATAAAAAAATACTCAGTTAAAACTGAGTATTTTATAAATTGTAATTTAAAGTGTTTCATTATAATTTTTATATCTAAAATATTTTTTAACTTTTACTATAAAACAATTTTCATAAATAATAATTTATATATTTTTCTACTCATATAAATTCACTCTTTTAAATACATCGGTTCTACATGAATTATAACTTGTTTTACATGTTGGTATTTATGTTTAATTAATTTAGTTATTTCATTTGTTAAATCATGTGCCTCTTCAACCGTTTTATTTTTATCCACTCTTATATCTAATGTTAAAAATATAGATTTTCCTGATGTCGTCATTCTAAAATCATGTGCATTTTTTACTTCTTCTATTTCAGAAATATCTATTTTTATATTTTCAAGTAATTTTTCATCTTGTAAGTCCATTAAAATATGAGCATTTTCACTTATTAATTCGTATCCCGATTTCAATATATTAATCCCAACAAGTGTCCCAATTAAAATATCAAACATTGGATTTATTTTAGATAATACTATACCTAATAAGACTGAAATTGTTATAATTATATCTGATTTATAATCTTTTAATAACGATTTTATTAACGGTCCTTTATATTTTTTCGTTTTATATTTCATATATATAAATTGTAATACTTTAATTATTAATGCAATTAATGTTATAACTAAAACAATAGGAGTTACTATTATTTTTTTTTCACTTACAAATATATTCGACAAATTACTTCTTACCATATCGATAGCTGTTAACATTATAAACGTTCCAATAATTACACTAAAAATTGATTCTATTTTACCATGACCATAAGGATGCTCTTTATCTTCAATATTTCTTCCCATTTTTAAACCTAAAATAACGATAATATTAGTTACTAAATCTGATAAAGAATTTAATCCATCTGCTACTAATGACGAACTATTAAAGAATTTTCCTGAAATTATTTTTAAAAAAGCTAAAACGACATTAATTACTATTGCAAATTTTGAAACAAATAACAATGTTTTTTCTTCTTTTTTTAATTCTAACAAATTATTCAATTCATACCCATTTTCTGTTTTAACAAATTTTTGTTTTTCTAAAAAATTATTCATCTGTTTATGATTTTCAACTATTAAATTATCGTATTCATTATTTATTAGCCAACTTACAATATTATTTAATAAAATGGTACCATATCCATTATTTCTTAATCTTGGAATTATAAAAATTTTAAATAACACTGCTTTTTCTTTATCTATTTTAACTATCGAATATCCATACAGTTTACCTCTCTCTGACCGAAGCAAAAAAAGTTCCTCTTCCTCAAAATTATAATTAAAATTCGAATCAATACTCTTTATTTTCAATATATCATCACGATGATTTTTTATATTTTTACAATGCAATATTTTCATTT
>ERZ772909.641-NODE-641-length-21147-cov-7.718282_pt1 | contig 21147 bp, 16 predicted proteins | sample MGYA00511137_ERZ772909 | MGnify/ENA primary metagenome ERZ772909 (study PRJEB29015, sample SAMEA2738095) | human oral metagenome | biome: human oral; feature: human-associated habitat; material: saliva | place: China | collected 2270 ... | reverse complement strand
GTTTTTCTCAATTAAGGTAGTCATCACGCCACCCATGGTTTCGATACCAAGTGATAATGGAGTTACGTCTAATAATAGAACGTCTTTTACATCACCTTTTAATACGCCACCTTGAACCGCTGCACCAATTGCCACCGCTTCATCAGGGTTAACATCTTTACGAGCTTCTTTGCCGAAAAACTCTGCAACTTTTTGTTGTACAAGTGGCATACGAGTTTGACCACCCACAAGAATAATGTCGTGAATTTCACTCACGCTTTTACCTGCATCTTTTAATACAGCTTTCAAAGACTCAATTGAGCTTGCCACTAAATCTTCTACTAATGCTTCTAATTTTGCACGAGTGATATTTAATGCTAAGTGTTTAGGACCTGTCGCATCTGCAGTGATGTAAGGTAAGTTTACTTCAGTAGATTGCGCAGATGAAAGTTCAATTTTTGCTTTCTCTGCTGCTTCTTTTACGCGTTGTAATGCCATTGGATCATTACGTAAATCAATGTTTTGTTCTTTTTTGAACTCATCAATAATGTAATCAATTACACGGTTATCAAAGTCTTCACCACCTAAGTGAGTGTTACCACCTGTTGCCAATACTTCGAAAGTTTGTTCGCCATCAAAGTTGTCAATTTCGATGATTGAAATATCGAATGTACCACCACCTAAGTCGTAAACTGCGATCACTTGGTTTTCTTTACTTGAACCTAAACCGAACGCTAACGCAGCCGCTGTTGGTTCATTGATGATACGTTTAACGTCTAAACCTGCGATTTTACCTGCATCAATAGTTGCTTGACGTTGTGCATCGTTGAAGTATGCAGGAACGGTAATTACCGCTTCTGTTACAGATTCACCCAAGAAATCTTCTGCAGTTTTTTTCATTTTTTTCAATACTTCAGCAGAGATTTGCGGTGGTGCTAATTTATCACCTTTTACATTTACCCACGCATCGCCGTTATCTGCACGCACGATTTCGAAAGGCATTATTTTAATATCGCGTTGAACTTCTTCGCTTTCAAAACGACGACCAATTAAACGTTTAATAGCAAACAATGTATTTTTCGGGTTAGTGATTGCTTGACGTTTTGCTGGCTGACCAACTAAAGTTTCATTGTCTGTATAAGCAATAATTGAAGGGGTTGTACGTGCACCTTCTGCATTTTCAATTACGCGAGCCTTGTCGCCTTCCATAACTGCTACACAAGAGTTTGTTGTACCTAAGTCAATACCAATAATTTTTCCCATTTTGTACTCCTAGTAAAAATTTTAAAATTCGGGGTTGAACTTATAAACGTCTCAAAATAGCCTCTATCACAAATATTTTTGAAACATCTACAAGCCCTATTTGTTACGAATTGTAAGATGTGGATATTCTTTCGCATTTCAAGAGAAAATTTTAAAAATTTTTTATTTCTTAAAGTGCGGTAATTTCCGTTCTTGTTTTCAAGATAAGTCTCAAATGATGAACTTCAAGGGGAAAACAAAAATTTTTAGGTAAGAAAAAGGGATTTATGATAAATTTGGCGAAAATTTTTACTTTAAAATAGGAAAGAAATAAATGAAAAAATCAAAAATTGCTGCAGGCGTAGTCGTTGCTCTTGCTGCCGTTTGGTGTGCAGGTGCATGGGTTACAGGGAAAAAAGCGGAAGAAGAATATTTACATCAACTCAAACAGTTAAATCAACTATTTGCCAAAACCGATGTACTAGAAGAAAGTAAAATTTTTTATAAAAATATAAAATTTGATAGAGGATTATTTGCGTCTCATATTCAAGATCAAATAGAAATCCACAAGGCAAATGAAACGATCATTATTCCTTTATCATCAACACTTTATCACGGACCTTTGCCGCTTGATCGTGTGGCGAAACTGAATTTCGTTCCAACCATTTTCTCAAGCCAAACCTTATTAGGAAAAAATGCAACAACTCAGGCACTCTTTGACATCACAAAATCAGAGAAACCGTTACAACTGAATTTCGCAATGAATTATGCATTAAATGGTAATGCGGAATTAAAACTTTCATCGGGACAATATCACAATGAGCAATCTAAGGCTGATTTTGATTGGTCAAATGTCGTATTAAACGTTGATTTAGATAAAAATGAACCAAGCAATTATACGCTATCTGTAGATGCATTTAATTCAAATGACCCTAATCATACAGTTTCAACCGCTTCATCAATTAAAATAAAAGATCTTATCGTACAAGGCTCACTACAAAGCACAAAATGGCCATTTATTTATAGTGGAAATATCAATAGTAAAATAGGCTATTTTGAGCAAAATACCGAATCTACAGAGACTGGCGAAAAATTCTCTCTGATTCAGAAAAACAGCCAAGCAAATTTAACTACACAAGTTGAGGGTGATACAGTAAATATCATCAATAAAACAAATCTGGATGAATTATATATTAATAGTAACAATTTAGGTAAAGTGACCAACAATGTAGAATTCAACCATATTGATGGCAATGCATTACAAGAACTTTTAAACATTTTAGTAGCAATAGGCAAGGCTGATTCAGATATGCCGTTACCTAAACCATTAGTGCAAAAATTACAACAAGCAGGCATGGTCATTGCAAATAATCAGCCTCAAATTAAATTTGCCCCTCTTTCTATTTCTGATGAAAAAGGCAAAGTGGCATTGGATCTGAATATTGCTTTAGTGCCAAATCCTAAATTTGATTTAATGCGCAACGGCTTATACAAACAATTCAAAGATTTTTCGATCAATTTTGATGTGAATAAAGAAACCGCGATTTCATTATTATCTAAATTTGTACCAGAAAATCAAAAACAAGATTTAGTTTACAGAATGGACGAATTAATAGCTGAAGACGAAGCAAATGGCATTATCGTAAACACCGATAAAACCGTCACATTAACGCTTGCTTTAGAGAATAACGAATTGAAACTAAATGGTAAGCCAATTCCAGAAGAACAGTTGAAAATGGTACTCTTTATGCTTGTGATGGGGGGCTTTGGATGATAACAAAAACAGGGCGATAAATTGTCGCCCTGTTTTACGATGAAGAGCGGTAAATATTCTTTATCTTTTTAAGCTAAACGCTCTTTTAAATACTCTTCATAATCCGGCACTTCAATTTCCACATCTTGTTCAAATAAAACTGAAGTTAACATAAAATCTGCGGAGCTTTGATTAATGGCAACAGGGATATTCCACACTGTTGCAATACGCATGAGGGCTTTCACATCTGGGTCATGTGGGGCAGCATTCATTGGATCCCAAAAGAAGATCATCATGTCGATTTTCTTTTCTGCGATTAATCCACCAAGTTGTTGGTCGCCGCCCATCGGACCACTTAATAAAGATTGAATGCTTAAACCTGTTTCTCGTTCTAAAATATGCCCTGTCGTACCTGTCGCATAAAGTATATGAGGCTTAAGTGCCTCTTTGTGTTTTTGCGTCCAATTCAGTAAATTTTTTTTGCAGCTATCATGAGCCACAAGTGCAATACGTTTGTGTTGAGTGAGCGTTCGCGTCGTTATATGCATGATTAATTCCTTTTTGAAATAAGTTTGAAAAACTTTAAAGCAAAGCCCTACAGAATGCAATGTTTTACTTATGATTTTAATAGGCTTTACAAAAGGCGAGAAAAAATTACCGCACTTTCAAAAGATTACTGATTAACACAGTACTCAACAGGGATATTTGATAAAAATTTACTATCTTTATCTCAAAAAATCTTCTAAAATTTGCAAGATTTGTTAAATGTTTGTAAAAAGGCAAGCATTTCTGATATTCGTGTTTAGTGCTGACTAAACTAATGTTCACTTAATTAACAGATAAGGAAAACCTATGTCTGAGATTTTAAAAAATGACGTTGATCCAATCGAAACTCAAGATTGGTTACAATCATTAGATTCTTTGATTCGTGAAGAAGGCGTAGAGCGTGCACAATATATTATTGAGCAAGTTATCGGCCAAGCACGCACCAACGGTGTTTCATTACCTACAGGTGTAACGACCGATTATGTCAATACTATCCCTGCTTCTGAACAACCTGCTTACCCAGGTGATCATGCTATTGAGCGTCGTATTCGTTCTGCTGTGCGTTGGAATGCTATTGCTATGGTATTGCGTAGTCAGAAGAAAGATCTTGACTTAGGTGGTCATATCTCAACTTTCCAATCTGCTGCAACCATGTATGAAGTTTGCTATAACCACTTCTTCAAAGCGGCAACGGAGAAAAACGGTGGCGACTTAATTTTCTTCCAAGGCCATGCTGCACCAGGTATGTATGCACGTGCATTCTTAGAAGGTCGTTTAACTGAAGAACAAATGGATAACTTCCGTCAAGAAGCCTTTACCGATGGTTTATCTTCATATCCACACCCTAAATTAATGCCTGAATTCTGGCAATTCTCTACTGTATCTATGGGTTTAGGCCCTGTGAACGCCATCTACCAAGCGCGTTTCTTAAAATACTTAGATAACCGTGGCTTAAAAGATACGAAAGATCAAAAAGTCTATGCATTCTTAGGCGATGGTGAAATGGATGAAATTGAGTCTAAAGGTGCATTAACTTTTGCGGCTCGTGAAAAATTAGATAACTTAATCTTCACTATCAGCTGTAACTTACAACGTTTAGACGGCCCAGTTAATGGTAACGGTAAAATCGTTCAAGAATTAGAAGGATTGTTTACTGGTGCGGGCTGGGAAGTAATCAAAGTATTATGGGGCAGCGACTGGGATAAATTATTCGCGAAAGATACTTCAGGTAAATTAACTCAGTTAATGATGGAAGTGGTTGATGGTGATTATTTAACCTTTAAATCTAAAGACGGTGCTTATGTTCGTGAACACTTCTTCGGTCGTTATCCAGAAACTGCTGCATTAGTTGCAGATATGACTGATGATGAAATTTGGGCATTACGCCGTGGTGCACACGATAGCGAAAAATTATATGCAGCCTATGCAAAAGCACAAAATGCAACGAAACCAGTCGTGATTTTAGCGCATCAAGTTAAAGGTTATAAAATTCCTGAAGCGGAAAGTAAAAATACCGCTCACCAATCTAAAAAAATGTCTTACGAAAGCCTTAAAGGTTTCCGTGACTACTTCGATTTACCATTGACTGATGAGCAAGTAGAAAAATTAGAATACATTAAATTTGCTGAAGGCACACCTGAATACGAATATTTACATGGTCACCGTAAAGCATTAAACGGCTATGTTCCTGCTCGTCGTACTAAATTTGATGTTGAATATAAAGTTCCTGCATTAGAAGAGTTTAAAGCATTATTAGAAGAACAACCTCGTGGTATTTCAACCACTATGGCGTTTACTCGTGCATTAAACATCCTATTAAAAGATAAAAACATTGGTAAAACTATCGTTCCAATGATTGCTGATGAAGCGCGTACTTTCGGTATGGAAGGTTTATTCCGTCAAGTGGGTATTTATAACCCACATGGTCAAAACTATGTTCCTTCAGATCGTGACTTGGTTGCTTACTACCGTGAAGCAAAAGATGGTCAAGTATTACAAGAAGGTATCAATGAATTAGGTGCAACCGCATCTTGGTTAGCAGCAGCGAACTCGTACTCTGTCAATAACCAACCGATGATTCCATTCTTCATCTATTACTCAATGTTTGGTTTCCAACGTGTGGGCGATATGATGTGGGCTGCAGGCGACCAATTAGCTCGTGGCTTTATGGTAGGGGGTACTTCAGGTCGTACAACCCTGAACGGTGAAGGTTTACAACACGAAGATGGCCATAGCCATATTCAAGCAGGTATCATTCCTAACTGTGTCACTTACGATCCATCATTTGCATTTGAAGTTGCAGTAATTATGCAAGACGGTATCAACCGTATGTACGGCGAAAAACAAGAAGATGTATTCTATTACATGACAACATTAAATGAAGTCATGGATCAACCAGCAATGCCTGCTGGTGCAGAAGAAGGTATCCGTAAAGGTTTATATAAATTTGAAACAGTGGAAGGTAAAAAAGGCAAAGGCCACGTTCAATTGTTAGGTTCTGGTGCCATCATGCGTCATGTTCGTGAAGCAGCACAAATTCTAGCAAATGACTACGGTGTGACTTCAGATGTATTTTCTGCGCCTTCATTCAATGAATTAGCGCGCGAAGGTCATGATGCAGCACGTTGGAACTTATTACACCCAACAGAGACACAACGCGTGCCATACGTTGCTCAAGTATTAGCTGATTTACCAACCGTTGCGTCAACTGACTATGTAAAAGCATACGCAGATCAAATCCGTGCATTCGTACCAAGTCGTCATTATCATGTGTTAGGTACAGATGGTTTCGGTCGTTCAGACAGCCGTGCAAACCTACGTGAACACTTCGAAGTTGATTCACGTTATGTTGTGGTTGCTGCACTTTCTCAATTAGCGAAAGAAGGTACAGTATCTAACCAAGTTGTTGCAGATGCGATTGCGAAATTCGGTTTGAATGTAGATCGTATCAATCCGCTTTACGCGTAATTGATGAAAACTGCGGTCAAAAAACATCGTGTTTTATGACCGCACTTTAAAAGGAACAAAAAAATGTCAAAACAAATTCAAATTCCTGATATTGGTAGTGATGAAGTTACAGTAACAGAAGTCATGGTAAACGTAGGTGATACCATTTCTGTTGATCAATCTATCATTAACGTTGAAGGTGATAAAGCTTCAATGGAAGTGCCTGCACCAGAAGCGGGGGTTGTAAAAGAGGTTTTAGTTAAAGTCGGTGATAAAGTCACAACAGGCACCCCAATGCTCGTATTAGAAGCTGCAGGCGCTGCACCAGCGGTTGAAGCACCTGCAGCACCAGTAGCTGCTACTGCGCCAACTGCGTCGGCTGTTGTTGAAGTAAACGTACCAGATATTGGTTCTGATGAAGTAAACGTTACTGAAATTATGGTTAAAGTAGGTGATAGTGTTGAAATTGATCAATCAATCATCAATGTTGAAGGCGATAAAGCGTCAATGGAAGTTCCAGCACCAATCGCAGGTGTAGTAAAAGAAATTTTAATTAATGTTGGCGATAAAGTTTCAACTGGTAAACTCATCATGAAATTTGAAACGGCATCATCTGCTCCAGTTGCTGCATCAGCACCAGCTCAAGCAACTGCGCCTGTAGCTGCCACAACATCTGCAATTAAAGATGTGAATGTGCCAGATATTGGTGGTGATGAAGTCAATGTGACTGAAATTATGGTTGCCGTTGGTGATACTGTTTCAGAAGATCAATCATTAATTACCGTTGAAGGTGATAAAGCATCAATGGAAGTTCCAGCTCCATTTGGCGGTGTAGTAAAAGAAATTCTCGTGAAATCAGGTGATAAAGTATCGACTGGTTCATTAATTATGCGCTTTGAAGTAGCGGGTGCAGCGCCAGCTGCAACAGCACCAGCTCAAGCGTCAGCACCACAAGTTGCATCTCCTGCACCTACTGCACAACCTGCTCAATCTGGCAATGTATCGGGCTTAAGCCAAGAACAAGTGGTAGCAAGTTCTGGCTATGCGCATGCTACCCCAGTTATTCGTCGTTTAGCACGTGAATTTGGCGTAAACTTAGATAAAGTAAAAGGTACAGGTCGTAAAGGTCGTATCGTTAAAGAAGATATCGAAGCTTATGTGAAAACCGCAGTTAAAGCTTATGAAAGCGGTTCAACAGCACAAGCTACTGGCAATGGTGTAGCCAATGGCGCTGGCTTAGGTTTATTACCATGGCCAAAAGTTGACTTCAGCAAATTCGGTGAAGTAGAAGAAGTCGAATTAAGCCGTATTAATAAAATTTCAGGCGCAAACTTACATCGTAACTGGGTAATGATTCCACACGTTACTCACTTCGATAAAGCAGATATCACGGATTTAGAAGCATTCCGTAAAGAACAAAATGCGTTAGCAGAAAAACAAAAACTTGGCGTGAAAATTACTCCAGTTGTGTTCATTATGAAAGCGGTGGCAAAAGCATTAGAAGCGTATCCTCGTTTCAACAGCTCAATTACCGAAGATGCACAACGCTTAATCCTGAAAAAATATATTAACATTGGTGTCGCAGTAGATACACCAAACGGCTTAGTCGTGCCTGTCTTCAAGAACGTGAACAAAAAAGGCATTATCGAACTTTCACGTGAATTAATGGAAGTTTCGAAAAAAGCCCGTGAAGGTAAATTGACTGCATCTGATATGCAAGGTGGCTGTTTCACTATTTCAAGTCTTGGTGGCATTGGTACAACTCACTTTGCACCAATCGTAAACGCGCCAGAAGTGGCCATCCTTGGTGTGTCTAAATCATCGATGGAACCAGTATGGAATGGTAAAGAATTTGCGCCACGCTTAATTCTTCCAATGTCATTATCATTCGACCACCGTGTCATTGATGGTGCGGATGGTGCACGATTCATCAGCTATATCGGCGCTGTATTAGCAGACTTACGCCGTTTGATTATGTAATAACGCCCCTTTCTTCTAATTAGAAGAAAGGGCGTTTTAGCAAATCCATTATGATCGCAAAAAGTGCGGTCAATATTTTAAACGTTTTTACGAGGTAAAAATGAGTAAAGAAATTAAAACCCAAGTCGTCGTACTTGGTGCTGGCCCAGCAGGTTATTCTGCGGCATTCCGTTGTGCGGATTTAGGCTTAGAAACTGTATTAGTTGAACGTTATTCAACTCTTGGTGGGGTATGTTTAAATGTAGGTTGTATCCCATCTAAAGCATTGTTGCACGTAGCAAAAGTGATTGAAGAAGCAAAACACGCAAGTAAAAATGGTATTTACTTTGGCGAGCCAAGAATTGATTTAGATGAAGTTCGTGCGGGTAAAGAAGCAGTTGTTGCTAAATTAACTGGTGGTTTAGCGGGTATGGCAAAAGCGCGTAAAGTCACTGTTATTGAAGGCTTAGCAGCATTTACTGATCCTAATACTTTAGTCGCACGTGATCGCGATGGCCATCCAACTACAATCAAATTTGATAATGCTATTATTGCAGCAGGTTCTCGCCCAATTGAATTACCATTTATTCCACATGAAGATCCGCGTATTTGGAACTCAACGGATGCGCTTAAATTAAAAGAAGTACCTAAAAAACTTCTCATTATGGGTGGCGGTATCATCGGTTTAGAAATGGGTACGGTTTACCACGCATTAGGTTCAGAAATTGAAGTTGTGGAAATGTTCGACCAAGTTATCCCAGCAGCGGATAAAGATGTTGTTGCAATTTACACTAAACAAATCGAGAAAAAATTCAAGTTAATGCTTGAAACCAAAGTAACCGCTGTTGAAGCAAAAGATGATGGTATCTACGTTTCAATGGAAGGCAAAGCATGCAATGACACCAAACGTTATGATGCGGTGCTTGTCGCTATCGGTCGTGTACCAAATGGAAAATTGATTGATGCAGGTAAAGCAGGTGTTGAAGTGGATGATCGTGGTTTCATTCATGTTGATAAACAAATGCGCACCAATGTGCCACATATCTTTGCAATCGGCGATATTGTTGGTCAACCAATGTTAGCGCACAAAGGTGTTCACGAAGGCCACGTTGCTGCAGAAGTCATTGCGGGACAAAAACACTACTTCGATCCTAAAGTTATTCCATCAATCGCTTATACCGAACCAGAAGTGGCTTGGGTAGGTAAAACTGAGAAAGAATGTAAACAAGAAGGTTTAAACTACGAAGTCGCTAAATTCCCTTGGGCAGCATCAGGCCGCGCGATTGCATCCGAATGTTCAGAAGGTATGACAAAGTTAATCTTTGATAAAGATACTCATCGTGTACTTGGCGGTGCAATCGTAGGTTCTAATGGTGGTGAATTATTAGGTGAAATCGGCCTTGCCATCGAGATGGGTTGCGATGCAGAAGATATTGCATTAACTATCCACGCTCACCCAACTTTACACGAGTCTGTTGGTTTAGCTGCGGAAGTATTTGAAGGCTCAATCACTGACCTTCCAAATGCAAAAGCGAAGAAAAAATAATTTCTATTTAAGAAGTTTTAATTCAATTAAAAATAGTTAAATCAAACAAAAGAGCTGCTTTTCCATTATGGGGATCAGCTCTTTTTTCATAAATATCATGTTACATTTATAATAAATTGATAGAATATTAATGAAATACGTTAAAATGTATAACATTAACTTATCGCCTTATTATTCTAAAAGATGTTGATTATGTCCGATACAAATAAAAAACCAAATCTCTCTAGTTTTGAAAAATACGTAGCTGAAAAAAATCATGAAGCGGCATGCGTTGAACTATTAGGTATCTTATCCCAAATTGATGTTGACTTTGGTGATATTAGAAATATAGAATTTGATTATCCAACTCAATTAAATGAAGAATTAGAACAAGAAAAGCTTACATATTTTTGTACCAGAATCGCCGTAGCAATAAGTAATCTATTTATCGATCCTGAATTAAATATTTCTGAAAGTGGCGCAACTCGTTTTTTTACCTTACAGAGATGGATTACGATGATTTTTGCATCATCTCCATTTGTCAATACAGATCATATTTTAAAACATTACAACTGTAATCCAAATAGTACTAATCCACTTGATATTACTTTAGATAATAAAAAATCAACCCTCATTAAATTTTGCATTCTTTATTTACCTGAGTCGAATGTAAAACTAAATTTGGATGCTTTATGGGAAGTTGATCCAATTTTATGTTCATCGCTTTGTTTTGCATTACAATCTCCACGCTTTATTGGAACACAACAGGCATTTTCTAAAAGAAGTTTAGTTCTACAATGGTTCCCTGAAAAATTAGCGACACTCAAAAATCTAGACAATTTACCGAGTGGAATATCTCATGATGTCTATATGCACTGCAGTTATGATATAGCCGAGAATAAACATTGGATTAAAAATGCATTAAATCAAGTAATCCGTCGACATTTATTACAATGTGGTTGGGAAGACCGACATACCTCAAGTATTGAACACAAAAATGCCAAACCTGTTATGGTTGTATTACTTGAACATTTTAATGCCGGTCATTCTATTTATAGAACCCATTCAACTTCAATGATTGCTGCTCGCGAAGATTTTCATCTAATTGGAGTTGGCAATGAAACCGTAGATGAAGCAGGACGAAATGTATTTGATGAGTTTCATTTAATACAAGGTAATTCTATGCTTAATAAATTAATGTTCTTAAAAGATATTTGCTCAAAAAATGAAGCCTGTGTATTTTATATGCCAAGTATCGGGATGGACTTAACAACAATATTTGCGAGCAATACTCGTCTAGCACCAATTCAAGCTATTGCATTAGGGCATCCAGCAACAACGCATTCAGACTTTATTGAATATGTAATTGTAGAAGATGACTATGTTGGCTCAGAAAGTTGTTTTAGCGAAAAACTATTACGTTTACCAAAAGATGCGCTTCCTTATGTACCATCCGCTCTAGCACCACAAAATGTAGAGTACAGATTAATAGAAAATCCAGAAGTAGTACATATTGGTATCGCATCCACGACGATGAAATTAAATCCTTATTTTCTAAAAGCCTTAAAAGCAATTCGTGATAGATCAAAAGTAAAAGTACATTTTCACTTTGCATTAGGTCAATCAATAGGAATAACTCATCCGTATGTGACTAAATTCATCAAATCCTATTTAGGAAAAGATGCTACAACATATCCTCATATGCCTTACAAACAATATCTTACAACTTTATATCATTGCGATATGATGCTTAATCCATTCCCATTTGGTAATACCAATGGCATTATTGATATGGTTACCTTAGGCCTAGTGGGTATATGTAAAACGGGGCCAGAAGTGCATGAGCACATTGATGAAGGATTATTTAAACGCTTAGGATTACCTGAATGGTTAATTTCGAATACTGCAGATGAATATATTGAACGCGCACTGCGTTTAATTGAAAATCATGAAGAACGTCTAATGCTTAGACGCAGTATCATTAAAAATAATGGACTAAACACATTATTTGCAGGCGATCCTACACCAATGGGAAAAATCTTATTAGAAAAGGTGAATGAATGGAAAATGACACATAAAAATCATCATTAATTCCGCCAAATAAAAATCCCCAATTGGGGATTTTTATTTTCCTATCTTTTTATTTTTTTATGATAAGATACCGTCCTAAAAACGTTTCTTTTTTTACCGCACTTTTGAGCATTATTTATGACTACACAACTTGATTTAATTAAATCTTCTATCAAATCAATTCCTAACTATCCAAAAGAAGGCATTATCTTCCGCGATATTACTACCCTTCTAGAAGTTCCAGCAGCTTTTAAAGCAACAATAGATCTTATTGTGGAACAATATCGCGATAAAGGAATTACCAAAGTGCTTGGAACTGAATCTCGTGGTTTTATTTTTGGTGCCCCCGTTGCCTTAGCACTAGGTTTACCTTTCGAATTAGTACGTAAACCTAAAAAATTACCACGCGAAACCATTTCTCAATCTTATCAATTAGAATATGGTCAAGATACTTTGGAAATGCACGTTGATGCAATTTCAGAAGGTGACAATGTTTTAATCATTGATGATTTATTAGCAACAGGCGGCACCGTTGAAGCAACAGTAAAATTAGTGCAACGTTTAGGTGGAGCGGTAAAACACGCTGCATTTGTAATTAATTTACCTGAATTGGGTGGCGAAAAACGCTTAAATAATTTGGGCGTTGATTGCTATACACTCGTCAATTTTGAAGGTCATTAATTAAGGATTCGATGAGCTATCAAGTCTTAGCCAGAAAGTGGCGACCAAAAACATTTGCTGATGTTGTTGGGCAAGAACACATTATCACGGCATTAGCAAATGGATTAAAAGATAATCGACTACATCACGCTTACCTCTTTTCAGGCACGCGTGGCGTAGGTAAAACCTCTATTGCCCGATTGTTTGCAAAAGGATTAAATTGTGTACATGGTGTAACAGCAACACCCTGCGGTGAATGTGAAAATTGTAAAGCGATTGAGCAAGGCAATTTTATTGATTTAATTGAAATTGATGCGGCATCTCGCACAAAAGTTGAAGATACGCGTGAATTATTGGATAACGTGCAATATAAACCTGTTGTGGGAAGATTTAAGGTTTACTTAATCGATGAAGTCCATATGCTATCTCGTCATTCATTTAATGCATTGCTCAAGACTTTGGAAGAACCACCAGAATATGTAAAATTCTTACTCGCGACAACGGATCCACAAAAATTACCTGTAACTATTCTTTCTCGCTGTTTACAATTTCATCTCAAAGCATTAGATGAAACCCAAATATCCCAGCATCTTTCCCATATTTTGACGCAAGAAAATATTCCTTTTGAAGAGCCTGCATTAGTTAAACTTGCCAAAGCGGCACAAGGAAGTATTCGTGATAGCTTAAGTTTAACGGATCAAGCCATTGCTATGGGCGACCGACAAGTTACGAATAGTATTGTAAGCAATATGTTAGGGTTGCTTGATGATAACTATTCTGTTGATATTTTATATGCCTTACATCAAGGCAATGGTGAACTCTTAATGCGAACACTGCAAAGAGTTGCAGATGCGGCAGGCGATTGGAACAAATTACTTGGCGAATGTGCAGAAAAATTACATCAAATTGCACTCATGCAACTTCTTCCACAAAAATCTTCAGATAACAATGAACATTTTTCATTTTTAGCCAAACATATCTCTCCAGAAGATGTTCAGTTTTTTTATCAAGTCATTGTTTCTGGTAGAAAAGACTTATCAAATGCGCCAAACCGTCGTATTGGCACAGAAATGACATTATTGAGGGCATTGGCATTCCACCCAAAGTTCCTTACGGCAGTACCAAAGGCTAACACTACAATTACTCCACCGCCATCAACTCCAAGTGCGGTTGAAAATACTGGTAATTATGTAGATGTGCCGGTACTGTCACAAAGTATCAAATCAGCTTATTCTCAAGCAAAACCAAATAAAACGAGCATTCCAAATTTGGCAAGCCTTTCAGCTTTAGATGCGCTTGAACATTTAACACAACTGGAAAACCAAGAACGTCAAGAACACAAAGCTGAATCATTAGCTGCGGTAAGCGAAACTTTACATCACATCCAAGAACTGGATGAAGAAAAATCTCATAAAAAAATGACCGCACTTCCCGTGCGAGAAATGACTGAACCGAAGCTCAAGCACATAGAAAAGCCAACATCACCGCCAAATGCTGCACTGGCTCCACAAGAAAATAGCACTGAAGAAAATTCAAGTGATGATAATGTAGAAATTGCTCAAGATGAGCAAGAAATCTTGAGTGCAGACACCTATCGTTGGGAATGGAGCAATCCAGAACTTGCTAAAGCCGATACAGGCGTTCGTCCTTCTGATATAAAACAGGCGATTTTAAAAGATATTACGCCTGAATTACGTTTAAAAATCATCACCCAAACTCAACAACAAGATGAGTGGGCAGATATAGTTGAGCGTTCTGGCGTAACAGGATTTAGCAAAGAATTAGCGTTAAATTGTTTCTTACAAAACAAAACCGATGATGAAATCAATCTTGGACTACATTCAGAAAAATCTCATTTACGCCAAGACAGAAGTATAAAAAATTTGGTTGAAGCTTTAAGCAAATTGCAAGGTAAAGATATTCGATTAACAATTAATATTGATGATAGCAATGTCACTACTCCAATTGAATATCGCTGCAATATTTATCAAGCATTGCGGGAAAAGGCTCAAAATGAGTTGCAAAAAGATAGTAAATTACAAATTCTACTTAATGAGTTTAATGCAAAATTAGATATAGAGAGTATTCGACCAGTTTAAAGATAATAAAGACAATATTGTGTTTAAAACTCCCATTTGAAATACATATAGGCGTAAGAATATTTTTTATAAACCTCTATCATTTTATATTTTTTTAATCTAGAATTCGTCAATTTGTTTTTTAAGAGCCAAAAGGAGAGTGAAAATGAAACTGGTTGAAGTAAAACACCCACTTGTAAAACACAAACTAGGTGTGATGCGTGAAGCTGAGATTGATACAAAAAAATTCCGTGAACTGGCAACAGAAATCGGTAGCCTATTAACCTATGAAGCAACGTCTGATTTAGAAACTGAAAAAGTAACGATCAACGGTTGGAATGGCCCAGTAGAAATCGATCGAATTAAAGGTAAAAAAGTAACGGTTGTCCCAATTTTACGTGCAGGTTTAGGTATGATGGATGGTGTACTTGAACATGTACCAAGCGCACGTATCAGCGTAGTGGGAATCTACCGTAATGAAGAAACCCTTGAACCAGTCCCTTACTTCCAAAAATTAGCTAGCGATTTAGAAGAGCGCCTTGCAATTGTTGTTGATCCTATGCTTGCAACAGGCGGTTCTATGATTGCAACCCTTGATCTTTTAAAAGCAAAAGGTTGTAAACATATCAAAGTATTAGTGTTAGTCGCTGCGCCAGAAGGTATTAAGGCTCTTGAAGCTGCACATCCTGACATTGAACTTTACTGCGCTTCTATTGATAGCCACCTAAATGAACATGGTTACATTATTCCGGGTCTAGGTGACGCGGGTGATAAAATTTTTGGGACCAAATAATCCCAAAAAATAAAAGATAGACGGCATTCTTGCCGTCTTTTTGTGTGCGTGAAACACAAGAAAAACTGACCGCACTTTAAGTTAATTCAAACAGAGAGTTGAAACTAAATGACAAATCAAACTTCTTCTTTCCCTTCGGAAAAACAAAGTACATTAAAACAATCTTTCGTTGGCCTACAGATGCTCTTCGTCGCATTTGGTGCGCTCGTTCTTGTACCATTAATTACAGGCCTTGATTCCAATACCGCATTATTAACCGCTGGCGTTGGTACCCTACTCTTCCAACTTTGCACTGGCAAACAAATTCCTATTTTCTTAGCCTCATCTTTTGCCTTTATCGCGCCGATTCAATATGGTGTTCAAACTTGGGGCATTGCGACCACTATGGGTGGTTTAGCATCTGCTGGTCTTGTATATCTAGCACTAAGCACGTTAGTAAAATTACGCGGAACAGAAGCATTACAACGCATTTTCCCACCGATTGTAGTTGGCCCAGTGATTATTATCATTGGGATGGGACTTGCTCCTGTGGCAGTTGATATGTCATTAGGCAAAAACAGTGCTTATGCGTATAACGATGCAGTATTAGTTTCAATGGTAACACTTCTCACTACTTTATCTGTAGCAGTGTTTGCCAAAGGATTGATGAAACTCATCCCAATTATGTTTGGTATTACTGCGGGCTATATTTTATGTTTATTCCTAGGTTTAATTAATTTCCAACCAGTGATTGATGCGCCTTGGTTCAGCTTACCAAAATTAACTGCGCCTGAATTTAACCTAGAAGCTATTCTATATATGTTACCAATTGCCATTGCACCTGCAGTAGAACACGTGGGCGGCATTATGGCAATCAGCTCTGTGACAGGTAAAGACTTTTTAAAAAAACCAGGATTACACCGCACTTTATTAGGTGATGGCTTAGCAACAGCAGCTGCATCTTTAGTGGGTGGACCTCCAAATACAACCTATGCGGAAGTAACTGGTGCCGTAATGTTAACCCGAAATTTCAATCCTAATATTATGACTTGGGCTGCAGTTTGGGCTATTGCGATTTCATTCTGTGGAAAAGTAGGCGCATTCCTATCAACGATTCCAACAATTGTAATGGGTGGAATTATGATGCTTGTTTTCGGTTCAATCGCAGTCGTGGGCATGAGCACCTTAATTCGTGGCAAAGTTGATGTTACCGAAGCACGTAATCTATGTATTATTTCTGTCGTCATGACATTTGGTATCGGCAATATGTTTGTAGATGTGGGTAACGTATCACTAAAAGGTATCAGCTTGTGTGCGATTGTTGCTATCATCTTAAACCTTGTTTTACCGAAAGCAAAAAATGAAGTAGAATAAAGCTCCTTTTAAAAGGGTTAAATAACAATTTAGCCCTTTTTCTTACTTATAATCTGTAATACATAAATATTTGAATAAGCAGCTTCCCTTACCCATTCATCAAATTGATGATGCCACATTAGAAAACTTTTACGGCGATAATAATCTTTTATTGCTCGATTCTTTACGCAAAAATTCATCTGAATTAAAACAACAGTTTTTCTATATTTGGGGAAATAAAGGTTCTGGAAAAACTCACCTGCTTAGAGCATTCAGTAACGAATATTTAATCAATCAACGTACTGCTATTTATGTACCGCTCAGCAAATCTCAATATTTTTCTACCGCAGTTCTTGAAAATCTAGAACAGCAAGAATTAGTGTGTCTAGATGATGTACAAACTGTGATCGGCAATGACGAATGGGAATTAGCTATTTTTGATCTATTCAATCGAATTAAAGCGAGCGGAAAAACGCTTTTGCTTATTAGTTCAGATAAATCGCCTTCCGCACTTTCTGTAAAATTGCCTGATTTGAACTCTCGCTTGACTTGGGGTGAAATTTATCAATTAAATTCCTTAACTGACGAGCAAAAAATTAGTGTACTGCAACATAACGCTTATCAACGAGGAATTCAATTACCCGATGAGACGGCTAATTTTTTACTTACACGACTAGCACGAGACATGCACACATTATTTGAAGCGCTTGATCTACTAGATAAAGCCTCGTTACAAGCACAACGAAATCTTACTATTCCTTTCGTCAAAGAAATTTTAAATCTTTAACAAAAAAGGCGCTAATGCGCCTTTTTAATCATCCACCTGATAATTTAATGGTAAACCCTTTCTGCTCTAATAATTGCTTGAGCAAATCACGCTTTTCACCTTGAATCTCAATCATTCCATTTTTAACTGAGCCACCACATCCACAACGTTTTTTTAATTCAGCAGCTAATTTTTTCAATTCCTCATCAGATAAATCTAAACCAGTTATAACCGATACGCCAGCACCTTTTCTACCACTTGTTTGTTTTTGGATACGTACAACACCGTCTCCTTTTGGGCGAACTACAGAAGCCTTTTCCTCTTTAATTCTCCCCACATCGGTTGAATACACTAAAACAGAATCTGACATCATAATTACCCAATAGATGCATTAATAGAACGAAGAACCTCAGCAGGATTATCAGCTTTAGTAATAGGACGCCCTATCACTAAATAATCGGAACCTGCGCGAATCGCAGCTGTAGGTGTCATCACACGTCTTTGATCACCAAAATCAGCTCCAATTGGACGAATCCCTGGGGTCACTAATTTAAAGTCTTCTCCACAAGCGTTACGTAAAATTTCAACCTCTTGCGGAGAGCAAACCACACCATCCAAACCTGCGCGTTGGGTTAAATGAGCTAAGCGTAAAACTTGTTCCATTGGCGATGCATTAATCCCAATTTGTAATAAATCCAAATCTTCCATACTGGTTAATACCGTCACAGCAATAAGCAATGGCGCATCTTTCCCATAAGGTTCAAGAATTCTCTTAGCTTCTTCCATCATTCGTAGCCCACCGCTTGCATGCAAATCTACCATCCATACACCCAAATCAGCGGCAGATCTGACCGCTCTTGCTACAGTATTTGGAATATCATGATATTTAAGATCTAAGAAAACATCAAAATTACGTTGATGTAATTGTTTTACAAAATTAATACCAAGTGTAGTAAACATTTCTTTACCCACTTTTAATCGACACAAACTCGGATCAATTTGATCAACTAAAGCAAGAGCCTCTGCTTCTTTCTCATAGTCCAATGCCACAATAATTTTGCTTGTCATAATATTACCTCGCTGAGTATCAATTAATTATGTTCTTGACTTGAAACTGGTTTAATACTTTCCCATTGACGGCAAGATGGGCAATTCCACAATAGCTTATGGATTTGATAACCACAATTTGTACAACGATAAGCTGATGTTTGCTTAATTCGTTCACCAACCATTTTATGTAATAAAATTAGGCTTTCTTTTCCACGCCCGTCTTCTGCATCATCAATTTGATACTGCATAAAACGATGGAAAATTAAAGTACTTGGCTTTTTCGTGAGTTGTTGATAAAGCTTAGCCTGAGCAGCAGACTTGCCATCTTTTTCTTCAATTAATTTGACCAAAGCTAGCTCTACTTCATCATTATTAGTAATTTGGCCCGCGCGAATTAAGAATAACTCAAAGTTATCTAACTGATTTAATTCTTCATAACAATGTTTTAAAGGTGACAAAATTTCACCCGTATAATCTGGATTTTGCTCCAAAACATTTTCTAGTATTTTTGCTGCTTGTTGATATTGACCTTCAAGCATTTCTAAATTTGCGAGTAATAAAGAAGCGCGAACACAAGTAGGAGAAACCAACAAAGCTTTTTGTAAAACGCTGCGTTTTTCAACCGCACTTTCAGGCTCTAAACTTTGTGAATATTCACAATAACATTGCGCGAGTTCAATATTATTCTCTTGTAGTTTTATTTTAGCGAGTTTTTCAGCAATATTAACCGCTTTTTTCCACTCTTTAGTTTTTTGATAAATCACTAAAAGTTGCTGTAAAGCATTTTCTGCAAATTCAGGTTCATCCACTAGTAAAATATAAAGATTTTCAGCGCGGTCAAAAAAACCAACCACCATAAAATCTCTAGCAAGCTGTTGCTTTGCAAGTAATTTTTGCTCAAATGTATAATTAGGGCTAAGGTCTAAAGCTTGGTGAATACGTAATGCACGATCAACTTCGCCTCTAGAACGGAATAAATTGCCAAGTGTAAGCTCAGCTTCAAATTGGGAGTGGCTTTCGATTTCATTTTCGGTTTCTTGTTTCTGAAGCATGTCCAAAAACAAATCTACAGCTTTATCGGTTTGATTGGAAAGTAAGAAGTTTACCCCCGTAACATAATCTCGGGAGAGTTTATTACTAATGTCATCTTGATCTTTCTTTGCACTACGCTGCCCCATGTACCAACCATAGGCTGCAGCAATAGGCAATAGTAGAAAGAGTAATTCTAGCATCAGGCGACCTTATCGCGCACAGTAGTCAACTCGTTGATTTGTAAAGTTTGACGCTTAACTTGACGAGCTAATGCCATATTTTTAAGTTTTAACTTAAGATAGAAAAAAGCGGTGATTAACCAGCCAAGAATTAAACCTAATCCAAATAAAATAGCAACAAGAGTGGATAGTTGGAGCTGACTTTCCGCCACAATATAATTAAATGTAATAACTTGATCATTATTTGCTCCAATGGTAATTGCAACCAACACGATAGCGATAAAAATCACAATACCTAAAATATATTTAATCATAACATTTCCTTAAAATATGGCTTTTCTAAATAGTGGCAAACGTTGTAGTTTGAAAGGCATATTCGAGCATTTTAATTTTATTAATAAATATCTACACGCTCTTTTAATTCTTTACCAGCTTTAAAGTGCGGTACAGATTTAGCTTCTAATTTAACAGAATCACCCGTTTTTGGATTACGCCCTAAACGAGGATTACGATAATGCAGTGAAAAACTTCCAAATCCTCTCAACTCAACACGATCGCCATTTTCAAGAGATTGAGAAATAAACTCCAAAATATCTTTTACCATATTTTCGATTTCTTTTACGGGTAAAGTCGGATGTTTCGCTAATAATTTTTCTATAAGTTCTGACTTAGTCATCGTCTTTTCTCCCTTAATATTATTCAAATTAAGATTTATTGCTAATACATTATTTCAATGTATTAGCAATAAGCCCTAAAAATAAGGCTGGACATGAGCCCAGCCTTATTACGTGAATTAATTATTCACCTTTAGCTGCTTTAAATGCTTCAGCCATTGCGTTTGGAATAGCAACTTCTTCTTGTTTATTATTCACATTTGCAACTGCAGCAGCTTCTTCAGCTTGATCTTTTGCTTTCACTGATAAGTGAACGATACGAGATTTACGATCTACACCAGTGTATTTAGCTTCAACCACATCACCTGCAGCAACTTCATTTGTTAAATCAGCTGCGCGGATATAACCTTCAACACCACCCACTAATTCAACTTTAGCACCTTTTGCATCTGCTTCAACTACTGTTGCAGATACTACAGCGCCTTTTTTGTTGATTGCTACGAAGTTATTGAATGGATCTTCTTCAAGTTGTTTGATACCTAAAGAGATACGCTCTTTCAGTGCGTCAACTGCTAATACTACTGCAGAAACTTCGTCACCTTTTTTGTAGTTACGAACTGCTT
>ERZ772909.640-NODE-640-length-21165-cov-7.756324_pt1 | contig 21165 bp, 19 predicted proteins | sample MGYA00511137_ERZ772909 | MGnify/ENA primary metagenome ERZ772909 (study PRJEB29015, sample SAMEA2738095) | human oral metagenome | biome: human oral; feature: human-associated habitat; material: saliva | place: China | collected 2270 ... | reverse complement strand
CTCACGGACGAACTGTCGGGTGTTCTGTTCAGTAGTGCGTAGAATGTCTGCGAATCGTGCCATGGGCACCATCATACCGGCGCATATGCGGTGCACAAGGGGGTTAGGGAGTGTTGGGTTGAAGTGTGAGAGACCCCGCGCCCCGCACCCGCCCTGTAGCCGCGTTTTCGAGGAAGCCTAGCCCCGAACCGCTGCTCGAGCCCCCGTTACGCAACCTAGTACGCAACCTAGCCGCGGAGGCGGCGCGCCACCCTCGCCAGCAGGCCCGGCTGGGCGGGTGCCTCAGATGAGGACTCAGGCTCAACGGTGACGGGGCGCATTTCTTCCGCACCGTGCGCGCTGTACCCACCACCGAGTGCGCGGGCGCGTTCGAGCTGTCGGCGGTGCTCGGCGTCCCAGGAGTGCGCCCGGTCAGACATCGCCCACTCGAACCCCGCGGTGAGGGAGGTTTCGGTGAAGAGATCTCGAGCGGCACGGACGGTTGCGCCCAGCGGCTCGGGGAGCGCCGGGACCTGCTCCACGGCGGGGAAAGGCACGGGTGCTTCTACTTCGCCGCGTGTTTCTGCCTCACCGTAAGTTTTTGCATCAGGGGGAGTTTTTGCGCCGGAGGCAAGAATCTGCGCGAGCAGGTAGGCACGCTCGGCGCGCAGAACCTCCAACAGCTCGGTACGGCGTGCATCCGATGCTACCGCTGCGTGCCGCAGGGCGGCGGCAACCATCATCTCGGGAACACCACCGGCGAGCATGCCCAACGGCAGGGTGAACTCGCCCAGACCGTACAGGCTCAGAGCGCCACCCGCACGCATCTGCGTGAAGGCATCCGGCACGAGGGCGAGCACGGGAATACCCGCCGCCGCGGAGAACACCGCCGGGTGGTAGCGGCTGGTCAGCGTGAACGCCGCCCCGCGGTGCACGGAAACGCTCTGGTTGGCGTGCAGAATTGGCAGCAGGGTCGCCGGGATGGAGGGGCTGAGCCGCTCAGCGATGCGCTGGTGTACCTGAATATCGCCGCTTTCGGGGTTCTGCGGGTCGCCAAAATGGCTCAGGAACACGGGCGCGTAGCCGTGCTCACGCCACATGCTATCGAGCAGACGCGCGATCTGCTGCGCCTGCTGTTCGGTGCACTCGTTGACGGTGACGCACACGTAGCGTTCGGGTAGCTCATCCAGTGCCTGACCTGCGGAAACTCCTTCCGCATAGTGCAGGGTACGCGCCGGGGAAGCCGCCAGGTAGTCGGTGGCATCGTCCACGCTCAGGCGCGCGTCAATACCCCGCTCACGGCACCAAGCGAGGGAAGAATGTTCGCGCACCGTCACCGAACGGGCGGTGCGCAGTATGCGTTCCAGAACCTGCGCATCGTGCGGGTTCAGGACCGGGCCCAGGGACTGGCCGGTCACGTACACGGGCACGCCCGCATGCTCGGCGGCATGCACCGCGGCGGCGCGTTCGTAGAGCAGCCAGCCGTAGCGGGAGTTGAGGTTGCCGCCGCCGGAGACCACGACCGCATCCATGGTGGCGATAGAATCCGCGAAATCCACCATCCGCTCAACGGTCTGCTCCAGCGGATGCAGCACCTCCGGTAGCGCCTGCACCTGCGGCAGAGCCACCAGCTCGGTGATGGAGGGGCGTTCCCGGCCGGCGTGCAGCTGTGCCAGGATGCACTCAAGCGCCGCGAGGGTCAGCTCGCGTTCAGCCGGGGCCCAGGGGAAGAGGAAAAACGGCAGGTACTCGTAGGGTGCGCCCATCTCATGATGTATCGCCTCACGATTTGCCGCGCCGATATAGCGCGCCGAATGGCCCACATCGCGGGTCATGAGGGTGACCGCCGCGCCGCCTTCGGAAAGCGCCTGAGCGCTCGCGATGGTCATGGCTTCGTCACCCACGTGGTAGGTGTGCTGGCCGATATCGCCAATGACGAGCACGCGCGGTGTTGCAGAAGGCAACGCTGTAGAAGAATGATTGTTCTCTGTCACGGTTACGCGCCCTTCTGCTCTGCCGACCCGGTCTCAGTCGACTCAGCCTCAGTGCCGCGACGAACCAGGGAGCGCTGATTGAGGGAACGCTTCGCCAAGGAACGCAACGCGCGGCCCGGGGTGCGCAGGTGCTTGAGAACCCGCAGGCGCTCCTCAATGCTCTGCTGGCGGCTCTCAATAGCCTGCTGACGAGCCTCGATGCGCTCCAGGCGGCTCTCGATAGAGCGCAGAATGTCCAGGGATTCGCGGGTCAGATCGTGCCCGTCAATCACACGGCGCTCCAGGTCAGCCGCCAAATGCGCCTGGTACAGGTACGCACCCGGTCGGGCACCAGCCTGCAGATCCTCGCGGATAGCGCGGGCACGCACCATCGAATCAAAGCGGGCATGATCAGCCTGACGCTTCACGCTATTCGCCTCGGCACCCTCCGCGTCGGGGCGCAACGACCAGTATGCCAGCGGCTCATCCACCAGCAGAATATCCGCAACGGAGGCGGCACGCATGTTGAACTCCCAGTCGCCGACCACCGGCAGGGACTCGTCGTAGAAACCGACCAGTTCGTGCAGGCTGCGGCGGTAGAGAATGCCAATCGGCACGGCGCGGTTCGTACGGAACAGGAACTGCAAACCCATGCTGGGCAGGCCGTCGTGGAAAATACGCTCCTCGTACACCTCGAACTCGCCGTCGGCGTTCTCGCGTTCGTACCGCTCCACAACGCGGGTGGTGCACATGAGCGCGCCGCTCTCTTCCAGCGCCGCGACGGTGCGTTCCAGGAACTCGGGTGCCCATAGGTCGTCGTCATCGTGAATCGCCACGTACTCGGAGGTGGTCGCCGCCAAACCGGCGTTGGATGCCGCCTCCATGTTGCCGCCGGCGGTGGTCACCAGTTGTACGCGACCGGAACCCAGCGGGGATGCCTCAATGACAGCGCGGGTTGCCTGCTCGTCGCCTCCATCGTTAATCACACAGACCGTGTAGTCGGTGAAGGTCTGCTGCGCAATGTTCTCCAGCGCGCGGCTCAAGAAGCGGGGGCGGCCCTTCGTGCGGACCAGAATAGCTACGGTAGGGGAAGACATAACCACAATCAGTCGAGGGTGAGCGGGCCCGTGCCAGCCCAGGAACTCAACCCATTATGAAGGTGTGCACTGTTCAGACTCAACCCGCCACCCGTCCACGCCGCAACAGCGGGCACACAGAGGCATGCACCGCCCCTAAAAACTAGCTGATGGACTGTAGCGCCACCATCGCCAGCACACCGAGCACAAAGCACGCCGGAATGGTTACCAGCCACACCAGAAGAATCTGCAGAACAATCCTGGACTTCAGCGCGTTAAAACGCTGGTTCACGCCTGCGCCGAGCGCCGATGCCGTCGCCAGATGCGAGGAAGAGAACGGCACCTGCAGCAGGAAGTAGCCGAGTACCTGCACCACCGCGGTCGTGCCCTGAGCGACCGCGCCACGGAACGGGTCCAGGCGCACCATCTTGTAGGCGAAGGTGTAGCCGATGCGGCGGCCACCGGTCAGCGTACCCGCACCCAGGCTGAGGGCAATAATGAAGGTGCCCAGCAGCATCCCGCCCCAGGTGAGGGATTGAATCAGCGCCGGATCCATGACGCGTTCGCTCAGCAGCGCCCACAGCAGCAGGTACAGGTAGCCGGTCTGCAGGCCGTGGAGCAGCGAAATTGCGGAGGCAGACACCGCCAGCACCTCGCGGGCATGCTGATTCACCAGGCGCGGGTTATGGCCGACCACCAGCCGGTAGAACGGCACCACCATCAGCCAGGACAGCAGAAAAATGAGCGGCGGCAGGTAGAAGAGAGGCAGCAGGGTCGCCCCAAAAATATGCGGCAGGAAGGCGAGGGAACCGAAGCCTTCGGCGGCGCTGTCGATCCTCGTTTGGGTCCACCAGCTCACACCGGCGAGGGCACCGACCAGCGCGTGGGTCGAGGAGGACGGCAGCCTCAGGAACCAGGTGAGCACACCCCAGATAGCGCAGACCAGCAGCGCCGCAACGATGCCGTTCAGGCCGGTGATGCCCTCCGGGGCGCTCACCCACGAGGCGGAATATTCACCGAGTAGCAGGAACGCACCGACCACGCCGAGCACGTTGAAGAGCGCGGCAAGGTACAGGGCGGAGCGCTCGCCGAGGGCGCGGGTACGCACCGGAACAGCGACGGAGTTGGAGGCGTCGTGCACACCGGTAACGTAGACCGCGGCAATGAAGGCGCAGCAGGCTAGAAGACCCAGGAGCATTAGGATTCCTGAACGATAATGCGGCCGATCTCGGCGGACACATCACGCATAGAGTTGGAAGCAGCGGTCAGCTGCGCCAGGAAGGTGGCGTAGCGGCGGTACCGTTCGGGGGTGTAGCGTTCGGCAATGTACGCGTCGTATTCTTCGGCGGTGCGTAGCGCCTGGCGGGAGATGCGCAGCATGTCCATCCAGTAGTTGTCGAGGCCGCGAATATCGGCAAGTTTGGGGATGACGGCGGCGGTCAGCACCGCCTGACGCTGAATGATGTCCAGGATTGAGGTGATGTGCGTGGCGAAGCCGTCAATGCTGTGCAGGGACAGCACGTGTGCGGCGCTGGTGAGCTTCTCGACGGCGTTGGTGAGTTTGCGTGCCAGCGTGTACAGGTCTTCACGCGGGATGGGTGGGGAGAAGGAGCTGCGCACCTCGGTGAGGGTGCGGAACAGCAGGTTCGTGGAGTCCGCCTCGTGGGTGAGCATGCGTTCGAAGAGTTCGGGGTACTCCGCGACGGGGGAGCCGACCATTTCAGAGAGCAATGCCGCCGCCTCACCGACCTGCGCTGAAATTTCAGCGAGGGAGGCGAGGGAGTCGTTGGCGTGGGGGAAAAGTCGGTGCAGCATAGTTCCCAGTCTAACCAGTATTGGGTGCTGCGGGTGCGCATAGCCCGTGGGTATCTCACGAGCGCCCGCCCTGCACACGTTACTGCGCCGCCCTGCAAATGTTATAGCGCCGACCTGTTCGCGGTTGCCCGTGACGGTTTTAAACAAAAAACGGAGGGGGTCGATTTCTCGACCCCCACCGGAACGTTTAGGGATGTCGGGTTGGGAGCGCCTCTCGGCGGAAGGCCGCTCGAAGCGGCTAAAGATTTGGAGCCCGGGGCTACCTATTAGCAACCCGACATCTTGTAATTATTATCCACCTGTACCCGGCACAGAGTCAATTAGAAATAGGCTTTTCACGCCTTTGCGACCCAATGTGGAACCTGTGCCAATTCGCGGCACGAACCCGCATTTTTAGGCGCCTAAACGGTGCAGAAGACTAGAATGCTTCGAGGTTGGTCTGCGATTTTTCCTGCGCAGAATCAGTCTCCGAAGCGCCGTTAGCCTGCTGACCAGCCTCAACGGCGCGCAGCTGGGCGGCGACCGCCTCCAAATCGTGCGCGATCTGCTCCATCTGCTGAGCCTGACGCGGCAGGCGAGCACGACGCTCCACTGCCTCACGCTTCACCTCGTGGCTACCCGGAACCGCGCCGTCCTGCCCGGCAGAGCGCGCATAATCGGTGCGAATACCCAACGCCACCACGTGCGCAAACGCCGCGCAACGTTCCATCGCAATGTCCATATCGCCGGTGTACAGGCCCGCCAGAATCTCATCAATCGTGCGGACCACCTCGTCGGCGCTCGGCGGGTCGGGAACACCCGCCACCACGTGCGAACGGTAATCCTCCGCCATGCCCAGCTCAAAAGCGCGGCTCACCCCGCGCGGCGAACGATGCACCACATCCCGCAGCCAGTACATGCGCCACAGCGCACCCGGCAGGGAGTGAGCGCTCGCGTGCGACCAGAGTTCGGCGAGCATCTCAATACCGTAGTCGTCGGTGAAGCTGACGAGCCGTTCGGTCATCTGCTCGTCGGTGCCGCGTCCGCGCATCAGCAGGATGCGTGCGGAGGCGTGCGCCGCCTCTTCGCGTGCGGCGGGGTCCATGCCGCCTTCGTGGCGTTCAAATTTCTCGGCGGAGTAGAGGACAGGTCGGTGGTGGGTGCGGTGACGTGAGCGCCCGGAGGCGCCGGTTGATGTTGCGGGTGTAGACATAGGATTTTCCAGTGTACCGTTCATTGGCTGGGAGCCGGTAGTGTATAGTATTTCTATCTGCACACTTTCAGTTTTGTGTGGATAGGAGCGCCTTTAGCTCAGTCGGTAGAGCTACGGACTTTTAATCCGCAGGTCGTGGGTTCGAGCCCCACAGGGCGCACTAGCCGACCCGTCGCCTCCCGCTTTGCGGGGGTCGGCGGGTTTTTGCGTCTTCACCCTTATGCACGGGGTTTTACCTCGTGCCTATCCCGTGTGGTGGGGCGTGTCCTGCCGGGTTGGCCTGGCAGTTTTTGATTCGTGTACGTTGACCCGAAAAGATGAGGAAACCCGTGAGCGTCACCATTAAGAACCCCGAAGAAATCACGATTCTTGCCACCGGCGGCACGATCGATAAGTTCTATTCGGTGGCGGGCACCATGGATATTGGTGAGCCTGCCGCTAAGGACCTGCTGGACCGCGTCATCACTGATGTGCGTTTTGATATTCGCCCGCTGATTGGCAAGGACAGCCTGGACATGACCGATGAGGATCGTGCCGAGCTGACCGAGGCGCTGAACGCTGTCACTAACGACCAGGTGCTCATCACTCACGGTACCGACACCATGCCGGAGACCGCCCGCTACCTGGTCGAGCACGCCGACCTGGGCGATAAGGTTGTGGTGCTGACCGGCGCGATGCAGCCCGCCGTGATGGCTCGTTCGGATGCTGGCTTCAACCTGGGTGCCGCTATTGCCGCCCTGAACCTGCTGGAGCCGGGCGTGTACATCAGCATGAGCGGTCGCATTTTCCCTGCTGAGAGCGTGCGTAAGGACCGTTCTCGCGGCATTTTTGAGGGCTAAGATGGCTGATTCCGCTCGTATGCGGAGGGGCGAACCGGTTTCTGCTGCTGAGCTTGCGCAGGTGGAGGGATCCTCGGACCTTGTGCCGCAGGAGCGTATGTCCCAGGGGCAGCTGATGCAGCTGCAGGCTATTGAGGAGCTACAGCAACAGGCTGACGAGTTCTGGAATGTCACCAGTGATTACCCGCTGCCGGCTAAGAATCTGTACCTGGTGCGTGTGCTGCTGCTGGTCGTGCCCTCGCTGCTCATTGTTTATTACTTCATCCGCGTCACGCTTTTCCCGATTGGTGCGGTGCCGCTGGTCTACCTGGTGATGCATATGTGGCTTGCCATGATTTACCGGGCGAACCGTTCGGTGAAGCTGGTGTTGCTGGCGAATGTGGTATCCGGGGTTGCGGCGGCCATTATGACGGCGTTCTTTGCCTATGCGCTGGTGACGGTGCAGGGCCCGCAGACGCTGCTGGACCGTGTGGGCATGTTCTATACAGTGAGCCTGCTGACGGTCATGGCGTCCTTCGCGCTGGAGGCCCTGTTTTCGCTGTTTTATAGTTTGGCGGTTCGTAGGAGCTTGCGTTTGACGCGGCAGAAGCAGAACTCGGAGCAACAGGCGGAGGATTTCCCCGCGCATCCGCCCATCCACGCCTCTGACGGGTGAAGCCTGACGGGGTGATGATGAGGTGATAAGCGGCGGTGTGACACACTCTCAGCGATGCCTAGCCACTGCTCAGATTCCCTTAAAGTACGCGTGATACGGTAGAGACAGAAACACGACCCGCACCTGCCAGGAGGTCACCCATGGGCGCTACACACCTGAACACAGATGCCGCTTCATCCGCAGAACACCCGGATGAAGATCTCAGTGTGCAGACTCGCTATCAGGCGCCTATCCGCCAGGCGACTCCTGCCACGCCGGAGGTGTCCGTTCCACTGAACGTGCCGCCGGTGGTGACTGGTTCGCATCCGGTTATTTCGGCGACTTCTACCGTTGTTATTCAGGATGGTACGAACCCGCCGATTGTGGTGCGTACACACCCGACGGGTCCTCTACCGCCGTTCCCGGGGCAGGGTCAGGTGCCCGCTTTTCTGCGCACCTACACCGCTGATGAGGTGAAGGAGCGCAAACAGAAACTCAAGAAGAACCTCCTAGTCCGCGCCGTTATTCTGTGCATTTTGGCCCTGGTTGAAGGCCTCATCATCTCCCAGTACACGCAGCCGTTGGCGATTTGCTTTGGCTTTGTCGCGGCACTCTACCTGGTGGTTCAAATGTGGCCGCTGATGCGCCCTCCGCATGATTCGGCGGACGCCTCCGTGTATAGCGTTTGGGCTATCTGCTCCCTGATTGGGTTTGTTGCGGTGGGGTTGGTGCTTTCGCCGATTACGTTCCTGCTGCTGATGCTCGACTGGGCTGGGGTTTCGATGGGCCTAGACCCCCTGCTGATACTTGTTGTCTTGGGCCTGGTCTGGTTGAGCGAGGTCGGTTTATCGTTGCTGACCATTTACCGCTTCAATAACTTGCGAATTGCGATGGCGAACCGGGCAGATTCTCCGTCGCTACCTGACAGTATTTCTGCGACGGTTGACCCGTCCACTTCTGCCTAAAACTTTTGAGGCGGCGCGGTAGACGAACGCCGCGCCGCCACCCACACTCACACCACACACTCGCTCATACGTTGTCCGCATACTATCAGCCGATATCCGAAAGATTCAGCTATGTCCGCTGTCGAGTCCTCTCCGCCATCCGCTCCGAACACCGCGCATCCTACGAAGCCCGCCACCCCCACTCTCGTGTCTGTGGCGGGTTGGGTTCTGCTCGCTATTGCTGTGGGCTGGCTGGCGCTGATCGCGTACACCGGCATCTCGTATGCGACTACCCATTTGTCGCATTTTTCGACCTGGCGTGCCCAATCGCTGGTGGATGCGCAGGCGTACTACCCGGTGCTTTTCCTGATGGTCAGCGCGTTCGGTAACGTGACCCTGCATGGTTTCTGCACGGTGGCGTATCTGCGTGGTTACCGGTGGGCGGCGTTGGTGCTGTCGGTGGCGTTGGCGTTGGGCGTGTTGGCTTCTTTGCTGATTATGCTGACGGTGGCGGCTCTTCTGGGTACGTTGAATGGTGCGCCGAGCCAGGATGTTGAGCTGCTGCTCAGTAGCTCTTCGCCGCTGTACACGCCGGTGTATATTGCGGGTCCGTACATGCTGGTGTGTGTTGTGGCGTTGGCGCTGGTGTGGTCGCGTCAGTCGCGTTCTTACATGGAGGCGCGCCGTGATTGGCGTGTGCGCCGCAGCGAGGATTACCTGATTTAGCCTCAGAGGTTCTGGCCGCGGCTCCTGCGGCTCACCGATAACTTTATTTATCCAACCACTATTCACCCAACCACAGTTAGGATGACTCGTGCACCCTACTTCCGAACCTGCGCACGAATCCTCATCGCAGACGAGCCCCGGCGCCGCCAAGCGCACATATGATGAGAGGGCGGCGTTTGAAGAGGCAAAAAGAAACCTTGGCATAGTTGGCGATAGGGAACAGGAATATAACCGAGGACTGGAGCTTCTTAGCAAAGCCTATTCCATCGGTATGACGCTTATTCTGGTGTATTTCCTCCTGGACGCGTACCAGATTCTCGTGACTGCGGGTCGTAGTGTGAACATCGGCTCGTTCCTTAGCTATGCCCTGCCGAAGGTTCTGCCTGACGCCCTCTTGGTGGTGCCGTTCCTCTGGTTCGTTCTGGACTGGGTCAAAGACGGGTACATTAATCCGCGCCGCCTGACGATGCTGTACCTTCTGCTGTGCTTTGTGAGCGGTGTGCTCTCGTTCGCCGGTGTTTTTGGTATGGCGCAGGTGCTTTTCCCTGCGTTTACTGCTTTGGATTCCGCATCGCATCCTGCTGCTGCTTCGTCTATCGTGACGCAGGTTTTGGTTGCGGTCATTACGGCGGGTAGCGCTGTTCTCCTGTTCTTGCTGACTCGCCCGGTGGTGGGTGCGGTTCCGAGCCTAGCGGTGATTCGCAAACAGATGAGGGATATCGAGAAAAACACCTCGGGTGCTGAGGATGAAGAAGAACTGACTCGCGAGGATGTTCTTCGTCAGCTTGAGAAGGAAGAAGGTCCGGTCAAGGACTCTACCGAGCAACTGTTGCGTGAGCTTTCTGCCGATTATGCGCTCTCGAATGATCCGGTGGAGAAGAACCGGCTGCTGGATGAGATACAGCAGGTTCAGCGCGCCCAGAAGGCGGGTGTAAAGCCCAATCGCGACGGCGCCTCCGCTGGTGGGGCTGATAATCCCCAAGCACACGAGGACGCGAAGGCTACCGCCCCTGCAGCCCCTGCCGCGCCTGAGGTGGTGCTCCCGCCGCGGCCGAAGGCGCTACGCGGCGTCATGTGGTGTTTTATTGCCATGCTGGTTGTGGAAGCAGCCCATAAAATCTTCCTGTACATGATCGACGGGCGCTCAGCCCGCGGTGTTGAGTTGTGGGTGGGCTTCATTATTCCCGGTGTAGCGCTCCTCCTCGTTGTCCATGCCATACCGATATTTATCCTCTGGCGACTTTGGCGGGGCCGAACCTGGGCGTATTTCATCATCTTTATCAGCTTTGCCTACATTGCTATCAAGGGCCTGATAGATTTTGTGAACACCTTCCTGACGACCGGCTATCTTTCCCGGTTGCTGGATGGCACACAGACATGGAGTTCTCAGTACTACGCGGCAGCTGTGCTGTCTGGGAATGTTGCTGACACCTTGATTACGCTCCTCTCCATTCTGATAGTTGTGCTGCTCCTTAGCCGTTCCACCAGGTTGTATGTGGCTACTGCGAGGTTGGCGCGGTTGAAGGCACGCGAACAGGTGAACGCTGGCGATGCTCAAGTTGTTGGCCATCAGGATGCAGAAATACGTGCTCGCCTGGACGAAGAGCAGACTCGTCGGGAAGAGAAGGAAGCTAACCGACGGGCTGAGGAGGCGGTCGCTCAGCAGTACAAGACAACCCGCCGCACGGATGCACGGAAGAACTCCCGCAACGAACAGCGCGGTTACAAGGATACGTCCGTGTACACCGAGGAAGGCTACCGCCTCAACTAGGGTGGGATGCCCCTCCCTATGGGGAGACTCTTTGCTACCCGCCCTGCACTACACTGCGCTGTAGCGTGCGGGGCGGGGTACGAAGAGAAGAAAGGAACAATGATGTCAGAACGCACCCCAAAACAACCGTTGAACGACCCGGAGTACACGGTTCCAGAATACAGCGTGCTGCTGCCCTCCGACGAGGCTAAAAACAGCACAGCAGAGGACGATGCCGCCTCTCATAACGTAGCTTCCGGTAACGCCGCCTCCACCAACGCCGCCCCCAGCGGTGCGGTAGACAATAACGCGGCAGAGGATAACGCATCCGGCGACAGCACCCCCGAGCAAGCCACTACCGACTACCGGGAGGCGACCGCCGGCTACACCGCGCCTGTCGCCTCCGAGCAGGTAATTCCGAAGCGCCCGCAGGCTATGCGTAGCGTCATGTGGTGCGCTGCCGCCATTATCGTGCTGGGACCCTTGAGTAACTTTCTGCCGATTCTAAGCCGGTCGTATATCGATTTTGAGATGGTGGTGAGTGTTCTCTTCTCTGCCTTGGTGGTTACCCTCATCATCTCTGCCATCCCGATTTTTGTTCTCTGGAAGATCTGGGATGGCCGTGAGTGGGCGCGCATTCTTACCATCATCTACTGCGCTCTCGCGGCTGCTAGCGGTGTGCTTATTCTTGCGGATAATTTCTCGGGGTTAAGCTCTAGAGCGGCTGCGGCGTCCAGCCTGGTGCGTATCGCGAGCGGCGTTTTTACTCTCGTTCTTTACCTCCTGATGATTGTGCTGCTGAATCGTGCTCCTATTAGGATGTACACACAAATCGTTAGCGGGGCACGTGCACTAGAACACCAGCAGATGATGTCTGAGACGAGGCAGGCTGCCGGTCAGGTGCCGGCAGAACTTCGAGAGCTTTTCGCTGACGATGAGGATGGCGAACGCACCTCATCGGAGGGGAACAACCCTCGACCCCCGCACCGTAGCGCGGGATGGGGAACGTAAAAAGGAACACCAACGTCAGGAGTTCCGGGGCTAACCCTCGAAATGGTGTACGTGGTTACCTGGATACCTCTGAATACGCTGAGAAAGGGTACTGCCTTCCTAGGGTGCGGCGCGCCTCTTTATATCCTTAAGGTAAGACTCTTTAACGCCCGCTCCGTGCACTGTAGCGCGGGGCGGGTGCCAGAAGAGAAAGTGCCAGGGGAGAAAGGAACGACGATGTCAGAACGTATCCCGAAGCAGCCGCTGAATGACCCGGAGTACACGGTTCCCGAATACAGTGTGCTGTTGCCCTCCGAGGAGGCTAAAAACAGCACGGCAGAGAGTAACACCGCCTCCAATAACGTTGCCCCCAGTAGCGCGGTAGACACTAACACGGCAGAGAATAATGCACCCGGTGACAGCACCCCCGAGCACGCCAATACCGGCTACCGGGACGCGACCGCCGGATACAACGCTACCGCCTCCGAACATGCGGGTCGGGTACGACCGAAGGCTCTGCGCAACGCCAAGAGGTGCACCACCGCGATTATTATTCTGTCGCTTTTCACCACTATCCAGCTCTTCCTGCTCTTCGGTAAACCAATCGCCGGTGTGGAGACGCTACCTGACCTTGTCCTGCGTATGCTAGGGTACCCTCTCATCTTTGTTCTTATCCAGATTTTGCTCTTCTGGATGACCTGGAAAGGACACAGGTGGGCACACATACTTACCCTCATGTACAGCGCCTACGAGGTCTTGAGTCGCATGTATTGGTTTGCGCAAGATTTCCTCTTGGACTCCCGCTATATCACCTTGTTGATGGATGAGTTGCAATCCTCCGACTCTGCAGATTTTGCGGTCGCTTTTCTCATACGTACCGCGATTGGTGTTTTCATTACTGTCCTCTACGTCCGGAATATTGTGTTGCTGACCCATCCATCTGTGTGGGCGTACACGGCTACCGGCAGAACGTCGCATAGTCAGGTGGTTGGTCAGAATCCGTCGGAACCTGACGCGAACTCCACCGAGGGCGGGAACCGCCTCAACTAAGATGTTTGCCTCAAACGGCGCCACTACCGCCAAAAGGCTCAGAGCATGAAAGGGTGGGGATACCAAACGGTATCCGCACCCTTTCGCGTTAAGCATCGCATTCTTCTAGCTGGTAAAACCCTTTGAGTTACCTAAAAGGTTCCAGGCTTCGCATAAAACTCTATTAGGCTCGAAGAGCTTACCCTATACTGAAAAAGTATTATTCTCTCAGCTAACTACATCAAATAACTCTTTTAGGTATGTTTCAAGCAAATCTACCTAAACGAGCGCAGCAATCACCGACTGACGCACCGTAGTGCGAGCATGCGAGAGAAAGAACGACGATGTTTAACAATACTTCCGGCGCCTCCGCGGGCACGCTGGCACCGCAGCCCGCAGCGCCGAACTTTCCGGCACCCACCGCAATGGCACCTCAGCTTCCGGCTCCTGTAGGTGCCCGCCCCGTGTATGGTGTTCCGGGTGTCCAGCGCGTTATCAATCTTCCGCCGCGCCCCGTTGCCATCTGGGTGGTAAGCATTTGCGTGGTCTTGCTCCTGGCTACGTACCCCCTGCAGCCTCTTGTGGGTCTAGAGTTTATGTTTGTGTATTGGCTGGCAGCTTCCACTATGGGGCTTACGATGATTCTCCCGATTGTTCTTGGAGTAGTCTCTGCCTGGTACCTCAATGAGGGTTATGAGTGGGCGCGAGTGGTGATTATTATCGAGGGCGCACTGCGTATGCTTCTGGATATTGTGGTCGTAGCCGGCTCTTACCGCTTCTTTCTGAGCAATGACTATAATTCCCAAGCGTTCAGAGTGATGTTTTTTGGTCCGTTTATGACCCTTGAGGGCATGTACGTGAAGCTCGCCTTTGATTTCATCAGCCGCATCCTCATTATTGTTCTTCTCTGCCAGCCGCAGGTGGGGAGGTACATCCATATGCGTGGAGACCTGCGACGTATGAGTGTGCGCTAAACATGACCAATCGGGGCGCACAACCCCTCCCGTTCCTCCTTCACTTAAACAATCACCGGCTCACGCATCAGCGTGGGGCACGTACAAGAAAGAACAACGATGTTTAACAATACTTCCGGCGCCCCGGCGGGTACGCTGGCACCGCAGGCAGCTCAGCCTAGCGCCGCAGCACCGAACTTTCCGGCACCGAATTTTGCAGCACCCGCCGCAGCGGCACCTCAGCTTTCGGTTCCTGTAGGTGCCCGCCCCGTACACGGTGCGCCTAGCCCTCAGGCAACCAACAATCTTCCGCCGCGCCCCATCGCCATCAAGACGGTATTCATCTGCACGATAGTATTCCTGTCTACGTACCCGCTGCAGCCTCTTGTGGGTCTAGAGTTCACGTTTATGTATTTGCTGGCAGGCACAACCATGGGGCTTACGATGATCTTCTATATGGTTTTTGGAGTATTCGCCGCTGGGCGCCTCAATGAGGGTTATGAGTGGGCGCGAAAGGCGATTATTATCGAGGGCGCACTACGCATGCTTCTGGATATTGTGTTTGTAGCTCTCTTCTCTCACGTTTTATGGGACAACGGCAACCAATCAGCAATGGGTAAAGTGATGTTTTTTGGCCCGTTTATGACTCTTGAAGTCTTGTGCGCGAAGCTAGCCTTTGATTTCATCAGCCGCATCGTGATTATTGTTCTTCTCTGCCAGCCGCAGGTGGGGCAATACATCAAAACGTGTGAGAATCTGCGACGCATGGGCGTGCGGTAAATCGTACTGCAGAAGGCATAACCAATCGGGGTACAACCCCATCCGTCCTATAAAGCAGGTTTCGCATGAGCCTGCAGGTTCGAATAATCACCTAAACAATCACCGGCTCACGCATCAGCGTGGGACACATACAAGAAAGAACAACGATGTTAAACAACGCTCCCAACCCTTCGGATACTGGCCCGGCACCTCAGCCTAACGTCGCAGTACCGAACTTTCAGGCATCGAACTTTCCGGTTCCGGGTGCACCCGCTCCTTCGTACGGCGTGCCGGGCTCCTACGGAGTCGTTTACGTCCCTACGCAGCCTGTCGCTCTGCGTGCGGCGATGGGGTGCGCAATCGCTGCGATAGTATTGGCGACCCTATCATCCCTCTACATGATGATCTGGGATGGTGTCGATTTTGATGATTTCTCATGGATTGGCTTTGCCGTTATCGGCGGGCTCGTCATCTGGCAGCTCTGGCAAGGAGCCCGCTGGGCGCACATACTGGTCATTGTTCACTGTGCGCTATACCTTCTCCTTACTCTAACGGGCTTGCTGTTGCTCCCATTTTTGCGTCAGGCTGGTGTGCCCGTCCTAGAAGGGGTGCGGATGGTAGGCGCATACCACTATGGAGATCCTAATGTCTTCTTTGTACTGGCTCTAGGCAGTATCGCAATTGATATTGCCTTGCGCATTGCCATCATTGTTCTTCTGACCCGACCGCAGGTCTTGCAGTATTTCAAAGCCCGTGAGGACCTTCGAAGCATAGGTGTAAAGTAACCTCGCGGAGGTGCCACCGGCTTCCGGGGCGTCACCTCCACCGGGCTTGAAAGAACACAAAAGGGTGGGGATACCAAACGGTAACCCCACCCTTTCGCATCCCCGGCTCACAGCCGAGAAGAACTCACGTATTACTCAGCAGATTCCTGCTTCGCCTTCGAGCGGCCACGCAGGTACTCGATAAAGACCGGCACCACAGAAACCGCCACAATAATCACAGCAATGTACTCAATGTTGTTGTGCACGAACGGGATACCGCCCAGCAGCACACCCGCCAGACCAATCGAACCAATCCACGCAACCGCGCCAACAATATTCCACAGGTGGAACTTCTTACGGTCGTACGAAGAAATACCAGCCGCAAGAGACACAAAAGTACGAACAATCGGCACGAAACGACCCAGAACCAGAGCCAAGCTACCGCGCTTCTGGAAGAACTCCTCGGTAGTGTGCAGGTTCTTGGTGCTCAGAATCTTCGCGTCATCCTTGAAGATCTTACGGCCGTAACGGGCACCAATCTGGTAGCCAACCTCAGCGCCAGCAATAGCAACCAGCACCAGGACCGGGAACGCAACCCACAGGGACAGGCCCATCTGCTCATGCAGCATACCCAGAGCAAAAATCAGGGAGTCACCCGGAAGAACCGGGAAAAGAACACCGGACTCAATAAATACGATAATTGCCGAAACAACCAGAACCCAGGGGCCGGTATCGAGCAGGAACTGCTCAAGGTTGAGGCCCAAGAGCGCAACCGGAAGATGCGCCAAAGCGGTGGCAAGAAAAGTCATGAAAAATCCTGAACTGTGAGTGGACCGCACGCACGGATTGGCGGCGGAGTAACACCAGCATAGAAAGCGTACCTATGGTGAACGTTGTGCAAAACTATGCGGAGGCTGTGTATTACTGGCACAATTCTACCGGCATTTACGCCGGATGCACGGGTGAGCGAGGCGTAAATCTCTGCACCGGCAGGGCTAAACAGCCCGAGGTGATGCGGCGCTCGCACGCCTGCCCAAGTAGTGACCGTCCGTCAGGCTAGGGGCAGCGGGGTGTGACATGATGGGAAGAGAGCACGGCGCGTCGCGGCGTAGCGATTGACCCAACCACCCACCGTTGGAGAGAACATGAACCCCCAGCAGTCAGCATCCAGCCCCGCCGATTCCCCACATGCCGACTCCCTGCATGCTGAAGCCCGCGAAGTGCTGCGCCGCCTCACCGGTGTTACTGATGCCGAGTTCCACGATGGCCAGTACGAGGCGATTCGCGCCCTCGTAGCCGACCGTGCCCGCACCCTCGTCGTGCAGCGTACCGGCTGGGGTAAGTCCGCGGTCTACTTCATTTCTTCCCTGCTGTTGCGTGCCCGCGGTATGGGCCCGGCGCTTATTGTCTCCCCATTGCTTTCCCTCATGCGTGATCAGGTTGAGGCGGCGTCCCGCGCGGGAGTGCGCGCCGCCATGGTGAACTCCGCGAACGTCACCGAATGGGATGAGATCCGTACCCGCCTCGAAGCTGACGAGCTCGACGTACTCCTGGTCGGCCCTGAACGCCTCAATAACCCGGCGTTCCGCGAGCAGTGGCTACCGTACCTGCTGCCGTGCCTGGGTCTGCTCGTTATTGATGAGGCGCACTGTATTTCTGACTGGGGCCATGACTTCCGCCCCGACTACCGCCGTATTGGTTCGCTCATTAAATCTCTGCCGGCGGGCGTGCCGGTGCTGGCGACTACCGCGACCGCGAATGACCGTGTTAGCCGCGATATTGCCGAACAACTCAGCACCGATACCAGCGCACCCGTGCATGTGCTGCGCGGTCCGCTGTCCCGCGAGTCCCTGCGCCTGGGTGTTCTGACCCTGCCCAATGAGGCACAACGCATCGGCTGGCTGCTCACGCACCTGAACAGCCTGCCCGGTTCGGGCATTATCTACACGCTGACTGTCTCTGCGGCAGAAGATACCGCAAACGCCCTGCGTGCCAGCGGTTACGAGGTACTCGCCTACACCGGTAAAACTGACCCGGATGAGCGGCTGGTTGCAGAGCAGGCACTCAAAGAAAACCGGGTGAAGGCTCTTGTTGCGACGAGTGCCCTCGGTATGGGTTTTGATAAGCCCGATTTGGGTTTTGTCGTGCACCTGGGCGCGCCGTCGTCGGCGGTGAGCTACTACCAGCAGATTGGTCGCGCCGGACGAGGTGCCGTCAATGCGGATGTTCTGCTCCTGCCCGGCCGCGAAGACCGCGCCATTTGGGAGTATTTTGCGACCGCCTCCATGCCTGACGAGGAGCAAGCGCTGGCTGTGCTGGATGCCCTCGCCCAGTCCCCGGAGGGGTTGAGCATTACCGCGTTGGAGGCGCGCGTTCAGCTGCGCCGCTCCACCCTGGAGCTTCTGCTGAAGGTGCTGGACGTTGAGGGTGCCGCCGTGAAGGAAGGTAACTATTGGCGCCGAACTTCTTCGCCGTGGCAGTACGATAGTGCCCGTTACGCGGCGGTGGCGCAGGCGCGTGTGGTGGAGCAGAACGCCATGCTCGAGTATGAACGCACTAGTCAGTGCCGGATGCTTTTCCTGGCTCAGCAGCTTGATGATGCTTCCGCGACTGCTTGCGGCCGTTGCGATGTGTGCGCGGGTCCCTGGTACCCGGTTGAAGTCCCCGCTGAGGCGCAGCAGGCGGCACAGAGTAGCTTCAATACGGTGGGCGTGCCCCTGCAGCCGCGCCGCATGTGGCCGAGCGGGTTGGATCAGCTGATGGGTGCGGATGCGCCGCGCGGTCGTTTGTCTAAGGATGAGCAGGCTGAATCCGGTTATGCTTTGGCGCGTCTGAGCGACATGGGGTACGGTACTCGTCTGCGTGAGCTTCTGGCGACGAATGAGCTGGGTGAGCCTGTTGATTCGGAGGTCCCTGCCGAGCTGGGTCGAGCCTGTGTGAAGGTGCTTGCCGCTTGGGAATGGTCTGAGGCAGGTCGTCCGGTGGCGGTGTTGACTTTGCCTTCGCCGGTGCGTCCCCGTTTGGCTCAGTCTCTGGGTAAGGGGCTTGCATCGGTGGGTCGTCTGGTGGATTTGGGCCAGGTGTCTCTGGTGGGGGAGCCGCGTTTCTTTGGCGGTAATAGCGCGTTCCGTTGTGCGGATGTGCTGCGCTCGTACCGGGTGCCTGCAGAAGTTCTGGACTATGTGCGTGAGCATCGGTGCCCTGTTCTGCTGGTTTCTGATGCGGTGGATTCGCGGTGGGCGTTTACGGCTGTGGCGTGTGAGCTACGGCTGGCGGGTGCTTCTGCGGTGTATCCTTTCTCTTTGGCTACCACCCACTAGCCGCGCCCATTAACGTTTATTTATTCCCCTGACGAGGTTGTATGTCATATTCGGAATATTCAAAATTGACGGTCACAGACGGCTCTTCCGCTGTGCTCAGCGATATTCCCGCTCGCCCCGAACACAGCGAGTGGATGGTGCGCGCCCTCGCCGAGGGTGCCGCCGCAGGTGAGCGTGGCGAGATCCCTATCGGTGCTGTCGTGGTGGACGAGCGGGGCGTCATTATTGGTTCGGCGGGCAATACTCGCGAGCGGGAGCATGACCCCAGCGCCCATGCCGAGGTGAACGCGATTCGTCAGGCGGCGGTGCATCGCGGTCAGTGGCGCCTGGACGGGTGCACGCTCGTGGTGACGGTTGAACCGTGCCTGATGTGTGCCGGCACGATCCTGGCGTCGCGCGTTTCAACGGTGGTTTTTGGTGCCTGGGAGGAGAAGACGGGGGCTGCCGGCAGCCGTTACGATGTGCTGCGTGATGGCAGGGTTGCTCCGGCTCCCGAGGTGTATGCGGGGGTGCGCGCTGAGGAGTGTGCGCAGCTGATGGTGGACTTCTTTAAGGAACGCCGCCCCTGACCTTCCCTAAGCCTCACCCCTAAAAATGGTTTGTATAACGCGAAAAGCCGCGCAGAGACTGCGTGGCTTTTCGCGTTATTTGTACGAAAAACCCCATTTCTTTGAAAAATGCTTCAAAAATTTCAAAAATGACCCCTGTTTTTTCAAGAAAAGCCCACTACATCACACACAATCGGGTCTACGATATATAGGCATTGGAGCCTCCGCCTGCCTGCGCCCGACGCTCAACACCCCGCGCGGTGCCCGCGGATGACTCCCAGAAACTCACCCGAACCGTCCATTCTCTGAGGGGATTTAACCGTGTTAAGCGTTGATAATATTTGGGCAAAAGGGCGCCACACTCCGCTTTTTGACCGCACCACCTTCTCAGTGGGCGAGGGTGAAGTCATTATTGTTCAGGCGGATAGCCAGCTGGAGCGTACCTCTCTTGCGTTGGCGCTGACTGGTCGCCTTCCCCTGTCCGGCGGCACGATTAGCTGGAGTAGGGGCGATGATGAGCCTCGCCGTATTTCGATGAAGCGTTTGCGTGCTCTCAGTAGCGTGGTGGATTCTCCCGATGTGACTGCTCCTGAGCAGCATATGCGCGTGCACGATTATGTTTCGGAGATGCTGTCCTATAACCTGCCGATTTTTGGTCGTTCTCGCGCGAGCCGCTGGCTGGCTGAACACGGCCTGGAGGATCTGGATGGTCTGTGGATGGATGAGATTAGCGGTGAGATGAACATTGAGCTGATGGCCGCTTTGGCGAAGCATAGCCCCTCTGACCTGCTGGTTTTTGATACTCCTTCCCGCCACCTGAACCACACGTACATGTGGCTTCCGTACCTGGAGGAGCTTGCCGCCGATGAGGACCGCCCGCGCACCGTGGTGGCGATTGTTCCGCATATTTCGGAGTCCTGGCATGGTGCGCGTGCTGTGGTCGGCCGTGCCCCTGAGGAGAACGCGCCGGATCCTGTTGAGGGCGAGGTTGAATCCTCCAATGATTCCCCCGAACATGGCGAAAACGCTGAGAAGGAGTAAGAATGACTGTTCTGCGTGTTGCACTCGTTGAGCTGAAACGCCTGACCAGCGGTGTTCTGCCGGTTTTGGTGCTGCTTGCGATGTCCTGCATTCCGCTGCTGTACGGTGCACTGTACCTGTACGGTAACTGGGATGCTTACGGCCATGTGAATGGCATTGTGGGCGCCCTGGTGGTTGAGGATGAGGGCGCTGAGGATTCTGAAGGTAAGCAGGTGAACACCGGCGCTGATGTGAAGAAGAACCTTCTGGATGCTGGCACGTTTGATTGGCGTCAGGTGCAGACCCGCGCTGAGGCTGTTGAAGGCGTGGAGAACGGCACCTATGACTTTGCGATGGTGATTCCGAAGGATTTCTCCCGTAATCTGCAGAGTGCCGGTTCGTTCAAGCCTGATGCTGACGGCAAGACGGGCACTATTGATCCGCGTGCGGCGGGTATTGAGGTCATTACGAATGATGCCAATAACTATGTGCTGACGAATATTGTCACGAAGGCGGGTACTTCGGTGCGTGATTCGGTGGCGGAGAAGGTCGGTAATTCTACGGCGAATTCACTGTTGGCTAGCTTCACGACTATTCATTCGAAGATGGGTGAGGCTGCTGATGGTGCGTCGAAGGTGAATAATGGCACGGTGAAGCTGGCGGATGCGATTGTTCAGCTGAAGGATGGCACCGCCACGGTGAATGATGGTGCCGTGAAGCTGAAGGATGGAACCTCCTCCCTGGCTGATGGTCAGTCCCAGTTGTTGGATGGTCAGAAGCAGCTGGCGGAAGGCGCCGCGAAGCTTGCTGATGGTGTCTCGACTTTGGATTCGGGTGCTGCGAAGCTGGATTCT
>ERZ772909.638-NODE-638-length-21211-cov-8.375733_pt1 | contig 21211 bp, 16 predicted proteins | sample MGYA00511137_ERZ772909 | MGnify/ENA primary metagenome ERZ772909 (study PRJEB29015, sample SAMEA2738095) | human oral metagenome | biome: human oral; feature: human-associated habitat; material: saliva | place: China | collected 2270 ... | reverse complement strand
GGAAATAGCAAAATAATAATGAAATAAAGTAAATAAAACACAATGAAAAGTATATGTTGATACTACTCTAAAGAATATAATTACGATATATTTGCTTGGTAAAATATGTTCAGTAGAAGGCTTGTTAACAGTTGTAGCTAATGAGAACTATTAGATGTCAGCCTATTAACCCCAATTCGGGATAAGCAGTTCTTCTTTTTCCTCAAAAAAAATAAGGCTTGCATTCTCTTGTTTAGCGCGTAGGTCTATGGCTTCTAATTCAGAAACAATACTCTTTAATCCTAAATATTCAGCGATGTTGCGTAATGACTCTATATTTTCCATTTTAGTTTAATTTTTCTACATTCAAATAAACCATATTTAAGGCACCTGCTTTCTTGATATCTATGCCATAGATGCGCATGAAAGCATCGGCAACGGCTTGACCACCATTGGTGAGAAGGGGGTTGTTCATACTTTGAGTCACGACTTCAACAGTCATGCCTGGTTCGATGCGAACTCCGTTGGAGTTTTTCATCATCTTGGTTGTGATTCTAAATCTTGCCATTGTTATTGTTTGTTTTGTTATTGATGCAAATTTAACTGGGCGACATTTAGGGCATAATAAAGAGGCACGGCTTTTAGTTCTTTTTTGTTTGAAATGCTTACATCGTGTAGATGCTTACGAAATGCAAACAGGAATCTTGAGGAGGAGAAACGGTATATTTATGAAAGCTGTACTTTCTTTGTGCCTATTTATTCTTATGGTAGTGCCTATTTTGTTTTACTTTTAGGGTTAGCAGTTGTTCTCTTGGTTCTTTTTGTTTTTTTGCAAATGTAAATTCTTTTTTTGTTTTTTTTGTGTTTTGTGAAAAGAATTTGCAAAACATTTGTGTTTTTTTGTTAGTAGAAGCGTTTTTAAGTTAACATCTACGTGCGTTTTTAATAGAAAACAAGGGGGGTAAGGGAGGAGGAGTTATCCTTTTTCATTGAATGCCGTTGAGGAAATTGCTAACGGTTTTGACTGCTTCGGAAAAGGCTGTGGGCTGTCCGGGAACGGTGATGAACAGATGCGAAGCGGTTGGGTAGATATGATACGTTACGGGATGGTTCAGGCTTTGCAAGCGTTTGACAAAATCGGCAGTTTGATCCAGCAGAATGTCGTGACCGGCAGAGATGAAGAGTGCTGGAGGCAGTGCCCTCAAAGTTTCATCGCTACATAAACCTACTGATGCAAGCGGCTTCTGTTCGTTGTGATGAGCATAAGCCTCGTTGAACGCTTCAAGCAGTTCTGCATCATTCCCATATCCTTTCGCATACTTTTCCCACGAAACCGTTGGCTCTGTAAAGAGTTTTGTTACGGGATAGATGGAAATGACTTTGAAGATATTGGGGATAGACATGGTTGTGGCTAATGCCAAATTTCCTCCTGCACTATCCCCTCCAATGGAAATCTGTGTAGAGTCGCAGTTCCACTCTTCCGCATGCATTTTAAGAAAGGAAATGGCTTGCTGACAATCTTCAAGTGGGAGAGGGAAAGGGTGAGCAGGTGCGAGGCGATAGTTGAGCGCGGCAACAACGCAGTCTGCTTCCAAGGCAACAGCGGCACAGAAGCGGGCGCAACTGTTGATACTTCCAAAACACCATCCGCCGCCGTGCAGATAAAGCAGTATGGGGCGTTTGCGCGTGGAAGTTTTCTTCGGCGAGAACAAACAGATGTTTGGCGATGGGTAAAACGCTTTGACATCCTCTGGCAGTGTCGGTGCTTGATTTCTGCTCTCTCTTATTTTTTGTAAGTCCGAATCATTACCCTGCATGGCCGCACGAACCGCAAGCATCTGCATGTGTTGCAAACCTGGTTTCATCTTAGTCAGAAAGGTTTGTTCCTCAATCAGCATCTTTTGTTGCAGAACAGAATCGGGATATACGGCATGAACTGTTAGTGAGGATAACGCCATAGATGCCGAAAGGATATATTTGAATGCGTGGAGCTTCATTGGTTAAAGTCTTTAATCTTTTGATGTTGTGCGAAGTTATAGCTTATATTCTTTCTCGGCAACGGCTATCCGCTAAAACTTTTGTTACTGGATGTGTTTTTTATGCTTTGCAGGATAGATTGTCTTTGTGGTTGTTGTGCGACACCTCTGGTGTCGGAAAGTTGTCGGTATCACCATCCCACGGGTTCTCCCTTCGGGCATCACCCGCGGTTACGCATGGTGTGTCCCCCGCTGGGGACAGTGGGTGCGGGCTGGGAGGTTTCTCTTTTCTATCCCTCTCCACTTCTCCACTTCTCCACGGGTTCACCCTTCGGGCATCACCCGCGGTTACGTATGGTGTGTCCCCTCCGGGGACAGTGGGTGCGGACTGGGAGGCTTCTCTTTTCTCTCCACTTCTCCACGGGGTCATCCTTCGGGCATCACCCGCGGTTACGCATGGTGTGTCCCCTCTGGGGACAGTGGATGCGGGTCTCATCATAAAAAGTCTGTATAGTCTCCGTGGCTAATCTATCTCAGCTTTGCACATTGCCCCTTTACGATCTCAGTTGCATCCTCGCAGCGTAACTCACGCCTCCGGCGGAGGCGCACCATGCTTAACCGCGGGTGATGCCCGAGCTGTGGCGAGGGTGAACCCGTGGGATAAGCAGCCCCACTAATTTCCGACGCCGGCGGCGTCGCACTGAAAGCGTTGAGGGAGTAAAGTGATGTGTGAGTAAAAGTGATTGTTGTGCGACACCTCCGGTGTCGGAGAGAGGAGTGGAGTTCTCTCCACGGGTTCACCCTTCGGGCATCACCCGCGGTTACGCATAGTGTGTCCCCTCCGGGGACAGTGGGTGCGGCTCTCATCATAAAAAGTCTGTATAGTCTCTGTGGCTAATCTATCTCAGCTTTGCACATTACCCCTTTACTATCTCAGTTGCATCCTCGCAGCGTAACTTACGCCTCCGGCGGAGGCGCACCATGCTTAACCGCGGGTGATGCCCGAAGGGTGAACCCGTGGGGGTGTGTACTGAGAGAACTCCGACGCCGGCGGCGTCGCACTGCAAGCGTTGAGAGAGTAACAGTAGTGGGTGCTGTGCGACACCTCCGGTGTCGGAGGCTTTCCTCTCCACTTCTCCACTTCTCCACGGGTTCGCCCTTCGGGCATCACCCGCGGTTACGCATGGTGTGTCCCCTCTGGGGACAGTGGGTGCGGGCTGGGAGGTTTCTCTATTCTCTCCCTCTCCACTCTCCCTCTCCACTCTCCACTCTCCACTTCTCCACGGGTTCACCCTTCGGGCATCACCCGCGGTTACGCATGGTGTGTCCCCTCCGGGGACAGTGGGTGCGGGTTGGAAGGTTTCTCTTTTTTCTCCCTCTCCACTTCTCTACTTCTCCACATCTCCACGGGTTCGCCCTTTGGGCATCACCCGCGGTTACGCATGGTGTGTCCCCTCCGGGGACAGTGGATGGACAATGAGCTATTTCTTCTCCTACTAAGAAAAATAAACTATGGGGAGGAGTGTTTTTTCTCTTAGTTGCGGCCTTATTTGTCGTGCTCAAAAATACAATAAGGGCGTCAGCTGTCGCAATAAGGATGTCAGCTGACAGCCTTATTGTATATTCAAACGCAATAAGGATATTTTCGATGGCGCATATCGCAGCCGTATTTGCCTATTCCAGAGGCTTTTAAGTGCGTTATTTATTCCGGCGTGGGAGAACAAATAGAGGTTGCTCTCCCTGATTCTTCCGATTCGTTTGTCCTGCCGAGTGTCAGCTGTCTGGAAAGAGAGGTGCTGTTGTGTGGTTTTGCTGCAAAGATTACTTCATAGAATACCAACTTGAGGGTATTGCCCTATTTTAGAAAAGGTAGCTCCTTTGCACTGCCAATAAATAAAACTCGTAAAAATTAGGTGATGATAATATCTCGTTGCTTTTTTCAAAGTAGCCTTTATATACTTGTCTTATTTTTTTTCTGTTTGCCGCTTTCAGCCCAAAAGGGTATGGTAAGCGGCGTGGTGCATGCTGACGACGGAACGCCTTTGGAACATGTTGCTATAAAAGCTACAGATGGCAAAAAGGTGTTGGCTACCACACAGTCCGATGCAAAAGGCCTTTTCACTATCAAGTTGCCTGCAACAGCTGTTGAACTTTCTGCTCAGTTGCTGGGGTATAAAGCTGCAGTGCTGAAAGTATCGGAAAGTCGTACTACTTATCATTTTGTTCTCAACGAACAGGCGGAAAAGATAAGCGAGGCTGTTGTTACGGGGTATGTAAATAAGCGCAAAGAAAGTTATACGGGGGCGAGTTTTGTTATAGACCATGAGACGCTTATCAGGCAGACAAACACGAACCTGCTGGATATGATCAAGAACAATACTCCGGGTTTTGAACTGATTCCCAATAATGATTATGGTGCAGACCCCAACCATATTCCCGATATGGTTTTGCGTGGGCGCAGTAGTTTTGTGGAGGGCGATCGTACTAATTTGCCGTTGTTTATTCTCGACGGGGTGGAAACAGATGTGCGCGTGATCTTTAGTTTGCAGCCTGCTTCGATTAAGCAAGTTTCGGTGTTGAAAGATGCCGCTGCTACTGCATATTACGGTTCTAAAGCGGCCAATGGTGTGGTTGTGATTACTTCGATGCCCACAAAAGCTGGCCGGTTACAGGTTGATTACGACGGGCGTTACCAACTGTCTGTTGCGGACCTTTCGGCTTATCGTCTGCTCAATGCCGCAGAAAAATTGGAATACGAGCGTATGGCAGGTATTTATGGCGACTTGAAAGGCAGTAGTCAAACCGACTTGGAGCGACAGAAAGTGTATTATGAAAAACTGGATCGTGTGAAAGCAGGCGTGAATACCAATTGGTTGCGCATGCCACTACGTACCGGCGTCACACATCAGCATAACCTGTCGTTTATGGGGGGTAGCGATATTTTTCGTTATCGACTCATGGGCGGATACAGTGGTACGAACGGAGTGATGCAAAAGAGCAATCGGCATACGGCATCATTGTATGTCAATCTGGTGTACGGAGACTGGACACGGCTTTTCATCCAATATACGGGTAGAGTGGAAAGCGCCTTGACCGACGATGTGCCTTACGGTAGTTTCAGTAACTATGCGCTGCTTAATCCTTATGATGCCCCCTATACCGCAGCAGGGGTATTAAACAACGAACTCTCTTTTGGAAAACCCAATCCTCTTTATGAGAAGAGTTTGAGCAGTTATATCAATAGTAGCGCCCGCACCATGAGCAACAGTTTGCGCCTGCGATGGAACCTTGGCGGCGGATTGCGAATAGAGGGAACTGCAGCTTTAACCGAAACACAAACCGATGACGAGAGCTTTTTCTCACCACTGTCGCAACGTTTTTTGTATGTGGAGAAGCAAAAGCGCGGGAGTTTCGACATCTTGCACAGTCGTCATGCCGATATATCGTCCAGTATTTTTGCCGTATGGAATAAAGCATTTGGCAAATATGGGCAGCACCTGCTCAATCTTACGTTGGGAGCAAACGTTCAAGCCATAGAGCAAAAATCTGATGGGTTCATTGCAACAGGAGTGTTGTCCGACAAGGTGGATCATGCTTCCATGGCGAAATCTTTTGCCGAAGGGTCTACTCCGCAGGGCAACCGAGATCGTGCACGTATGTTGGGCGGCTATATCAATGCGCAGTACGTCTATGATAACCGCTATTTTATAGACGCTTCTTTTCGTCGTGAAGGATCTTCTAAATTTGGTGCACAGCAGAAATATGCTCCTTTTGGAATGTTGGGCATAGGTTGGAACGTACACAAAGAGAGTTTCATGACTAATGGAGTTGTAACGCTACTCAAAATTAGAGCCAGCGCAGGCATTGTGGGCAACGTGAATTTCCATTCTTATCAAGCACGGCAGGCATATAGCTATCGTTCGGATTTGATTTACAACAACCAGATAGGAGCTGTACCAACGGCATTGGCAAATACCCATCTGAGATGGGAACGCACCTTGAAGCGTAATGCAGGCATCGACTTTGCGCTATTTGACGATCGTGTAAGCGGTAGCTTCGATGCTTATCTAAACACCACCAACGACTTGGTGATGACTGTTGCCAAACCGGCTCACACGGGTTTTCTGAATGGCAAAGAGAATTTGGGGCAGATACGCAATGCAGGTGTTGAACTCTCGCTGAGAGGACGCGTTTTTAGCGGCAGACCGTTGGGCTTGAATGTTTACCTTACATTGAGTCACAACCGTAACCGAATAGTGAAGATTAGCGACTATCTGCGCAATCGCAATGCCGACAACGTGAAGCAGGGAAACAGTCGTTTGCCCGTACCGCTTTATGCGGAAGGCGAATCGCTCACGGCTCTCAAAGTGATGCGCTCTGCGGGTATCAACCCAGCCAATGGTAGAGAGGTTTTTATCAAAAGAAATGGTGAATACACATACACTTATGACTATAATGAGCGACAAGTGGTGGGCGATACCTCTCCAGCGGTGCAAGGCACATGGGGATTTTCGGCAACCTGGAAAGATTTTTCGCTTACAGCTGCGTTCAACTACCGATTAGGTGCAACATTATATAATAGTACGCTTGCCACAAAAGTGGAAGGGGCAGATCCTCTCACCAACGTAGATAGGCGTGTTTTTTACAGTCGTTGGCGGGAACCAGGCAATGCAGCACTTTTTAAGCACATCGCCTTGCGCGAAGCAACGCCACCAACGTCGAGGTTTGTTGCCAAAGAATATGTGCTGGAGGGTACATCGTTGATGCTGGCATATCAAGTTCCGAGCAACCTTTGTCGCGTATGCCGCGTTGCAGATGCGCGCATCTCGCTTTCTACGGGGCAGTTTTTTTATCTATCCACCATCAAGCGTGAGCGCGGACTTGCCTATCCTTTCGCACATGTTTTTGAAATAGGACTGAATGTAAAGATATGAGAAATATAATAGTCACTTTATTATTGCCGCTTGTTCTTACAACAACAATGTTGCAAGGATGCGGATTTGTGGATATAGATACGCCCGGACAAATAGATGGAAAGAAGATGTATGCTGACGAACAAGGTTTCGAGGACGTACTTACAGGAATATATGCAACATTGGCAAAGCCAAATCTTTACGGCCGCCAATTGTCGTTCGGATTTGTTGACGAGATTGCGCAGTTGTATTACAACGACCACGAGGCAGCACTCACTACGCTGACAAAAACTTACGACTTGCAATATCGCGACACTGACGTAAGGAAGCAAATAGATCGTATTTGGGAATCGGCGTTCTTTGCAGTGTATACCATAAACGATTTGCTGCAACAAGCCGAGGGGAAACATTTTGCACGTTTAGATGGTTATAAAGGTGAGGCGTTGGCTTTGCGAGCTATGCTACATTTCGATATGTTGCGTTTGTTTGCTCCGAATTATTCTCGTCCTCACGAACTTTCCATTCCCTATGTTACTAAAACAAGTACGCAGCCCTCGCCACGACTCACCGTCGACGAATGCTACCAGCACATACTTGCCGACCTAAATAAAGCAGATAGTTTGTTAGCATCATCGTCGGCCAAGCGCACACCTGCTGAAATGTATGTCAGTCGTTATGCGATAAAGGCTCTTAAAGCACGAGTATATATTTGGGCAGGAAACAAGAGCGAAGCTGCCAAGTATGCAAAAGAGGTGACGGAAGGGCCTTTCCGGATGGTGAAAGAAGAGAAAGTGTTGCAACTCTTCATGGGATATGCCGCCACGAGCGAATGTGTTTGGGTGCTCAATGCGCCAAAAGCTTATCTCGATGTTCGACAAGCGTTCTATCCAGCGCGTAGTACCGCCACTTGTAATATGGTGCGAAATAATTACAAACGCCTGTTCAGTACGTCTACTTTTACCCCAACCAATAACGATTATCGTTTTCAGGCATACTTCACACAAACCAATTGGGGACGGCCAATTGTGGCTTTCACCAAGCTGTACGACAAAAACTATGAAGAGACGCAAGAGTGGCAGGCGGGCAGAATACCGGGAATAAATATGATACGATTGCCCGAGATGTACTATATCCTGGCTGAAGCATTGTACGATACCGACCGCAACGCTTCTCTCGATGCACTCAACACTGTGATTACCGCTCGCGGATTGCAGCCTCTTTCATTTTCAGAAATTGCTACACCAGAACGTTTCCGCCAAGTGCTTGTTGATGAAATAAAGAAAGAATACTGGGGAGAGGGGCAGATCTTCTTTACTTACAAACGCTTCGAAATGCCGATGGAGGGACTCAATAGTAAAGTGTTTGAGCCTAACGATGCAACTTACATACTGCCGCTGCCTCAGAGTGAAGAAAATAAAGACTGAAGAAGAAAATACGAACCGCAATGAAGAAAGCATACACTATAATTTGCCATTTGTGCCTGTACGCTATGTTGGCATTGAGTGCTTGTTCGTGCACGCAGGATGAAAGCTTTTCTTATCGAGGCGCATCGGGAATCAGTTTTGAACGTGCTTCTTATCGTCTCGCTATGGGTAGTTTACCCTATTCCGTTGCCGACACGGTGATACGCATCCCCTTAACCGCAGTAGGTTCGGCGAGCACAGCACCAAGAAGCTATCGTTTGAAGGTGATAGATACGGTAACAACAGCAAAAGCAGGTGTGCATTTCCAGCCATTCTCCACCGAACGGATATTACCTGCTGGCGCAACAAGCGACACGCTCCGCATAAACATTCTTCGGAGAAACCTAAACGAAGATAGTCTTTATGTGCTGACTGTTGGCATCAGCGAAAAGACCGAATTGCCTCCCATCATTGCCGAACTGTCAAAGATGCAACTCGTTTTTGATAATCGCCTCGATATGCCGATATGGTGGCCAGAACTGGCATATTGGTTGGGCGAATATGACAAGAAAAAGTATCAAAAGTTTATCGAGTGGAACGGCTCGCCTGTCACTCAAAAAGAGATGAACGAGCGCAAATACGAATACCTGCGCATTTTCAAAAAAGTGAAGGCGTATTTTGAGGCTCATCCGCAGGAGGGCGTCAACTTCCCCGATGTGCATTGGGAGGTGTAATTCCAAACTTAGAATCAAAATAAAAGACGTGTGAAATATAATTCAAAATAACAATATAAAAATGAAGAAAATTTACAATTTCCTTTATGCCTTGCCGCTTCTAATAGCACTTTTCGCGGCATGTAGCGATAAAGAACCTAACAATGTCGAAACTCCTACTGCAAAACTTGTTGCTGTAAGTGGAATAGAAAAAGCATACAGCATAAAGCAGAAAGCGCATTTGAAGCTTAAGCCAGTGCTTAACTTCTCGGAAGGAACAAAGCAGACAACCACCTATGAATGGATTATTGACAATAATAAAGTGAGTACGGCAGATTCTCTTGATTATGAATGTACTGTATTGGGCAAACACACGGGGACGCTGAAGGTTATTGCCGAAGATCAAACGGCTAAGTTTGCCGACTTTACATTTTATGTATATTCTGGTTACGACCAAGGCTTACTGCTCTTTACCGAGGGAAAAGACGGTGCCATGCTTGCGTACAAATCTCTCGACGTACAAGAAGCACCTGCTGTGCGCAATGTTTTTGCAGAGAGCAATCCAACACTTTCGTTAGGTAAAACGCCATTAGCACTTTGCTGGACAGGCGAGTGTATCACCAACCCGAATAACATTGACGATACGGGAGGTCTTGAAGTCATCGTAAGTACCGATTCTCCGCGATGCATCTATGCTTTGAATGCCAGTACGATGAGCGTGTTAAGCAAGATTGACTACGACGGAACGGCAACCGATTTTTCACCGAATCACGCCTTTGTACCTTTCGGTATGCAAAACCGACTTTGGGGCGCAGAGGGCGGAAGTGTTTATTTCACCGGCAACGGGAAAGATTATCTTATGACACCCGAGCGTCGTTTTGTTGTGGGGAAACGTCGTCATCAGCTGCCCGCAGGTGCAAAAATTGCTGACCTCTCTTGTAGTTTGATAACCAACCCTATGGATATGCTTCGAGTTTACTTTGACACGGCTTCTAAACACCTTATTTATATTGGCGGCATACGTGGTATGGCAGAGGGAAAAGTGAGCTGTCCTGTTACGCCGATGGCTTTGTTGGCGTGTGATGGTAGTTACGCTGAAGCAAATGCTGATAACCGTTACGAGCCTAAACATGCGCTGCTTGTGGGTAGCCGAGGTGGTAATGGAGTAACTGTGTACCGTTTTGCCCCTACGGCGAATAAAGCAGAAGAGAGTTTGTTGGGAGAAATAGATGCCACGGGGCATATTCTGCCCACTTCTGCTGTCGGCGTAAATCCTGTGCGCCCATTGCTCTATTATGCCGATCATGCGGGTAATATCTATGTTATGAACTACGAGGGAAAGAGTTTCTCTTCAACTCCTTACATCAGTCTTGGTCAGCAATACAATGTAAAAGCAATTGTCTTTAATCCGTATAATCCCAACCGCATGTATGTGGCCGCTGAAGATTCAAAGGCTGAAACAACGGCGTGTGCATCTATCTTCATTATCGATGTCAGCAACAAGTCTGCTGCAAAGGTTCTTTATAAAGAAGATCGTGTAGGCGGTAAGATACACCGACTCATTTATAAGGGTAACGGTAAAGAGAACCGAGCAGCCACACACGACTGATAAACCAAAGAAATAAATCATCAATTTTAATTTTATACAAATGAAAAAAACTTTACTTTTTTCTATGTTGTTTGCTGCTTCAGCAGTCTCTACTTCTGTTTTTGCGGGAGAAAGACCAACAACATTCTATCCTCTTCAAACTCTGATGGCGGCAAACAAAACACCAACGCCGATACCCGACGGAGTGAAGATAGAAAACAATGTCGTGGTGTCATGGCCCGCTGCACTTATTCCTGAGGACCGACAAATCGTTCTGCCAGAAGGTATCGTAGGTATTGGCTATCAAGCATTTGCCGAAACTCCGTTGCGCAACATCGTTCTTCCCTCTACGTTGCGCACCATTAGTAAAGAGGCTTTCTTTGCTTCTGCTCTTCAGGCGATTGTCATACCAGAGGGCGTAGAAACATTGGGCGAAGCGGCTTTCTCCAACTGCCATTCGTTGATTGCTGCTTCTTTGCCATCGACCATCAAAAACATGGGCAATAACATGTTCATGTATTGCGACAAACTTAACAATGTGCAACTCAAAGAGGGGCTTACTGCCATTGGCGAAAGTGCGTTCTTCAAATGTACGGCATTAGCAAATATCGCTCTGCCGAAATCGTTGGAGAGCATTGGCGACGGAGCATTTAATGGCTGCTCTGCTTTGGAAGAGATTACCATTCCCAATGGCGTTACCGAGATTGGAAACAATGTTTTTGACGAATGTAGTTTCTTGCAAAAGGTAAACTTCCCCGAAAACCTGACAAGAATCGGGCGTTCTGCCTTCCACAATTGCGTAGGTTTATCAGGCATTTCTCTTCCCGAAGGATTGAAAACAATCGACGGACTGGCATTCTATGGTTGTACGTCGCTCTTCGAAATCACAACTCCTGAAGGTCTGGAATTGCTGGGGGCTTCGGCTTTTGAAGATTGCACGGCGCTCGCCTCCGTAACATTGGGTAAGGGCTTCACTGTTGTCAATCAAAAGGCTTTCAAAGGTTGCAAGGCTCTGCAACAGATAACGCTGCCCGAAGGCGTTGAAGAACTGAAGCCTTTCGTCTTACAAAATTGTACGGCACTGACGGAAGTGACCTTCCCCTCTACATTGAAAAACATCGGTCTGAATGCTCTTGTGAATTGTTCGAGCCTGTCGAAGGTTACTTGTAATGCCACAACGCCACCCGTTCTGAAAGGTAATGTGTTCAACAAAACGCCCAACGGAAAGACCTTAGTGGTGCCCGAGACCAGTATCGAACAATATAAAACTGCTCAATATTGGGGCGCTCCCAGTTTTGCAACAATTGTAACGGGTATCAATAGCCTTGAACCAGCAGAAGAGCAAACAGCAGATGTATATACACTGCAAGGCGTTCGTTTGGGTACGAAAGCCATCTGGCCCTCACTACCAAAGGGCCTTTATGTGGTAGGAAACAAAAAAGTAGTAAAATAATTTATTTAAATTTTTAATATATACAACAATGAGAAAATATCTACTAACAGCAGTTATTGCGCTCTTAAGCATGCAGAGTTTCGCACAGAGCGTGGCCGTGTTCAATTTTGCAACTAATCCATGGGGGATAGAAACCTCAACACAGGGCGACGAACCCGAAGTAGGGAAGATTGAAGATGGCAAACCTCTCGAGCAAGATGGCATCAAACTTTCTTGTCAAAAAATAAGCGCAAGGTATTGGAACCGCATAATGGACGATAAGTTCAAATGGTACACAAACAACACCGTGAGCTTCACTGCTCCGGAGAATGTGGTGATAACAAAAATCGTCTTCAAATGCCTTCCATATCAATGCGACTTGGCAGAGATTACGCAGACTGGTGGCGTTTACCAATGCGACGACGATGAAAAAGACAATCAATATTCATGGACGGGACGTGCCGCAATGGTGATGTTTAAGGCAACAAACACCTCTACGTTTAAGAGTATAGAGGTCACCTACGCCCCCGAAACAACCACTTCCATTACCACCCTCAAGACGAAAAAAGCACAAGGCAATTATATATATACATTGCAAGGGAAGCGCTTAGGTACGTCAGATTTGCTCCCATCGCTGCCGTCTGGCATCTATATCGTTAACGGTAAAAAGATCATAAAATAAAAAAGTTGCGTTTTTGTTGTCACGCCGTCAGATATAACCAGCGCTGTTTTGATAGCGAGATTTTTAGATAGCGTGACAACATTCTTTTTTGACTCATCCCCGAATTGCGTTGGTATTATATCCGTGCAATTTCGGGGATGAATCATCTTTCCTCCTCCGCATCAGTTGCATCCTCGCAGCGTACCTCACGCCTCCGGCGGAGGCGCACCATGCTTAACCGCGGGTGATGCCCGAGCTGTGGCGAGGGTGAACCCGTGGGATAAGCAGCCCCACTAATTTCCGACGCCGGCGGCGTCGCACTGAAAGCGTTGAGGGAGTAAAGTGATGTGTGAGTAAAAGTGATTGTTGTGCGACACCTCCGGTGTCGGAGAGAGGAGTGGAGTTCTCTCCACGGGTTCACCCTTCGGGCATCACCCGCGGTTACGCATAGTGTGTCCCCTCTGGGGACAGTGGGTGGACAATGAGCTATTTCTTCTCCTACCAAGAAAAACAAACTCTGGGGAGGAGTGTGTTTTCTCATAGTTGCGGCCTTATTTGTCGCGCTCAAAAATACAATAAGGGCGTGGGCTGACGCAATAAGGATGTCAGCTGACAGTCTTATTGTATTTTCAAACGCTATAAGGATATTTGCGGGAGGGGTAGAGGGAGTTCTTGCTCTTCCTTAGAGGATGACTTCTCGGACGGGGTTGGAGGTGTAGGCGTAGGGGAGATAAGCCAGCGAGGGGGCATCGATGAGCTGGAGTGCTGCCCGCTTGCCGCGGGTGATGCTGCCGTGAGTTTGGCTGAGTCCCATAGCGTAGGCGGCGTTGATGGTGGCGGCGTTGATGGCCTCTTCCGGAAGTAGGCGTTGCTTGATGCAAGCCAAGGAGAGGATAAACTTCATGCTGCCCGAAGGCGTTGAACCTGGATTCCAATCGGTGGCGAGTGCCACGGGGAGGCCTGCATCGATGAGTTTGCGAGCGGGAGCATAGGGCATATTGAGGAAAAAGGACGTGCCGGGGAGCAGCGTGGGCATGACATCGGACTGCTGAAGGAGCGGAATGGCGCTGTCGGGCATTCGCTCCAGATGGTCGACGGAGAGAGCGTTGTGCTCTACTGCCACGGCGATACCTCCCGAAGCGGCCAACTCTTCGGCGTGAATCTTGGGGCGCAGGCCATAGTGAGCACCTGCCTTGAGTATGCGCGCTGTTTCCTCGGGCGTGAAGAAACCTTCGTCGCAAAAAACATCGATGAAGTCGGCCAAACCCTCTCGTCCCACTTCGGGAATCATCTCATTGATGACGAGGTCGACATATTCGCTCTGCCGTCCCTGATAGGCGCGCCCAACGGCATGTGCACCGAGAAAGGTGGCGCGGATTTCGAGGGGGGACGTTTCCCGCAGGCGGCGGATGACGCGCAACATCTTGAGCTCATCCGCCGTGTTGAGTCCGTAACCGCTTTTGATTTCTACGCTGCCCGTTCCGCCAGCGCGCATCTCGTTGAGTCGCTGTTGAGCCTGAAGGAAGAGTTCTTCCTCCGTTTGCTCGTGTAAGCGGTCGGCCGAATTGAGGATACCTCCACCGCGACGCGCTATTTCCTCATAGCTGAGGCCGCGTATCTTGTCCTCAAATTCTTGTTCGCGACTACCAGCATACACAATGTGGGTGTGTGGGTCACAATAGGAGGGCATGACGATACCGCCCTGGGCGTCGATGGATGTGTATTCGCCGTCAGCAGGCAAGGGAGAGCCATCGCCGAAGTCCTTTATCAACCCATCTTCAATCAAAAGCCACGCATGGCGAAGCGTTTGGATGGAGCGCATTTCCTCGCCGGCTAATTTTTCTTTGCCCGAAGGCAAGATGCCGGCGAGGATGCCTATGTTATGAATCAGAGTTTTCATATCAGAGAGTAGGGCTGGTGTCGGGCAAAGTCTGGGTTTGGAGGAACTCTACTGATTTGGCAATGTAGGGATACATCACGACATCATCGCTGATAAAGGGAACCACCTGTCGATAGTTCGCGACGAGGCGTTCGAGCGCGGGAGACGTCTGTTCGGGGCGGCGGAATTCGAGCGCTTGCGCCGCATTGAAGAGTTCGATGGCCAAAACGCGCTCCGTATTATTCACTACGGTGTAGAGCTTCGTCCCAGCGTTTGCGCCCATACTGACATGGTCTTCTTGTCCCTGCGAGGTCGGGATGCTATCGGCAGAAGCCGGCATACACAAACCTTTGCTTTGGCTCACAATGGAGGCTGCCGTGTATTGCGTTATCATGAAACCGCTATTTACTCCTGGATTGGCAACGAGGAAACTGGGCAATCCGCGCGTTCCCGACACCAACTTATAGGTGCGTCGTTCAGAGATATTAGCCAGTTCGGACATGGCCAGTGTTAGGAAGTCCATGGGGAGGGCGATAGGCTCTCCGTGGAAGTTTCCGGCGGAGATAACGAGGTCTTCGTCAGGGCAAACGGTCGGGTTGTCCGTGGCGGCGTTGATTTCAGTGTCGAGAACGTGTTCCACATACTGGAGGGTGTCTTTCACCGTACCGTGTACCTGCGGAATGCAGCGGAACGAATAAGGATCTTGCACGTGTGTCTTAGATTTTTCGATGATCTGACTACCAGCGAGAAGTTGGGAGATGCGAGCAGCCGTATCGAGTTGGCCCTTGTGTGGTCTCACCGCATGAACAGCATGATAGAACGCTTCGATGCGTCCATCGTAGGCATCCAGCGACAACGCCGCGATGCAATCCGCCCACTGGCTTAGCTGTTTTGCCTTTATGAGAGCCCAGCAGCCGAACGCCGCCATATTCTGCGTACCATTGAGAAGCGCGAGTCCCTCCTTTGAAGCCAAGGCGATGGGTTCCCAATGCTTCAGTTGCAGCAGTTCAGCGCCGCTCATCTGTTGCCCCTCAAACTCTACTTCGCCCAAACCCACGAGCGGCAGGCAGAGATGCGCCAACGGAACGAGGTCGCCCGATGCACCCACTGAACCTTGCATATAGACAATCGGACAAACGCCTGCATTGAAGAAGTCGATGAGGCGCTCCACGGTGACCAACTGACAACCGGAATAGCCGTAGCTGAGGGATTGTATCTTGAGGAGAAGCATGATGCGCACAATGTCGCGCGGCACACGGTCGCCACAGCCGCAAGCATGGCTCATCATGAGGTTTATTTGCAGTTGAGAGAGTTGGTGCTTACTGATGCTGATGTTGCAGAGTGAGCCGAAGCCCGTTGTAACGCCGTAGATAGGAACTTCCGAACGCGCTATTTTCTCGTCCAAATATTTCCGGCAGCGAATGATGCGCTGGCGAGCATCCTCGCTAAGGCGCAACTGATAGTTGTTATATATGATGTCAGCCACTCTCTCCAAGGAGAGATGTTCGGCACTTATTTCGTGAATCTTTTCCATGTTTGTGTTTTTTAGAGTGAGGTTAGAAAAGGGAAGCCGCCTTATCGATGACGGCATCGTCCACAAGGTGCGGCATTGTCACGCGGAGTTGTGGTGTGCGCTCCATTTCGCGGCGGATAGCATCCATTGAACCTTTGTTGCGCGCCCAAGCTCGACGACTGATACCATTGTTCACGTCCCAGAAAAGCATATTGCGGATGTGGCGCGCAGCGTCTTCGCTACCGTCTACCACCATGCCGAAACCGCCGTTGATAACTTCGCCCCAACCTACACCGCCTCCGTTGTGGATGCTCACCCAGGTGGCACCGCGGAAACTATCGCCAATGACGTTCTGAATAGCCATGTCGGCGCAGAACTGAGAGCCGTCGTAAATGTTGCTTGTTTCGCGGAAGGGAGAGTCTGTTCCCGACACATCGTGATGGTCTCTACCGAGCACCACAGGTCCTCTCAGTTCTCCACGCTTCACGGCTTCGTTGAATGCCAACGCAATCTTCATTCGTCCTTCACTATCGGCGTAGAGAATGCGTGCTTGTGAACCCACCACGAGGTGGTTGCGCCCCGCTTCTTTGATCCATAAAATGTTATCATCGAGCTGGTTCTGAATGTCTTCAGGTGCTTCGGCGCGCTCAGCTTCCAGCACTTCTGCAGCCAAGCGGTCGGTCAGTTCAAGATCGCGCGGGTCGCCCGAAGCGCACACCCAGCGGAATGGACCGAAACCATAATCGAAGAACATCGGCCCCATAATGTCTTGAACGTAAGAAGGATAGCGGAAACTGCCGTCTGCTTGCAGAATATCGGCTTCAGCGCGCGAAGCTTGCAACAAGAAGGCGTTACCGTAGTCGAAGAAGTACATACCACGCTCCGTCAAGCGGTTGATGGCGTCCACCTGCTGGCGCAATGATGCGTGCACGCATTTGCGGAATTGCTGCGGATTGTCTGCCATCATCTGCTTGCTCTCCTCCAGCGTCAGCCCTACGGGGTAGTAACCACCCGCCCAAGGATTGTGGAGCGACGTTTGGTCGGAACCTAAGTTCACTTCAATGCCTTCATCCGCCAAACGTTCCCAGAGGTCGACAACATTTCCCACATACGCCATAGATACGACGCGGCGCTCCTCCACAGCTTTGCGAATGGCGGGGATGAGTTCATCGAGCGATGTGTGAAGCTCATCTACCCATCCTTGTTCGTGTCGTTTTTCTGCCGCCTTCGGGTTGATTTCGGCCACAACGCTCACCACGCCAGCAATGTTGCCTGCCTTGGGTTGTGCACCACTCATGCCGCCCAGTCCCGATGAAACGAAAAGCGGCATCTTGTCTTTGCCGCCCATCACTCGGCGCGCTGCGTTGAGCACGGTGATAGTCGTACCGTGTACGATGCCCTGCGGACCGATATACATATAGGAGCCAGCCGTCATTTGGCCGTACTGACTCACGCCGAGAGCGTTGCTGCGCTCCCAGTCGTCGGGGCGAGAATAGTTGGGGATTACCATACCGTTTGTCACCACTACGCGCGGCGCATCTCGATGGGAGGGGAAGAGCCCCAGCGGGTGACCAGAATACATCACAAGGGTTTGCTCATCGGTCATCTCACTGAGGTATTTCATCACGAGGCGATATTGTGCCCAGTTCTGAAAGACAGCACCGTTTCCGCCATAGGTAATCAGTTCGTGAGGGTGTTGAGCCACGCGCGGATCGAGGTTGTTCTGAATCATCAGCATGATAGCCGCCGCCTGCTCAGAGCGATGCGGATATTCATTGATGGGACGGGCATACATAGCGTACTGCGGGCGGTAGCGATACATATATATGCGTCCGTATTGCTTGAGTTCTTCCGCAAATTCGGGAGCTAACTGTGCGTGCAGTTCCTCTGGAAAATAGCGGAGAGCGTTGCGCAGCGCCAAACGTTTCTCCTCGGGTGTGAGGATGTCTTTGCGCTTCGGCGCATGATTGATGTCGGTGTCGTAAGGAGGTAGCTCCGGCAGTTCGGCAGGAATACCCTGTCGGATGTCAGCCTGAAATTGTTCGAGACTTATATTGTTATCCATGCTTTCCATGTTGTTCTTTTTTGAGGGATAGAAAGAGAGGAGGAAGCGAGGTTTTCAGCGAGGAACTCCCCGCTTCCGTTTGGGATTATTGAGGAACTTCCGATGTGCTCGATAAGGTGGAAGCACACGGAATCAGCTATTTATTCGCCGCAGATTTTTGCTTCGACGATGGCGGTAATGGCAGCTTCCTCCGCATCGGCTTTGCGAATGAGTTCATCGGCTTCGGCTGTTAGGGCATCCGCCGTAGCGCGATCGTGGAGGGAGGCAGCGTTGATTTTCACGTTCAAACCTGCACCGCGCACTGCTGCACGAATCGCCAAGGCCCCTACGCCCGCATCGGAAACACTGTTGGGATTGCCCGTTTCAGCCATGGCGCGGCAGAGAGCAAAACCCTCGTAGGATGCCTTCATGGTGCGCAGCGGCACTTGTGTGGCGTAGAGCGTGGCTTGCTGAATGGCTTCGGCGCGCAGGCGTTTTTCTTCGTCATTACCCTTCGGCATACCGAAAGCGGACATAATGGCGTTGAACGCTTCTGTGTCTTCGTCCACCAACTGGAGGAGTTGCTCCATGAGTTGTTGCCCTTTGTCGGCGTGTGCGCTAAACTCTTGCCAGCGCTCGTCCCAGCCCCGCTTGTGGGCAGAGAGGTTCGCCACCATCGTTCCCAATGCAGCGCCCAGCGCACCCATATAGGCTGAAATTGTTCCGCCCCCCGGTGCGGGAGATTCACGCGATGTCTCTTCTGCAAAACCGCGCGCCGTCAAGTCCACTAAGCATGTCGTGTCGGGTTGCGCCTCCAGCATATATTCTATCACCTTTTCTTCGGGACGGAAAGGCTTGAGGTCGTTCAGCCCCATGGAGCGGATAGCTATTTGCACGATGTCTTTCTCCGGAATACCCGTGGAGCGTTCTTGTCGTTCTAAGAAGTAACGACCTGCTTCGAGGAGCGTTTGTTTCGGAATAAGTCCCACAATCTCCGTTCCCGTTACCCGCACACCGCGGTTCTGTGCGCAGCGGCACACTTCCTCGAAGGCGCGGTGGAGAGGGGTAACGCTCAAATCGGTCATATTCATGGACACTTGCGCAATGCCGTATTCATCGATGTACCACCCAATGGCTTTTGTAGCTTTGAGCGTGCCGGGTTGCATGATGGTTTTCCCATCGGCGTCTTTCATGATTTTTCCCGTCAGCGTGTTACCCTCGCGTATCGGTCGTCCTTTTTCTCTCACGTCGAACGCTATGGCGTTGGCGCGGCGCGTGGAGGTCGTGTTGAGGTTGAAATTGACAGCGATGAGGAAATTTCGTGCGCCCACCGCCGTACAGCCTGTGCGTGCCACGCCCTCATCGAAGGGGCGCGCTCCGAAGTCGGGCGCCTTGGCTGCATCACTAAGTTTTTCGGGTAGAGCTTCATATTCTCCTTGGCGGCATACGGCCAGATTTCGGCGTTCAGGCTTCAGTGCTGCCGCCTCATAGCAGTAGGTCGGGATGGCCAGTTCTTCTGCCAAGCGTTGTGCCAGTTTGCGCGCCAGTTCGGCACACTCTTCCAGTGTGACACCTGCAACGGGGATGAGCGGAAGTACATCGGTAGCTCCCATGCGCGGATGTGCTCCGTGATGTTGCCGCATATCGATGAGTTCGGCAGCACGGCGCACCGCCTTAAACGCTGCTTCGCAAACGGCTTCGGGCTCGCCCACAAAGGTGATAACGGTGCGGTTGGTGGCCTCACCCGGATCCACGTCGAGAAGTTTCGCACCACGACTGCCGGCAATCACTTGCGCAATGGCATCAATAGTTGCTCGGTTGCGGCCCTCGCTGAAATTGGGGACGCACTCAATGATTCTTTTTCCCTGCTCCATAGTATAAATTGGGGATGTAGTTAGTATCAATTTGTATTCTTGAAGTTGCAAAAACCTTCATTGGCAAATATAAGTCCTTTTCTGATAGGAAGCAAATTTTTTGCTAATAGCTGAAGAATATGAACCCCATCTGCTCCGCCAGTCGAGGGATTTTCGTGTGCAGGAGTTTCGGAAAAAGGGTATAGCTTGCGGAGTGGCTCTGCCAAGAAATCGCTATCTTCGTTCGCAAAATGTTATCTACTAAAGAATGAAACTTACTCGTATCTTAACAGGACAAATTCTCGTTCTCACTGCGTTCGCTCTGAGTTCTTGTCAGTTCGGAGCACCCAAGGGCGCAATGCTGGTATCGCAAAACGTAGCAACCGAGGCGGATTCAGCCACGGCGGTGGACGCTTCGGTGCTCGATTCGCTCTGCGTTGTCGTCACTCCCGATAGTCTCCCCTCTGTTCTCTTGCAGCGGATGGGCTATACGGTTTCTTACAATCCCGCAATGCGTATCCCCAACTGGGTGGCGTGGCACCTAACGCCCCAACGCCTCGAGGGTGCGGCGTCGCGCAAGGGGCATCCTTTTCAAGCTGATGAGGACATTCCAGCACCGCGCGTAGACACTTATGATTATATGCGTTCTGGCTACGACCGTGGGCACATGTGTCCAGCGGCAGACAACAAATGGGATGCTGAAGCCATGCGGGAATCTTTCTTGTTCACCAATATCTGCCCACAAAACCACAATCTCAATGCAGGCGATTGGAACGAAATGGAGATGCAGTGCCGTGCGTGGGCAAAAACGTGGGACGGTATCTATATCGTTTGTGGCCCTTTGCTCTATCGCTGCCAGCACAAAAGGATTGGTGAGCATAAAGTGGTAGTACCCGAAGCTTTCTTCAAAGTTGTGTTGTGCTTGAAGGGTACTCCCAAAGCTATCGGATTTATTTATAAAAATGAGAAAGGAAATCGCCCGAAAGGGGATTATGTGAATACTATTGACGAAGTGGAACGCCTAACAGGTTTCGATTTCTTTTCCGCTCTTCCCGATAGTTTGGAAAACAAAATTGAAGCCACCGCCAACCTCGAAGATTGGAACTAAACATAAGCGGTAGCTTCTTGTAGTTGAGCAGTAGTGGGTGCTGTGCGACACCTCCGGTGTCGGAGACTTCCCTCTCCACTTCTCCACGGGTTCACCCTTCGGGCATCACCCGCGGTTAAGCATGGTGTGTCCCCTCCGGGGACAGTGGG
>ERZ772909.635-NODE-635-length-21217-cov-8.434647_pt1 | contig 21217 bp, 17 predicted proteins | sample MGYA00511137_ERZ772909 | MGnify/ENA primary metagenome ERZ772909 (study PRJEB29015, sample SAMEA2738095) | human oral metagenome | biome: human oral; feature: human-associated habitat; material: saliva | place: China | collected 2270 ... | reverse complement strand
ACGTTCTTTCAAACGACAAAGAACGAGACAAAATCAACACTCTCTTCTTCAACCATTTCGGTGTAGACCTAAAGAAGATGAATGCTTTAAACCCTGCGTATTTGAATGTGGAAAAACTAAACTAAAATGGAAAATATAGAATCATTACGCAACATCGCTGAATATTTAGGATTAAAGAATATTGTTTCTGAAATAGAAGCCATAGACCTACGCTCTAAACAAGAGAATGCAAGCCTTATTTTACCTTTAGTAGGTGAATTCAGTTCTGGAAAGACAACACTTATAAATGCTCTCACAGATAGCAAAAAGTTAGAAACAGCAACAAAACCAACTACTGCTACAATTTTCGAAGTACATTTCGGTAGTGAATCTTGCCATGCAAAAATTGTGGATGAAAAGGGGGAAATTCATGATATTGTAGATCTTGCAGAACTAAAGAACGACACCCTTGCAGATGCAAGAGTCGTAACAGTTTTTGATACTTCCCAAACAATACCATCAACCACAATTTTAGTTGATACTCCGGGACTTTCGTCTCCAGATCCTAAACACAAGCAAACTTTAGTAAACTTTCTTCCTAAGGCAGATGGAATACTGTTGGTTACAGACATAAACCAACAGATTACACGATCTTTAACAGATTTCATTGAAACGATGAAACTCTCTAAAAGGCCTATATTCCTAATCCTCACAAAGAGCGATACAAAATCTGAAAGTGAAATAGAAGCTGCAAAAAAATACATAAGTGAGAACTGCAAAATCCCACTAAAACAAATAGCTGTTGTATCTGCGACAAACAACACGCTTGAAGAATTTTATGCTCTTATTGACTCTATTCAAAAAGACAAAAAGGAAATCCTCAAACAAGTTGATAACCAACGTATCAAAAACATAATAAATACGTTGACGAATCATATTGGCGAACTTATGCAAGCTTCCATGTCTGATAAGGACTTAGATGAAGCTATTAGGAGAAGTCAATATGAGTTAGATAAAATTAGTCGAAATATTGATCGATTGCTCAACTCTATGTCTGATGATATCGAAGAACAAGAGAGAACTATTTCACGCAAGTTTGAAGATACGGTTTATACCAAATTAAATGGATTGATAACTGGACAGAGTAAGAATTTCGATGGAGAAGCCATTTCTATCATCAACAGTACTTCAACTCTATTATTGAACGACTATAAAAACAATATTCAAACAATACTGAGAGAGCATGCGAACAAGCAAAAGGATTCTGAAAATGAAGTAAATCTCAACTCATTAAAAAATCTCGACACATCTTCCATCCAAATGGAAGGTATAAGCTATAATCTTGATTTGAATTCGATGGGACATGAGTACGACGGAATGATAAAAACAGTAGTAATTGCAGCTGCAGCAGTTGGTGCAGTTGGTGCAGTTGGTGCGGTAGCTGCCTCTGGAGGAACAGCAGCGGCAGCTGCTGGAGCAAAGATTGACAATGTTATTGACGTAGCAGATACAGTTAGTGATGTCGGAAGTATTATCTCTAACCAAAAAGCCGTTGGAAGAATTGAAAGAGCTGCCGGATTTGTTGCAAATGCTGCTGATCAATATAATAACTTTAACAATTCTAATCAACAGATGGGACAACAAATGGGAAGCAATAAAGGGCTCATTGATTCGATGATAGGATTTGTTACAGAAAGAACAAGGTCAAAACCTCAGAGATCAAGAGCTATTAGAAATTATATAGAATCTTCCTTAGCTCCCGAATTTAAAATGCAATTAAATAATATCTCTAAGAATCTCATAAACTCAATACATAATACTCTTCAAAATGAAGCATCTGTTCTAATTGGTCAAAAAACAAATACTTTAAATCAGCTAAAATCTGAAATGAAAGAGAAAAAAGCTCTATTCGACCAACGTATGGAACAACTTCGTGAATACAAAACATTATTATTAACACTCTAAACTTTTATGGAAATATTAGAATTATTAGGCGGTATCGTCATCGGTGGTGTTGCAGGAGTTACACTTAAAGATAAACTTCTTGGAACACAAGAGAAAAATTCGGCAAAACAGCGAGAGATCGATAGCCTCTATGCTGAAAACGAAAAGTATAGTAAGCGCAATAAAGAATTAGAGCGCCAAGTAGAAGATCTTTTAACTGAATTGAATAGAGTTCGCAGAAAAGCCCAAAATGCGGATAGTGAGCAGGATGATATTCAAGATGAACTGGATAGTGCCAAAAAAGAGCTGAAAAGCATTCGCTTACAAAATGACGAATTAGCACGTAAGGTACGAGAATACAAAATAACTTGCGAGTCTCAAGAAGCAGAAATTGCACTCCTCAAAGAAAAATTAGGATAATATGGAGACAACAACAATCCTCTATATAATACTATCCCTGATAATCGGGGGTAGTATCATTTTTGTTCTTAAAAAGAACAAACGCATTTCTGAATTAACCAGTGAGAACGCATCTCTTTTATCAAAACTATCTGAATCGGAGAATAAAGTAAAAAAGATTTCTCAAGATTCAGAGAAAACGATAGATGATGTGAAAGAAAGATATAAAACTCTGCTAGATGAGACACAAGAACAATGTAAAAAACTCGACAAGCAACTAAAAAACGCATTGGAGGGAATTGTGGATGAATCCATAAAAGAACAATTAGCAGAAGTTGAACAATTAAAGAAAAAGATTATAGATCTTGAGGAAGAAATAGAAGAAAAAGAAGACGATGTCTCTACCTTGAAAAAGAAAATTAGGAATAAAGACTCTGACCTCTCTGACTTACAAAATTCTCTCGACAAGGAACGGCGTTCTTCAAAAGAACTTAATGAGGAGCTTTCATCTGTTAAAGATCAACTAAACGAGAAAGTTGAGGAGCTCAAATTAAAGATGGGATCGCTTGCTTTTCTTCAAGAGATCTTATCTGCAAAAGAGATAAGCACGAAAGACATCGCCAAATTAAATAAAAACATTGACTTTTTTGAGTCTTTTGTAAAAGGACAATTTACGACGTTAAACGACAATCTTTACTCAACTTATAATTTGAGTTGGAATAATATTAATGGCAAGGCAGGTTTTGAAAATAAAAGAGCCTATTTTCACAATGCATTTGATCAGTGGGCATCTACTAAAAGAAAGAGTTGGCTTGATGGCAAAACAACTATCGCATTTGTTGGAGAATTTTCAGCAGGTAAAACATCAATTGTGAATAGAATTCTATCTCAAGATAATCCAAACATCCCACAATTACCTGTTAGCACTAAAGCTACTACTGCCATACCTACCTATATTGCAGGTGGTTCAACGGTATCATATAGCTTTATCTCTGGAGATGGCAAGAGAAAGACAATACTCGAGGATACTTTCAAAAAAGTTTCAAAAGACATTCTTGATCAAGTTAAGGGCGTATCTTCCTTAATTAAGTACTTTGTAATGACATATGAAAATCCAAACCTCAAAGGATTGAGTATATTGGATACTCCGGGATTCAATTCTAATGATAGCGAAGATCGCGACAGAACAATCGAAGTCATTAACGAGTGTGATGCCTTATTTTGGGTGTTTGATGTAAATGCAGGTACTGTTAATCGTAGTTCAATTTCAATAATCAAAGAGAAATTGAATAAACCTCTCTATGTGGTCATTAATAAGGTTGATACTAAAGCTGATTCAGAAGTACAGAATGTTGAGAATCTCATAAAGAAGACGTTATCTGATGCGGGATTACAGGTTCAGCAGTTTATTAAATTCTCTTCCAAAGCTCCACTTACATCGATAATGAACCCAATAAAAGAGGTTAACAAAATAACCTCTCGTGACACCTTTGTTTCTGATGTAAAAACGGATCTTGAACAGTTACTAAACATTCTAAATGAATCTGTAAAATCGTCCAACCAATCATATAACAATGCGGTCCAAGAAGGAGAGAATATTACAGACCAGATTCTTGACTGCATGAAAGCTCTTCAAGGGGATTGTGAAATTGCATACAATATTCCTAGATGGGTAGAACATTTCTTTAGTTCAGATCGATTTGAAATGTCAGCCCAGGATGGTAATCGCCTTAAGAAACTTTTGGAAAAAATTGCAGATGACAGAATTAAAGCTCTTGCACAAAAGTTTGATGAACAAATCAATAAGACTTCTGAAATACAACAGAAATGGTCTGATACGTGTGACTTAAAGGCTGCTTGGCAAAAAGTCAATAATTGTTTTGAACAATACAAGAAAGTAACAAAAGAGATTGAATAAGATATGCAACAAAACTTATTTGAAGAATTGCAAGCAAAGAAAACAAAGTTGATCGAGCTTGCTGATAAAGCCGTTGAATTTGGATGGATTCCAACAAAGAAATCCAATGATGCGACAAAAAGAAATACTATTTCTCTTGAAGAAATAAAAGAAAAGTTAGAGAAAGACACTCTCACTATTGGTGTGATCGGACAAATGAAATGTGGAAAATCCACTTTCCTAAATTCTTTTGTATTTGAAGACGATATTTTGCCTGCGGCAACAACTCCAATGACAGCAGCTCTTTCCGTTATCACTTATGGAGAAAAAGAGCATATCACTGCCGAGTTCTACACTAAAGACGAATGGGAAGAGCAAAAAATGCAAGCATCAAGGGACGAAAACGATGCAGCAAATAGTCTTGATGAATCGAAGATAAAGGCAGCCAAAGAGTTAGTTTCTAAAGCAACAAAATTAGGTTCTTCATTAAACGATCTATTAGGAAAGACGCAAGAAGATAGTTTCAATAATCTCATAGAATATGTTGGTGCAGATGGAAAATTTGTATCTATAACAAAATCTGTGACCATATATTATCCAAAAGATTATCTAAAAGGGGTTGAGATTGTTGATACTCCAGGATTTAACGATCCTATTGTATCTCGTGAAGAAAGAACGAAGGACTTTCTTAAGAAAGCGGATGTAGTTATTATGATGCTTTATGCAGGTAGACCCTTTGATGCAACAGATCGTGATATTATCTTCAAGAATGTGCGCCAATGCGGAATTGGGAAAGTACTAGTAGGTATCAACAAATACGATATTCCCTATTGCAGTGAAACTAATCCTGAAGATGAAAATCAAATTAAGGAGTATGTAAAGGCTGAAATCAGAAAGGCATGTAGAGACTGTAATGACAATACTTTGGTTGAAATCCTCAATGATGTAGAGCCAATTCCACTTTCTGCTGAGATGGCATTATTATCAAAACTTCCAATGAGCAAGATAACATCTACAGAGTCGCTAAACTTTGCCTTTAAACGTCATTGCTCAAATTTTGGAATTAGCACACAAGCAGAACTCTACCAGTGGAGCCACCTTAATGACTTCATCTCTGCAGTAAAACGACTCATTGAAAATGAAAAAAATAAAATTTTATTTGCAAAGCCTCTAAATGCAATTATGGCTGCAGGCGACAAGAAGAAATCTGATAACGATAACGAGTTAAACTTAATAAATAGTAAGATTGAATTACTTCTGATGCCTGATTCTGAGGTTGACGAAAAAGAGGAAAATCTTGCTAAAGCAAACAAACGGCTTACAAAAAAGATAAACTCATTAGGTGAAGATTTGGATGCAGACATTGAGAATCTTGTACGTAAAGGTAAAAATGAGCTTGAAGATATCGTAGATAATTCTTGCAAGCGAATGAAGAATATCATTCACAATGAATGGGGGCGAATGAAGAGTTTTGAAAGCATACAACCTAAACTTAATGGAGAGCTCCAAGTATTGATAACTCGACATCTGAAAAGAGCTACAGAGAATCTTGCAGAGGAAGGTAAGAAGAAAATTAAGCGAAGTATTGGAGAGTTCTTTGCTGATGCTGAAGATTTATTGATGAAATATTTGCCAGACGTTGATTCGAGAACCTTTGTAAAATCAACTCAAAACAAGATACAAATGGATATGGAGGCTTCTGACTTATTTTCAATTGAGTCTGGCACGGATGAACCTGATTATGGTTTTGGAGATATGGTGTGGACTTTCCTAAATGGTGCTTGTTTTGGTGTATTGGGATTAGCAGGTAACATCCTAAGTCACAATAGCCAAGTAGCTGAAGTTGAGAAATCCATCAATTCCATCAGTGGAGATTTTAATCCAGAACCATATCTTGATACCGCTTTTAAAAGTAAGGATATTGTAATTGATTTCGTAAAGAACGAATTCATTACAGAGCTGATAGAACCTCTTCAAGATCAGATAAAGGAGATACGAGATCAGAAAGAAAATAAAGAGAAAGAGCTTCAAACTGCTAAAAATAGAAGAGAAGAATTAGAGTCTATAAAAACTATCATCGCAACACAAATTTCTAATTTTTCAGACCTCAAGGCCTCTATTCTTTAACATTGAGAAAGACTCTCACTTGTACATATTTCCACATCAAGTAACTTCTAATCAAAACGAGTCAACAGCTAATCTATGCTGTTGACTCGTTCTATTTTATGCTTCTTCAACTCGTTTCTGTTGGTGTGGATGTAAAGCATAAACTCATCGAAGACTAAATATATTTTACCGTTCATGGTCATGAGCCCAACATTGTCGGAGAGTTGGATACGGTCGAAACCTTCAAATGAAGATTTGGGGACTTTGTAGTACTCGCCTGCTTTCTCAGATGTGATGTACAGATGCGTCGGGGTAACGGCATAGAGACAGGGGCGGAAGTCATATTCAAGATGTTGAAACGGCTTCACAATCTGGCAATCATGATGCAGCCATTTGTCGTATGTAGTAACAACGTCCTTTTCTGTACAACGCGTGAGAAGAATCTTTGAGGGCCACACGCCGGAGTGCATAAGCCGGAGTAGTGGAAGCTGTTCGGGAATATAGTCCAACATATCTGTATGATACCACACATTGTCCGCATCGCCATACTGCAAACCTTTCATTCTATGCTTAATGGCTTCGGGATGGAGCATATAATAGATAAGATTCCCGCTGGAGTCCTTGATAATTAAGAGTGTATAAGTGATACCCGTCAGTTTGTTTTCAGAATCTTTGCGCCAATGGGTCATAAAATATGTGCCAGCATTGAGAGCTTTCTCAATGTGCCAAAAGCTCGTATTGAGAAGCCCTCCTCCACACTCATTCCAATACCCCACAATATCCAAATCAACTGAATCCTCTTTCATCCTGTCGGCTAAATCATAAAGGAGATCGGCATTCATGTATGACATATAGGTATCGAGAATCTGCTGCACAGAGAAGAGTAACTTCAGCCGAGTTTTATGCCGCTCTTCTCTTGCCCTCGTGATAAGGGGAAGTTTACTAAAAAACAAGTCATCGTTGATAAACTTCTCCATTAGCAGCATGATATTTTCATACTGTCGAGAAATGTCATTCACATCGCCTTCTTTAGAATCATAGCCTGGGATAACTTTCATCAGCATCAAAACCAGAAAGGGAATACTAATATCTTGCTCTACAATTTGCGCATAGATAGCTGCCTTCTTTGCGCCTATATCGGTAGTCACATTGGGCGAACAACAATAAGTCATCAACTCAAGGGCGATGTTCTCGGGTTTTGCACGACGATACAGATTTGCATGAAAAAAACGCCACGCTCTTTTATATTGAATCAGAACATCATCCAGATTTACGAGGTTATCTGTTTGCAACCCAACTTCCACTTTTAGATCTCTAAAAGTAGAGCGAAGTTTCTGATAAGAACCAAAACTTCGCTTCATACCGTTACTGTGTATCGAACGGTTGTCGAGAAACTCTTCCAACTCCGCCATTGTGTTGTAAACAAGGCGAGTATTCGCGATCGTTGTCAGCCATTCTTCATACTTTATTTGCTCCTTCTTCATCGTTTCCTTTTTTGTTATTGCAAATGTACTTCGAAATCTATCTCAGCACAAATAGCACAGAAGATTTCTACTCAAAAGCGTGCAATAAACACATGTACAATGTATCATCCTACAAAACAGGATACATATTCTTTCCCCTTTCCACTGCATTCTCTCCTCTAAGTTTATTGGCAGAGATAAGGCACTTCGATGTCTGCATTGAATGCAATTTTATGAAGTCTCAGATTTCCCAACTTCTTCATTCTTCACATTAACAAATAAGACAAAAAATCTCACCTACCCTCCAGAGGGTATCCTTCCATTTCTCCTCATAAAAAAGCGATGAATGGCGTAGCAGAAAGGCTTTGTAAGGAAGAAGAGATACCTTTCTGCTATGTCGTTTCTTACGGGTTCTGTTCATTTTTCTTTTAACATATTCCACTCTAAATGCCCATAATGGAGTATTTAGTTTTTTTAAGACTCTTTGCAATTTTGCACCGCTTAAAAACATTTATAAGAAATATGAATATTAAAAGTTTAATCATGCCTTTAGTGGCATTTTGCTTTCTGGGCCTCAGCTCCTGCAGCGATGACAACGGCCCTTCTTACAGTTCCACGACCTTGAAGAACACGGAACTCATGAACATTCTGAAGTCAAAGGGATACACTTTTTCCCAAGATGGAAAGTTAGAAATCAACGATTTGGTTAAATCCACTGTTTCGCTCGACTTAAGTGGAACAAAACTCTCCGACTTCTCTGGACTCGACATTCTACCCAATCTCAAGGAGGTTAAACTCTCCAATAATGGCTACGGACCTACTTTCGATTTCGCCCAACTGCCCGCACAAATTACCGGTGTAGATTTGACAGACAATGATATTTATGACTTTGAAGGACTGGTGAACGTAAAGACGGAAGAGAATGGTGATGAAACCATAACACAGCTGCACAAAATCACGAAATTGTACTTGCCACAGACGGCAAAGTTCAACATCAAAGACCTTGTGCGTTTCTATCGAGAGAAGAAGGCTGAGATTGAGTCTGGCAGTATAGACGTGAAGATGGAAACATCAAAAGGCAACTTGCAGAAATACAATACCATTCGCGAGATACCTGATGAGAATATAAGGGCTAATTTCAAAAAATACTTTTCAAGTATCTTTGATAAGGACAGTATTCATATAGACATCAGTAAGCGGTTAAGCAACAAAGATAGGTTGAATAACTGTGCATTTAATGAGTGGTATGGAGTTGCCACTGCTAAAACACTGGAAGGGGTACAATACATTGTGGACAATCCTTATTGGGACGGCAAAATTCTTTTTGTAAGCCTGACAAACAAAGTGAAACTCCCGTACCTGAGACCCAGTAGCGGTCTCATGATCTTGACATTGACAAACGTGGATGCCTCTGAAGGCATCAATCTTGAGGATGCTACAAACATGACAGGTATCCAATGGGTAAATGTTAGCGGTATTAGCGTAATAGATTTAAGCCATAGTTCCCTGTTTGGTCAGAGAGCGATTGAGCAGGAACAGAATGGTCCCGATGGTTCCTCACTTGTTTTTGTAGACTGCCCAGATTTGAAAAAGATAGCTTTACCAGAAAAAAGCGGGTTGCGATCTTATATGATAACATTTGCGAATATGAAGAGTTTAGAACAGGTAGATTTGTCCAAGTTTAAGATGATATCTAGTTTGGAACTTGGCGGTTTATCTCCGAATTGTCATGTTACCTATCCGAAATTGACGGAATTTCATACCTACGATAAAAAAACCTCTTTTGCGTGTACGCAAGACGTATTTGACAGACAGGAAACAAAAGACTTTATCAAGAAGTATCTCAAGGTCTTGATCGGTGGTGGTGGCTACATAGAAGATGGAGTTGAATGGTCATCACTAATTAATAATTAACAAAAAAAAAGATGAGACATTTTTTAATTTCTACCATATTGACGGTAATCAGCATCTTAGGATTTGCAGTAAATTCTAATGCGCAGACAGGTACTTACAATGGTACGTTGAGTAACATTACTATGAATGGGAAATTATACAATGATGCTACAAATCAGAGCTTTACATTGACAAGCGCTGGTGGTAACCTGTATGATTTGACAGGTACAGTGGGACCTATTGGCAAGATGCCGGGAAAAATCAAAGTAGAACTTAAAGTTTCTGTCAACAACGGAGTTCTTACAGCAACGACCCCCATAGGCGGTTATGCCGGTAAATTGAGGTTGTTGAATGGTGGATTATTACCCATTAATATTAAATTATCCAGTTTTACAGGCTCTCTTGTAAATAATGAACTCCACTTCGTTCTTGACACATACGCAGGTTGGAAATTCGCTCCTGTCTTCCCTGCTTCTGTTACTTTTGACGGTACGCTACAATCATAACAAGGCGATATGCGATTCATAACAGTAAAATGTATCCTTTGCCTCTTGGCTGTACTCTCATTGGGTTTATCTTCCTGTAATAGTGATGAAAATCTGGAACAAAAAGATCCCGTTCAGAAATACTTAAAAGAGGCAAAGAATATTTTGTCAGGAGATATTGTCCTTTCCACAAAAGCGACAATGAACACGGTTGATAAGACCCTTCTGCCCCAAGGATGTCCTACTAAATTTAATTTCAGTTGGGAGAAGGACAGTCTTCGTCTGACGCTCGATGGCTTTACCGTAGGCAAGATGCCATTGATTGTGTATTTCTCATGCAAATGTAAGTTTATGCAACTCAACTCTTGGGAAAAAGACGAATATAAAGGGGATGGCTGGATAAAGTTTAAGGGTAAGGACGGTAGCGTTACGGGAAATCCTAAAGATGATTCCGGAGTACAGCAAGGAAGTGGCGCAGGTGTAGAAGGCTATCTGAATGTGAAAACAAACCAGATTACATTCATAGTTGATTACAACATGATGAATGTGCGTTCCGAGTGTTTCTTGCAGACCATCGACAAGAGTCGCATCAAGCACTATGAAGAAGACTTCAAACGCTATGAAGAAGAGCTTGCCGAATACAAGAAACAACATGGATTGTAACGACTCGCGGAATAGCGCGTGATAACTGGAAGAGGAAATGAAATACGTTCCTCTTCCTTTTTTCTTCTACGCTACACAATAGGTCTCGACACGGCCGAAAATATCCTTATTGCATTTGAAAATACAATAAGGCTGTCAGCTCACATCCTTATTGCGTCAGCTCACGCCCTTATTGTATCCACGCCTCGCAGAATATAGCCGTGCACCCCCTCCGCTTCTCGGAGAGAGAAGGAGAGGTGACCACGTGGAGGAAAGGTTGAGAGCAGAGAACGTCCATGTACGCACCCACTATCCCCGAAGGAGACGCACCATGCTTAACCGCTGGTGACGCCCGAAATGGGACCCCGTGGAGGACTCCTCAGAGAGTGTCCCTCCAATACCAGTAGGGTCGCACAGCAGCCTCTTTCCCCTCCAGAGAGTTTGATTTTCTGCCAACATTACCACAAATCCACTACACTTTAGGGGGTATTCACGCTACTTTTTCTTCAGAATAGTGATGAATTCCTTACTATACGGCCTCCTCATAAATGAGGAGAGGGTTTTTAGAAGAGGATTTTCTGCCATTTCTTCCAACTTTTGGATTCTTTTCTGGTGAAAAATCCCCATAAGAGGGTATTTAGAATCTCTCCAAATCTGTGCAATTTTGCAGTGGTTTCATCCACTGATAAAAAGTGAGTGAATGATTAAACTTAGATTCTCTAAGGTTTTTCGCATGATAAGACGGTTCATACTCATGGTCGTGCTGCTTCTCAGCATGGCCCTAACAATATCAGCACAGCAGGTTGTCAGCGGCAACTATTTAGGCCAATTCACCCGCATCTATATGAATGGAGAAAAGAAAGTGGGCGCAAAGGATTTCACCGCGAAAGTGAGTCAGTCCGGTTCTTCCATCAATCTCCACATTGATGCGTTCAAACTGGGACGTATGCCGGGCAATGTCACCATCGATGCCAACAACATTGTGCTGAAACCCGATGGTAGTTTCAGCCAAACAGTTGACAAAGGCATCTTCATCAAGATTCTTTGGAAACGTACGGCATATAGCGCAAAAGTATCGGGCAAAGTTGTCAACAATGTACTGAATTTCACTGTAACGAGTATCAACGCTTCTTATTTGGGAATATCCTTCACAGCGAGCATCAGTTTCAAAGGGACGAAACAAGCATAAAGAACAAAACACCCGCAGAGTTCTCTCTAAAAACGATACAAACAACACCTCAAATTCAATAAAGAATGAAACATTTAAACAACTATATTTTGGCAAATATCAAGTATCTACTCATTTTTGGCTTCTTCCTCTTGCTCGGTTCCTGTTCTTCAGATGAGAATTTAGACAAGAAGGATACGTCTGAAACTTTGGTGGCTGAGGCTAAGAGCTTCTTGAATGGAGATTTCGTTCTCAACACACGTGTTTTGATGAACGGCGTAAACAAAACCTTACTCCCACAAGGCTGCCCCACGAAGGTCAATTTCAGTTGGAGCAAAACAGACAAGAACGCCCTTACAGTTCGGTTAAACGAGTTTACAGTCGGACAAATGCCCCTTGTCATCACGTTTGCTTGTGATGCGAAAATCATGCAGCTCTCCTCGTGGGAAAAGAAAGAATATAAGGGAGACAACTGGATAAAGTTTCAAGGTGCAGATGGCTACCTGGTAGTCAACAACCAAGCCAAGAATTCCGTATCGAAAGGTAGTTCGGTAAAGGGCTTCTACAATGTTAAGACGCACGAAATCAACTTCATCATCGATTTCAATATGATGAACGTAAGCTCCGAATGTTTCTTGCAAACCATCGATAAGAGCCGCACCAATAAGTATGAGGAGGAATTTAAAAAATTCGAAGAAGACCTCGCTGCCTATAAGAAAGAACACGGCTTGTAAGGAGCCGTGAAAAGAAACAAAGTGATAAAGGGTAGTGGGAATGAAGAAATTTTCACTTCCCTTTTTCCGAAACAAACGACTATGCAAAAGAAAATCATACTATTTCTACTCTTCTGCCTCGCCTGCTCTATGAACGTTTTGGCGCAACACAAGGTGAAGGTGACTGTGGTAGAGAAAGGCACACGGCATCCTTTGGCAGGCGCACTGGTGAGCTTTTCTACCAACAAAGAACTTACCCATACCGTCAAGGCGGTTACTGATACCGATGGTAAGGCGCTTCTCCATTTGGAAACGGATGATATAACCCACTATTTTTATAAGATAAGTGTGACGGGCTATATTCCTATCACGGGCTCTCTCCCTCCTACCGAAAACGAACTCAAGGTGGAGATGAACGAGGACGTAATGTATATCAACGGAGCTGTAGTTACGGGTTCCAGAACAGAACGCCCCGTGAAGCTCTCCCCCATCACCACGCAGGTGTTGGGCGGAAAGGCACTTGTGGACGCTGGGTATAGCGACCTGCAACACGCCTTGCAACAAGAAACACCAGGAATGAACATCCAGAAAGTGGGCTTCGGCAACGAAATCTCTATGCAGGGACTCGATGCGCGCCATGTCCTGTTTCTCCAAGACGGAGAGCGCATGACGGGCGATATGGCAGGCAATCTCGACTACGAACGCTTCAACCTCCATGCCATCGACCGCGTAGAGATTGTGAAGGGCGCGAGCAGTACGCTCTATGGAAGCCGTGCTTCGGGAGCGGTTATCAATCTCATCTCTAAAAAGGCCACAAAGCCGCTCGACATTCAAGCGGGTATGAGATGGGCACAAAGAAATGAGCGCAACTACAAGAACCCACAACCCAAGGACTTCCTCTATATGTTTGAGAAAAACAGCGACCGCCCTAACCTGCAAGCGTGGGTTTCGGCCGGTATGAAGCAGGGAGCATTCACCTCACAAACGGATGTGTTGTACAGCGAAAGCGATGCGTTCTATATGTACCAGTCGGAACACGACAAAAAAGTGTACACAAAAGAAGCCAACCCATTCCTCCCCCACGATATCACACTGACAGGTGCGGCCGAACGTTCGCCCATGGGTATTGAAGGTACGGAGCACATCTCTGTGGCGCAGAAGTTCTACTACGAACCCAGCGACAAGCTCTCCTTGCAGGTGTATGGCTCTATGTTTTTCCTCAACTCCTACGATTTGATTCAGGACATGACCTTCTCGCAGAGTCGCGACTTTATGGCGGGAATGAAAGCAAGATACGACGTGAAGAATTGGTTCTCTGTGAACCTAAGTTTGCACGGCGATTTCTACGACCGCTTTAAGCGCCATGAGCGTATCGACGAACGAAAGAAAGTTTACAAAAGTCGTATTCTCGAACCGCGCCTCACGCTGACAAGCACCTACTTCGCCGCACACAGCATGATCTTTGGTGTGGAACATACTACGGACGACCTCACAAGCGACCGCTTTGTTAATCGCAAGATGACCACCCGCTCGCTCCACGAAACAGAATACTTCTTGCAGGACGAGTGGACACCCAACGACCATTGGATGCTTTCCACGGGCGTGCGCACCAACTTCTCCAAAGCGTTCGGCTTCATGTGGATGCCGAAAATTGCGGTGAAGTTCTCCCCCGACAACCATTGGGCTATCCGTGCCAACTATTCTATGGGGTATCGCGCACCGAGCATCAAAGAACTCTTCTTCAACTGGGACCACCTGGGTATGTTCCAAATCAGAGGTAGTGAGGATCTCAAACCAGAAAAGAACAACTATTTCTCCATTGGTGCAGAATACAGCAAAGACCGCTTTTTCATCAACGTGAACGCCTACGGGAATTTCTTCCGCAAAAAGATAGAAGGTATCTGGCACATCTATGATATGCAGTACAACTTCGAATACATCAACCTCAGCAGTCAGCGTATGCTGGGCGTTGAAGCACTGCTGAAATGGCGCATGACGGACAACTTCACACTCAACGCCACATATAGCTATGTGAATGTGAGCAAGCAGAATGGTATTCAGGTAAATACCACTTCGCCTCATGCTGCAACGGGTAGTCTCGACTATGTTTTCAGTCGCCCCAACTATCGCCTGAAAACCATCTTCAGCGCTTCGCTCATGGGCGAAAAGAAATTCGACGTGCAAGACCGCGTGTGGGTGGAGGAACACAAGAAGAGCTACGATGCATATTTCCGTTGTACGCTTCCCGCCTATGTTTTGTGCAACTTGGCTGTGGTGCAAACTTTCTACAACAAGGTGAAAGTGACGCTGGGTGTTGATAATATCTTCAACTATGTGCCTCACACTTTGGGCTCGGGTATCACCATGTTCAACGTACCTGCCACCTGCGGAGCAAGAGGATACATGCAGCTGGAATTCCTCGTCGACGACATTGTTAAATCATTAAAACGTAAGAAATGAGACACTTTCTTTTTACCATAATAGCAGCGGCCGCTCTGCTAACGTCCTGCGTTGATTACGACTCTGAACCTTTCACGGGGAAAGTGCTCCCACGCACCACGGGCTACTCCACAGGTGTCACCAACGATTGGCTCTACATCAATCTGCGCACGGGGCAAATGTTCAACCGCAACAAGGTGAATGAAGACATCACCGAAGGAGAACAGAAAAACCGCCTTGATTGGGACATCGCTTTCTGCGGATACCGCCTACGCACCAATAGTGGCACTTCGGGCAACGGACAAGGAGCTGCGGCCGATTTGGGCAACGGGCAGTATGAGAAATGGACTACCGTGGCGCAACTCCCTGCTGATTTGCAATGGGCGGTGGACGACCATTCGGTTTCTATCACCATGTCGCGCAACGATTGGAACAAATACCTCATTGCCAACCATCTCAACTTTGAAGAAAACCCTTGGTTCGACCCTAACAAAGGACCAGCAACGACTCTGACAGATGCCAACCCCATCCTGGCAAAGGCAATGACCTTTACAGGCCCTCCTCCCGTTTATGCACCATCCTTCCACACTTACGTTGTGAGAACCGCCGACGGAAAGCGTTATTTCAAATTGCAGCTCATCAGTTGGTACAAGGCCGACACTCAGATTGGCGACACGGGCGGACAGATCAGTTATTATTGTGACGAATTAAAATAAGGAAAATGGAAACGAAAACGAAAAAGAATTATTGGGGAAGAACCATCGCTTCCTTTCTCCTCGTCCTCTTCTCTATGCCGTTGGGGCATGGTTTGATGATTATGATGGAGAAGTTTATGAGCGAAGGCGCGATGCACGTTGCAGGCTTCATGCTGGGCTTTGTGGGTTTGTGCATGGTCATCATAGGCGTCTTTGTCAAAGGCGACACGCGCCAAACGCTTTGGGGACTCATCGGCGGATTACTGTTCTGGACAGGTTGGGTAGAGTTTCTTTTTCTCTACTACGCTCGCCGCTACGGCGTGAATCCTGAAATCGAGAATGGAGTAGTTGTGACAAAGCCGGAATACCTCATCTTGCCTGCTTCCTTTGGTATGTGGATGATGATGATGGTGATGTACGTCTTCAGCACGCGCAACGGTTGCGACTTCATCACATGGATTCAGAAAGTATGTTTCAAGGACAAACGAAAGGTTATCGTCACGCAACCCATGACGCGCCACACCAGCATCGTCACCTTTATGGAAATCAACATGATTCTTTGGGCGCTCTATTTGCTCTTGATGTTCTGCTACGATAAGAACTTTCTCGGCGATCACCACCCCATCACGTTCCTCGTGGGAGTGGGCTGCTTAATCGGTTCCATCTTCATGTTTAAGAATCAACTCAAGTTGGCTTCTTGGGGAGCTAACATCCGTATGTCCATCGCTACGGTCATCATCTTCTGGACGCCCGTAGAGATTTTGGGACGTATGAATTTCTTCCACGAATTTTGGATAGAGCCCGATAAGTATGCTTTCGAGATGAGCAGCATCCTCGTTGTTTTCATCGCCTTAGGCATCTATCTCTGGCGAAAAGGGGCGGTGAAGAAACGCACTAACGCTCCTCAAACTCCGGCAGGGAAAGAAAATTGAGAGGCACGCTTCCTCCACACTTTAAGAAGAAGAGGTGCAAGGCACAATGAGAGTCAAGCTTTTCAAAATTAGTATAGAATGAATCGTACACCGATGTACAGCAGGTTGTGCATCGGTGTACCATTTTCTTTCCCTCTCTTCTGCTTCTCCACAAAAGAATAAAGCAGAAAATTCATATTTTTGTAATCACTTATAAAAAGAAAAATAAGAAATGAAAAAGGCAGCTTGGCGCAAGCACCACAAATGGTTTGGACTGATATTGGGTTTCTTCATTATCATGTTCTGCGTGTCGGGACTGGTGTTGAACCATGCTGAACTTTTCTCAAATGTCAATATCAGTCGCTCCCTACTCCCTTCCGACTATCGCTACACACAATGGAACGGCGGACTTCTGCGTGGTACTATGCGTTGGCAAAAGCAGGTGCTCATCTATGGCAACAGCGGCATTTGGCGAACGGATAGCACGGCGTCGTCCGTCACGGATTTCAACCAAGGACTCCCCCATGGGGCCGACTTCCGTCAGATTCGCGGCATGGTCACAACGCCCGCTGGAGAAGTCTTTGCGCTGGGTCAGTATGGGCTCTATCGTTTGCAACCCAATGGGCGATGGAGCGAAATCGTGCTACCTCGGGAAGAGGGCGAAAAACTAAGCGACATCACCACCCTGGGCGACAGCCTCATCGTGACGGGTCGCTCACACATTTTCTTGGCTCAATCGCCCCACACGAACTTCACCCGTATCAGTCTGCCGCGAGCCTCCACCGACGACGGCAAGGTATCGCTATTTCGCACCGTCTGGCTCTTACACAGTGGAGAGCTTTTCGGAATCGTGGGCGTACTCCTCGTTGATAGTATCGCAATCGTCCTCATTTTCTTAACGCTAACGGGCGTTGTGTACTGGTTTATCCCTTATTTGGGCAAAGGCAGAGGACGTTTGCTACAGCGCAAACTTTCGGCATGGCACAACCACATTGGAACTCTCACTATCGCCCTGACACTTTTTCTTTGTATCACGGGATGGATGTTGCGCCCACCAGCACTCATAGCTCTTGCTTCGGGCAAAATTCCTCCCATCCCCTTCACCACCATGGATAGCAACAATCCTTGGCAAGATAAGCTCCGCACGCTGCGCTACGACAGCGATGCACAGGAATGGTTGCTCTATTCCTCAGAAGGTTTCTTCTCTCTCAAGGATTTACACGCACAACCGCAAGCCGTGACTGTGCAACCGCCCGTGAGCGTGATGGGCATCAACGCGCAGGAGAAGGACGAGCATGGGCAGTGGCTCATCGGCTCTTTCTATGGTATGTTTCGCTGGGACAGGAAGAAAGGCACTGTGACCGATTATTTCACGGGGTGCCCCGCCGAACCCATTCGCGGAATCCCCTTTGGGAAAAATGCCGTGGCGGGATTCACCTCTCACTTCGGTAAATCCCCCATCGTTGTCGACTACTATCGCGGCACTCCCGCCCTTCCCATGCCTTCGCGCATGGCTTCTCTCCCCATGTCGCTGCGCAATGTCTGCATAGAGATTCACACTGGTCGCATCTACACCTTCTTGGGCAAAGGCACACTCTTCTACATTTTCCTCATAGGTCTGGCCCTCGCCTGGTGCCTTTGGACAGGTTGGAAAATTCGCTACCCTCATCGCCGGACAAAACGCTAACGGCACATATCGCCACCTACAATAATTGTCCTTCCTTTCGCACAACAAGCAGCGAGGGGAAGGATAATTTTGTAAAAATACAATAAGGGTGTGGGCTGACGCAATAAGGCTATCAGCTGGCAGCCTTATTGTATTCTTAAATTCAATAAGGATATTTACGCGCCCAACCACGATGCGCCCCTCCCCCATAAAAATTATTTTTTCTAAAATTTTCTCGAAAAACTTTGGAAGAGATCTTACGGAACCACTCTTGAGAAGTTTATATAGCTAAACTCTTTCAGCGTATGATTTTTCCTATCTTCATCTAGGAAATAATAAATATATATGCTTTTTTATACTATTATATAAAAAAAGAAGTAATTTTGCACACTGATTTTACGAAAAGAAAGAAAGAAGAACTATCTGAAAAGAAATATCATGATGCAGGAAACGTTGTGAATGCTGATATTCTGACAATATAGTTAGAATGTGAGCGTTAACAATTATGAAAACCTTCAAGCAACATATCCCCTCTCTCATTACTATTCAAACAGACTTGCAGTATGCAATAAAAAGGTGTCAAGATTTTGGAAGAGTCCAATCTTTACACCTACAAAAAAAATAAGAACAATGAAAAAGGAATATCTCAAACCTTCATTCGAAAGTTTATCAGTAGAGACGGTCCAGTTATTTGCCGTTTCCACTCGCCCAACCACTGTAGATTCTTCCGAATCAGATTTTAAGGAAGAAAAGGGGATTGAGTGGGGAGAAGTAGAATTTTAAGAGCGTATTCAATCAATAAAGTAATGTATGGGCACTGCATGTTCCATACACAACAATGACAAAATATGAATTTTATATCACGGAAATTTTCATCAGCAATGCTTTTGCTGTTTGCCAGCATCGTTGTGGGCTGTTCCAGTAACGACCTCATCGATAACGATCCTGATGCGGCGCCGACGAAAGGTGTTAGTTTCACTCTGACAGAACCCGATTTTGGCGAAGAAGTAGTGATGGGAGGACGTAAGATTAACAGTATGCCCAATCCGACCGATACGACAGATTTAGGTGATGGCGTATTGGGTGAAGTAAGTGTTACAAGAGATAGAGGCGCTCTTCGCGTTCCTGCTCTGTCAAGATCTGCCGCGCATATAGCAACACGCGCCACTACGCCATTGAGCAGTGGTAGGTATACGGTGCTTGCATTTGATGCTGCTGGCACCTTGAAGGGCCAAATCAATGCCACGGTGGCTTCGGGTAAGTTTGCTAACAGAGATGTTATGGAGCTTGATCCTGGAACTTACACCTTTGTTTGTCTCAACGATAAAGTTGATTATTCGGGAGGCGTTATAAGTGTGTCAAAAGCCAATGCTGCAACGGCACGAATTGGCCGCACTGTGATGACGATTAGCGAACCCATAGCAAGAGTTCCTTTTGTTATGAATCATGTGGGCTTGCGTGTCCGTGTTGGTCTGGAGGCCATGGTGAATATCCCCAAGTTGAAAGCGATGATTGTTGACAACAGTGGGAAAACTCCTACCGTGACAAAATATGATCCTATTACAGGAACTTATACAACCATCGAAACAGGCACACTGGCAGAGACTCCGGATCAATTTCCGGCTACTAATCAAAATTTCTTCCAAGAAACTTATACTTCAAAAACAAGCACTTACCACTATCTCTTGCCGAGCGAGAGCACGTCTATTCAGTTGAAGTTTACCGAAGGAGACAAGATCTACCATAAGGATTTGGTGGGACGTACACTCACTTCCTACAACGGCACAACCTTAGAGGCCAATGGGACGTATCTGCTGAATGTGAAGCTCACCAAGGTTTTCAAGTATCTGTTCAATGATGGTTCAGTGGATTTTCTTCGCAACAAGGGTACGCGCACACCTATCGCGTTAGTAATCAGCGAAACAGATCGCTCAGCCATTGCCCTGCATGATGCAAACAATGGTAATCCCGATATTTGGACTGCAAATAGAAACGTCTACAACAACCCAGTGTCAGAGCGAACAAGTCAAAAAGACCAGATTTCAGAAACTTCTCTTGGTGAACATTTCACATGGGATGCCAGCGGAAGCTTAGATGGAGTAACGATCAAGGCAAATGAGCCTACAAACTGTCCAGCCTTCTATCATGCTGCTCACTACGATCCGGGTGTGGCTGTAACGAATTTGAAACGATGGTATCTTGGCGCCAATACAGATTGGAAGAATCTTTACCTCTATGTTGGCTTTGGAACGGACACAGAGGTGAATGCTTATAGCTCTTATCGGGCTTGGTATTATCACGTTGTCAATAAAGCATTTGCAGATGCAGGAGGTTCTTCACCCATGCCTTCTACTTCAAATTTAAAGGATTATTGGTCAAGTACATATTACTCTGACTTTAATACAGGAATCGCTCGTGCTTTTAATAATGGTTATACAGATGGAACCCGTTCGATACACATTAATGAAAAGGTATACATCCGCGCTTTCATTCATTATTAAATACAACTCGAATTTTATAGATACGAGAGTTCTCAGTAAGTTAGAATTTTCTTTATTGCTGTCTCGTCTATTCTATTATAAGGTATTGCTCAGGCGTTAATTGTCTGAGCAATACTGCTCCTTTTTAAATTTTAGTGTGTTACGTATTTTAAGAACTCTGTATTTGTGTAAACGAATGAAATCAGAGATATGGCAAAGAAGATTTTAGTAACGGTTGAATATGGAGAAGATAACACCTACTCCTGCTACAGCGAAACAGCCATAGGAGATTATGCCCTTATCGATGGAGACGGTAATACCGTTGCGGAAGCAAAGG
>ERZ772909.633-NODE-633-length-21228-cov-5.726113_pt1 | contig 21228 bp, 22 predicted proteins | sample MGYA00511137_ERZ772909 | MGnify/ENA primary metagenome ERZ772909 (study PRJEB29015, sample SAMEA2738095) | human oral metagenome | biome: human oral; feature: human-associated habitat; material: saliva | place: China | collected 2270 ... | reverse complement strand
GTGAGCTGACAGGTGCTGCCCCACCACTTCTTCTTGAATGTGCGTAAAGGCAGTCTTTAGAGCTGCTCCTTTTCCTTTGTTAATCGGGTGTTTAAGAACTGTAGCTCCAAAAAGAGCCGTTTCGTCATAAAAGTCGTCATAGCGCGGACCACTCCCATCATTGACAACAATAATGCGTGCTTTAGGGAGTTTTAAAGTAATATCTTGAACCACCTGAATCAGGTGAATGTCTGGTTCATAAGCTGGAATAACAATATACATAGGCACTTCCTTTCTGCTTTATCCTATGATGTTTTAATGGTCTCCACCAAAGCCACCTGCTGGGCCACCACCTTGGGGACCACCGCCGCCTTGAGGGCCACCACCACCAGGCATTGAGTTTTCAATCTTGGTTTGTTTTTCACCATTAATGGTAATGTCACCACCGGTATAGGTCGCAGAACCATCGAAATCAAAGCCAGATTGACCGGTCAAATTAATCGTTCCCCCCGATACAATAATATCGCCGTTGGAATCGATTGGATCTGTATCACCCTCACCAACCTCAACGTTTAGGGTTCCTCCAGTCATCTTGAAGAAAACTTCACTTTGACTGGCATTGGCATTGGCCGCATTGATACCGTCATCTGTCGCATAGACATCGATATTTCCGCCATTAATAGTCACAGATTTACCTTCAATACCTTCAGTTGATTTTTCAACTTTGTAAGTACCACTATCAATAATCAGGTCACCAGAGGCATGAATACCGTCGTCACCAGCCTTGATAGTCATGGTATTGTCAGACAGATACATGGTACCTACTGATGTGTCGTCATCATTGTCGACCTTAACGCCATCTTCTTCGCCCTCAATAGTCATGGTTGTTCCAGTGATATTGAATTCATCATTGACATTGAAGGCATCACCGACTGAAGTAATCTTGTAAGTACCGCCTGTTATATGAAGACTGTCGTTTGCTTTAATACCATTGTTTTTCTTGGCATCAATGTTTAGAGTACCTGACCCATTAATGGTCAAATCTCCCTTAGAGAAAATCACGGCATCCGCATCTTCATCACTATTAGAACTTGAATCAGACAGGGTACTCGTGGTTCCATCTTTAAGCGTCAGATAGACATGGCCGGCACTTGTGGCATTGATTGGTGCATTTGTGTTTGTCATGGTAGCACCATCTAGAACAATGTGGACATCATCTGAATCACCAGCGTCTACTTTGACTTGCACACCATCAGATTTTCCAGAAATGACATAGGTCCCAGCTTTGGAGATGGTTACAGTTGAACCTGATACCGCTACACCATCTCCTGAAACATCCGCAGATGAGCCTGATAACTTAATCTTAGAGGCTGAACTTTCATCATAAGATGTGTCTGAGTCTTTTGAAGTGAAATAGTTGCTCTTGTTATTAGTCGTTTTCTTACTAGTTGTTGCGGTTACAGCACTTGTTTTTGATGTCGTGCTTGACGTCGTCCCCGTTGCTTGACTGTTTGATCGACTACAAGCTGTCATGACTGTTAGGGCTGTCGCACAGGTTAATAAAGTCGTCCATTTTTTTAGTTTTTTTGATTTCATATCTTTTTTCCTCTCGGATTCGTTTTGATGCTCTTAGTTTACGGAACTTCCCTAAAACATTTCTGAAGGTTAACTAAAATTTTTCTTAAGTTAAGTTTGCTGAAAGTTTGACTTAGGACTTCTTTCAGAAAAATCCCATAGACTAATAGGCGAGCAAGTAAGTGCTATATAAAATAGTACATTTGCCCTCAACTTAATTTTCTACTATAAAAATAAAAGCCAAATCTTAAAGTGAAGGCTTTAAATCTTATCTAATTGAACACGCCTACAACTCGGGGGGAAAAGATGGGCCCTCCTTGGAGATAAACTCTTGCGGCTAGTCTCCCTATTTTCCTGTGAGTTGCTTTACGGCTTTGTATCTTATCTATAAAAGGAGTTTTTTCATGGTTAAACAATTGGAAACACGTTTTAAACGTATTGAAACAAAATATGTGGTCTCAAAGGACAATCTTGAAGACCTGCTCACTGATCTTAAAGAGTATTTGGTAGAAGATGATTATCCGACATCTACCATTTCAAATATTTACTTTGATACGGATAATTTTGACGTCATCCAAGATGCCTTAGATGGTAATCACCGTCAAGAGAAAATCCGCATGCGTACCTACCTAGCCAATCCCAAAATTGATAGCAAGGTCTTTCTAGAGGTCAAAGCTAAAGATGAGGAGGGAATCGGTCATAAGTTTCGTCTCGTTTCAACACCGCTTGCCATCACTAACTTGCTGACAGACGGTAAGAATCATAGCCAAATCACCGATCGTCAGCTGTTACAGGATATTCACCACTTACGTCAGCGCTATGATAGAGGTCTCAAACCACGTATGTATATCTACTACGACCGTTTTTCAATGAAAGAAAAAGAGACTATCCAAGGCTATGCCTACAATAAAGTTCGTGTTACCCTTGACCAAAATTTGACTTACCGTGATGAAGACGTTAGTCTCTTTAAGGGAAATCATGGTTTTCCACTACTTGATGAAGATACGATTATCATGGAAATCAAGGCACCTGGTCAAAAGCCAGAATGGCTTCAAGCTATCTTAGACAAACATGGTTTGGAAGAGCAGAAATTCTCAAAATACAGCTGTGCCTATCATAAGTCTCAAGGTCTAGATTACGGGCCACATCCAGTTCAAGAAAAAGGAGCTGCTGCCTATGTCTAATCTCTTCAATTCTATCTTTAATGATGCAACCGCAACTGCAAGTCCCCTTCAACTCATGCTGGCCTTACTGGTCAGCCTTGTTTTAGGCTTGGCCTTGACCTGGACTTACAAATATCGAACCCTCTACACCAGAGAATTTGCCATCAGTTTGACCTTGCTGCCATGTTTGATGACCCTAGTAATCTTCCTTGTTAACGGTAGTTTAGGAACCTCTATTGCCGTGGCAGGGACCTTTAGTCTGATTCGTTTTCGATCAGCGACTAGTGGTTCCAGAGAGCTAATCGCCGTCTTTATGGCCATGATTATCGGTCTGGCATCTGGGACAGGCTATTTGCTACTGGCCGTCCTCTTCACCACCTTTCTATTAGCTATTTGGCTCCTTTTGGAAAATCGTCAAAGTCGTACCGACAACCAACGTCGTAGACTCCTGACCATTAACGTCTCCTACCAAGACTTGATTGATCAAAAAATCACTAAAGCCTTGCTCAATTTCACCAGTGAATGCGACCTAATTTCCCTTAACACCACAGGTGGGGGTGAGAGCATGCAGCTAGTCTACGAAGTGGACTTGAATCCCCAAGTGGATGACTTCCAATTGACGAATCACTTGATTTCAAACATCGAAAATTGTGATCTTGCCCTAACCAAAAAAGCTAAAAAGAAAAAGAATTTGTAAGATAAAAAGACATCTCCAACTAGTTTTTGGAGATGTTTTTGCATGTTTTGAGGTTAACATTTTCACTTAGCTATAACCCTCACTTCTAATACCCTAGTATGACATGCTAGATTATCGGCAGAAAGTAAAATATCTGCTAATAATCTTCATCTTGGATAACCTTACCATCTTGTACGTTAAAAGTGTAGTGGATGTACTTATCCTTGTTATAATCACTACTTTCTTCATCAGTTGTGAAATAATAAAATTCGTACTCTCCGTCTGGTAGCTTGCTAGCATCCAGTTTAGTTGCGGCCTCTTCTAAATCTTTCTTACTAGTATTCTCTGTATCGCCTACTTCTATTCTCATAGTGACAAGGTGTTCATCAATCATTGTTTGGTAGGGAATTTGATAATACCCATAAAAATCATCCTTCCCATTTTTACGGTTTTCTTCAGCTATATATTTTCGATGATTCCCAGCTTCTTGATCTATCAGGGTATTATCGCTGAAGGAGAAATCTACGATATCAAGGTCTAAAGATTGCTTTTTAAGTTCCTTGAAGAGTTTTTGCTCTTCTTTTTTTACAGATTTTTGTTGTAAATAGGTTTGCGAGTAAAGGCCAGGAGTCTTATATTCTTCACCATTAACTGTCCAGTCAAGATTAAAAGTAATTTTTGAATCTAATGATATAGTTTGATTGTCGTAGGTTTCCTCTGAATAGGTATAAAAGACATAAATGCCTGCACTATCTAGAATCACCTTTTTGATATTCTTAACTTGGACCTTTCCCTTAAAACCATTATGAGCCAAGATTTTTTGCGTTTTTTCCCTGGCTTTTGAGTAAGCATTTGGAAGTACAACTGTACAACCAACTAAAAGAATAGAACAGAGGAGGAGAATAGCTAAGCGAGAAAACTTTAAAATATTAGGAGTATTTTTCTTCATAGGACATACTTCCTTTCCTCAATGATTTGTATAAATAAGCACACCAAATCCTTCAAATAAAACGAGCTTTCTTCACTCCTATTATAGCATTTTAAAGCGCTTTCTTATGGTAGTTAGAGGGACAAAATCATTAGAATTCCTCTAGCAAAAAAGCCTGAATCATCACTTCAGGCTTTTCTTTTTAGTCTCAATCAGTTGAGATAATCCTCAATAATCCGTTACTTCTTTTCGGTCATGGACATTGCTTTGCTTGCCCTGACGTGCTTTAAGTACGGCTTCAACGTCTTCAGGGCTAACCCCTGTTTCAACGAGCATGACTGCTAGGTGATAGAGGACGTCTGCTGTCTCGTTGGCAATTTCTTCTTTATCAGCATTTTTGGCTCCAATCACAACTTCTGTCGCTTCTTCGCCAACCTTTTTAAGAATCTTGTCTAGCCCCTTATCAAAAAGGTAATTGGTATAAGACCCTTCTTTGGGATTCTTTTTACGATCTAAGGCTTCCTTATAAAGTGTTTCTAACATAGCTACTCCTATCTGTCTTGTCTGTCATCATATATATCCGTAAAGAAACAGCTGTAGGCTCCTGTATGACAGGCTGCTCCTTCTTGTTCCACGGCGATAAGCAAGGTGTCCTGATCACAGTCAGTCTTGATGCTTTTGACATGTTGGAAATGACCAGATGTGACGCCCTTATGCCAAAGCTCATTTCTAGAACGGCTCCAGTAATGCATTTGTTTGGTCTCTAGGGTCAACTGATAGGACACCTCATTCATATAGGCCAACATGAGCACCTGCCCCGTCTTGTAATCTGTCACAATGACTGGTACCAGTCCGCCTTGTTTGTCAAAATCAAGTTTAACCTCTGTCATCGTCTCACCTCAATTCCTGCATTTGCCAAGACTTGTTTGGTTTCGCCTATATTTACCTCACCAAAGTGGAAGATAGAGGCTGCCAGTGCACCCGTCGCTGTTGTCTTTTCAAAGACTTCTACAATGTCCTCAATATTTCCCGCGCCACCAGAAGCGATGATTGGAACATCAACGACTTCCGCCACACGATTTAGCATTTCCAAATCAAAACCAGACTTAGTGCCGTCCTTGTCCATGCTGGTTAAGAGAATTTCTCCAGCTCCCAAAGCGACGACTTCTTGAGCCCATTGGATGAGGTCCCTACCTGTATCCTTACGGCCACCTGCCACAAAAACATGCCAGCTCCCATCAGCCATCTTTTTGGCATCAATCGCAGCCACTACACACTGGTTGCCAAATTTTTGAGCACAATCAGCGATTAGTTGCGGGTTGGCAAGGGCTGAGGAATTGACAGCAACCTTGTCAGCACCAGCTTTAAGCATCTTGTTCATGTCTTCAACTGAACGGATACCACCACCAACTGTGAAGGGGATAAAGACCTGATTGGCAACGCGTCGCACCATGTCAACCGTTGTTTCACGATTGTCTGAAGTCGCTGTGATATCTAGGAAAACGAGTTCATCACAGCCAGCCTCATAGTAAGCACGTGCAGAATCAACAGGATCACCAACATCTGTCAGATTCACAAAATTGACTCCCTTGACGACACGACCGTCCTTGACATCTAAACAAGGAATAATACGTTTTTTAAGCATCTTAACCTCCGAAAGACTTGAGTTGGTCTAATGTGATATTGCCGTTATAGTAAGCTTTACCGACAATGGTTCCTGCCACACCAATCTCTTGTAGGTGATCTAAGTCGGCTACTTCTGCAATCCCACCGGAAGCGATGACTTTGGCGGTTGTGAGTTCAGATACCAAACGTTTGTAGTGATCAAGATTGGGTCCTGTCAGTGTGCCATCTCGATCAACATCAGTATAGACAAAGAGGGTTACGCCCATCTTTTCCATTTCCTTGGCCAAGGTGATGTAGTCCACATTGCTGGTTTCCAACCAGCCTTCAGTAGCGACAAACCCTGCCTTGGCATCAATACCTACGACAATTTTATCGGCACCAAATTCCTCTAAAGCTGCTCGAACGAAATCAGGATTCTTAACGGCCATTGAACCGATAATGATACGGTCGATGCCAACTGCCAAATAATCACGAATCTGCTCCAAGGTACGGATACCGCCACCAACTTCGATGCCAAGTCCAGAAACCTTCTTGACCTCCGCAATCAAGTCACGGTTAGTGGCTCGACCATCAAGGGCACCGTCCAAGTCGACGACGTGAATAAATTGAATGCCCGCATTCTTAAAGGTCTTTGCTTGCTCAATAACATCTGGATTGACAACGGTTTGTTGGTTGAAATCTCCTTTGAAGAGACGAACAGCCTGTCCATCCTTTATATCAATTGCTGGTAGAATTTGCATCTCCCCTACCATCCTTTCTAAGTGAAAAACTTTGCTCTCAAGAGCTTTTAGGCTTTGCATAAACCTACAAATTGTTCAATAATACCTAAACCAATATCCCCTGATTTTTCGGGATGAAATTGGGCACCATAAACATTGTCTTTATGAATCATGGCTGGCACCTCGATACTATAATCTGCGGTAACATCAATGTATTGGCTAGGGACATCCGTGAAATAACTGTGAACGAAGTAGACAGCTTGGCCATCTAAACCATCTGTCAAAGGGCTGGCTTGCTTAACAGCCAAATCATTCCACCCCATATGTGGGACAGGCTGCTCCTTACTGGCAGGAATGGCACGGCAAACACCAGGAATAAAGCCAAGACCATCTGTTTCTTCATGCTCCAGTCCTTTTTCTGTTAAAATCTGCATACCTAAGCAAATTCCTAAAAGTGGAACTCCCTTTGCTACGGCCTCTTTGATCACAGCTACCAAACCTCTTCGCTCCAACTCTGCCATGGCTGTTGGATAAGCACCCACACCCGGTAAAATCAAACCATCTGCAGCTAGGATTTTTTCTTTGTCAGCAGACAATTCTGCAGTCACTCCAATTTTTTCAAGGGCACGCAGAACATTGGCGGTATTCCCCGCATCGTAATCAATGACGATAATCATAGCATCCCCTTTGTCGAGTTTACGCCGTGAATGTCAGGATTGACTGTGATGGCTTCACGCAAGGCACGTCCTGTTGCCTTGAAGAGACTTTCTGACTTGTGGTGATTGTTTTTTCCGTGGAGAATCTTGAGGTGGAGATTCATTTGAACATTAAAGGCTAAAGCTTGGAAAAATTCTTCAACCAGTTCTGTGTCAAAATTACCCAATTTTGGATTATCAAAACTAGCATCAAAGACCAAGAAGCTACGTCCAGACAAGTCTAAACTCGCCATTCCGAGGGTTTCATCCATAGGTACGAAAGCCGTTCCATAACGGTTGATACCTGCTTTATCGCCCAAGGCCTCTTTAAGAGCTTGACCAAGGACAATACCGACATCTTCAACGGTGTGGTGACTATCAACCCAAAGGTCGCCATCAGCCTTCACCACCAAAGACATGCGGCCGTGACGGGCAAATAAGGTCAACATGTGGTCAAAAAATCCGACACCTGTTTGAATATCTACTGGTTCTTGAGCATCCAAATTGAGGCTTAACTTAATTTTGGTTTCAAAGGTATTACGTTCAATTTCTGCTTGTCTCATAACTTCTTCCTCTACTCTCTCAATTATTGTCGTTTCTGACTTCAATAGCCTTAGCGTGGGCCTGCAAACCTTCCGCGTAAGCCAAGGTTGTGATATCGTGTTGAGCCTTATTGACTGCTGCTTTGTCATACTGCGTATATTGGATACGTTTGACAAAATCGTGCACACCTAAAGCTGATGAAAATCGGCTGGTTGCTGTCGTTGGAAGAACGTGATTGGCACCGGCATAGTAGTCGCCAATTGGTTCACTGGTAAAGTGACCAAGAAAGACGGAACCAGCATTTTCCACTTTTTCCAAGTAATCATAGGCATTGTCCATAGCAATTTCCAAATGTTCTGGCGCAACCAAGTTCATGAGTTCAAACATAGCATCTGTATCATTGGCAATAATAATTCGGCCGTTATTTTCGATAGATGGACGAGCAATCGCCTCACGTGGCAAAAGCTTGAGTTGACGTTCAATCTCACTTTCAACTGCATCGGCTAGAGCCTCAGAATCTGTTACCAAAATGGCACGTGCGCGTGTATCGTGCTCTGCTTGAGACAAGAGGTCAGCCGCCACATAGGTTGGATTGGCACTACTATCAGCAATGACACCGATTTCTGATGGTCCTGCAATCATATCAATGCCGACAATACCGTAAACTTGCTTCTTAGCAGTCGCCACGAAAATATTTCCGGGACCTGTAATCTTGTCAACCTTTGGAATCGTTTCTGTACCAAAAGCCAAGGCTGCAACCCCTTGAGCCCCACCAACTTGATAAATGCTATCCACACCAGCCAATTTTGCAGCTACTAGAATTGCAGGAACAAAGTGTTCTTGTGGCGGCGTGATCATAATAATCTCTTTAACCCCAGCAATTTTGGCAGGAATGACATTCATAAGAACTGATGATGGATAAGCCGCTGTTCCTCCAGGCACATAAACACCTACACGATTGATGGGACGAATCAATTGACCACGAATAACACCCTCACTTGGATGGTCCTCAAAACCAGCCTCCAACTGATGCTTGTGGTAAGATTCAATGTTTTCTTTGGCATTAACTAGGGCTTGGTAAACCTCTGGATCAATCTCTTTAAAGGCTTGATCAATCAAATCCTGTCCAACCTCAAAATCAGTCAAGTCAACCTTATCAAATTTAGCTGAATAGTCACGAAGGGCCTCGTCTCCTCGTTTTTTGACATCCTCAATAATGGCTTGAACCGTGCTTTCAACGTCTCTATTTTCTTTTGAAAGTTCCAATTGCTCCTGATAAAGAAGCTCAGCAATTTCTTTATTTGTTCCAGTTAATCGTTTCATTCGAACGGTACCTCCTCGTTCCCTACAAGTGATTCAATTTTACGAATGAATGGCAGGACTTCCTTGTTATTTTTCAAAGAAGCCTTGTTCACAATCATTCGTACTGAAATACGGCAAATATCTTCATAAACTTTTAGGCCATTTGCAACAAGGGTATTCCCTGTTTCTACAATATCGACAATGGCATCTGCTAGACCAATGACGGGGGCAATCTCAACGCTCCCTTGAATCGAAATGATCTCGACATCCTCACCCTTTTGATTAAAATAATCCGTCGCAATGGTTGGATACTTGGTCGCAATACGTTTTCGCTTATGGTCATCAGGATTATAGTCCTCTGTTGATGCTACGGAGAATTTACAAAGACCAAAATTAAGGTCTAACATTTCCAAATAGCCTGTCGGATGTTCGACCAAAACATCCTTACCGACAATCCCAATATCTGCGACACCATGTCGGACATAGGTAGTCACATCTGGAGCTTTGACCAAGAGAAAACGGAACCGGTTGTCAGGACTCTCGAAAATCAAATTACGTCCCTTATCGGCCATGAAAGACATATCAAAGCCAGCTTTTTCCAGTAATTTAACCGTATCTTTCTCAATACGTCCCTTGGTCAAGGCAATAGTGATTTGATTGCTAGTCATCCAAGTCACCTCCAAATTCCACATCGTCATGTACTGCTTGATAAACTGAGTCGATATCAATGGCCCAGCCAACCGCTGTTAGCTCGGTAGCTCCAAAGCGTTCAAATAGTTTATCGTAACGGCCACCTGATACAAAGGCATCTGGTACCTTGTCACCGAAGACCTTAAACATCATGCCCGTGTAATAAGGCACTGCTGGCAATTGAGCCAAATCAAGCGTCGTCTCTGGGAGACTATCTGATAAACGATTAGTTAAAACTTCCAAACTATCCAAGGCCGTCAAAAAGGCTTCACTGTCCGTTAACTGTCTAGCCTTGGTCAGGACAGCATTTGTCTCACCAAACAAGAAGGGTAACTGCTCCAAGACCTTGTCATATTGACTTGGATTTTCTTTGGTGAACTCCTTAAGACCGGTGATCGATTTATCACGGATATAGGCCGCCAACTCTGCTTCTTTTACAGCTGGAAGGTTTAATTCTTCAAAAATGAGTTGTAGGAGGCGGGCATGTGAAAATTCAAACTTATAATTTTTGACCCCTGCAGCATCTAGAGCCTCTTTAGCAGAAGCTATTGCTTCTTCCAATGCCTGATGAACTGGAAAACCAATGATTTCCACACCAGCCTGCGTATGCTCATTGGACAAGCCACGCATCTCCTCATTGTAGTTAAAGACTTTTCCAGAGTAAGAAAATTTAATTGGTGTATGAACTTGAGTCGAAGCAATCACGCGCCCAATTTGGCTGGTAATATCAGGACGTAAACTAACAAGATCTCCATTTTTGTCAAAGAAATTATAGTTACCATTGTCCACAAAATCACTAAAGACTTCGAAATGCTCTAAGGTTGGTGTCTCAATCCGAAGAAAGCCCTTTGTCATCAACAAGTCACAGATACGATGCTCAATCTGATACATGGTACGGGCACGTTTGAAAAGTTTATCGTGCATTCCTAAGGCTAATGTCGTTTTTTTCATGCTTGTAACTCCTGTATTGTCATTAATACGCGCTCCATCTCATCCTGCGTCCCAATAGAAATGCGTAGTCTGTCTGAAATACGCTCCACTTTTGGAAAATAACGGACATAAATTTTCTTACTTTGGAGGTAGTCAAACAATTGACCTGCAGTCACTCCGTGAGGTTTGACCAAAACAAAATTAGTTTTTGAAGGTAGGACATCAAAGCCAATCGCCTGCAATTCTTGGCTAAACCAGTCACGTGTTGCCATAATCTTAGCGCAAGTGTCCTCATAATAGTCCCAGGACTTAACCGCTGCAGTCGCCAAGACTTCCGCAATGCTATCCACATTATAGGGGTTGACTGAATTCTTGACAGCATTGATGACAGCCATTAGTTTAGGACTTCCTATGCCGTAACCGACACGCAAGCCAGCAAGGGAGGCATCCTTAGAAAAGGTCCTAGTGATAAACACATTGTCATACTTTTCTAGGAGCGGTAAGGCCGTCTCCCCACCAAAGTTAATATAGGCTTCGTCAATAATCACAACTACCGACTGGTTGGCCTTTACAATCTCCTCAATTTGATCGAGCGGTTTATAAATACCTGTTGGCGCATTAGGATTGGTTATGACAATCCCACCATTTTCCTCCAGATAATCTTGAGTAGTTATCTCAAACGAAGAGCTCAAAGGCACTTCTCTAAAAGAGATGTGGTACAAATCTGCCCAAACCTTGTAGAAACCATAGGTCAAATCTGGAAACAAAACTTCTTCCTCGCTATTAAAGAAAGCTAGAAAAGCCATTGACAGGATATCGTCTGACCCGTTTCCAATAATCACTTGATCGGCAGGAACACCTAACTGTTCAGATAAGGCCTGACGTAATGCTGCTTGATCCAAAGTCGAATACTTTCGTAACTGATGGGCATCAAAGGATGCTAAAGCTTGATGAACTGCTGGACTTGGTCCATAAGCATTTTCATTAGTATTCAACTTAATGATATTTTTCTCAGCAGGCTGATTACCCGCTACATAGGGTTCAATCTTTCGTAATCCCTTGATTTCCATAGTTTATCCTTTCTGTTCAACTCTAACCAAGTGTACTGCTAGCTACACACTCTAAAAAAGTGTAACAAAAAACGTCCTCGCAAAAATAACTTTTGCAAGGACGTTGGCACGTGGTTCCACCTTAATTCGAACAGGGGTCGCCCCCTCTTCCTCATGAAGTCACAAAGTATCACTTGTAACTCCCAGTCTCTAACGGAACCACCCGTCGTACACTACTGTCATCCAGAGTTCGCATACGCTCTCAAGAATGTGTCGTCTTTGATCTCATGCGTTCTCAGCTTCCCGCATTCTCTGTGAAACGATCTGACTTTTTCTATCAACGATTTAGATTTTAGTTCATTTTACCTAAAAATTCAGAACAAAGCAAGCATTTTTTGTATATTTTTATAAAAACTTGAAATCCTTGTATATTTAATAGCCAAAACAAACTGCTGTGAAATTGAGTTCAAATAAATAAAAAGTTGATGCGGTATCTTTTTACAAACCAAGTGGATCCCTAAAGAGACTTCTGACTGTGATAGCTTAACTGAAAACCACCACTTTTTTCAAGTACTTTCATCACTACAGAAGATCTCGTTCTATCTAAATTCCTATCACAAAAAATCTTGCTCAGTTATTTTTTATGACAATTTCTTTGTACTATTTCCCAAATTGAAATCATTTCTTCATATTATAATTTGTATATTTATCCTAAATAATTTTTCAAAGCAAGACAAAAAGCCTGAAGCACAGCTCCAAGCTCTCATGGTTAGGCAAATTTTCTAGGTCTGATAAATCCTGTCATAATACTCAAACAAAGTAGCGCTGCAGCAACATACCAATAGGGCATATCCACGCTAGTCGTACGGCCTGAGACTTCAACAATACCTTTAACTAAACAAGCACTAGCGACAACAGCGATGGCTGAATTAAAGAGAAGTTTTGAGGTATGATTCTTCACCCAAGACATTCCCATCCCTGTTAGCAGATAAATCAAAGCTCCGGCCAATGGTGCGAAGAACATCATGCGCATAAACATGGATGATTCACCATAAGAAAAGCGTTCATAGACAAAAGTAAAAACTAGGCTAAAAATAGTTAAACCAATGTAGGTGAAAAAGTGCTTGCTGGCTGATTTTTTAGTAACCGATGTAAACAATATCACTCACCGCCCTTTCTGAGATTTTGTTTCCGTTTGTGGTTGGCTTGTTAATGACTTGACCATTGAAGTACATGGTAGATGAGCCACCACCGTCAAGGTTATAGGCTGTCGTCACACCATAGGATTTCATCAACTCTGCCATTTCATAAAGAGTCAATCCTGACGACTCACTGGTACGACCATCAGAGACAATGACAATATAGTGCACACTGCCGTCACTTTCTTCGATAACTCCGATGGCTGTACGTGGATTGTCAGCCATGGCTTGACCAACCTCTTCATTTTCTGATACAGCTACCTTGCCATTTTCAACCAAGGTTGGACCAAAGGCAAAGGTATTCACAACACCTGAATCAACCAATTTTTGAGCCGTTGTATCGCTCTCCTTAAAGGTCTTGAAGCTACCATCTGAGTAAACGGCAAGGTCCTCGTAATCACTGTTTCGATTAGTATCACGATAGACTTGACCATTCTTAATCACATAACCTGACTGATTAGCCCCATAATAGTCACCATTTATGGCAAAGATAGCATTGTTTTTCTGGGCAATACTTGAAGTGGTGTCAGTAATATTGGTGCCATAGGTGTTTTGTGCCAAAGCCGTTTTAAGGTAATCCGCACTTGAAAGCTTGATATCGGCCACATAGTAAGTAGTATCACTGGTTTTACCCGTCGTGATTTTGATATCCATATTGTCATCTTTGTAAGTTGTATCCGTCTTAGTCACCTTACCAGTGCTGATAGATGCTGTCGACGAAGATGTGCTTGAGCTAGTCGTATTGGCTGAAACCGTTGAGACTGCTGAGGGAATGACAAAGACCTTTAAGAGAGAGTAGACATTTGCCCCCATAAGAAAAAGGGTAAAAACTAAGGCATAGGCATGCCTTTTGAGAAATTTCATAGAAAACCTCCAATTTTGAAAGATAAGATAGAAACCATAAGTTTCTTTTGCTTGACATTAGCATAACAAGCAAAGCTTAAAATCTTCTATAAATCCCACAACCACGCTTTTCCTTTAAGTTTTCCTTAAGAAAAAGACAGCTTCAGTTGAAGCCATCTTCGCTATATAATCATATCTTCAGTAATATCAAATTCTCTCAAGAGCTCCTGAATCTTATCAAAGTTCAGACGAAAATGCTCTAACTTATGCCCATCAGAGCCGATAGAATACTTGCAACATCCCAAATCCTTAACAAGGCCCAAGGCATAACGGTAAAGATCTTCGTGATGATAGAGATACATACTCTTTGCATTCAGCTCAAAAGCCAAATCATTAGCAAGCATTTTCTGGAAAATGCGTTTGAGCTGCTCCTCATAGGCTTTTAGCTCATCAACAGTCACGTCAAAAAGTCGGAAACCATAGTCAAAGTGGGCCAGAACATCTGCCTCTACACGACCAATAGCATACTCCAACTTGTCTAGATATTCTTGAATAATGCTGGCCTTGTCCATATCAGCTACCTCATCATCAAGATAATCATTGACCCCATTATGGTGAACAGAAAGCAGTTTGAGATCATAGTCCTTACCATCCAAAAAGTCTAAAATATCGCTTTCTCTAGGCTGGTAATAACCAATCTCGATGCCACGTTTAATACGATTGCCATACTTGAGGTTAAGACTTTCGATTTCGTGACTATAAGCCTCGTACTCGGGCACATCGTCCTGTTTGGTATAAGGATTAGAGAGATCATAATGCTCAGTCGTTACAATCTCCCCATCAAAATGTGTCAAATAGTCAGTAAAGTTCGCATCCGAATCATAGGAATGATGGGTATGCAAATGGTTATCACGAATAGACATAACTACTCCTTATTTTTCAAATACATTGTAAGCTGCTTATGGGCCAACCAGGTCAAACTCACCATCAACCCCTCATAAATAATAAAGAAAATCACAAAACATTGAAGGAAATACTCTTCTGGCAAAACATTAATAATCGGGTCTAAGACTGGATTAAAGAGCCAACTGCTATCTCCAGGAAAGAGGGCTTCATGAAAGAGCGTAAAAAACTCATCAAATCCGAGAAAAACTCCCACTACTCCAATAAGGATTGGTAAAACAGCTAAACTCATATAAAGCCTACGATAAAGACCAAAGGTGCTCTTCTTCACATTTCGCCAAAGAAAGGTCAAAGCTGGATAAGCCAGTAGGATAACAAGCCCCTGTACCAAATGAAAGAGCCACTTCACATCATGAAAATGCTTTAGCCCACTCTCTGACGACGGAAAATCAGGCATGGCCAGATGACCAACCCAAGGAAAGGTCAGGTATTGCATGAGAACATTGAAATTATGCCAGAGCTCTGTCTTGCCAAGAATAACATAGTCCAAAAGATGCATCCAATCAATATCAAAATAATAGAATCCCCATGCCAGATAAATTGTCACCAGAATAGACAAGGCCAAGAGCCAAATCGGAGTCAGAACAGCCTCAATCTTAGTTCGCATCAAAATCCCACTCCGCTAGACTAGCAAGTACGTGATCTGGTTTGACAGGTAGACCTGCAACCTCTTCCGCCTTGGTGAAGCCAGTTGTCACTAGAAGTGTTGGAAAGTCATTTTTAATCCCAGCTGTAATATCAGTCAAGTAATTGTCACCAACCACAATAGTTTGGCTACGTTCTGTCCCAAGGATTTCAAGAGCCTTATTCATGATGACTGCTTCAGGTTTACCAATAACGATTGGTTTCACACGTGTTGCTGCCTCAATAAGGGCCAAGAGGGAACCAGCACCTGGAAGAAGACCGCGTTCTGTTGGGATATTCAAATCTGGGTTAGTTCCAATAAACATGGCTCCCTTATGGATAGCAAGGGTTGCTTTAACCAACATTTCATAAGTGACTTCACGGTCCAAGCCCACCACAACATAGGCAGGATTTTCCTCGTCTACCGTATACCCCGCTTCCGCAATTGCAGATTTAAGCCCAGTCTCACCGATAACATAAACCGTCTTGCCACGATTCATATCGTTCATGTAGTCAACTGTTGCCAAAGTAGCTGTGTAAATGGTCTCAAGAGGCGTTTCCAACTCGCACTGATTACGCAAAAGCTCTTGGACCATCTCTGGTGTACGCATACTGTTATTCGTCACAAAAAGATAGGGAATCTGACGCTTCTGCAACTCCTTAACAAAGGCTTCTCCCTCAGGAATGCGGTCCTTCCCCTTGTAAATAGTTCCATCTAAATCAATCAAATAACCTTTATATGTCATCCTACTCGTCTCCTATTTCTTTCCATTGGATAATAGCCTGAGCATGAATATTACCATCCACACAAATCTGGTGTTGACTGCTCAAACTTTCTTGGTCAAACTCGTAACCTGAATAAATTTCTGATCCATGATGAATTTCCTTAACATACTTGAGGTCAATATGGGCTGGTGTATACTTGGTCAAAAAGTCCAAATCGAAAACATCCAACATCCACTCCAAGTACTTGCTATTATTAACATGACCATTCATGTCTAGGTCAAAATAACGCACACGATAAAGCGTCTCAATTGGATTTTCCAAAGCCTTATAACGAGGTCCTCGAAGCAACTTTTTAGTCTTATCAGCCCCATAAGGTGCTACCACCTCATCTGGCACTTCGGCTACCTTACGCGTTTCATAATCCATAAGAGCAAAAGTAGTCTTAAAGAGCATGATTTGTTGACCAGTTTCATCCGTGATGTAAAAATTACGGTAACAAAAAATCTTATTATAGGAAACGGCTTCCGTTGTAATCGTCACCTTTTCATTGTAACGAGGCAAACGGTCAATCTCAATCGCATAGTCTGTCACAATCCAAACCAGACCGTACTTATCAAAAACTTCCTTATCCGTATTTCCCAGAGACTCTGACTGCATACCTGATACTTGCAATGAAAAAGCCAATAAATGTGGTAACTTCACCTGATGCGTGATATCCGTCTCATAAAACGGAATCTGATAAGGAATACTAAATTTTAATCCCATTTAATCCTCCAAGATAAATTGCTCAGCGACACTATCTCCCAGAAAGAGTCCTCGTTTGGTCATACGAACCACCTCAGGATCCTTAACCAAGAGCCCATCTTCCTGTAGTTTTTTCACGATATCCCCATAAGTATCCGCGAATGATAAGCCAAACTTCTCTTCAAACCGTTTGATAGACACACCTGACTTTTTACGTAAACCAAGGAAGAACTCCTCCTCCATCATCTCCGACTTAGTCAGATGCTCCTCGTGAAGTCTAGCATGACCATCCTCAGCTATAGCCTTAAGGTAATGCTGGATAGGTCCTCTATTGCGATAACGAACACCATTGACATAACCAGAGGCTCCAGCACCAACACCATAATACTCATCATTATTCCAGTACATGAGATTGTGACGACTCTCCATCCCAGGTTTGGTAAAGTTGGAAATCTCATAATGCTCAAAACCATTCTTTTCCAACTCTTGGATAATATAGTCAAACATCTCTGCTTCCAAATCCTCAGTTGGCAGATTGAGCTTACCCCGACGCATCTTATTCATAAAGACCGTGTGATGTTCCAAGATCAAACTGTAGAGACTTAGGTGTGGAATATCCAGTTCCAGTGCCTTTCTCACATTTTCCTTGACCTGATCCATGGTTTGACCAGGTAGCGCATAAATGAGGTCAATGGAAATATTATGGAAACCAGCAGCCTTTAAGCTATCAATACTTTCATAAATCTGTGCTTGATTGTGACTGCGACCAATTTGACGCAAGTGCTTGTCATCAAAAGTCTGAACACCTAGGGATACCCGATTAACAGCAGATTTTTTGAGTACTTCAATCTTATCAACCGTCAAATCACCAGGATTGGCCTCAATGGTGAACTCCTCCAGCTTTGACAAATCCAAGTTTTTCTGAAGATGACTTAAAAGGTAGTCCAATTGCTCCGCAGAAATAGCTGTTGGGGTCCCTCCACCAATATAAAGGGTGCGAAGCTCTTTGATATCTAAAAGCTCCCACTCACGAATCAAAGCCCGTAGGTAGTCATCAACGGGCTGATTTTTAATAAAGACCTTGGAAAAGTCACAATAATAACAAATTTGTGTGCAAAATGGAATATGCACATAGGCTGACGTTGGTTTTGTTTGCATGTAACTATTCTACCATTTTTTAAGCAGAAATGAGACCATGAATGATAAGAGTTGAGGCAAAAAAGAAGCTACCTCTTCAGATAGCCTCTTCCTATTATTTTGTTAATGAGAATGGGAAAGCATTGTAGTTGCTATAATCAAAGGTTGGACCCAAGTCTGAAATGAATTGAACTGGCGTGTAGGTTCCATTTTCAAGAATAAAACCAGGCTTAGCTTGAAAACCAGCTCCCCCTAGTCCAGTAATACCAGGAAGCAAGGTTGAAAAATCGCCACCCTCCCAAACGTAGAGATTACCAGAAATTTGAACAGCTTTTGCAGTTGTTGAGCTTTGACGATAGGGTTCGTAATCGACATTGAAATTAGCTTTTGAAGTGATGTTGCCATCAGCATCAACTGTAAAACTAATGTCTGTTGCTTGAGGACTCGTACCAGTCCAAGTTCCCACTAATGCTGCTGGAACAGGAGCGTCGCTTTGAGTATCAGTTGTTGCTTGACTAGACTTGTTTGACTCAGATACAGCACTGCTACTTGTTCCTGTTTGAGCATCAGTTCCTGCTGTGGCTTGATTTTTTGATGAGCTAGCTTCAGGAGCACTCACTTCTTCTTGACCTTGAGAATCCTTTGAACCATCTGTCTTGGCCTTTTTATCAGATTTCCTTTCAGCTGTTTTTGTCTTTGCTGATGACTTTACTACTTTAGAAGTCGACGTTGTAGATGATGATGCAGTGTCTTTTTCCGACTTAGAGCCACATCCGACAAGAACCCCAGAAACAGCTACAGATAACAAAACAAGTGAACAAACACGGATAACTTTACTTTTCATTTTCATAAACCTCTTTTCTATATTTCTATTATATCTATTTTGTTACAAATATCAAGTATTATTTGTAACTTTGTAACTTTTATGTAATTATTTGTATCGCTGTCATAAGTTAATAATTCTCTGTAACCAAAAAATCTACCACTCCCATAGGAATGATAGATTTTAGAATATTATTTAAGCACGTCTTATCTTATCTGATAGAGATATCGTGACTAGCGAGTATCTTTTCTTTCAAGATAACCGGAATAGATATGATCGTAAACATCCACCAAGAGAATAATGCGCTTGCCACCATCCACGACTACTAAATAGTATGAACCTTTCTCGTAGTGGTAGATATCGTTAACACTCTTAGCCTGGTAACCATGTGACTTAAGAGTCTTCTGTATTTTAGCAAACTCTTTTTGCACCTTACCATTATCTACTCTTCCTGATTTATCCACCAAATATTCTTTTAAAGGTTTAGCAATTAAGATTTCTATATCATCAGAATCTGTAGTCATAACACCATTTTCAGAGATAGTCCCTTCTCCTTCTGATTCATCTTCATCATCAAATTTCTCCCATTTTCCAACAAAAACTTTGGGAACCCCTACCTTATGAAAAAGACAGCTCTTTTTTAAATCTTTGTTGTTTGATCCGTAATAGGATAGCTCCGATAAGGTTAACCCTAGAACAAGGTTTGTTCCATCCTTCTGAATCAGATTATAGTGGCTAAAACTTTCCGTCTTTACCAGTATGACTTCTTTTGTTTGTAATTGATATTTCTTGTCAAAATCAGCAATAGTTTTTAGTTTTGAATCACTGACGTCCACTAATTTTTCTTCAAACTTCTGTCTAGCTTTCTGACCAATAGAGACTTCTTTGATTTCTTCTTCCCTATAGTCTGTAGCGAGTTTTGACTTCTTCCCATTTAAATCATAAACAAAACAACCATTATAACCATTTACCCACAAACCACTCAAGTTTGTTCCTTTAGAAGAAAACAAATAAACTCCAAGACTTGTTGCTAGGACAAGAAATAAAGCAATGGCAAGACCTATAAACGTCTTCTTTCCAAACTTTTTCTTCTTAACAAAGACCATTTGCTGTGCATAAGGTTGGTTAACCATTTGATTTGGTAAAGGCATGGTTCCTGCAGTAACGGAATTTCCATTGTTGGAAAAAATAGCTTGTCTACCTTCCATAACAAATTCACCATTTAAAAGGGCCTGCTGACATTCCTGGATGGTGGGCTTACGATTATTAATCGCTTCAAAATATTCAATCCATTCTTTTCTATTCATCATCTCTCCTAACAGTTCTTAACAGAAAAATCTATCACTAGCTTGGAAGTGATAGATTTTTCAATTATTTAAGCACTTCTTGAGTCTTAGCGTAGTTAGCTTCAACAGCTTCTTTTTCAGCTTTCCACCAATCTTGGTGATCTGTATACCACTTAATCGTTTCTTCCAAACCTGATTCGAAGTTTGTGAATTGTGGTTCCCAACCAAGTTCTTCACGCAATTTTGTTGAATCAATCGCGTAACGCAAATCGTGACCAGCACGGTCTGTTACACGATCGTAAGCATCTTTTGGTTGACCCATTTTTTCAAGGATGAGTTCAAGCACTTCCTTGTTATTCTTTTCACCATCAGCACCAATCAAGTAAGTCTCACCGATACGGCCCTTAGTAAGGATGGCCCAAACACCAGTTGAGTGGTCATTAGTGTGAATCCAGTCACGGACGTTTTTACCTTCACCATATAGTTTTGGTTTGATACCAGACAAGATATTGGTGATTTGACGTGGGATGAATTTCTCGATGTGTTGGTATGGTCCATAGTTGTTTGAGCAGTTTGAAATAGTTGCCTTAACACCAAATGAACGAACCCATGCTTTAACGATAAGGTCTGAAGCAGCCTTAGTTGATGAATAAGGTGATGATGGGTTGTATTTGGTTTCTGCTGTGAATTTTTCACCAGGACCTTCACCATATCCAGGGAGATCTTCACGCAATGGAAGGTCACCATACACTTCGTCTGTTGACACGTGGTGGAAACGAATATCATATTTACGAGCAGCTTCCAAAAGTGTGTAAGTACCAATGAAGTTTGTGTGGATAAATGGTGATGGATCATTCAATGAATTATCATTGTGGCTTTCAGCTGCATAGTGAACGATAGCATCAGCCTTAGCAGCCAATTTATCAACCAATTCAGCGTCAGCAATATCACCAACAACCAATTCAACACGGTCACCAAGGATTTCTTCAATGTTGGCACGGTTACCAG
>ERZ772909.631-NODE-631-length-21235-cov-10.931964_pt1 | contig 21235 bp, 16 predicted proteins | sample MGYA00511137_ERZ772909 | MGnify/ENA primary metagenome ERZ772909 (study PRJEB29015, sample SAMEA2738095) | human oral metagenome | biome: human oral; feature: human-associated habitat; material: saliva | place: China | collected 2270 ... | reverse complement strand
GCCGCAGACAGTACAGATAGTACGGCAAGGCGAGGCAACACCGTACTGGTTTAAATTTAATCCACTATACTTTTGCGTGAGGCATTCAGACGGCCTTTACCCAATCAAACCCATTTTCGGAGGATTTTTAATGAAACTGTATTACTACGACCATTGCCCGTTTTGCGTGCGTGCGCGGATGGCGGCTGGGCTGTTTGGCGCGGACGTTGAAGAAGTCGTGCTGGCAAACGACGACGAGGCAACGCCGATCGGCATGATCGGCGCGAAACAAGTGCCCATCCTGCAAAAAGAAGACGGTTCGTTTATGGGCGAGAGTTTGGACATTGTCCGTTATCTTGACCGAGAGGGTCGTCTGAAAAATGAAATCCGCCCAGAAATACAGGCATGGCTGGACAAAGTCGGCAGTTACAACAATAAGTTGGTTCAGCCGCGTACTGTGAAAATCGGTCTGCCCGAGTTCGCTACTGCCGAAGCGGTTAAATATTTTACAGACAAGAAAGAGAAAAACATCGGAAGCTTTTCTGCCAATCTGAATAAAACCGCCCAATATCTTGACCGCATCCATGAAGATCTGAACGATTTGGATGGTCTGATGCATGAAATTTCAGACGGCATAAACGGAGAAATCGGCATGGAGGATATTTTGGTTTTTCCTATTTTGCGCAACCTGACCGTGGTGCGCGGAATCGAATGGCCTCAAAAGGTGATGGGTTATCTGATGACGATGAGTGAAAAATCAGGCGTGCCGCTTTATTTTGACAGGGCATTGTAAAACAGGAAAACGCAGCAGGCAGGGAAGCCTTGCTGCGTTTTCCTGTAGTTGGCAAATACGGCGGTATCGTCCGAAAACCGTAAATTCAAATAAACCATCCGATGAGGGATTGAACCAGTATCATAACCAGTTGTACGACAGGGGCGACAAACGTCCCTAGAATCCCGGTCAGCATAAGCAGCAGGATAATCCATGTCCCATATGGTTCGATTTTGCGGAACGCTTGCGTATATTTCGCCGGCAGGAAGGTGTCGATGAAAATGCCGCCGTCCCAAGGCAGGATGGGAATGATGTTGAGCGCAAACAGAATGGCGTTAATCAGGATGCCGTAATTTGCCATTTTTGCCAGCGGCATTTGGTATGCGTCGCCGATGAATGGGGCCAATACCCAAATCAGCCCCCACAAAAAGGCCATTGCCAGATTTGCCAGCGGACCGGATGCGGCAACATAACGCCAGGCAAGGCGCGGGTTGCGGAAGTTGCGCGAATCGATAGGGATAGGACGTGCCCAACCAAATAGAAACGGTGTGAACATCAAAGTAATCAGCGGAAAGATTACCGTGCCGACCAAGTCGATATGGGGCAGGGGGTTCAGTGTCAGCCTGCCGTATTGTTCGGCAGTGTTGTCTCCCCAGTAGCGCGCCGTATAGCCGCGTACCACCTCCCTGACGGTAATGGCAAGCAGTACGGGCAGGACGGCAAGCAAGAATACGCCCAAGTCAAAATTCCGAAACATGATTTTCCTTTAAAACAGGTGGTATGCAGTTACTGGCGGCTGAAAACAGCAATATACCATCTAACCTGATTTTATTGGAATAAGAAATCAGACGGAATCATTTTTTCTGCCAACCTATTATCTGATGATTTGCTGTAATACCGCGTTTAAACACGGTTTGCCTATGAATGAAGCAGGCGTTCACATGACAACAAATTATAAAAAATAGGTTGCAAATAGGAATTGTTGCTATTATTATGTTCGAATTATGGATAAAGAACGAATTTTAACCCCTGTAGTTGTGGTTTCTGTTGCACTGCTGCATTTAGCAATGGTTGCATTGCTTTGGCAGGCGCACAAGCCGCCTGTGGTGGAGACCGAAAATATCGAGTTTGTTGATCTCGGTGATTTTGGAGGCGGGGACGGTGCGCTCGAAGGTGCAGGTGCGCCTGCTGCGCCTGAGCCGCAACCCGAGCCTGAGCAGCCCAAACCTGTCGAGCCGCCCAAACCGGTTTTGAAGCCGGTGGTTACAAAAAAGGCGGATGCAGATATTCAGCAGCCCAAGGAAAAGCCGAAACCCGAAGAAAAACCGAAACCAGAGCCTAAGCCGGAAGTGAAGCCGACTCCCAAACCGGTTGAGAAAACGGTAGAGAAGCCGTCTGAAAAACCTGCCGAACATCCCGGCAATACTTCCGCCAAAGCCGGCAGCGAGAACGGTGGGGGAGAAGGTAAGGGAACCGGTACCAAAGGTGACGGAACGGGGCGCGGAGAAGGCAGCGGTAAAGGCAGCGGCGGAGCCAAAGGCGAGCATGGGGAAGGAACCGGCGGCAGCGGCGGCGGAACAGGTGCCGGCAGCAGCAAAGGCAATCCCCTGCGTGCCAACGGCAGTATTCCGCGACCGCCTTATCCTACGCTTTCTATGGAAAACGATGAACAGGGTACGGTTGTCCTGAGTGTGATGGTATCTCCGGGCGGTCATGTCGAGTCCGTCAAAGTGGTGAAAAGCAGCGGTTTTTCTCGTTTGGACAATGCGGCACGCAAGGCGGCGCAAAACGGGTATTTTCATGCGGATGCCTGGACGGAGTTTAAAGTCCCCGTTAAATTTGAATTGAATTAGGCTGTTGTCGCGGCAGTTTGCGGCAGCTTGGATTTTTGATTTGTTTTTATCAGTTTTGGAATCATTATGGATTTGAAATTAGTGTTTGAATCAGGCGATGTCGTCCTGATCGGTGTGTTTGTGTTGATGTTGCTGATGAGTATCGTAACATGGTGTCTGATTGTTTTACGTAGCATTAAGCTGTATCAGGCTCGCAAAGGCAATATGGTTGTTAAGCAGCATATGAGCAATACTTTGTCTTTGAACGATGCGCTTGAAAAAGTGCGTGCCGTTGACGCTCCCCTGTCCAAACTGGCGCAAGAGGCATTGCAGTCGTACCGCAACTACCGTCAAAATGAAGCTTCCAAATTGGCTCAGGCGCTGCCGTTGGACAAGTATTTGGTCATTCAAATCCGCAACAGTATGGCTCAGATTATGCGTCGCTTTGATTATGGCATGACCGCGCTTGCCTCCATCGGTGCGACCGCACCGTTTATCGGTCTGTTTGGTACGGTTTGGGGGATTTACCATGCCCTGATTAATATCGGACAAAGCGGACAGATGAGTATTGCGGCGGTTGCCGGTCCGATCGGCGAGGCATTGGTTTCTACTGCGGCGGGTCTGTTTGTGGCGATTCCTGCTGTGTTGGCGTACAACTTCCTCAACCGCGGTGCGAAGACGCTGACTCAGGATTTGGATGCGATGGCGCATGATTTGCATGTCCGCCTGTTGAGCCAAAAGGATTAATGAAATGGCATTCGGTTCGATGAATTCCGGCGATGACTCGCCGATGTCCGACATCAACGTTACGCCGTTGGTGGATGTGATGCTGGTTTTGCTGATTGTATTTATGATTACTATGCCGGTGCTGACGCATTCCATTCCTTTGGAATTGCCGACCGCGTCCGAGCAGGCAAACAAGCAGGATAAACAGCCTAAAGATCCTTTGCGCCTGACGATTGATGCAAACGGTGGTTATTATGTCGGCGGAGATTCTGCAAGCAAAGTGGAAATCGAGGAAGTGGAAAGCCGTCTGAAAGCTGCCAAGGATCAGAATGAAAACGTGATTGTGGCAATTGCGGCAGATAAGGCGGTAGAATATGATTATGTGAACAAAGCGTTGGAGGCCGCCCGTCAGGCAGGGATTACCAAAATCGGTTTTGTAACGGAAACCAAGGCTCAATAAAGTTTGACGTTTGAACGAATGCCGTCTGAAATCTGTTCAGACGGCATTTTTGTATCGGTCGGTTTTATGGTTTGACCGCTGCGTCTTCCAAACGGGTTCTGAAGTTTTCCAGATTCACACCTGCCGCTTCTGCGCGGCGGATGATTTCGTCAACCGGCATACCTTCTGCCGCTCTGCGGAAGCCCCACAGGAGGGAGCAGCGCGTACCGGTTCGGCAATAGGCAAGGACGGGATATTCGGCTTGTCCGATGAGTTGTCGGAAGGCTTCGACATCATGGTTTTGGATGTCGCGGGCGATAACGGGTTGGTGATGGAATCCGGTAACGCCTGTTTTTTCCAGCCATGGGCGAGCCTGTGAAAAGTCCGGTTGTCCTTCTTCCTCATGATCCGGGCGGTTGCAGATGACGGTTTTGATACCCAGTAGTGAGATTTGTTCCGCATCGGCTTCCGTCAGTTGTGGGGAGATGTAGAGATGTTCGTCAAGTTTTAGAATCGCCATTTTATTTCCTTTGCTTTGCGGTTGGTTTTCAGACGGCATTTTGTGTGCAATGCCGTCTGAAAGTTTAACCGAACAACCAGTTTTCCAACAGGTTCCGGTCTGTGATATGTAAAAGTGCAGTATCCGCCGCCGCTGCCTGAACCGTCAAGACGGTTTGACGCAATATGCCGGAACGGAAGAAGTGGATATTGATTTTTGCCCCGACGGGGTATCGGGTCCATTGTGCGGCAAAGTCGGTGCAGGCATAACCGTCTAAAGCAATGATTTTGTCTTGCGGACACAGTGCCGCAGATTCCGTGCTGCCGCCGTTGAAGACATGTGTCAGGACGATGTGGTCGGTGTTTTGTTTGAAACGTGCGCCGAAATCGCCTACCGGTGGGACGGGGCAGATGTGTTCCGCATATCCGCCGCCGTGTTGACGGGGAAGCGGTAGGAAGGCTAGTCCTACGCCTGCGGTAGACAGGCATTCGGCAAGCGGCAAATTTTTGGTACTGTATAACGCTTTTTGGAAAAAATCTTCCAAATCCAAGCCGGTAATTTCCTGACAACGGATTTGCCAGTGTTTTTCCGGAATGCCCATGCGCTTATCCGCCCACTCTCGATAGAGTTCGTTCATTACCGTATCAAGAGAATGACTGCCGTTGCTCCGGTTGCGTATTATCAGGTCAAGACACAATGCGATAAGTGCACCTTTCTGGTAATAGCTGACGATGGCGTTCGGACTGTTTTCATCCGGTTTATAAAATTTGTTCCACGCGGTAAAGCTTGATTCGGCCAAAGTCTGCCTTAAACGGCCGCGGGTTTGTTGTACGCGCGTAATGCCTTGTGCCAGCAGGTTTAAATAAGATTCGGGCGAGATGGTGCGGCTGCGTGCCAAAAACAAATCGTCGTAATAGGATGTAATGCCTTCGAATGCCCATAGTTGTTCGGTATAGTTTTCTTTGTCAAGGTCATAAGGGGCGAACGCGGCAGGTTTGATGGATTTGACATTCCATGCATGGAAATATTCGTGGGAAAAAAGACCGAGCAGCTGGGTATAGTTTTCATTTGCATCAACCATGCCTGCAGGTGGCAGCCAGTGCCGGTCAGAAAGCAGGGCAGTGCTGTCGGTATGTTCCAGACCGCCATATATTTGTTCACCGACATGGAGCAGGAACAAATATTTCTCAAATGGGGCCGGGGAGGAAAACATTGCCAATTCAGTTTCGCAGATTCTCTTGAGGTCTGAAATCAGCCTGTTGCGGTCGAAGTTGGGATAGATGCCGCTTAGGGCGAGCGTATGCGGAATTCCTGCCGCTTCAAAATCTAAAAATTCAATCAAGCCCATTTCCACAGGGCGGTCAATCAATTCGGCATAGGATGCCGTCTGAAAAATATATCGGTCTGTTTCGGTTAGGGTCGTGGCGATACGCCATCCTGTCGGAATATCAGACAAATCTAACCGGTGCTGCAGCATTTCAGCCCCTTTAACCCTTAAAAACAGGCATGCCCCGTCAAAAAAACCTCGTTCCGTCGACAGGAAAGAACCGCGAACAGACAAATCGAATGCATACACTGTGTAGCGGATTTGCCACTCTCCGCGTGAGGCGGCGGCATGCCAACAGTTTTTTGTAATTTGGTCGAGTCGGACGGGTACACCGTTGCAGTATGCATCGATAGATGTAATGTGGCGGGAAAAATCCCGAATCAGATAACTGCCGGGAGTCCAGTTCGGGAGGCTTATTTCTATTGGAAAATCATCATGTTTCGTAAATGTCAGCAGGATGTGCCATTCATGGTCGAGAGGAGACGGAACGATTTTATAATTAATCATAGCTATTGCTTGTATTGTTAAATATTATTGACTAAATGACTTTAGAATGTAGCTTAATCTACATCAATAAAGTGCTATAAAAAAAGGGGCTTGAAAAACAAGTAATGAAAAATAAAATGCAATTTATTATAAAAATTTGATTTTTATGGAATAAAAATATATTTAAGAGTGGATACCCTTTATCTTTCAAATGTAATTCTGCTTGGCGTAATAAAGTAGATATGTTAAATTTAGAAAAAATTACGCTTGCCCGAATTGTACTTTGAATAGGCTGCAAGGGTCGGCAGGATAAAAAATTTTTATTCCCATAATTCATGGAGACTCTCATGGACACACAAACTTACAACTACAAAGTGGTGCGCCAGTTCGCCATCATGACTGTAGTTTGGGGTATCGTGGGCATGTTGGTCGGCGTTATCGTGGCTGCCCAATTGTTTGCTCCCGCCCTTGATTTATCGGACATCGGCCCTTGGTTTCACTTTGGTCGTCTGCGTCCGCTGCATACCAATGCAGTTATTTTCGCATTTGGCGGTTGCGGCTTGATCGGCACTTCATACTACGTTGTCCAACGTACCTGTAACACCCGTCTTTTCGGCGGCTGGCTGCCTGCATTTACCTTTTGGGGTTGGCAGGCAGTAATCGTTGCTGCGGTCATTAGCCTGCCTATGGGTTGGACTCAGGGTAAAGAATATGCCGAACTGGAATGGCCGATTGATATTCTGATTACATTGGTTTGGGTGGCTTACGCCATCGTATTTTTCGGTACGATTGCCAAACGTAAGATTAAACATATTTATGTTGCCAACTGGTTCTATGGCGGCTTTATTTTGGCAGTTGCGCTTTTGCATATCGTCAATAACATCAGCATCCCGGCCGGTTTGATGAAATCGTATCCTGTTTATTCAGGTGCAATCGATGCCATGGTTCAATGGTGGTATGGTCATAACGCCGTAGGCTTCTTCCTGACTGCCGGCTTCTTGGGTATGATGTACTACTTCGTCCCCAAACAAGCAGGTCGCCCCGTTTATTCCTACCGTTTGTCTGTCGTTCACTTTTGGGCGCTGATCTTCACCTATATGTGGGCGGGTCCGCACCATCTTCACTACACTGCGCTGCCTGACTGGACTCAATCTTTGGGTATGGTTCTGTCTTTGATTCTGTTTGCACCCTCTTGGGGCGGTATGATTAACGGCATCATGACCTTGTCTGGCGCGTGGGACAAATTGCGTACAGACCCAATTCTTAAATTCCTGATTGTATCCTTGTCCTTCTACGGTATGTCTACCTTTGAAGGTCCGATGATGTCGATTAAAACGGTCAATGCATTGAGCCACTATACGGACTGGACTGTCGCGCACGTTCATGCAGGTGCATTGGGTTGGGTAGGTTTTGTAACTATCGGTTCTGTTTATTACATGATTCCTCGCCTCTTCGGTAAAGAACAGATGCACAGCACCAAACTGGTAGAAGCACATTTCTGGATTGCCACCATCGGTGTGGTACTGTATATCGCTGCTATGTGGATTGCCGGTGTAATGCAGGGTTTGATGTGGGGTTCTTTGAACGATGATGGTACTTTGACTTATTCGTTTGTTGAATCCGTAAAACGTACCATGCCTTATTACATGATTCGTTTTGCAGGTGGTTTATTGTATCTGAGCGGTATGTGCATTATGGCGTACAACGTGTACCGCACAGCCATCAGCGGTAAGGCGGTTGATGCTGAAATCCCTGCGGTTTCCCAAACACAGCATCACTAAAATACTAAGAAAGATAGGCTACCAAAATGAAATTACAACAATTAGCTGAAGAAAAAATCGGTGTTCTGATTGTGTTCACGCTGCTTGTAGTCAGTGTCGGTCTGTTGATCGAGGTTGTCCCCTTGGCCTTTACCAAGGCGACAACACAGCCGGTTCCGGGCGTGAAACCTTACAATGCTTTGCAAGTTGCAGGACGGGATATTTTTGTCCGTGAAGGTTGCTATAACTGCCATTCCCAGATGATTCGTCCGTTCCGTGCAGAAACTGAACGTTACGGTCATTATTCCGTTGCCGGAGAGTCGGTTTATGACCATCCGTTCCAATGGGGTTCCAAACGTACAGGTCCTGATTTGGCACGTGTCGGCGGTCGTTATTCTGACGAATGGCATCGTATCCATTTGCTGAATCCGCGTGATGTCGTGCCTGAATCCAATATGCCGGCATTCCCGTGGCTTGCACGCAATAAGGTAGATGTTGAAGCAACCGTTTCACATATGAAGGCTTTGCGTAAAGTGGGTACGCCTTACAGCGATGAGGAAATTGCAAAAGCACCGGAAGCTTTGACAAACAAATCAGAGCTGGACGCTGTAGTCGCCTATCTGCAAGGATTGGGCCTGGCTTTGAAGAACGTAAGGTAACATCATGGATATTAACGGTATTCGTTCTCTTTTTACGGTATGGATCTTCATCTGTTTCCTGTTGGTACTCTATATTGTCTTCAACAGGCGGAACAAGAAAAACTACGATGATGCCGCAAACAGTATTTTCGATGAAAATCAAGATACACAAGATAAAAAAAACGAACACCGTTGATATTGTGATAACGGAGCAAAACAATGAACACAACATCCCAATTTACCAGTAACTTTTGGAATTTATATATTGCAGTTATTGTCTTACTGAGCTTTATCGGCTTAGCTTGGCTGCTGTTGTCTCAAAATGTTGTCAAGCGCCCGAAGAAGGGCGAAGAAGTGCAAACCACGGGTCATGAGTGGGACGGTATTGCCGAATACGACAATCCGTTACCGCGGTGGTGGTTTTGGCTGTATGTTTTGACATGGTTGTTCGGTATCGGTTATCTGGTTATGTATCCGGGTGTCGGCGACTATAAAGGCCTGCTGAAATGGACCAGCCATAACCAATATGAAAAAGAGGTTAAAAAAGCCGATGAACAATATGGCAAGCTGTATGCTAAATTTGCAGATATGCCGATTGAAAAAGTGGCAAAAGATCCTCAAGCCAAACAAATTGCCCAAAACCTGTTTAACACTTATTGTATCCAGTGTCACGGTTCTGATGCTAAAGGTTCTAAAGGTTTCCCTAACCTGACCGATGGCGATTGGCTGTGGGGAGGTGATCCCGATAAAATCCACGAGACCATTGAAAAAGGCCGCATTGCAACCATGCCTGCATGGGGTCCTGCTTTAGGTGAGGAAGGCGTAAAAGACGTTGCGCATTATGTGATGTCTCTTTCAAAACCCAAAGGTCAGTATGATGAGGAACGTGCCGCGCGCGGACAGGCCTTGTTTAGTGGTCCTCCTGCCAACTGTTTCACTTGTCACGGCGATAAGGGGCAAGGTATCCAAGGTTTGGGTCCGAACCTGACTGATGACGTATGGTTGTGGGGCGGTACGCAAAAATCCATTATCGAAACCATTACCAACGGACGCAGCAGCCAAATGCCCGCTTGGGGACGTTTCTTGGATAAAGACAAACTGCATATTATGACTGCTTATGTATGGGGTCTTTCCAATAAAGACGGTAAAGCTCCGGTGAAAAAAGCCGAGCCTGCACCGACTCCCGCACCTGCGGCAGAACCCGCAGCATCTGCTCCTGCAGAAGCAGCACAGGCTGCTTCTGAAGCCAAACCTGCCGCAGCAGAACCTAAGGCAGAAGAAAAAGCCGCGCCTGCTGCCAAAGTGGACGGCAAACAGGTTTATGAAACCGTTTGTGCCGCCTGCCACGGCAATGCAATTCCAGGCATCCCCCATGTAGGCACCAAAGCCGATTGGTCCGACCGCATCAAAAAAGGCAAGGACACGTTGCATAAACACGCGATTGAAGGTTTCAATACGATGCCGGCAAAAGGCGGCCGCGGAGACCTGAGTGATGATGAAGTGAAAGCGGCAGTTGATTACATGGTAAACCAATCAGGTGGTAAATTCTAACTTGACTGAGTTTCCGATGTTATCGGTTATGAAAATCCAGATTCAGTATTGAATCTGGATTTTTTGTTTTAACGGGCATCCGGTTTTAAACGCAGACTGCTTATTTGTTGTAATGAATTTTGACTTTAGTCATAAAGAACTAGGCTTTATTGTTTATAATTGCGGGCATTAACAGCAGCCCTATTTTTAAAAGGACGATTAATGGATACACAAATCAAAACTGAAGTCGGTCAGCAGAATAACCGGCATTATTTGAGCGTTTGGAGGTGGCATTTTTATGCCGGTTTGTTGGTTATGCCCTTCTTGACCCTGCTTGCCGTTACAGGTTTGGGTATGCTGTTGTTTGCCAATATTACCGGTAAAGAGGGAGAGCGTATTCATGTCGTTCCTCAGGCAGTGGTGCAACCCCTCTCTGTTCAGGCAGAAGCAGCACGCAGTGCAGTTAATCCGGAGACTTCATCTGTCGTCCAATATATTGCACCGCGTGCTGATGATATGGTTGCTGTGTTCCGTGTCAACAATGAGGGTAAGGCAACCATGGTCGCGGTCGATCCTTATACGGCAAAAGTGGTCAACACCATGCCGCGTAATCAGGGTTGGTATCACACTATGGATGAAATCCACGGCGATATGATGCTCGGTGCGGCAGGCGATTATCTTTTGGAAACGGCGGCTTCACTGACCATTATTATGGTTGTTAGCGGCTTGTACCTTTGGTGGGCGAAACAGCGCGGTGTTAAAGCGATGCTACTGCCTCCCAAAGGCAGGGCGCGTTCTTGGTGGCGGAATCTGCACGGCGCGTTTGGAACTTGGGTATCGTTGATTTTGCTGTTGTTCTGCCTGTCCGGAATTGCTTGGGCGGGTATTTGGGGCGGCAAGTTCGTACAGGCTTGGAGTCAGTTCCCGGCCGGCAAATGGGGCGTCGAACCGAATCCTGTTTCAGTTGTACCGACCCACAGTGAGGTATTGAATGACGGTAAGGTTAAAGAAGTACCGTGGATTTTGGAGCTTACGCCTATGCCTGTCTCAGGGACGACTGTGGGTGAAAACGGCATTAACCCTAGCGAGCCGATGACATTGGAAACCGTCGACCGTTTTGCGCGGGAAATCGGTTTCAAAGGGCGTTATCAGCTGAATTTGCCCAAAGGCGAGGAGGGAGTATGGACTTTGTCTCAGGATTCCATGAGTTACGATATGATTAGTCCGTTTGCCGACCGTACGGTACATATCGACCAATACAGCGGCAAGATTCTTGCCGATATCCGTTTTGCCGATTACAACCCGTTCGGTAAATTCATGGCGGCAAGCATTGCGCTGCATATGGGTACTCTGGGCTGGTGGAGCGTATTGGCAAATGTCTTATTCTGCCTTGCCGTCATTTTTATCAGTATCAGCGGCTGCGTAATGTGGTGGAAACGCCGTCCGACCGGAGCGGTGGGCATGGTTCCGCCGGCACAGAAAGTCAAACTGCCTGTCTGGTGGGCGATGGCATTGCCGCTGCTGCTGATTGCACTGCTTTTCCCGACCGCGCTGCTTGCCATTGCCGTTATTTGGCTGTTGGATACGTTGCTGCTGTCGCGGATTCCTGTTTTAAGGAAATGGTTTAAATGACCAAATGCCGTCTGAAAGGTTCAGACGGCATTTTGTTTGAAGGTTGATGGGGGAAAGGCTATATAATCCCGAATACTTGACCACAGCTTCTGTTTGAAATCATGTTTTATTTGTATCAATCCAATCGTCTTGAAACGCTGGCGGCACTGTTTGCCCACATTCAAAAATTCAAACCGCTGAAATCGGCTTTACAGCCCGAACAGATTATTGTGCAGAGTCAGGGGATGCGCCGCTACCTCAACACCTGCCTCACCCGCGATTTGGGCGTGGCGGCGAATTTGGCGTTCAGCCTGCCCGCCGGCTTGACGTGGAAGTTGATGAAAAAACTGATTCCCGGTATTCCGGAACTCAGTCCGTTTGCCCCCGAAGTCATGCGCTGGCGGCTGCTGGATTTGTTCCGCAGTGAAGCATTCCGGAATACGGCAGAATTTGAAGATGTGAGGAATGTGCTGCAAGACTATCTGGGCAGCGGCGAATCGGCAGATTATCAGCTTGCGGGCCAGCTTGCAGACATATTCGACCAATACCTCGTGTATCGTCCCCAGTGGATAGACGCTTGGCAGCAGGGCAGGCTGCTCGGTTTGGGCGACGATGAAATCTGGCAGTCCAAACTGTGGCGTTACCTCGACGACGGCAGGCAGAGCGCGCCGCACCGTGTCGCGTTGTGGGAAAAGCTGTTGGAATCTTTGAGCAGTGATAAGCTGCCCGAGCGTTATTTCGTGTTCGGCATTTCCACGATGGCGCCGATGTATCTGCAGCTTTTGCACAAGCTGTCCGAACATTGCGATGTGTTCGTGTTCGCACTCAATCCGAGCGGGATGCATTGGGGCAATGTCATTGAAGCGGCGCAAATCCTCAAAGGCGGCGGCGATCCCGATTTAACTCAGGCAGGGCATCCGCTGCTCGCCTCATTGGGCAAGCAGGGGCGGGACTTTTTCGACTTTTTGAACGAAATGGAAATAGAAGAAGAAACGCCGGTGTTCGAAGAAGGCAGCCGCGATACGCTTTTGCACGCCCTGCAAACCGATATCCAAAACTTGGATATGCCGTCTGAAAAAGCGGGAAATATTAATACGGACGACGGATCGATACGCATCGTCTCCGCACACAGCCCTTTGCGCGAATTGCAGATACTCAAAGACAAACTGTTGAAAATTCTACATGAACATCCCGATTGGCAGCCGCATGATATAGCCGTATTAACCCCGAATATCGAATCCTATACGCCTTTTATCGAAGCCGTGTTCGGACAGGCGCAGCCCGGCGCGCAGGCATTGCCGTATTCCGTTTCGGACGTGAAAATCAGCCGCCGACAACCGCTGTTTCATGCTTTGTCATGCCTGTTCGACTTGTTGGAAAGCCGATTTGAAGTCGATAAAGTGCTTGTGCTTTTAGAAACCGCGCCCGTGTTGCGCCGTTTCGGACTGACTGAGGACGATTTACCGCTTTTGCACGACATGGTTGCTGATTTGAACGTCCGCTGGGGTTTGGACGGAGAAATGCGCGGCGGCACGGATCAGCTGTTCACCTGGAAGCAGGCGGTAGAACGCATGATATTGGGCTGGATGCTGCCCGAAAGCGGCAATCCGATGTGGCAGGATGTCAGCGCGTGGTATGCCGACGTGAATCAAACCGCCATGTTCGGACGTTTTGCCGCCTTTATTGAGTCCCTGTCGGATATTGTACGGATATGGCGGCAACCTGCGACGGTTGATGAATGGGTAGGACGTTGCCGAGGTTTGCTTAAAACATTGTTCCAAGCCGAAGCCGATGACCAAAAGGCAGTCCAAAATCTCGAAAACGAATGGGTCAAATGGCAGGAAGAGAGCATGCTGGCCGGGTTCGTCAGGCAGTTGCCGCAACAAACCGTCATCCGCCACATCCGCCGTTTCCTCGACAGCGAAAGCGAGGCGGGCTTTTTACGCAGCGGCATCACCTTTTGCAGTATGGTACCGATGCGCAGTCTGCCCTTTAAAGTCATCTGCCTGTTGGGTTTGAACGACGGAGATTTTCCCCGCAATACCAAAGCCGCCGTATTCGACCTGATTGCCAAACATCCCGCCAAAGGCGACCGAGCCCGCCGCGATGACGACCGCTACCTGTTCCTCGAAGCCCTCATCAGCGCGCGTGAAGTCCTGTACCTGTCCTACATCGGGCGCGACATCCGCAAAGACGAAGAACTGGCTCCGTCTTCCCTGTTGGGCGAACTCATCGATACCGTTGCCGCCATGACCGGAATCAGCAGCCGGCAACTTGCAGAAAACTGGATAGAACAGCATCCGCTGCAACCCTTCTCACATCGCTATTTCCAGACCGGTTCCCGTTCAGACGGCATATTCAGTACACGTACCGACTACGCCGAAGCACTCGAATGCCCCTCAGGGCAGCCTCAACCCTTTTTCGACAACCCCGTCGAAAGCTGCGAACCTGTTGCCGAAATCGGACAGGAGGTATTTGTCCGGTTTTGGCGTAATCCCGTCAAAGCATGGCTTCAGCAGCAGCTTTCATGGAGCGAACCCTATATCGACGAAGCATGGGAACCGGCTGAGCCCTTCGAGCCGCAACACGCCGAGCAAATCGCCGAAATCTATATCGAGGCGCGCCGCGAAGGACAAGATTTTTCCCAAACCGCCGCCCGCATCGGGGCGGAAAGCCTGCTGCCGTCGGGAGAGTTGGGCAGACTTTGGCAGCAGGACTTCCAAACCGCTGCCAAACAAATCGACACGGCGGTTTTAAACAGCCCCAAACTGCCACCGCTTTCATACGCCATACCGTTGGACGGACAAATCCTGAAAGGCAGCTTGGGCAATCTGTACCGCTGCGGTCAGGTGTTTTACGCCTACGGCAAACCCAACGCGCCGCAACGTACCGCTTTTCTGCTGGAGCACCTGATATTTTGCGCCGTCATGCCGTCTGAAGCCGAAACGCGGCAAACCTTTATCGTCAGATCAGGAGAAACAGAAGTATTGGCAGAAATCGCGCAAGACAGGGCATTGCAGCTATTGTCGGAATGGATTGCATTTTTTAATATCGGACAAAACCGCCCGCTGCCGTTTTTTGCCAAGACTTCGCTTGCCGCCGCCGAAACATTGGCCGAAAAAACGGATTGGGAAGCGGCACTGAAAAAAGCCCAAACCGTCTATTACGGCAGCAAAGTCAGCAAAGGGCAGAAAGACTATACCGAAGTTGCCCTCGTTTTCGGCGAAGGGGAAGAACCACTCGAACAGCCCCTGTTTGAAAACCTCGTCCGCCTGCTTGCCGACACGCTTGCCGCAGCGGAAAAAAAGGAAGAGGCCGGAGAAGCCTGACGGGATGGAAAGGCAAATGCCGTCTGAAAACAGCAAAAAGGTTTTCAGACGGCATTTTGTTTATCGTGTTTAAGGCACCGGATAGAATGTGGGCGCGCCAGGGCCGACGGGCAGCCCCAAAACAAATACCCAAATGCAGAATAAGGCAATCCATGCAATTAAGAAGAAAGCGGAATACGGCAACATCATAGAAATCAGCGTACCCACGCCCGCATCTATTTTGTATTTGATCACCGTCGCCATAATCAGCCCGAAATAACTCATCATCGGCGTAATAATATTGGTAACGGAATCACCGATGCAATAAGCGCATTAATGCAGAAATCAAGCCCGATTTTTCCGCAATCCCCACCCCAATAAAGAAACCAACACCGTTCCCAACGGTGCGAAACCGGTGAAATTTTTAACGGTATGCGTCAGGATTTTAATCAAACCGTCGGCATCGAGCAGGCTGACAACGTAAATCAAACCGTCATCGGCACGTCCTTTTGCCCCAACAGGGCGCGGATCGGGCACGGATAGTTTGAAATACGCACCGGCGGCAGAGACAATCAGCAATAACACAATGAAAATAATAAAAAGCGTAACTGGGTGCGGCAACATATTGCCCAGTCATTCGACTGTGCGTAAAAATCGCCCGCACCGTTGCGTATCGGTTTGACTCATCTGCTTCTCCTTAAAAAATATATTGAGTGCATTAAATTTTTGAATGTAACATGAAGTGTTTTGTAAGCAAACTAAAATAATCGTATATGTATATAACCGTAATAGATTAAAACAGAAAATGCCCACATCGTTATTCTCATAAAGGCGGTAATCCGAAAACTTGACGTTAAAGCCTTATCAGGAATGACTGAAACTCAAAAAAAACGGATTCCCACCTACGCGGGAATGACGGGATTTTCGGTTTTTGTTTGCAAGAATGCCGGAGAAAAATGCAGTTTACATTTTGCATAGTATTGTTATAATTAAAAAAATATTTGAAAGGTAAATTATATGAAAAATAAAATCCAGACAATTATGGCAAAACATGACCCATGGCATGAAGATGATTTTGAGTCGTATGAAAACATTGCCAAAGATGTATCGTTGATGACAGATAAAACGTTCATCGAACATTATTTGTTAGAAGTTTATTCAGAAGGAAACGGACATTTTGACCAAGAAAATGTCCATGCAATGATAGAAGAAATTAAAAATGCAATTTAGTGAATATGTATTTTTAGAAGAAGGCTTTGTGTCATTTTGATGCCGTCTGAAAGGTTTTGTTCGTTTCAGACGGCATTGTTACAAAGGCTTGATTATTTCCGGCGCAGCTGAGGATGATTTTCCAAGTTGTCCATCATAATTTCGATGATGCGCGGGGCGGTTTTACCCAAATCGAAATTTTCACCGGAAGAGAGCCAGCGCCATATCAGCCCGTCCAACATCGACTTGATGAAGATAACCGCCATTTCCTTGTCCAAATCACCCGACAAATCCTGATTTTCCACCGCTTCGGTCAGAAAAGTGGTGATTTTCTCGCGCCAGATTGCCTGATGCTTGCGTGCAATGGCGATAACGGCGGCATTTTGCTCCGTGTGTTCGCATTTTAAAAACAGGATGCTGTGGAATTTGTAGTGGATGTCGTTGCTTTGCAGCCGCTCGAAAAAATGAAGCAGCGTACGGCGGAATATTGCCCAAGATTGTCCTTCGGCATTATTTTCCGTATCTTTCGACATATAGTTTTCAATGTCGTCGCAGATACGTTGGAACAACGCGTCAAACAAGTCTTCCTTATTTTTGAAGTGCCAATAGAGTGCGCCGCGCGTTACGCCGGCAGTCTGGGCGATTTCATTGAGCGAGGTGCGCGCAATCCCTTTTCGGTAAAAGGTTTCTAGTGCGGCAAGCATCAGATGCTCTTTGGTTTTCAATGCTTCGGTTTTGGTTTTTCTCATAATGGCAGTTTCGTTTCGGTGCGGTTTAATGAGGGCGGATTATAAAAAACGCTTTGAAACCATGCAAGCGTGTATGTATAATAAAACCCATGAAATTGAGACTACATCTCAACTTTGAAAATAGGTATAACCTGCTTTGCAACCCGTTCGAACATTCGGGTATCAAAGCAGGCGGTTTTTATATCCTGAAATAAGAATGCCTGTTGATTGGCAAAACCCTTTATATCAAACCAGACAGATAGGATAAATAATGGCTTTTTATGCTTCTAAGGCGATGCGTGCGGCTGCGTTGGCTGCCTCTGTCGCGTTGGCACTGTCATCTTGCGGCAAAGCAGATGAAGCGGCACAGGGCGGGCAGCCTGTGGGTCGGGAAGCTCCGGCCCCCGTCGTCGGTGTCGTAACCGTCCATCCGCAAACCGTCGCATTGACCGTCGAGTTGCCGGGACGTTTGGAATCGCTGCGTACCGCCGATGTCCGTGCGCAAGTCGGCGGCATCATTCAAAAACGCCTGTTCCAAGAAGGCAGTTATGTCCATGCCGGACAGCCACTTTACCAAGTCGACAGTTCCACCTATGAAGCAAATCTGGAAAGCTCGCGCGCCCAATTGGCAAGCGCGCAGGCGACTCTCGCCAAAGCCAATGCCGACTTGGCGCGTTACAAACCGCTGGTTGCCGCCGATGCCATCAGTAAACAAGAGTACGATGCTGCGGTAACGGCGAAACGTTCTGCCGAGGCAGGCGTCAAAGCGGCACAGGCGGCAATCAAATCCGCCGGCATCAGCCTGAACCGTTCGCGAATTACCGCACCGATTTCGGGCTTTATCGGTCAGTCCAAAGTTTCCGAAGGTACGTTGCTGAATGCCGGCGATGCGACTGTACTGGCGACCATCCGCCAAACCAATCCGATGTATGTGAACGTTACCCAGTCTGCATCCGAAGTGATGAAACTGCGCCGTCAGATAGCCGAAGGCAAGCTGCTGGCGGCAGACGGTGCGGTAGCGGTTGGCATCAAATTTGACGATGGCACGGTTTATTCTGAAAAAGGCCGCCTGCTGTTTGCCGATCCGACCGTCAACGAATCAACCGGTCAGATTACCCTGCGCGCCGCCGTACCGAACGATCAGAATATCCTGATGCCCGGCCTGTATGTGCGCGTGTTGATGGATCAAGTGGCGGTGGATAATGCATTCATCGTTCCGCAGCAGGCGGTAACGCGCGGTACGAAAGATACCGTGATGATTGTGAACGCCCAAGGCGGTATGGAACCCCGCGAGGTAACGGTTGCACAACAGCAGGGTGCGAATTGGATTGTTACGTCGGGTCTGAAGGACGGGGACAAGGTGGTTGTGGAAGGAATCAGTATCGCCGGTATGACGGGTGCGAAAAAAGTAACGCCTAAAGAATGGATGCCGTCTGAAAACCAAGCCTCTGCCCCTCAAGCCGGCGTTCAGACGGCATCTGAAGCCAAACCTGCTTCTGAAGCGAAATAAGGAAGGCATCGATGGCTAAATTTTTTATCGACCGCCCCATTTTTGCGTGGGTTATTTCGATTTTCATTATTGCGGCGGGTATTTTCGGCATTAAAAGCCTGCCTGTTTCGCAATATCCGTCTGTTGCCGCTCCGAATATTACCCTGAGGGCTACTTATCCGGGTGCATCCGCACAAGTGATGGAAGACAGCGTACTTTCCGTTATCGAGCGGAATATGAACGGCGTGGAAGGTTTGGATTATATGTCCACTTCTGCCGATTCGAGCGGCAGCGGCAGCGTGAGCCTGACCTTTACGCCTGAAACCGACGAAGATTTGGCTCAGGTGGAGGTGCAAAACAAGCTTTCCGAAGTATTGAGCATGTTGCCGGCAACCGTTCAACAGTACGGCGTTACCGTATCCAAAGCGCGTTCCAATTTCTTGATGATTGTGATGCTGTCGTCAGACGTACAGTCAACCGAGGAGATGAACGACTACGCGCAGCGCAATATTGTGCCCGAACTGCAACGTATCGACGGGGTGGGCAAGGTTCAGTTGTTCGGCGCGCAACGCGCCATGCGGATTTGGGTCGATCCTAAGAAACTGCAGAACTACAATTTGTCGTTTGCTGATGTCGGCAGTGCGCTGTCGGCACAGAATATTCAAATTTCCGCAGGTTCTATCGGTTCGCTTCCCGCTGTTCAGGGGCAGGCTGTTACGGCTACCGTAACGGCGCAAGGGCAGTTGAGTACGGCCGAAGAATTCGGCAACGTCATCCTCCGCGCCAATACTGATGGTTCTAATGTTTACCTGAAGGATGTGGCAAAAGTCGGATTGGGTATGGAAGACTATTCTTCCTCAACCCGTCTGAACGGTGTAAATACCACCGGTATGGCGGTGATGCTGTCCAATAGCGGTAATGCGATGGCGACGGCAAAAGCGGTCAAAGAACGCATGGCGACGTTGGAAAAATACTTTCCTCAGGGTATGAGCTGGAAAACCCCTTACGATACTTCCAAATTCGTCGAAATTTCGATTGAAAAAGTCATTCATACCTTGTTAGAGGCGATGGTGCTGGTTTTTGTCGTGATGTACCTCTTCCTGCAAAACATCCGTTATACGTTGATTCCGACCATCGCCGTACCGATTTCCCTGTTGGGCGGTTTCGCCTTCATCTCTTATATGGGTATGTCGATTAACGTACTGACCATGTTTGCGATGGTTTTGGTCATCGGTATCGTGGTCGATGACGCGATTGTGGTGGTTGAAAACGTCGAGCGCATTATGGCGGGTGAAGGCCTGCCGCCTAAGGCTGCAACCAAAAAAGCAATGGGTCAGATTTCCGGTGCGGTAATCGGTATTACTGCTGTTTTGATGTCTGTATTCGTTCCTCTGGCTATGTTCAGCGGGGCGACGGGCAATATCTATAAGCAGTTTGCACTGACTATGGCGGCATCGATAGCCTTCTCCGCCTTCCTTGCGCTGACACTCACACCTGCTTTGTGTGCCACAATGTTGAAGACCATCCCGAAAGGGCATCACGAAGAGAAAAAAGGTTTCTTCGGTTGGTTTAACAAAAAATTCGACAACTGGACACACGGCTACGAAGGCTGGGTTGCCAAAGTATTGCGCAAGACTTTGCGCATGATGGTTGTTTACGTTGGTTTGGCGGTTGTGGGTGTATTCCTGTTTATGCGCCTACCGACTTCTTTCTTGCCGACCGAAGACCAAGGCTTTGTCATGGTCAGCGTGCAACTGCCTGCGGGTGCGACCAAAGAGCGTACCGATGCGACAATGGCGCAAGTTACCCAGTTGGCGAAAAGCATTCCTGAAATTAAAGACATCATTACCGTTTCCGGCTTCAGTTTCTCAGGCAGCGGTCAGAATATGGCAATGGGTTTTGCCATACTTAAGGACTGGGAAGAGCGTAAAACGCCGGGCAGCGATGCAACCTCTGTCGCCAATAAGTTGAACGGTACGATGATGAGTACACTCAAAGACGGGGTCGGTTTTGCCCTTACGCCTCCTCCGATTATGGAATTGGGTAACGGCTCAGGGCTGACCATCAACCTGCAAGACCGCAACAATACCGGTCATGCCGCATTGCTGGCGAAGCGCAATGAATTGATCGGCAAAATGCGCGAAAGCGGTCTGTTTGACCCGAACACCGTCCGTGCCGGTGGTCTGGAAGATGCGCCGCAATTGAAAATCGACATAGACCGTGCCGCCGCCGCCGCACAAGGCATTTCGTTCTCAGACATCCGCACGACCCTGGCTTCCTCTTTGGGTTCGTCTTATGTCAACGACTTCCCGAACCAGGGTCGTCTGCAACGCGTGATGGTGCAGGCTGATGCTTCTGCTCGTATGCAGCCGTCCGACATCCTGAACTTGACTGTGCCCAACAGCTCCGGTGTCGCTGTCCCGCTTTCTACCATTGCTACTGTTTCTTGGGAAAACGGTACGGAACAAAGCGTACGGTTTAACGGCTATCCCGCTATGGAACTTTCCGGCTCTCCGGCTACCGGTGTTTCATCCGGTCAGGCAATGGCTGCGGTTCAGAAAATGGTGGACGAAATGGAAGGCGGTTACAGCCTTGAATGGGGCGGACAGTCGCGCGAAGAAGCCAAAGGCGGTTCGCAAACCTTGATTTTGTACGGCTTGGCGATTGCTGCCGTGTTCTTGGTACTTGCCGCACTTTATGAAAGTTGGTCTATCCCGCTGGCGGTTATCCTCGTGATTCCGTTGGGCTTGGTCGGTGCGGCATTGGGTGTTACCGGACGCAATATTTTTGAAGCGTTGTTGGACAGCGTTCCATCGTTTAGTAACGATATTTACTTCCAAGTCGGCTTTGTAACCGTAATGGGCTTGAGTGCGAAAAACGCGATTTTGATTATCGAGTTTGC
>ERZ772909.630-NODE-630-length-21263-cov-3.677716_pt1 | contig 21263 bp, 33 predicted proteins | sample MGYA00511137_ERZ772909 | MGnify/ENA primary metagenome ERZ772909 (study PRJEB29015, sample SAMEA2738095) | human oral metagenome | biome: human oral; feature: human-associated habitat; material: saliva | place: China | collected 2270 ... | reverse complement strand
TAAATTTTAGTTTTATAGACAATAAATCACTATTCATAATTACCTCCTATCTCTTTCATTTGATAATCTCCAAATTCATCTTTATCATAATGTTTTATCATATAGTTTTTTAATTCATTCATTTGTTTTTTTGTAAAGAATTTACCTAAATGAGTATATTTTATTTTCTCTTCTTCTCTCATATCACTTCTATAAAGTGTTTGTACTATTATTTCTCCTGTAGTAGAAACATAGATATATACACCTACATTCTTATTAGGTATGCTATAAATATCTCCTAATCTTTTATTTACTCTTGTATTATGTTCTGTATCTTTAGAATACCACCATACAAAGTTATCATATTTTGTATCTAATAAGTGTGCATATTTTTTAAACTCTGCATTACCTATCAATTCTATTTGTTTGAACATATCATCTAGGTTATTTATTCTTATCTTTAGTGGGTTCATATTTAGCATATACCCCTCCTTTTCCATATAATTCTTTTATTTTTCTATCATAGTAAGAACTCCATTTTTGATATTCTTCTTCTCTTTTTTGTTCATAAATCTTACTATATTTTTCTTTTAATTCCATTATCTCTTTGTCAAATTCCATTTGTTGACTTTCTGTTAATTGAGTGTAACAAGGACAAAGAATATTTCTAATTGTAGCTAATTGTACTTGTGTTTGTATAGCTACATTTAATAAATTCATTCCAACTAAATAATCTTCATTTGTCATATTCTACCCCCTAACTTCATGTTTAATATTTTTGCTATGTTTATTTTTAACATAACCATCACTTAATAGTAATTGATTTATTTTATGTATTCCATATTGAGTAATATAAGGTGGATATGTGTCTGTAAACCACAATTTCTTAATATAAAGTGGATTTACATAATCTCCTTCCATAATATTTTCTCTATTTAAGTAATATTTTAAATCAGTTTTATTTATTCCTTCAAAATTAAGCACTCTACTAGCATAAATAAACGGAATAGTTTTTATACTTTGCATAATATCTATATTTGTGTCTAAAAAATATAAAATATCCATAGTCCAATCAAATAATTCCCATCTACCTATTTTATATTTACTACCTAAAAACTTATTATAAATAGACCAATGAACATATTTATGTTCTTTCTTATCTCTATTAAGACTGCTTTTATACAAAAAAACTTTTGAGTTCAAATTAAAATTGTCATAATATTCTTTACTAAGTTGTAATAGAGGTCTTAATTCATAAAAATCAAAATAAATATCTTTAGTATTAGAATTAAAAAGTACATAGATATCCTCTTCATGCCCTGCTATTTTTCTAGTAAATTTATATTCAAACATACTCTCACTTCCTTTCTTATATTTATAGTATTATTATAGCATATAAAGTTATAGATGTCAAGAAATATTTTTATAAAAGAAAAGAGAGTGTTACCTCTCTTTCTATGTTATATCATTGTACTGGCATCAATAGTATCATAAAGTCATCTAAGTCAAACACTAATTGAGATGTTAGACTTTTTTCTGCTATTCTTAGGTTGACTTTACTATATTTTAAACTACTTATAATCCATTCTAGCAAGTTCATATCAAACATTGCTATTAATCTACTTGGTGTTTTATTTACTATCTCAACTAGAGTATCTGTACCAAAGGCTACTCTTATAAGTGAACTATCTATATTGATATGTCTATCTTTTAAGCCATTTTGAGTAGAGATATAATCAACTAAATTCTTATAATTAAGAGTGAGATAATATGAGTTAGGTACATCTTCCACTCTATATAAATCTACTATATCTGATTTAAAGGCTTGTGATATAGTTTTAAGCTCTTTGAATCCATCTATAGATAAATTAGTTAGGGTTATGTCTTGAGTGTCTTTAAAAGCCTTGCTAGACACTAATAAGTCTGCTACAGTTAAATCCATAGGTGTGTCTTCTTTAGGACAAACTATACAATAAGTCTTCGTTACAAACACTACACAATCTTCTGTTACTAGAATACCTACATAGTTATCTTTTCTATCTAATTTCATTTGAGTAATGAAATCTAAGTTTATCCAATACTTAATGTCAGTATTTAAGTTTAAATCTAATATATCTAGTTTTTGGTCTACTAAAGCATAAGTATTAGTCCAACCAATAGATTGACTACATATATACACTTGATGTTTTGGTTCTATTAATTCCTTGTCTTTTCTTTTCTTATATACAGTTTTTAGTATCTGTATGAATCTAGTGATTTTAGTTGTGTCATCTAACTTAAAAATAACTCTACCCACTAAATTCAACTCCTCTAATAGAGAATCTATATTTTCACTATCTTTAAATAAGTATTTTTGACATTCTTTCATAATATACCTCTATCTTTTAGCTTTTTAGTTAGCCAATTTACCTTAGCCCACAACAATATATTAGATACTAAACTTGTAAACAATAAAACATTCAAAATAAATAAAGTTAATTTATTCATACTTATACACCTAACCTTTCTACTTCTTTATCTATATCATATTCTATTTTAAATATATCATATAATTCCATATAATACTTATTATCATTATATTCATATAATAAAGTTACATTTATTACTTTTTTAACAGAGTTTAAAGAATAATAGACTTGTGTAATCTTTATTAACTTGTTAGATAAAGTCAAATAATCTTTGTATATAGATAAAATAATATTATTCTTATACTGAGTACCTAATATATCATATAAAATATTACTTAAAATATTTTTATTATTTGATATTTCCTTAGTTGCAAATTCCCCTAATTTATAAACACAATCTTTAGAATCATACACTTGAATAGTGGTTATTTTATCTTTGTGGGCTACTCTTAATTCAAATCTAATCTCATAAGGTGCTTTAATTACTCTGATGTCTTTTAAATGTACACCTTTGTATGTCCATTTACTTAAATCTAAATAAAAATTGAGTTCTTTTATTTTGTCTTTAGGTAATTCCCTTTCTAATATTTGTTTCAATAATTCCAATGTTATCTCTTGCAATTTAATACCTCCTTTTAATAATTTATAACTTATTTTACCATATTTATTCTTAAAAGTCAAGCTAATTCTAAAATAAAAAGGATAAATTTCTTTACCCTTTTAAAATTCTCTAAAATCATATACCTCAACTTCTTCTTTTGTTCTTTTAGGTCTTTTGATATGTTCTGTTGACCCCCAAGAATCTCCTATTTCTATATCAATACCTAAGTAGTCATCATTAAGATAACATATAAAACTCTTTTCAAGTATTTCTAATGCAACCTCTTGAGGTATCTCATCAGACACTTCAAAACAAAAACTATCATACACACTAAACATAAAGTGCATTTTATCTTCTAACCCTTTATCTTTAATCATTTTATCTGCTTTTATTAACCCCTCATAGAGTAAAAAAGCATTACTAGATTGTATAGGAAAGTTAAGTGCTTTTTTCTTTTGTTTTTCTATTTTTTTCTTAGTATTATAGTCTGTTTTATTATCTTCGTGAGGTACATCAGGCATTAAAAGAAATGCACCAAAAGGATTAGTTATAAAGCCTTTTTCTTTTGCTTTTTTATGTTGATTATTAAAATAATTTTTCATTTCAGGGTTAGCTCTCATATAAGCTTCAATTAATTCTTTTGCATCCTCTACAGAAATACCAATGTTCTTTGCTACACCTTGTTCACCAGCTCCATAAGCTAAGCTAAATGTACCAATATACCGTAGTTTTCACTATACTTTAACACCTATTTAAAGGTCGGAGTAGAGTACACCTTCATCTTTTGTTTATAAAAGATGTTCCCCGTTTATAGCTTTTATAATGTTTAAAGCTATCCCCTATACCTACCCATAAGGTAAATATAGGAACTCGTTACACCATCGTTCAATATTACTATTGAGTTTTAGCTCGGTATTACCCTATTATGTATATTATAACTTAGGCTTCCACCGATATGAGAGGAATTTATAGTCGCCAACATGTACTAGCTTAGCTTTAGGTATCACAATTTTAGTTTAGCGACTTACATTGATACCTAAGAGTTTTTTCAAATTTATCTTTAATTGCTCCATAGAAATTTTTATAATCATCATCTGTTTTACATTCATTCCACATATTTTCAAATTCAGGTGCTTGTGCTAATACTTTATCTTTAAGCATAAACCAAACATTCATTGAGTGCAAATCCCAACCTTTTTCAATAGCTTCATTAAATCTTCTACTATTAATTATAGCAGTAAGTATTACTATCTCTGCACTTGAGTAATCTGCATAATAAAATTTATGTCCTTCTCTTGCTTTAAAACACTCTTTTAAGGGTGCTAATACCCCCCTTGCAGGTATTTGTTGTAGATTAGGGGTATTACAAGTACATCTATTAGTTATTGTTCCTAGTATATTATAACTAGGGTATACAAAAGGAAATTTTCCTCTATCAGTTAATTCTGCAAGAGTAGTACCATCTATAGTCTTTTTATCCTCTTCTGTTTTTTCTACACCTAAAAAGTTATTAAGAGCAGTCTTACATTTACCAAAATCTAATAAATCTTGTATGTGAGGGTATTGTTTGACATAATTCTCTAAATATTTCCTATCTGTTTTAGGTGTCATCAATACTTTCTCTCTTTTTTTAGTTTCATCATTCAATTTATAACCATAACATTTGCTAAATATATCTGATTTAGGGTCTAAGATAATAGGTTCATACTTAGATGTACCTTTATCATCAGGCTTTAAACCTAACACTTCTACAAATAAAGTTGTTTTTTTATCTGTTGAAGTCATACTAAACTCTGTTTTCTTTAATATATTTTTACTTTGAGTATCAGTTAATTCTATACCTTTGGTATAATAATATTTACCATCTTCCTCTTTTTTAGTTTTACCTTTCTTATTACCTTTTTGAGCAATATGAGAAAGATAATCAATCATACTTTCATTAATTATTTTATCATATTCTTTTACTCTATGTAAACTCTCACATAATTCTATTTCATTTTTGAAAGCCTTTAAAAACTCTTGTTCAGTTTTATCCCTAGTTTCTTTAAACTGTTGTCCTAACTGTTCTACTTTAGCATAATCTATGTTTACTCCTCTACAAAAAGCCTTAATATAAATGTCCATAGTAGCTTTTTTAGTTTTTATTATTTGTGCTAACTTATCTAAGCCTAAATCTTTTACATAGGCTTTAAACAAGTCTAAACCTATTTCAAATGCTTGTAGTGTACATAGTACATCAAAACAGTTATAGGGTGCTATAATCTCATCAGAAAATAAATCATAAGTAAATTGCTTTACAGATATTCCTAGCTCTTTACATATTCTTTTCTTTTCTTTCTCTAATTCTTCTTCATAATTACCATAAGGTAAATAATCTCTTGTAAAGTCTTTTAACCCTAAACCTCTATCCTCTTCACTATCTCCAAAGTCTTCACTATCATCTTTGGCTCTATGCGACATTAGAGTATGAAATAAAATGTATGTATCAAAATCCCAATTAACAAAAACATTATGTAAAAAAGCTATTGTACCTATATCATAATAAGCATTATGAAGTAATTTTTTACATTTTAGTTTATTTAAAGAGTTAAATACTCTTGCTTTTAAATCATTATCTAAATCTCTAACTACAAAACAATAATTGTAATATATATTGTCTAATTTATAACTCAAGGCAAAGTGAGTTATAGTGTTATTTCTAGGGTATAACTTCTTTGCCTCGATGTCAAAAGCTAAAACTAAATTAGGGTTGTCTATATTAGCTATAAAATTTTTATACCATTCTGCATAATCATTTACATCCCCTTTATAACATTTAATATTGTTATAAGTAGCTAAATATTGTCCTATTAAGCCTTTAGTATTTTTACTTGTAAGTTCTATCATAGCATACACCACACTTCCATTTTAATAAAGTTTCTATTAATCTATTATAATCTAAAATTGTTGCATTGTCAAGAGTTAAATCATAATATGTATAATTTTTACCTTTATATTCTATGTATATTTCTGTATGTGTATTTAATCTTATAAACCCTATATAAGTATATTCTTGTAGTATATAATTTAATATTTTTTCTAAATTACTTTCATATACTTTATTTTCTAGTATTAAATCTTTCTTATCTAAGAATTGTATAATAATAGAATTATTTACCTCAATAACTTCAAAATTATCTAGGTCTAACTCAGTAAAGTTTATTATTTCCTCTTTAATATAATCAACAGATTTATCTGTAGTATCTATTATGGATATATAATTCTTATATTTGGCATAATCTACTAAATCTAATTCTAAATGAGGTTCAATTTTGTAATCTCCTACTTCACTACCTCTTTTTAGTAATCTTTCAATTCTTGTTACTTCATTACAAGTTAAATATACTATTTTTATATCGAATCTAGGGTTATTTAGAAGTCTAAGAGAGGAAAATATGTCTATAGCCCATAAATTTATTTTGTTCTCATCAAAACAACTGTAATCTGCCCAATTTACATACCCTTTTGGAGAGTGATAACTAGCCACTACATTATCATTCTTTAAGTCTGTTTTATAATCTATCATAGCTTTAAAATTATGTGTAGTCTTATCAAACTCATCACGAGGTAATCTAGTAGAGTTAGATACAACCTCATGGAATTTATTATTATTTCTAAAACTTTCTATAATTGTAGATTTTCCTACTCCACTTTTTGAACAAAAACATATTACTTTTATTTTATCTTTTTGCATGTTTATTCTCCTCTAACATTTGGTCTATCTTCTTTTTAAACTTTAAAGTAACATTAGCAGTTAATTTTATATCAGGAACAGTATAAATATAACTTTTTCCTTTATAACTTACATAGAATAAATAACCTTCTCTTAGAATCTCAACATAATGTACCATAACCCCTTGAACTAATTGATTATATTCTGTAGCATCTCCTATTTCCATTGCTTTATCTTTTAGTTTATTGTTCAAGTGTAATCTTAATTTTTCTACTTCTAAATCACACTCTCTAACTCCTAAATGATAAATTGTTTTTGCTTTAGTTTTTGCTTTTAACATCTGATTTAACCCCCTTAGATAATATAATAGTATTTATATAACTTCTTATTTCATTTTCTGTAGTTTTTTCAGTAAATACATCTATTAATTTTTTAACATCACTTATTTCTATAACATTATTTTCTACATAGGATAAAATAATAAAATATAATTTAGAATTATGAGTATTAAATAGGTGTTCTTTTAGTTTATTTAATACACTATTTCTCTCAGATAATTTCTTTTCTTTTATTGAATCTGCTTCAAATTGCAATATGTTTTTTAATTGCTTATTTAAGTATTCTTCTAATTGGTATAAACAACATAGATTATCTTTTTTATTTAGAGTTTCAAATGTAGACATAACATCTATTCTAGTATCACTATCTTTTATCTTTTCTAATTTTTCTAATATAAATTTAAACTTAGAAATATTATCAGAGAATAAAATATCACATATATTATCATAAGCTCTATAAGTTGAATCTCTTTCTAATATATATCTACATTTAGTTATATCATACTCAGAAAACAACTGTATATACTTTATGATATTTTGCTCTTTTGTAGGCAATGTATTTATAGATAATAAAACTTTTTTCCACTTAAATCTAACATATATAGGAATAATTATCCAACAATAAACACCACCAATAAATATAAACCCTAGCCAACCCACAACTAAACTTTGTATAATAATTTCCATCATAATTTAATCCAACCTCCATATTATATACAACCAAAGAAGTAATATAAAACCTAAAGTATAATTTAATTTACTTATGTAATCTAACATATTTATCACTTTTCCTTTTGATTTTTCCTTGTTTAACATCTCTTAATAAGAAATCTCTAACATCTAAATTATCGTGTATGTATTTAAAATCCAGTCTTGAATAGTTTAAATATAAATCCTCTCTTAATCTTGCAATATCTTTTTCCGTTTTTTCTATATCTATTAAAGATTGTGTATATGCTCCATATGATGATGTATATTTATTATCACATAAATCATTGAATAGCATATAATAAAATTTTCTATCTTTCAGAGTAGGTATGATAGGTTCAATATCTGCATCAAAACATTGTTTTACCATTATAAATCTACCAACTCTTCCATTTCCATCTTGAAAAGGGTGTATTTTCTCAAATGATTTATGAAATTTTAAAACACTATCTCTTGTGATAAGACTAAGCCTATTAAAATGAGATATAATAATAGCCATAGATTTATGTACTTTACTTGGTTCTGTAGTTCTTCTATTAGCTATAATATTTCCCATTGATTTATATTCGCCTATATTATACCCCTTTTCCTCATCTATAGTATGTTGTCTAGCTATTTTATGTATATATTTAATATACTCTTCTGTAAGAGGAGCATCAAAAGTATCATAAATATATCTACAACACAACCAAGCATTAAGTGTTTCAGTAATCCAATTTCTTAGTTGGGTGTCTTTACTAAAGTTACTCATTATTTGATTATGTACTTCTTTTGTGTATTCTAAAGGTAATTTATCTGCTATAACTTTTAATTTTAATACTTCACTTTCAATTATTTGATTGCCCTCAATAGCATTAGTATTAAAAATAAAATAAGCCCATTGTTCATTAGTCATTTTTCTTTTTACCCTCCTTTCTTAACTTTTTTAATTTATCTAATTCTATAAAACCTAATTCTTCCCATAGGTATTCTTTGTCTATTTTATCTAAATATTTCTTAGGACAAGGACATATACATACTAATTCATATTCTTTACCATATTGATATTTAAACATTTTTTCTTTAAGTTTAAAATCTACTGTTTTCATTCCTTTTATGTCTATAATATATTTTCCTATATTAAAATCTGATATATATTTTATAGGTAATATATTTTTTCCTTTATATTTAAACTTAGGTTGTAATTCAAATTCTTTTCGCATACCCCATTCAAAACTATATTTACATCTATTAAAATCATTAATATAATTCATTAATGCTTGATAGAATGTATACTCCATCTCACTGTCAAATTTAATATCATCTTGTTCTATTTTTTTATTTTTGTATTTATTGTATACCATATTCTAACATCAAGTATAGAGTAGATTAGCTCTACTCTATTTTACTGCAAGTCTAGTATTTCTTACTAATCTAGCACCTTGAACTTCCTCTCCATTTTTTATTGCATTTTTAATATCAGTTTTAGATATTGTTTCCTCTATCTTAGTTTTAATAAATTTCTTATCTATTAAACTCTCATCATAGATTTCTACACTTTCTGCATTATTAACCACTGATAATTTACCTATTGGAGTTTCAATAGATTTTATTCCATTAGTAATCATACACATCTTAATATAATTACTTAAATTCTCTTTTTTCTTAGCATAAGATTTCTTTAATGCTTGAAGTCTTTTAATCTCCTCATCTATAGCATCTGCATAGTTATCTTGCTTTCTAAGAACATAGATTAAATCTTTACCTTTATTTACCACAAGAGCATTAATTTCATCTTTTAAATCCATAAGTTTATCATAGTTCTCATCTACTTCTCCAGTTTCAAAATTAATACTTTCTTCTAGCATTTCTTCTATTTTATTTCCTTCTTCTGTTAAAGCCCATAATGTTTGTTTATTTTCCATTTAATATCTCCTTTTCTTGTTTAATTGTGTTCCAAAAATCTTTCCATTGTTTAGAGTTTATAATTTCTCTAGCTTGTTCCTCAGTTTCAAAATAATTACCTAGACTATACCTAAAATCTCCTCTCCAGTCATAAGCTTCTTGTTCCCTACTAATATCTCCATAGGAATCTATATAGTAATAATAACCACTTTTATTTGCTCTCCATCTAATAGGTTTAAAATATTTTTTATTTACATAATTTACAAAGTCTTCTAAAATTGATTTTTGAGAATAATCTATTAAAATGTTATCATCTAATATTGTCCACTCATATGTAGACTCATCAAATTTATATAATATATCCTTAAATTCAGACCCTATTTCTAAGTTATTTAATTTTATTTCTCCACCAGTATTTTTAAAATCTATATTATTTTTAACTATTTTCCAAGCATATTTATCATCCCAAACTTCTTTAAATTGTATTTCAAATACAGTGTTATAATTCATTATATATCACTAATCCTTAAATATAATTTCAGTGTGCAAATATTCACTAATATAAGTATATTCAGTATATGCACTTTCTTCTATTGTTTCTCTTTTCATTATGTAACTTTTAATAGAATCTATACACCCTTGTAAATTAAATTTTTCTATTATAAAGTTATTTATTGTTGCTAAAAATCCTTTATATTGGTTATCTAGGAACATATCTTTAATAGAAGTATAACCATTATCTGCTAAATTAATATGTGATATAAAAGTTGTATCTATATCTACATCAAATTCACAAACATAAACCCCTTTATTATAACATTCTACCAAATAATTTTTTAAATCCAAGTCTTTGCTCACTAATTCTATTTTAATATGCTCTATTAAATTATTTATGTATCTTTCTCTATAATCTGCTCTCATCTTTTTACTAAGCTCTATTCTGTTTTCTTTATTACTCATATTCTACCCCCAATATTTACAATAAAATTCTTCATCATCAGTTATTGATTTTAAACCATTATATTCTACCCAATCTAAGTTATCTGTTAATACATTCTTTATTCTTCTGCCTATAATATCTCTGAAATCTCTAAATAAACACCCTATGTCTATAATTTGACTCATTTTTATATTAGGAATCTCATCTAATATATCATCTTGGTCTTGTTCTAAACAAGCTAACTCAGATAAAATCTCATCTTCTAACTCTTCGGTTATTTCTTTAATAGTTTTTTCTTTATCAAACTTAAATCCACTTTCTAATTTTGTACAATATTTTTCTTTAGAATCATAGTGTTTACACCATTTACAAGATTTCTCCATACAACCTCCTACAATACATATACATAAATTGTTATATCTAACTCTTTAAATATATATTCTAACATATTTTTAACAGTTTTCCAATTAAGTTTATCTAATCCACAAGCTATTCTAGGCATAGCTAATATTTTTACTTTCAATAACCAACACTCACTAGCCATTGCTCTTAGAGATTTTTCTAAATCTTCATAAGTAGGCTTGTGCCAATATTTCTCTTTAGTGATTAGATTAAATACTTTATTATTGTATAAATCACAAACAGTATTATTGCTAATTCTATTTTTCAAAGTATTTTTCATACTAGGAAATTTCTTATCAAAAGTTTTAGCTATTCCTAAACCCATTTCACAATCCCTACTAATACAATGAGCTAGATATATAGACTTGTCTTGCATATTCTCTTTTGTAAATAAATCCCCTTTAATTTCTATTATTTTCATAAAAACTCCTTTAACTTAGTCCAATCTGTTTTAGTTATTAAATTAATCAACTGTTCTAAACCATAACATCTAAAACCATATACACAATAAGGAATACCTTGATTATAATGATAATAATTTTTTTCTATATGCTCTTTACACTCTTTTTCTGTAAGAAAAAATGTATTGTGATTTTCACTAGGTTTATAAACCCAATCAAAGTGATATACCTCAACTACTATATCTAAAGCATTTAATATATCTAATATTATTTCTATATCATTATAGTCAAATTCATCTTTTTCTCTTAACTCTAATAAAGTTTCATAGTCAGTAATAAACATATCATCTTTATTATAATTATCTAGTATGTACTCAACAAAATCCATTAAATTTTCTGTTTGAATATCTAAACCCATACAGACATAATCTGTATAATCTCCTTCTCCTGTAGGTCTAAACTCTTTAATTCTTTCTGCTACTACCCAAAATCTAGGGTTGGCAGTAAAATGTGTATCTTGTGTTAGCATCTCATTCTTTAAACTTTCTAAAAATTCAAAATTTTTTTCTGTCATCTACTCACTTCCTTTCAACTTTATATAAATCATTATAACATATATCTAATAATAAGTCAAGATAAAAATAAAAAAAATACTAGGAAAATTATCCTAGTATTTTATATCTTCTATTCTTTTTCTTTAAATTAATTGTTTTTAACAATTTAAATATACTTGTTAAATATAAATGTTCCATTTCATTTTGTCTTATCTCATCATAATTTATAACTTTAGGTATAGGTGTATCCTCATATTTATAGCTTAATATTTTATATTTTAAATTAGGTTGTTTAATAGATTCTAACATATCCTTAGTGGAATAAAATTGATACCACACCTCTAAATCAAATCTAAATTGTTGAAATCTATCATCTTGAGAATAAGTAACTGCTACATTAGAGCTTTTATCATAATTTCCATTAAATCTAACATAGTGAACATTTATATCTAATTCTATTCTATTAGTTAATTTTGATATATTTTCATTTATATTATTAGATAAAAATATATTAGTTATATTTGTTATAGGCTCTACTATTCTACTAAATTTTATAGAGTATAGATAAATTCTAAAAAATGTTGTACAAAGTTCTATATCTAAATCTTTAGTAAAATAAGTTTTATTTCTCTCTATACCATCATTATCTATGTAAGTAAAATGAGCATATTTATATTTAGATAGTCTATTTCTTAAACCTTTTAAACTTGTTGGTAATTTACCCATAATAACCTCCTTAAATAATTATTCACTAATTCCTGTTAATTCTTTGAAATAAGGAATTGTTAAACACCAATCACAAAATAATCTCCATTCTTTTAATTTATGATTTTTTCTTTGATTATACATATTTCTTAAAGACATCATAGAACAACTTACTCTTGCAGTTAATTTCAAACCTACAGGAGTGCTATGTAATATTTGTAAATATTTCTCATTTGTAGGATTTTCTTTATATTCATCTCTTAAAGTATTCCATAAAGAAATAACTCTATTATCTGTATCCTCTGAAAAACTATCTAAATCAAAGTGTAATATTTTGTGCATACTACTACTAGAACTTACTATAGGGCTAAAAATGTATCTTTCCCATTCTGTCCAAACTTTAACAGGTAATGTTATATCTAAATTTACTACTACTCCTTTTAAAAAGTTATTTTCTCCTGCTCCTATTGGGTATTTACCTAATTTTTTACCTCTATTTATTAGTTTATCATCTATTTCTTCATAGTCTACTTTAGGTCGCATAGGAAAACCACTAGCTATTAAACTAGATTTTAAATCATACATTTTAGCATTATGTATGAATCCATCTACAGAGTTTAATTCATAATAATCTGATACTTTTATTATTTTTGACATATTTTCTCCTTTTTCATTTCATCTTTTTTAAGTAAAATTATATCTTGATTGAACACATCTCTTGCAAAATAAGATGTTTTAAAACTTAATTTGTTACTAATATCTCTATCTTTATTAAAAAATTCCATTCTTTGATAGGGAACTAATAACTGTAATTTTGCATTATATTTGGTGTATAAATCATTTATTAATGCATCATTTAATATCGTAGTAGGTAATAGCAATGCAAAAGGTTTATTTAATTGTAAACATCTTTCTATGAATTTTCTTTTATTCTTATATGGAGGGTTGCTTATAATAATATCCCAATTATCAGGTTCATAAGTAAAAAAATCTTTACCTTCATCTATATGACTATATACTACTGTAAATCCATTTTCTTTTAGAACTCTAACAAACGAACTCCATTCCTTATCAAAAGGACACCATATAATTTTATTCTTAAAATTTTGTATATAAGGTAATAATATTTCTACTCCATACTCATAAGTATAATTTTCATCATCTTCAAGGGATTGATAATATTGTGTATAGCCATCTAATTTAGTATTACTCATATTTTAATTTATCTTCCTTAACATCATTCCAAAATTGTTTCCATTGAATACTATTTAATACTCTACGAGCATCGTTTATTGATGGAAAATAATTTCCAATTTCATATCTAGCATTGTCTTCTTTACTTCCTTTTTCTACTATTGAAAATACTTCTCCATTAGAAAGTATAGTATAATACAAGTTTTGCTCACTTGCTCTCCATCTTTTAATTATACCATACTTTTCATTAACTTTAGCTACTTTTTCAAATATATCTTGCATTTGGCTTTCATCAACTATAATTACATCATTATCATTTTTACGATTATTTCCACGAATATAGAACACATCATCTCTATATTCTATGTGAGAAATACTTTTCACATCACAATCATTAAATATCTCTCTTTTTAATATATCATCATTTTGGTATACTATTCTTACGGCATACTTATCAAATACTTTCCTATGTTCAATTTTCAAAACAATTTCTCTAGGCATATGAAACACTCTCCTTTTTATATTAAATATTTATAAAAACTTATTTTCTTATAATAATTCCCATTTCCAAACTCTTTATTAATATTTTTAAATTTACATCTAACTTTATACTTTCCATATTCTTTATAGAACATTTTATGTAGATATTTTAAATATAGCTTATTACCAAAAACTATATGTTTAATTTTTCTTTTACTTTTAGACATAAGTTACCTCATTATTGATAATTAAAGGCTAGAATATATCTAGCCTTATTCCATTTATCCAAAATAAACATCTTTATATCTATCTATCATTACTGCATTTTTAACTACATCAATAGGAGTTAGTAATTCTGTATTTAAGATAGCTTTCATAATAGCAGGACTATAACCACTTACATAACATATACCATCTTTTTTGATTTCAGGGAAATTAGGTACTCTTGTAGCAATGTTCCAGTATACAATTTGTGGAACATTATAACCATTTTTAGCATACTTATCTCTAATTTTTTCCATTAAAGTTTTAAATCTTTTATCAAAAGCATCATAATCTCCTGTAGCTTGGTCAAATTGCATATCTGAAAGTAAAATTAGATGAGTAGGTAAATCTTTTTGTTCTAATTTATTATATAAAGCTAAATCTAAAATTACATCAAACACTTTTTCTAAATTTGTATTTGCCACTTCATAGTTATAACATCTTAATTTATCTCTTAGAGTGTTTGCTTTAGAAAAATCTATAAATTGCACTGTATGTGAAAATTCTAAACATTTATTTCTAAAGGCTTCACTTGGATTTCTTTCTGCTATATAAATACCTAGAGCAGTAGCTACATTCATAGGAGTTCCTTGCATTGAACCACTTGTATCTACAACACATAAAGCATTTAAAGGTCTATCCATATAATTAGGAAGTGCTTTCCATTGTTCTTCTAACACTGTATCTACATCAGGATTAAAACCATAATAGCTAGTATTTTTGTCATAATATTTACCTGTTATATCACTAGGAAATAATACAGAAGAATTAATTTTTGTTTCTCCTTTTTCCAAACTATCTAGGTATTCTTTAAAATGCTTGTGGTCTTTTTCCATAAATAAATGTCTATTTAATAACATACATCTACTAGGTACTGCACTATAGTTAATTTCATTAAATGTTTGTTGTGCTATATTTCTTTCAACTACTTTTAACATTTTTCTAGCATTAGAGCAAAAATGTCTATAATCAAAATCTAATTTAGGAAATCTTTGTAAAAGTTCCTTAGCTTTCTTTTTAGTGTTTTTAGATTTACTATTGATAGTAGGTAACCATTTAGCTAATAGACTTGGAGTTTTACCCTCATTCATTAATTTAATATCTAATTGAATGTTATCATATATAAAACTTGCTATATCTAATTTAACTCTTGCTACTTTAGTTCTATCAAATATATCTAATAAGTCTTTCCAAGAACCAAATTCTACTATATTAGATATATTGTTCTTAAATAATAAATAGCTTTCTTCTGTTTCTATATCTATTAGAGCTAACATTATATATCTAAATATTTCTTTCTCTCCCATACCACCTCTACAATCTCTAGCATAAAATAAAGTTTTCATTGCTAACTCTTTATTTTCTTGCATAGCTTTAGAGAACATAGGTAAAAGTTCTTTATTGACTTTGGCTCTACCTTGATAAGTATACTCTCTCATAGAACCTATTGTACCAAATAAATCTACTACATTATCTAAAGTAGATTTTACTGCTATTGCACCATTTTCTGTTTCTGTAAGGTTACCCCATTTTTGTAGTTCTTGCATAAATTTGTTTTCCATAAATATCACTTCTCCTTATTTATTAATTGTTTATAAAGAGAAAACAGAAGTCAATTTTGATTTTGCCGAATCATTATATTGCTGTAAACTTCTGTTTCATCTTTTTATAGTATCATTATAGCATATAAAATTTATTTTGTCAAATAAAATTTTATCTTTGATTTATTTTTTTATATTGTTCTGATTTATTTTCATCTGAGAACCAAATATTTATTCTATAAACAGATTCCTCATCTCTTATATAAGAGTCAAACCAGTCAACTATTACTGCTATTTCTTGTTCTTGAAAAATTTCTCTAAAAATAGAAATTTTATAGTCAGGTAACTTCTCATATAACTCTTCCAATCTATTCTTAAAGTTTTCTTCTACAATAACAGAATAGTTAGGTTCTCCACTAATATAAGCTAATATAATAGCATCTTTGTGTGGTAAAAATAACATATTTAACTCTTCTTTAAACTTTTCTTTTAACTCTTTTATTGCTTTTTGTCTTTCTCTGTAATTTTTTACTAAATCTGTACTAAAACTCATTCGTTGATTCCTTTCTCATATAAAATTTCTTTTACTAAATTTTTTAAAAATATAAGTTGTGTTTTACAATAGATGTCCTTAGTTCTCTCACATTGTAGTATTTCATGTTCTACATCATCTATTAGAGTATATAATAAATGAGGTTGTAAGTCTTTACCATAAGCTAAAATTAATTCTTTGGCATCAGATAGAGCATAACTTCTCCTAGTAATGCAATATCTTATAGAATACATTATTATTCTTTTTCTATCTTCTAATATATCAAAATTAATCATAAGACACCTCTTTTCCTAGCTCTCTAACACCACAATAGACAGGAAAACGAATACTCAAATTACCTTGTTTATCTTGTGTTTCTTCAAAGTATTGTATCTCTACTACTCTACCTATAATCTCATCTTGATTATTCCAATAATAATCTCTTTGACTATCTGTAAAACCACTTCCTACTTTAACAGTGTTTCCTTTGTATTCACATATAATAGCACCAAGAGTATTAGCATATTTCTTTTCTCCTTGTTCTACTCCAATACATTTCAAATCTACTATATTAAATTTCTTAAATTTTAATATGCTTTTAACTCTCTTACTCTCATACATACCAGTAATATCATTAGCCATTAATCCCTCTTGACCTAATTCAACTACTTCATCTAGTAATTTGAATATAGCTCCACTTATTTGTCCTTTATACAGAACTTCACATATTTGTTGATATTCAGTATTTTCTATACTATCTATGAAATTCCTTCTTTGCATATAAGGTAATTCATAATCTATTATATCAAAAATATGATAAGTAATTTTATCTTTCGGTTTTTCTCCTTTAGTTCTCATAATAGAACTTATTTCTTTATATTGGTCTTTTGAGCTTATATTATCAATATTGCGAGGTAGTAATTCTCCATCATATATTTTACCTTTAGGCAAATTTAAACATTGTAAAAAGCTATCTAAACCTTTTATTTCTACTCCATTACGACTGTATGCTTTTGGTATATCATTTCTATTATCAATAATACATCTATTACCATCTAGCTTTAAAGTAACATAATATATTGTGCTAGTATCTAATTTATCTGCTACATTAGTATAATTAGTTGCTAACATAGGTTCAATAATATCTATACAATTAGGAATAACACTGTTTATAGCTTTTATATCTAAACCAATAGCTAATTCTTTACACATAAATAATTCTAAAAATTCTTTTGATTGTCTATATACATATAAATCTCTAAATGATTGTAAATATCTTATGTTATCATCTGTACCTGTACATTTATTTTCTAAATATAACATAATAGATTCAAGTACATCATTATCTAACCCTTTTATATCACAAGTAGTCCAAATATTTTCACTTAATATCTTTCGTATTTTCTTTGTAGACATATTAGTAACTATATTAGGGTTATAAAGAAAATTCATAACCCTAATACATTGTTGTTTGTTATTATTATACCAATCTTGTAATATATTTTTCTTTTCATTAGTTCCTTGAGTATTTTTTATAGCCTCTAAGTAATCTAATATTAATTTATCATTCATCTAATTTACCTGCAATAATTTCAGTTAGCATATCATTTAAGTCTGAAACAAAGCCCATAGTATCTACAATATTAATCTTATTAGATTTTATACCTAGTTTAATATTGGCTAATATAGATTCAAAATCTATATCTGTATTTACATCTTTATTTGAAGATAGTAAAGCAGTAGTGTATTCCTCTATTATATCTCTAAATAAATTTTCTAATATAGAAATATTCTCCCCCTCTTTCTCAATATCTTCCTCTGCTTTATCTACAAGAAATTGTAGTTTAGCCGATAATTCTTGCATATCTTGAGTATACTTTTCTTTAGCTCTTTCATTGGATATTGTAGTAAATATAGCTTCATTTATTATATCTCTTTCTAAATCCCATTTTATCTTATTTTTAGATATAAAAACAGGACTTATTGTTTCTATGTATATTTGTATAGCCATTTTTGTATAATTATCTGATTTTATTCTAAATTCTTTCTTTGAAGACTTAGCTTTACTAACTTCCTCCAACTTTAAAATTATTTTACCCATTAAACATCACTCCTTTTATTTTTGAATTTATTATAAATAAATTTTATAACTTTTAATATTATTTGTATTACACTAAACCCTACAATTATATGAAATGTCCAATAACCTACCCAATACCAATCTATATTTAAAAATCCCAAATAATAAGCAAATAAAATACATATAACTATTATACTTAGTATAAAATCTCCATCAATTACTATTTCTCTATTCTTCTGTTTCTTCATTATCATCTTCCTTTTTCCATATACTATCTAATTTTTGAAAATATCTTTTGCATCCTGTAGTTAATAAATTTATTAACTCTCCTTTACTTATTCTTCTATGTTTTTTATTTATTTCTGCTTTTCTTATGAATTTACCCTCAAGAGTAGTATCTTCTATTGCAATTATACCAAATCTTTCAGGAATAAAATCTATACACTCATCTAAAATAGATAAAGGAACGGCAAAATATTGATATTTCAGTCTATTATATATATCTTTATGTTCATGTTCTTTTTCTCTATCTCTTTTACAATCTGAAACTGATACTTTTAATTCAATTTCATAAAGGTAATCATCATTTGTTACCACGATTATATCACATTCGTGTATTTTAAATTTTCTTTGAACTCTAGGTATTAAGGCTTGATAATTTCCATCTTCAAATAACTTAAATACACCTAGTTCTAACATATCCGTTGTCATTTTACCTCTTTTAATTTCTTAATTATATTACCTATACTTGTACTAGATATATTAAATATATCATTATTTAAATAATTCTTAACATAACATCTAAATTCGTGTCTATATATAAAATTTATTATTAAAACACTATAATCTTCAATATTTAAATATGCTAATAATTTATTTTTAGTATCTTTCCTTATTTGTGTTTCTAATTCTTTTGTTATATTCATATTTAATTTTGTTCTAAAGAAACTCTAACCACCTCTCTTACTTCATTTAGTCTATTCATATACTCTTTCTTTAATATTAGTTCTATTATATAATCCTTATACTCATCTTGAAACCAACTAATTCTTTTCTCCCAACCATTTCCATATTTTTTATACATTTTTAAACTTCTAATGTAATTTAATCTAGCTTCTACTAACTCATTAAATATTTGTGGATTATTGTCGATAACACTAATAACTTTGGCAGATAATGAGTAATTCTCTAAATTAATTTCTTCATCATATTTTTTACATACTTGTTTAATTACTTTTATTGCTTTATATGGGTTAGTATTGTAGATAAAATCAAATATAAAATGTTTGGTAGCCAAATTATTAATTCTATGTAATTCATATTTATTATATATTTTACTATATATTATTTCTTTGGCTTTAAATTCAGTTAAATTTTTTACATCATCTGTATAATATTTAGTCAAACCAAATTTAGAATAACCATCTTCGGCTTTTACTAAATTTTTACCTTCAAATTCAAATAACTGATTTACTATGATTTCAAAATGTTCTTTATCTTCAATTCCAAAGGTTATACAAGAACATACTAACATACATATAAATATTATTTTCTTCATAAAATCACTTCCTTTTTCTAAGATAGTATAATTATAACATATTCTTATTTATTTGTCAAGCATAAAAATAAAAAGTAGGTAAAAACCTACTCTTTATTCTCATTAGTAAACTCAATTACTTCTGATTTTATTGGAAAATCCTTTTGTATAAGATTTCTTTCCTCTAAAACTTTATATATATCTTTATGTTCTAAGTAAATATCTTTACCTTTTTTAAATTTATTTATATCTGATTTAGATAAATTTACAAATTCTTGAACTAACTCTAACATTTTTTTATTAGTTTCTTTCAATTTAGAATGAGCCTTATAAGTATAACTATCATTATCTTTTAAATCATTTGTATAAACTTTCATATATCCCTCATGAACCAAATAAACAGGTTCAAATATAGAAGTAAAAGTAAAAGTACATAAGTTCTCTTTAGCTAATAATAAAATTAAAAATACACCACAACTAGCTAAATCTCCAACTATATTTATATTCACTTGTATATTTAATTTGTTTAATTGTTTTATTCTATTATATAAAGCTAATAAAACCATTAAATCTCCACCAAAACTAGAATAGTCTATATTTACATAAACTAATCTATTTTCTAAAGCTCTATCTATTAATTCTTGAAAATCTCCCTCTATAGCTAAAAAATTAGGAGTGAACACTCATCCGTCAGTAATTGGACCATTTACATTTTATAAATTGGCTAAAACAACTGGAAATAAAGAGAAAAAAGAATATTTAACTGATATTGTAAATGTTTATGTGGAATTACTGAAAAAATGTAATGAAAAAAATATCGATTGGATTCAAATTGAAGAACCGCAATTAGTAACAGATCAGACAGAAGAAGATATAAAATTGTTTGAAAAAATTTATACAGAAATTTTGAAGAATAAGAAAGATGTAAAAGTATTGCTTCAAACATATTTTGGAGATGTTCGTGATAGCTATAAAGAAATAGTAAAGCTTGATTTTGATGGTA
>ERZ772909.629-NODE-629-length-21264-cov-35.068933_pt1 | contig 21264 bp, 12 predicted proteins | sample MGYA00511137_ERZ772909 | MGnify/ENA primary metagenome ERZ772909 (study PRJEB29015, sample SAMEA2738095) | human oral metagenome | biome: human oral; feature: human-associated habitat; material: saliva | place: China | collected 2270 ... | reverse complement strand
GCAAGTGACCCTTGCGTCCCGATTGCGATGCAAAAGTACGGCAAGATTTTGAAACCACCAAGGGATTGGAGAAAAAAAATTGCAAGAAAAATCTCAGACAGTGGGTTTTGAGGGGTAGAGATGGCAGAATAGACGTTAGACGTTAGAGATTAGACGTTAGAGGGGGAGGTTTTCTAGAAGAACTAGAGGATATAGAAAGACTAGAAGCACTAGAAGATCTAGAAAGACTAGAAGTTCTAGAAGGACTAGAAAGACTAGAAGGACTAGATGGACTAGAAGCTCTAGAAGAACTAGAAGCACTAGAAGCACTAGAAGATTTAGAAAGACTAGAAGGACTAGATGCTAGACGGCGTGCAATGGCCAAGCACGAGAGGAAATCAAATAACATCGCGCGATGCTCGCGCGCGTACGCGCACACACTACAGGAGTTTTGTGTTTTTTGCTTTCACAAGTGTCACACAAACTCTATAAACCATTATGTAATAACCATTTACATTGATTTCGGAAACAACATCCCACACTTTCACGCTACTACTCCACCCCAAAAACTCCCCAAAACACCATCCTCAAAACAACTTTTCGACCTCCAATCCAAAACAACACGTTGTTTTCCATAAAACGACACGTTGTTTTCTATAAAACGACACGTTGTTTTCTATAAAATGACACGATGTTTTCGATAAAACGATACGATGTTTTCAGTAAAACGACACGTCGTTTTTGGGATGATGAAGTATTTTCAACCCCATCCGCTGTGACACTTGTGACAGCAAAAAAACAAAACTCCTAGTACTAGAGCGCGCATACGCGCACGCGAACACCACCCCATCCCCCTCTCAATCATCCAAAAATAATACTCATTTGCACTACTTACACACCTATTTAGAAAACCGAAGATAGCAAAACACAGCATACAAAAAGAAAAAACGGCACAAATATGCCGTTTTTTCACTCTTTGGACTTATTTCCACCCATATACTAATAGGGGGAAAATTTAAGGTTTGTGACAGAAGAAGCAATTCAGTGGCTAATCTTCCTCAGAATTAGCCTTCTTCGCACGCACTTTGAAAACAACACAATCCAAGCTCACCTCAAGAGTTTGAAACAAGCCTTGCAAAATTTCGATTTTCGTTTGGGTTGAACTTTGCAAATATGCGTATATGCCAGGAAGCACTTTCACACTCTGTCTGAATTTAGTTTGTTCATTCTGGAGCAATCTTGTCAAAGACGGATCATTCGCTATTTGGCATAGCTCGTAATGATAATTTGTATCCAAGACGAGCATAATGCGTCCAAAGAAATCCTTCCAACTTTCATTCGGTTTGGCCAAGATTACTTCATCCTCAATAGAGCATTCCAAAACTTGTTTGTAAGTAAAATCGCTGGCTTCGGAGGAAAGTGCCAACGTTTCTCTAGCGTGCTGTCGTTCAATATCTTCAACTTGCGGTTTCTGCCAAATAGTGAGGGCGCATTGGGTGAGCAACTCACAACGTGCCATCAATTCAGTTTCTGTCCACTTCTCTTGCTCCCCAATGAATTTGTTAATAGGAAGTCCCGAAAAAGCAAAGCCAATTTTAGTATCGGCAGTATCTTTCACGTCAAGTCGCTTAAATTGGAAAGATTTATTGCTATAACTGCTATTATATCCGGTGAGTGTGAGATTAGCAATAGTGTCTAACCACTTTTCGTGGATTTCCTGAAAATTTTCTCCCAATTCCTCTTTCCACTCCTTGCTTAAACGCTGTGGCATAATATGTTCGACAGACAACAAGTGCCCTCCTTTATCTTGCATTTTTGTAATGACAGAAGTGTCTGCTTCATTCGAGAGTCCAAGGCCTGCATTGAGTCTAAAAAAGAGATACACCTTGTTCTTAGGATTCATCTTATAGACATTCTTCGTCGCAAAAGCTTGTGCAAACTCATCATCATTTGGAAATCTCCAAGATTCGCTTTTGTCAACGAGAAGAAAAGAAATGGCCTGCACCAAGGAAACGTGACGCTCATTTACCAACCCTATAGCTGTGTCATAGAGCGTTGCAAACAATCTATTGAGGGCATTGGAAGAAAGTCCACAAATGAAACGGCGGAAAATATAATTTTCCATGACACAAATGATACGAATAACATCTTCAACAAAGATTTTCTTCTCGTAGAAATCGTCAAGAAGACGCATCAAGAAGGGGTGGGAAACTCCAACTTCGAGAAGTGCAAAACGGCGAAGATGCACATTGAGTGGTGTAGAAGAAGTCTCAGCATTCTCAATTTGATAAAGATAGTGTGCAAATTTCGTCATCACGGCTAAGAGTCCCTCTGCGTCTCCTTGCCAATCTTTAGCAAAAGCTTTGAAACGTGGATAAACTTCAGAGATATTGGTCATAGAGCGTGTGCGCGCAGTAAGGAAATCGCGCACAAACAACGTCACAGCATTCAAAGAGTTTTGCTTGTCTTGATCGAAGTTGGCATATTTCTCAATCTTTCGCCAATAGTTGGTATAACATTTAGATTGCAATTTTTCGGGAAGGTTCATCAAGATGAAGTTTCGAATCTTATCACCATCAGTCAGTGCAAGTCCGGTGGAATTAAGAGATTCAAAAATCATCTGCGCGTTATCCTTTTCCTCGAGAGCAATCACAACCACCTGCAGCTTCTTCGAAGCTTCATAGAAATCTTTGATTTCATAGTCTGAAGCCTTGATTTTTTCATAGAAATACAAGAAGTTGCGCGTGATGTTAGAGTTTAAATCATAATTTTCACTCTCACCTTGAAGCAATGCAGTATAGGCTTTGCTATCTTGCTCAATGTGCAAAATGTGGGGTTGGCACTCGTCGCTCTCATCGGTGTAGTAAAAACACTTTCGAGTAATATTATCAAAAAGATTTCTTTTAGCTTCCTTCTCTCCATCCGTAGCTAGACGATGCATAGCCAAAAGCATTAGCGAGACCGTGGTGATGCGCTGCTGTCCGTCAATGAGTAGTTTGCTGAAACCTTCGTTTTTGATGACAATACTTCCGAAAAAATGCTCCTCTTTCGTGCCAATGATGCGACAAAGATCCTGAAAGAGTTGCTCACATTGCTTTTTACTCCAGTTATAATAGCGTTGGTAGACAGGAATTGTATATTGAGTACTATCTCCATCCAAGATGCTTTCTATGTTGTTTTTCTGTATATCCACGATGAGAGGTGTTTACAAATGGACGAACCAATGGAATGCTGAAAAGCTACGATGCCTCAGAGAAACTAATTGGTGCGATTGACTTTGGTGATTTGAGGAGAAGCGAGGAGAAGGTGGCACAGCGAATGGACATCAGCAGTGGAAGAAAGGCGCACACCGAGACAACCTTGGAAAATGCCATCGTGTGCATTGAGTTGGATGCTCTGCAACTGATATTGCGAATGCTGCACAAAAACCTGAGCGATGTCTTGCAACACACTTGTACTGTCGATGCCTTCTATTGAAAGCGTGGCTTCATAGAGATGCGCCGAGGGTTGAGCATTGTCCCACTCCGTGGCAATGATGTTGTTGCCGAAACTCGTTTTGTGCTTGAGCGCGACAGTGCAATCACGGCGATGGAGTTCGAGATGGTGGTGGCGATTGATGTATCCCATCACTTCATCTCCCTTGATGGGGTGACAATGGCTACAAAGTTCACAATGATTGAGCACCTCATCGGAAAGCATAAGCGTGGCTTTGCGATCGAGATGTTCCACAAAATTGGTGTCAAGGTTATCTTGCACCTCGAGCGTTTCGGGTTGCGCTTTATCTTTGAGGAAAGGCACAAAGCGTCGCCATCCCCACCCTCTTTTGGTCTTTTTGCCGAGAAGGTGCTGAATGTCGAGGTCAGAGAGCACCAATTTTCCTTCTCCTAGAGCAAGATATAAGGCCGAGGGAGTGTCGAACTGATGGAAAGATTTGAGTTTTTGGATGTTGGCGTTGCTGTCTTCCAAATCGTGCGATTTGATGAATTCGCGCAACATCCCTTCTCCCTTGCGCTGACATTCGCGAGCCGCGCGACGCAAAGCAGCTGAGATGCGTCCACGTGCTTTTCCGGTGGTGACATAGTTCATCCAGTCGGACTGAATGTTTTGCGACTGAGAGGTGAGAATCTCAATTTGGTCGCCGTTGGCAAGACGATGACTTAAGGGTACGAGTCGGTGATTCACCTTACCTCCGATGCAGTGGCTGCCAATCATAGAGTGAATGGCGAACGCAAAGTCTAAGACCGTGGCTCCCTGTGGGAGGGTCAGGATGTCGCCTTTTGGGGTGAAAACATTGAGTTCGGAGGCAAAGAGATTGAGTTTGATGGTGTCGAGAAGGTCGAGCGTGTCGGGTTGTGGGTCATCCAAAATCTCTTTAATGGAATTGACCCAAGTGTCGAGTTCTTTTTCTTCGACTTGCGCATCAGAGGATTTATATTTCCAATGGGCTGCAAATCCTCCTTCCGCCACGTCGTCCATTCTGTCGGAACGAATTTGCACCTCAATCCATTTGCCTTGGTGCGACATAAAGGTGTTGTGGAGGGCTTGATAGCCGTTGGCTTTGGGTGTGGAGAGCCAGTCGCGAAATCTTGAGGGGTGAGGTTTATAAATTTGCGTGAGGGCGGCATAGATGGCATAGCACTCCGCGATTTCATTGTCGCGATCTTTGGGGCGGAAAATGATGCGAATGGCCAATATGTCGAAAACCTCTTCGAAGGGCACTTGTTTGCGCTGCATCTTCTGCCAGATGCTATAAGGACTTTTGACGCGCGCTTTAAGTTCATAGTCAATGCCTTGAGCGTCTAGTGCTTGGCGAATGGCGGGTGTGAAATCGTTGATGGCGTCATCGCGTTCCATTTTGGAATCTCTAAGATGTTGCATCACGGCATTGTAGTCGTCGGGATGTTCATATTTGAAAGACAAGTCTTCGAGTTCCGTTTTGATGCGATTGAGTCCGAGTCTGTCGGCAAGCGGTGCAAAGATGTAGAGTGTTTCTCCCACAATCTTATACTGCCTTGAGGGGAGCATAGAATCGAGGGTGCGCATATTATGTAGTCTGTCGGCAATTTTGACCAATATGACGCGTATGTCGTCGCTCATGGTGAGCAAAATCTTCTTGAAGGTTTCGGCTTGCATGGAAGCACGATTGCCGAGTAGTCCTCCGCTCACCTTGGTGACTCCCTCAACGATGTTGGCAATTTTTTCTCCGAAAAGATTGGCAATGTCGTCGCGTGTGTAGTCAGTGTCTTCCACGACGTCGTGTAGAAGGGCAGCGCAAATGGTGGTAGAACCCATTCCCATTTCTTCGCAGCAGACTTGTGCCACGGCAATGGGGTGGAGAATATAGGGTTCTCCACTACGACGTCGCACTCCTCGGTGGGCGGCCTTGGCGAAATTGAAGGCTTTTGTGATGATTTCCGTCTTTTTGCGGTGGGGTGAGGCAAGGTAGGTGTCGATTAGCCTCTGAAAAGCGGACTGGATGAGGACTTCGTCAGACATGAGACGTGAGACGTTAGAGGTTAGACGTTAGAGGTTAGAGGGCTGCGCGGTTGGACTAGAAGCTCTAAAAAAGACTAGTAGGCAGGCATCATTTGACGCGGATTTTCTTACCAGCGCGGATGTTGTTGCCAGAGATTTTGTTCATCTTTCGGAGCTTTGAAACCGTGGTACCATTGCGCTCAGCAATTTCGCTCAGCGTGTCGCCCTCCTTGATGCTCACCTCCTTTGTCTTTTCCTTTTTGTGCTTATTTTTCTTGCTCGACTTTTCAGTTTTCGACTTCTTGTCGTGCTTGTGTTTCTTGCTCGATTCGCGCTCCTCTTTAGCCTGTGCCTTACGCTCGGCAGATTCTCTGCGCAAACGTGCACGACGCTCAGCACGCGTTTCTCCCACTGCAACATCGTTGGACTCAGACACGGAAGATGCAGAGGAAACGGAAGGAGAAGAAGTAACAGTAGTTGCAGACGAAGAAGTCGTCACATCGAGAGCTTCCACGATGTCGGGCGCACCATAATTGTAAATAGAATCTCCCAATTGGAGGAAACGGTCGATGAGAGGGAGGGGCATACGAATGGCACAAGGCATAGAGTAGCCTGGGACAACACCTGTGCGGTATTGCGGATTCATCGCCTTGAGTGCTTCAAGGTCTTGTCCGCAGGCACCGGCAATCTGTGAGAGATTGACATCGCGCGTCACCACGACAGTGTCCGTTTCGATGGGCACACGCGTCTTCATCGAAGGAATGTTGTGCTCACAATAGTAGTTCATCACGTAGTTGGCAGCGATGAAGGCAGGAACGTAGCCGCGAGTTTCACGTGGAAGGTAAGGATAAATTTCCCAATAGTCTTTCGCCCCTTTGGCACGCTTCATGGCTTTGGCGATGTTGGTAGGGCCACAGTTGTAAGCCGCGATGGCGAGTGTCCAATCGTTGTAGCGATTGTAGAGTTCTTTGAGATAGCGCGCAGCTGCCCAACTAGATTTGATGGGGTCGCGGCGTTCATCGACAAGGCTGTTGATGGTGAGTCCGAACTTACGGGCTGTGGGAATCATAAACTGCCACAGTCCGGCGGCTCCCACGCGACTTGTGGCGGTGGGTTCGAGCGCGCTCTCGATGACGGGAAGATATTTCAACTCCAAAGGCAGTCCTTCGGCTTCGAGTGCTTCTTCAAAGATGGGAATGTAGAAGTTTTGCGCACCGAGCATAAAACTAACAGAACGGCGTAGGCGTCCGGTGTAGGCGTCTATGTATTCTTGCACCACATCGTTGTAGGGCATTTCAATTCTAGTGGGAAGTCTGTGCAGGCGATCTTTGTAGATTTCGGGACCCACATTGACATCGGCCACTCGTGTGAGACAAGTGGAATCGATGACCATATATTTTTTGACATACCACGTGTTGAGTTGTGCATCGACGTTTTGAAGCATACCCTCGGTGGGGTTCACCTCAGGATTTGGCACTTGGTCGGGAACAACAAGAGTGGTGGGTGGATTGGTGTGGCTGGTGTGTGCTTGCACCTCAAGCGTCGAAGGCAGCAAGGGGAGTGCAGTGGCGCACACGAGCATATATTTCAAGAAATTCTTCATAATCAAAATTGAGAAAGGAGGTAATCTCCGCAACAGACTGTGTTGATGCAAGCGAATGAGCGTGGGTGGCTAGAATGTAAGCGTAGCACCGAAGCCCATACTGTGGTTGCGTTGGAGTCCGTTGTTGGTTTCGATGGAAGCAGGATTGAACTGCAACGAAAGGTCGGGACTGATATCGAAGACCGACAATTGCGCATCTACATAGGCATCGAGAGCAGAGAGGAGATAGACACCAACAAAGCAAATGACGGAGAGATCGCGATAGCGTCTGAATCGGTCTTTGCGGTTGCGGAACACAGTTTTGAACTGTTCCAATCGGCTGTCGATGTCGTAGGTGGGGGGAAAGAGGTTGCGAAAACTATTGGTGAGCGGATCGTCGTCCATGATGTCGAGATAGGCTTGCGAATAGTCCATATACATTTGCTGATTCCACAAGAAAGCATAGGTGCAACCTAGAAAACCGCCATAGAAGAGGGGGAGTTTCCAATACTTTCTGTTGTAGATTTGTCCACCTCCAGGGAGCACGAGGGAAAGCCAGAGTGCGCGTTGCGGATTGGGAACAAAGGTCTTTTTGAGTTGTCGCTGCAAATCTTGTTGCGCAGCCGTGGTTGTAGCCGTGGTTTTGCGATTGTTTTGCAACAAACTAGTGGTGTCTACTCGTGGGGCAAGGCGATTTTCCAAACTGTCGAAACGTGCTTTCATGGCAGCTTCGGCAGTGGTGAGGGTGTCTTTGTGTGACAGACTGTCGCCGACATACAACACAGCATCGGTAGCGGTGCACAACTGGAGAGGTTGCACCGCTAGGGCTGCGCGCAGCGAGGTCTGTGCCACGAAGCAGAGCAGAAATATCAGAAGAAGGCGAGAAAAGGCATACTTCATCGCGCAACGAATGTTTGAGAGAGAGAGGATGTGAAGAGGTTTTATCCCAAACGCTCCATAAGAGCCAGGATGCGCTGGAGTTCGTCTTCGGTGGCGAAAGGAATGGTGATGTTGCCTTTGCCAGCGCGACAGGTCATAGCGACCTTAGTTTGGAACACATTGGCAAGATGGTCGCGCACGGGGACATATTGTTCGGCAAGTTGCTGACTTCCCTTGATGGTGCGTCGACCAGACTGCACGTCTTCTCCAGCGTTAAGGGATTTCACCATTTCTTCAACTTGACGCACGGAGTAGCCCTTTTCTTGGATGTCTTTAAAGAGTTTCACCTGTTGGGAGGGCTGTTGGAGTCCGAGGAGTGCGCGAGCGTGTCCCTGGTCGATTTCGCGCTTTTTGAGTGCCATCTGCACTTGTGCTGGTAGTTTGAGCAGGCGCAAATAGTTGGCAATGGTGGCGCGTTTTTTTCCCACTTTTTCAGAGAGAGCGTCTTGTGTGAGGTCGTATTGCTCGATGAGTTTTTGATAGGCGAGGGCGATTTCGACAGCGTTGAGGTCTTCGCGCTGAATATTTTCCACCAACGCCATTTGCATCATGCCTTCATCGTTGACCGTGCGCACATAGGCTGGGATAGTGTCGAGACCTGCGCGTTGCGATGCGCGCCAACGGCGTTCACCGGCAATGATTTGATAGGTGCCATCCTCCATTTGTCGGAGGGTGATGGGCTGAATGATGCCGATTTGTCGGATGCTCTCTGCGAGTTCTTCGAGAGCTTCTTCATCAAACTCCACGCGTGGCTGGTTAGGATTGGCCTTGATGCTGTGGATATCGACTTCGTTGATGCTCGACGAACCGCTTGTGCTTACTTCACCGGTGGAGATGAGGGCGTCTAGTCCGCGCCCGAGGTTGGGATATTTCTTTTTTACAGCCATTATAGTTGTGTCGCGTTAGTGGGAATGGAACGCTGCGGAGCGACGCTCTGCGAAGATGCGCTCAGAGGGGTTGCGCACAGTGGTTTTGTGCTTGGCGGAAGATTGCACCGCGAGGGGGAAGATGCGCCTTAGGCATTGTTGCTGGGTGCAGCGGTTTTCTCGCGATCAATGATTTCTCGCGCAAGGGAGAGATAGTTGACGGCTCCGATGGAGTCGATGTCGTAGAGGAGTGCAGGAATGCCGTGCGATGGAGCTTCGGAGAGTTTGACATTGCGCTGAATGACGGTTTTGAACACCAATTCTTGGAAGTGTCTTTTGACTTCGTCGTAGATTTGATTGGCAAGTCGCAAACGCCTGTCATACATCGTGAGGAGGAACCCTTCGATTTCCAACTGTGGATTGAGTCGCATTTTAATCATACGCACAGTGTTGAGGAGCTGTGTGATGCCTTCGAGCGCGAAATACTCGCACTGCACTGGGATGATGACCGCATCGGCAGCGGTGAGTGCATTGACGGTGATGAGTCCGAGTGAGGGACTGCAGTCGATGAGGATGTAGTCGTAGTCATCTTTGATAACCGAGAGCATTTCTTTGACCACAAACTCGCGTCGTTCCATTTGCAGGAGTTCCACATCGGCTCCGGAGAGTCTGACGTGTGATGGCACGATGTCTAATCTTTCAACATCTGTGGTATAGATATTTTCTCGAATGTCCTGCTGTCCGATCATGGATTCGTAGACAGACGTTTCGATTTTTCCAACGTCCACTCCCAGTCCACTAGACGCATTGGCTTGTGGGTCGCAGTCAACGAGGAGAACTTTTTTATCGAGTGTAGCTAGCGAAGCAGCAAGGTTCATTGCCGTTGTGGTCTTGCCTACTCCTCCTTTTTGATTGGCGATGGCTATGATTTTTCCCATAGGTTTGACGGATGATGAGTGGAACAATAGAATTATCACCGCAAAGTTAGCAAAAAAATAATTGTTCCACGCTGTTTCACGCTTAAAAAAGTCAGTGTGTTGTTGTAATGTATGTGGAATGCAAGCGCAATGTAGGCGCAATGTTTGTGTGAAGTGATGAATGGAGAATGTGGTTGTAAAACAAAACGCTAGTTTTAGCACGAAACTAAAACTAGCGTAAGATATAGAAGCGAAGAGCTTAGTCGGCGGAGTCGCCTTGGTAACTTCTTTCGGAGAAAACAAATAGAGGTAAAAACAAGTGAGCTCTTGATAAAGCACGATTCGTTACATCCCAACCAAAGTCAGGGATTCCTCCACCAATTAGGGGAGACATAACCATTGGTGGATTATCCTTAGGATTCCTCTTTCTGAATTGACTATTTTCAAGCTTATCAAGCCATTCTTCTCCAGTCAAATTAGGAAATTTAGGATATTCCTGCATGATATAAACTGATGCACGATTGATATAAGCAGGTCTACCCCAAAAGTATCCTCTAACACCAGCATTAACTCTTCGAGCATTTGCAGGAACAGGTACATCTGAATCTGCGGCAGTCAACGTTTCAGAAGCATAAAGTCCAGAAGCCGGAATCCGACGCTCTACCTTGTTTCTGAGATTATTGGAATCTGCCCAAAACCTATGACTAGAAAGCGAAATGTCGTCATATAGGGGTGTAAAGAGATTACCTACCCAATACTTTCCTAAATAGATAGAAGTAAGATGCTGATGAACAACATTGCCTTGAGCATTTTCTACTTCATATTTAATGACACTTAAACCCGGACTTCTAAGGTAAGATTTACTATCGTCTCTATTACCTGTTATACCATGGCCTATCAATCGATAAGCAACATACTTACCGTTGGCTTGTGGGTTATGCGGCACAAAAGTCATCGTTCTACGACCATAGGAAGAAGAAACAGATTTATTGTCAGGGTTTAAGAGAGGGTGCCCCATTGAAGCAGTACCATTATGAATCCATAATCGACCTTGTTCATTTTCCACCCCCGTTTGTATAGCTAGATGGCCACTAGAACCAGTGAAAGCTACATAATAGAATCCAATACCAAGCAGATTGATATATCCGTCTTCTATCATTTTAAATCTCTGCTTCGTACCATCAGGCAATGTAATGTCTTTGCCATTGATGAAATCTTTCGCAATCTTCCAGTTTACCAATGGTGTTTTGTCATCATCGTGAGTATTGACAAAACCATTTCCCTGTTCATTAACTGGATATTTCGCTAAAAAACCAAGCACTTGGAGTGGCTGCGTATAAAATTCACAATTTAGGGTAAATGATTTGCCAGAAGTAAGGGTATTCACAGTACCCATGATGGGTACAATCCTATAATTGGGCTTAGTGATCTCATTTCCGGACATATCTTTAACATCTAAACCGAACACATGGGTCTGTGCAGTCTTCAATGCAGGACCACTATTGCTCCAGTTAAATCCACCTGTAGTGCCATCGGGCATCACCCAAATCACAAGAACTTTAGCATGGTTAAAACTATACGGATTACGAGTATTATTCTTTTTAAGAGTGAGCCTATTGGTAAAAATAAAATCCTTTGTACGATATAGGTCATTCGCAATGCGCATGTCTAAACGAGTAGCAGATTGGAATGTTCTCTCGAAACGTATATCGTTTCCCTCTAAGTGAAACTCACCTTCAAAATCAAGTGCATTACTTGAAATGCGGAGACCACTTATACTTAAATCCTCCTCCATATTATTGCGCATGGTCACCAAGAAGAGGACCCCTTGAGGGTTGAGCACTACTTTTTTATTAGCATTGGCAAGCATCATCTGAGAAGTAGCGGCGTCATACTCCAAAGTTTCCCAACCAGAAACATAGGGAATGGGCATCTCGATGTTTTGAGCAGCAGCAGCGTCACTCAAATCTATTTGCTTATACAAGTTATCGTGCATACGAATAGTACACGTGCTGCCATCTTCAGACACTTGGGTATGCCCCCCAAGAGCTAAACGCACTTCAATCTCGTCTGAAAGTGTGAACCCAGCAGACAAAGGAATACTCAAATAGTCTTTGATATACAAGTCGGAAAGTTTGTCGTAGCGCCACTCTGAATAGTCATAATACACTTGAGTTGGACGATTCCTGGCGCGGACAACGGTCAACAACTTTACTGTAGGATGAAGTTTGATGAAAAGCTCACGATTCAACTGCCCTGTTTTCTGAGGAACATTAGTTGGCTTAGCATTATCACCAGTCATTTTGACTTTTCCATCAATGATTTTGTAGTTGAAACTAAACGTTTCATCAATAGCACCAGCACGTGTTTCACGAGGGTTGTCGACTTCTCCCAATTCTTCAGCTTGAACTGCACCCAACCCCGCGCTCAACTTGATGGTGAAAGCGCGTGGAGTGTTGTCCACTTGCTGAGTGGAGAGTATTTCGTTGCTACAAGAGGTGGTGAAAACACCTCCCACCATAAGCAAGGTGAGCGCAACAAACAAGGAGGAGAGTATTCGTTTCATACTCTTATGGGTTTAGGATAAATAGATGTTATTTGAAAAGAGAAAAAGAGGAAGAGGGAACGCAGCGCATCGCAAGTTCACAAATGAGGACGAAGAAAATGTCATTTTCTGCAACAACAAACGGAACGTTTTCGTTAAGCCAAATGAGCAGAACCGAGCTTGCTCGAGTTATGCCATGGCGAGAAAAGGAAGGATGAAATCCAACATATGCGTTGTGCGGGCGTTAGTTTGCCCACCAGTATTGGGTGCTTTCGAAGGAGCGCACGCGTTCGAGGTCGAGCCAACAGCGATATACCACATTGCGCACCACTTGACCATTGTGCGATTCGTGGAGTGCTCCGTGTTTACCCGCATCGGTGCTGGCAATCTTCAAACGCGCTTCTTTTTGCACCCCATCTTGGGTGTAAGTCATAGAGATGCACGTCATGCTCTTGTCGTCTTTATATTGAAACTGAGGACTAGACACTACATGCTCTGGAATATAGAAGACTTGCTTGATGCGACGAGTGTTGTCCATCGTAGCATCGAGTGGAATTTCCAAATAGGGATAATTCGTAGCATCCGCAGCATTCTTCAGATCATAATTCTCAATAGGAGCTGCGAGCGTGAATTTACCAGGAACATTGACCACCTTGAGTGCAGTGACAGTGACATCTGCAGGAAGTGGGAAGGTTTCAAACTCTACACGAGCAAAGACACGTTTGAGCGGAACATCGGCATTGTAGACGTAGTCGTATTCAGAAGCTCCTGCTGCCGTGGAATGTTGAAATTGACTAGGATGCACATTTTCCAAAGCAGCCACCATAGGAATGACTTTCTTTGCATCATTACCATTGTATCCACGGAGATAGTCAGCAGTTTTATATTCAGCCGTGGTATAGTTGTTAGCTGCCGCAGTCATAGCCGCAGCATCTGTGCTATTCAAATTCGCCACGAAGATGTAATTGCGCGTGCGATTGGCACTAGGCACCGTGACTTCAGCTTTAGCAGCATCATAGTGCGTGGCAGCCTTACCGGCAATAACTACAGACACCACTTCGTCTTCAGCGTCTTGTGTGTCTTGGTTGATTTGGCGTGCATTTCCGTGTTTGAGTGGTTTTAAGCGAAATACCTTTCGCGTTACTCGAGCATTCACCTCTTGCACTGGTTCGTCGAGAGAGTCGTAACTTTGACAACTCGTCACGGCAAGCGCACAGAGGGTTAAGGTGGATAGGATATATTTCATCGTTGTGATGGTATCTGTTGGGAAGAACATTCAAATGAAAACTTTCAAATGAGCATTCAAATGAGCAAACTACAAGTTGTCACCCTCTAGCCATTCTGCAAAATCTGCACGAAGATAGCCGGGAGCGAAGTTCATGTTGTCGACGTGCCAAGGTTCAACCTTGAGATTGAAATGAAGCGTGCGCGCACCTTCTTTTCCGTCAGAACCCGCTTCGCTGATGTGAGCATGAAGGGTGTAGGAATTGTTGCGCTCAATCGTCATGGGAAACACCAAACGGTAGTAAGTGTCGAGCGCAGTGGCATTGGCAGCAGGAGCCACTCCACGCTTCAAACTATAGTTGGGATCGTCAATAGATTTGAGTTTGAGCAAGAGATAAGGAGGTAGCGCTTGAGCAGCCTCAGCCTTCGTCAAATCGTATTCGTTGACATAGAAGGTGTAAGTAGCCGTTTTCTTCGCAGCATCATAGCCTTCAAACTTCAATTCTGCGCTATTGACCGTTGATGCACTAGTTGAGCTCACTCCAACTTTAGTTTCTGCACCGAAATCCATCATCGAGAAACGATCTTCCGTGGTGGAGAGGTTGTTGTCGTATTTGAGCTTATCCCAATCATAGTGCAACACGAGGGTCACTTTCGCAATGGCGCGTTTGAGACTGACTTGTACTTCTTTATCAGTATCTCCATCCCAACTGAACTCGTTGGAGACCCCTGTCATCAAGAAAGGTTTGAGCAATTCGTTTGCCTTGTCTGTTTCGAGAGTGTGATGCACTTCCGCTTCGAGCGCAGCCGTAGTGGTGATGGTGCCATTGTGGAGCTTGTTGTAGAGTTCTTGCTTAATGTTGGTGAGCACATACAACTTCACATCTCTCAGCACATAATCCTTCACTTCATTGAGAACGAGAGTGTGAGAGTTGACGTCATTGTCCTTCCAAGTGGGAGAAAGACCAAACGCTCCATTGGTGTCAAACTTATACGTGAGTTCGCGGTTTGCGCCGTACTTCACGAGGTTGCCATTTGCATCCACAAAAAGCACTGTGAGTGTTTGAATGTTGTCTTCTTCAGCACTGGTATAGGCTGCTCGAACTTCTCGCGAGGTATAGTTTTCGCGAGAAATGTGAATGGTCAAAGCTCTAGGATTTTCTTCACTCTCGTAACGCTGACAAGCGACATTGGCACAAAGTACAATGACGAGCACAAAGAAGCTAGAAAAAAGGGATTTCAATAGTTTCATTATTCTGTAGCTGTTACTGTATATTTCACTTCTCCACCGCTCAACACCTCAAAGAGTGCTGTACCAGCGGTAATGTTTGCAGGGGATTTGAATTGAATCTTACGACGATGGCGGAATTTATTCTCATCCGCGCCAACACCATAGGTTACTTCGTCTTTTTCTGCTCCATCGGTGTCGATGAATTTGTAACCTGCTTTTGCTTTGAGCGTGATGCTCTCACCATTGACCAAGCGCGAAGAAGCGGTGATGAGCCAAACATCTGTGAGGCGTTCTGCAAAAGTGCGGTCGGCAACAAAGATGTTGAAACCATCTTGCACATAATTTCCAGTTTTCGCGCCTTCTCCCCAAGGAAGCACCTTATAGTTCAAGCGCAATTCTGTGGCTGAATATCTCACCGTGATGTCGTAAACATTGTTGCGCACCACAGAATATTTGGAATAGTCAGCTGCATTGGGGAGCATAAAATACTTACTATCCGCTCCCTTTTCATACACCTTTTGTGCGCCATCTTCAAAATTAGGTTGCCAGATGCCGAGTTGCTTGAAACTTCCATCCATCTTTTCAAAAGTGAGATGCGTGGTTCCTTCCACATAGCCCGGTTGTGCTGGGTCTGTGGCATCCGCTTGTTTCAAACGTTCGGGCACATAAAACCAAATGTCGCAATCGTAGCGTTGATTGAGGTCTACATCTCCTGTCGCAGGCACTTTCACTTCGCATTGCACACCATCAGCAAGCCCTGTTTGGGTGAGATTGTTCGTTTGGCTACGATCATAAATCACCACATTTTCATCCGCAATAGGGGTATACCAATCGGCAGTGTACTTAGTGGCTGTGCTAAATGCGCCTGCATTGGGAAAAACATTACTCTCAAAGAAGGGATTCAAAAACAGCGACTGATGCGTCATTTGATTTTTCACCAACAATCTATTGACGCGAGGAGGCAGAAATTTTTTCAGGCGATAGCCCCCATTTCCGTCAGCTTCCACAGTTGCTGCTTTGGAAAAATGCAACTTCACCTTTGCGAGCGTGCGCACCAAATCCACCTTTTCGTCACCTTCTGCAAAGAAATGCTGAGGGTCACTTTCTTGTCGTCCCTTACCATTACGCTCTGCACTCACCACCACATTCTTGTAAGAACGCGTAGCCAAAAACAAATGTTCGGCATTACCGTCCGTTCCATCTGAAAATGTGCGCAGCTGCTTATTCTTCGTTGCATCAGAACTGCCATAAAGCACTTGTTTCGTCTCCGCACTATTATACATCGCGCTAGTGGTAGACACGTTTTCTTGCAATCCCGACAAATAGGCTTTCACCTCAGGCCAAGAATTCTCATTAGCCACAAAGAAAAAGTCATATTCTCCAGGAATTATAGCAAAAGCCCCATGCCAAACAGCATCTTTATCTGCTGTTTGGTTCGAAAAGAGTCCTTGACTATCACTGTCATAGAACTTATTCACTGCCAATCGATGCGTACGACTATCAAAAGCCAGCACGCGCAATTGCTTCACGGTGTTTTCTGCAGCTTCCACTGCCGACACCGAGCTTCGAGGGGGATTCACTCGCACAGAGGTAGCCATATATATAGGTGCTGCCCGATGCACTATAGTCGCTGTGGAAACGTCTTGTTCCCCTTCCTCATACACTCTATTGCAACTGCTGAATGCTAAGGTTGTGAATGAGCAAAGTGCGGCCATTCCAGAGCACAACAATTGAAAGTTCTTCAAGTTCATCATTTATTTTAGGGTCTAGATAATTTTACACCTCCTCTCTCGCAGAGTGCTACAGGGAGAAGTGTTTCTCTTGTGACGAAAACGGCAACCCATGAGCTACACCAACAAACCATCTTCAGGGCAAAACGATACATCACCGCTTTCCGCTGCCTTACGTTGTTGATTGCTTCTCATCTAAATTTCCCAATCTCAATGTAGGTGCAACATAGTTTCCTTGAGATAAGGTTGCCACAAGTGAGAGGACGATTTTCTCGCACATCTGTGCACGTCACAATGACTCATTTTGGCAAAAATACGGATTTACGCTCCTTCCTCGTAGACCAAACATATAACAAATCTGTATTTTCTTGATATTTTCCCAACCCCCCCCCCACATTTTAACATACGAAAACAATAAGAAAGCGCAAAACGTTGTTCATATTCTCCTTATTACAAGGAGAAATCCACCGATTTCTACCTGTTCTCTTTTCCCTAAAAAGTTGTATAACGCACAACTTTTCTTTTTTTTGCCGAAATAGCAAAACGAAAGAGACCGCATCAAAACATCTGTTTTGATGCGGCCCCTTTGCAAAACTTTCATTTTCTTTTGAGCAAAAGTCGTCGTCCTCCGCTCAAAGAGGGGATGGACTACTTATTCTGTCCTTTCTCCACGAGGTCGGTGGGAAGATGGAAGCGGAAATACTCATCATAGGCAGAGCGCACCTTGTTGATTTCCAGGAATGATGTGCCGCCACCCTTACCGAGCACGCCACTCAAATAGGCAATCTTGTCGTCAAGGTCTACAAAACCTTTTTGACGAAGCATACGCACGGCTGCCGTAAACATATATTGCGCACTCTCGGGCTTCTTTTGGAAAATAGGAATCACACCATAGCTCAAATTGAGCAGACGTTGCGTCTTTTCTTTGTAGCAAATAGCAATGATGGGCGTTGTGCCGCGGAACGAAGCCAACATACGTGCTGTTGCTCCCGACTCACTGTCGGTGAGAATACCTTTTACTCCCAATTTGTAAGTAGCATCCACGGCAGCGTGTGCCAAGAATTCGCGTTGATTGGTGAAGTCGGGACTAGGATCGATGTCGTTTTCGCGCGACTTGTCCTTTTCGGCTTGTTCGGCAATCGCAGCCATCGTCTTCACCGCTTCGAGGGGATATTTACCAGAAGCCGTTTCACCGCTGAGCATCAAAGCATCGGTGCGATAGTAAATAGCGTTGGCAATGTCTGTCACCTCAGCACGTGTGGGACGTGGGTTGTTGATCATAGTGTGCAACATCTGCGTGGCCACAATCACGGGCTTCTTAGCCTGGATGCACTTTCTAATGATTTGACGCTGGATGCCAGGAATACACTCAATGGGCACTTCAATACCGAGGTCACCGCGCGCAATCATAATACCGTAAGACGCTTCAATGATTTCATCGATGTTGTCAACTCCTTCCTGGTTTTCAATCTTAGAGATGATTTTGATGTCGCTGTTGTGCGCATCGAGAATGTCTTGCACCACTTTCACGTCGGCAGCAGAACGAACGAATGAGTGAGCAATGAAATCAATGTCTTGCTCAATCGCGAGAAGAATGTTTTCGTGGTCGCGCTGTGTGAGCGCAGGGAGGTCAATGTGCTCACCAGGCACATTTACACTTTTGTGCGAACCGAGGACGCCATCGTTTTCCACTTCCACGCGCACGGCTTCTCCCTCAATGGCAGTTACCTTCATGGAGATGGCACCATCATCAAAGAGCAAGCGGTCGCCCACTTTCAAATCTTGAGCGATGTCGGCATAAGAGAGGCAAACTTCATCGTGTGTGGTGTCTACACCAGGACGACCATACACCGTTACCACCTCGCCCGCCTTGTAGGCTATGGGAGCTTCAGCACGCGTGGTACGCACTTCAGGACCTTTGGTATCTATCAAAATACCTATATGTGGTGATACGGCACGTACGTTGCGGATGATTTTCTTGATACCTTCGGCATCGGCATGTGCAGTGTTCATACGCACTACATTCATCCCTGCAAAGAAGAGTTCACGGAGGAATTTTTCATCGCAACGCAAGTCACTGATGGAGCAAACGATTTTAGTTTTTTTCATTAGGGGAGGAGGATTAAATGCTGTTCTATAATTCTTTGCTGCAAATTTACGAAGAATTTGCGGAGTACGCCCTATCTTTCCGCGTCTTTTTTCTCGCACACGCTTCATCTCCGTTAGCGTTATTTGGGATTATACGCCTGCAATATCACTAGATGTGAGTATTTAAACAATCATCAGAAAAACGTATCTTTGCAAGTCAATGACATAACAACTAGATGACCCAATGAATCTTTCAAATCTACATAATCACCAAACGGCTTTTGTGCTGCGCACCACGGGGAGTCCTTCGCTGCGCTTGCGCCTTGAAGAACTCGGTTTTGTGCCGGGTCAAGAGGTGACGCGACTCTTTGCCACTCCCATGGGTTCTCCCATCGTCTTTGCTATGCTCGGACAGCGAGTGGCACTCCGCAGCAGCGAAGCCGAACTCATCGAGGTGTCGCTGGAGCAACCCGACATTGACTATGCTTCGGAAGAAACACTTTCTAAACGCTTCTTCTCCACCGACACCGCTGCCACCTACCTCTCGCAAACACCCTCCGACCATCCTGCCGCCTGCGACTCTTCTTCTTGCGGAGGTTGCTCAGCCTGCGGCCCTTCCAAACCCCTTGCGCCTAAGGCAGAAGGCACCATCACAGTGGCTTTGATTGGCAATCCCAACTGCGGAAAAACCACTGTCTTCAATGCACTCTCGGGGGGACACGAGCGCACAGGCAACTATGCTGGCGTCACGGTGTCGAGCGTGGTGGGAGAAATCACCCACAACGGCCGCACCATCCGCTTCGTCGACCTCCCTGGCACTTATTCTCTCCGTGCCTATTCGCCCGAAGAAGCCTATGTGATGAGCGAACTCCGCAAGGGGGACATCGACGTGGTGCTCAATGTGCTTGATGTAAACAATCTGGAGCGAAATCTCCTCCTCACCCTCCAAGTGCGCCGCATGGGACTCCCCATGGTGGGGGCACTCAACCTCTACGATGAGTTCACCGAAAGCGGTTCTTCGCTCGACATCGACCGTCTATCCGAACACATCTCTCTCCCTCTCGTGCCTTGTGTTGCCAACAAGGGGAAGGGGATGGACGAACTTCTGGCGCAACTCATCGAAGCCTACGACTCGCAAGAGAATTTTGCGCAATCACTGGCTGAAGACCCTCACGCGCAGAGCGACCCTCATGCTTTGGTGCACCACTATCTCTCTGACTGCTACGACCTCAAAGAGGGTCGTGCCGTGCGTCTCACTCAGCGTGTAGACCGATGGCTCGTGCGTCACGCGCTGTCTTATTTCGCCTTCTTTGCCGTGATGTGGCTTGTCTTCTGGGCTACTTTCACCATCGGACAATTCCCCATGGACTGGATGGGTGCGGGGGTGAAATGGCTCACGGAATGGAGCGCAACACAACTCCCTGCCAACACTTGGTACACTGACCTCATCTCCTCGGGCATCATTGGCGGTGTGGGTGCAGTAATTGTCTTTTTGCCACAAATTCTCATTCTCTATTTCTTCATTTCCATCTTGGAAGATTCGGGTTATCTGGCACGCGCTGCCCTGCTCTTCGACCCCATTCTCCGATGTGTGGGACTCCACGGCAAATCTTTCTTCCCCATGCTCACCGGTTTTGGTTGCAACGTGCCCGCCGTCATGGCCACACGCACCATTGAAAACCGCAAGAGTCGTCTGCTCACCATGATCACGTTGCCCTTCATGTCGTGCTCGGCTCGCCTCACGGTCTACACCGTCTTCACCCTGGCCTTCTTCCCTCACCACGCCACGTGGGTGATGTTTGGTCTTTACACCTTTGGCATCTTTTCCGCCTTTGGTTCTGCGTGGTTGATGAGCCATTTCATTCGCCGCCGCGAAGAGAGCCATTTCGTCATGGAAATTCCTCCTTATCGCCGCCCCGTAGCCAGCAGTGTGTTGCACCACACGTGGGAAAAGGGACGTCAATATCTCCGCAAAATGGGTGGATTGATACTCGTGGCTTCCGTCATCATCTGGCTGTTGGGCTATTTTCCTCGAGGAAATGCCGATCTCACGCCTTCGCAACAACAAGAACAGTCGTATCTCGGACAAGCGGCGCACGCCATTCAGCCTGTCATTTCTCCACTCGGTTTCGATTGGCGTATGGGAGTAGGGCTCATCACGGGGTCTGCGGCCAAAGAATTGATGGTTTCCACACTGGGTGTGCTCTATCAGCTCGATGAAGACACGGCTGCCGCTGCTGGCACGGGACAAGACGACACTGCCGACAGTGCCATCTCTCAAGCACTCCAACAGTCGTCCACTCCTGCCGCGGCTTTGAGCTATATGGTCTTCGCCCTACTCTATTTCCCTTGCATCGCCACAATTGCTGCCATCAAGGGTGAGAGTGGACAATGGCGCTATGCCGTCATCTCTATGCTCTACACCACGGGCTTTGCCTACGTCATGGCTTTTATTGCCTATCGCATCGCCTTGTTGTGGTGATTGTCTCCCTTTCTCTTCAAAAACAACGACAGTGCATACTCAAACCTTCGAGTATGCACTGTCGTTTTTTCCCCTTTCACGCTTTAGCCATTATCCCTAGCTTTGACGTACACGCAAAAAAAGACAACTACCGCAGTAGTCGTCTTCATTGTGTGGTGCCACCAGGAATCGAACCGGGGACACAAGGATTTTCAGTCCTTTGCTCT
>ERZ772909.628-NODE-628-length-21281-cov-3.522237_pt1 | contig 21281 bp, 25 predicted proteins | sample MGYA00511137_ERZ772909 | MGnify/ENA primary metagenome ERZ772909 (study PRJEB29015, sample SAMEA2738095) | human oral metagenome | biome: human oral; feature: human-associated habitat; material: saliva | place: China | collected 2270 ... | reverse complement strand
TGTTTAATGTTATTTTAACATAAAATTAAATAAAATTCCATTTTTATTTTAAAATTTTTATATTAAAAAATAATCTTATCCACTAATCCATATACTCCTAATGTTACTAAGAACGAAGCAACTAACACACCTAGCAATATGGCTATAAATGATTTTTTTATATCCATTTTTAACAATGCTGATATCAATGCCCCTGTCCAAGCTCCTGTCCCTGGTAAAGGTATTGCCACAAATATTAAAAGTCCCAAAAATTCTTTATTAGCAATATTTCCAGTTCTATTTAAAGCTCTTTTCTCTATTTTTTCTATTAATTTAGTTAATATATTTCTTTTTTTCATAAACTCAAAAATTCTAACAATAAAAAGTAGTATAAACCAAACTGGTAACATATTTCCAATTATCGATATAAACAAGGTCGTATACCATGGCAATCCTATTGCATACCCCACCGGTATACTTCCTCTAAGCTCTATTATAGGAAGCATTGATATAAAAAATATTCCTATAACCTTTCCAATATGTCTTCCAAAGATTGAAATTATCATCATTACAATTTTATCTCCAATATGTTTCATTTATATAAATTTTCTCCTCTCATTTTTTTATATTATAACATATTTATAAATTAATATACATTGTTTTGCATCAACTATAAGTTTAAAATATTCTTCTCTTTTCAAAATTGATTTATACTAAAAAATGAAGTTACAAAACTTTAATAAATTAAATAATTATTATTTTCTAACTTCATTTTATATTTTTTATTTTAACTACAAAATAAAATTTTATTTTTCAGCAATTAAAATTTCACTTTCTTCAGCAATATTTTTTTCAGCAATTAAATCTTCAATATGCTCTTTCATTTCAGTTAATCCTTCTAAATCAAGATTATCCAAGTTTAAATTAGATGTTGGCTTTATATTTATTCCTTGACTTCTTAAAAAATTATCTACTTTAGATTGATTTTTTTTATACAAATAAAGCCCCACAGCTACAGTTCCTATTCCAACAGCAGCTCCAATTAAATGTTCTTTTGTAATTTTGTTTTTTAAAATCATAAATTCCTCCTACTAATTTTTATTTAAAATAATATATTTTTCATTACTATTATTTTCACCTTTTCTGTAAAATATATGCTGTATTAAATCAGCAACATTTGTAATTGTATAATCATCTGAAACTTTAGAAGTATATTTATACTCATCATTAACTTTTACTCTATATACTTCCATTATTTTAGATTTCTCTGAAATTACCAATAAATGTCTACCAAATGTTGTAAGCCATACTATAAGTACTGAACTCAATTTATATTCATTAAAGAAATTTTTAATTAAATAAAATGCTGGTAATATTTCTATATCTATTGTTCCTTTATGCTTCAAGTCTTGTTTTATATGCTCTAAAACTGAAACTAATGTTAAACTCATAGAAAATACATTCATTGATTTTTGTAATTTTATATCCTTTTTATTCATCAATATATTTAAAGATGAAATTAATATAGAACTAAGTGAATAAAGTGTCAATGAAGACATCGGTTTATATATCGATTCTTCTATTATTTTTACTGGCAATAATCCATTTTCTATTGATAAATTCATTCCCACTCTATAAACTATTTCTTGCGTTGTTATTTCATTAAGATTAAAATGTAATATTAACGTATTTGTTATTTTATTATATCTTAATTCCAAATAATTTAAGTCATTTTTTAAATTATCATAAAATTGTTTTATATCTTTTATTGGAGTAAATAATTTTATCCTAACTCTATTAGGTAACCGATGCAAAACGGTTAAATTTAATTTTTCCATATTTTTCTCCTAGTTACTTTTAATATCATATTTTAATATTTTTAATGAGTTAGCTACTACTAAAATTGTTGTTGAATTGTGTAATACAGACGCATAGATTGGTGCTACAATTCCTGTTGCTCCTAAAACTAATGCAAATGTATTCAATCCTATAACCATTGCAAAATTCTCTTTTATTGTTTTAAGTGTATTTTTTGAAAGTCCTATTATACTTGGAACTAATAACGGATTATCTTGTGTTATTGTTATATCCGCAGCTTCCATTGCTATATCTGTACGAGTACTTCCTAAAGCAATTCCTACATTTGCATATGATAATGCTGGTGCATCATTTACACCATCACCAATCATAACAACATTAGATCCTCTAGATTGAAACTTAAGTATATTTTTCGCTTTATCTTCTGGTAATAATTCTGATTCATAACGATCTATAGACATTCTTGAAGCAATTATTTCAGCTTGCTGTCTTAAATCTCCTGTTAATAACACAATATCGTCAACTCCAAAATTTCTAAGTCTATTTATTGCTTTTTTAATATTTTCTCTCGGTGGATCTGAAACCCCAATAATACCTACTAATTGGTCATCTTTCGAAATATATATTGCAATTTCACCTCTTGAAAAAATACCATGTTCATAATCAGATATGTCATTAAAAATAATATTTTTTTCTAACATAAATTTCTTACTTCCAACTCTTATTACACTATTATTTTCCTTATTTTTTAGCTTAACTTCTACACCACGACTTATAAATGTTTTTGCTTTACTATGTTTTGGTACTTCTATTCCTTTTTCTTTTACTTCATTAACTATGGCACTTGCTAATGGATGAGAAGATTGTTCTTCAGCTGCTGCTGCAAACCCAATCAATTCATTTTCTGACATATTTTTATCGAATACTATTATACTTTGAATTTTAGGTCTTCCTTCTGTTATTGTCCCCGTTTTATCAAATATAACTGTATCAGCTTTTGCCATTTGTTCTATGAAATTACTTCCTTTAACTAAAATACCATTTTTCGCTGCTGTATTTATTGTCGAAGAAAAGGCAACTGCTGTTGATAATCTTATTCCACAAGAATAATCAATAACAAGCATACTTAATGCTTTTCTAAAATCTTTTGTTGTCATATAAACTATACTAGCTAAAATAAAATTCAATGGAATTAATTGTGCTGAAAATAAATCTGCATAATTTTGTATATCTGCTTTATTTGAATTTGCATCTTCTACAAGTTTTATTATTCTTGAAACAGTTCTATCATCTCCAATTTTTTTAGCTAAAATACTAATATTTCCATTTTTTACTATCGTTCCAGCATATACTTCATCGTCAACCGTTTTCTTAACTGGCATATATTCTCCAGTAATAGAAGATTGATCTATTAAAGCACTACCCTTTAAAATTGTTCCATCAACACTTATTTTTTCTCCTGTATTTACAACAATAATATCATCTATTTCAATTGTTTCTATTGGTACTTTTTGAACATTATCTTCTGAAATTTCTTTCCAAACATAATTTTCCCCAACACTTAACATATTTTTTATTGCACCACGAGTTTTTTCTAGTGTATAAACTGTTAATAATTCTGAAATTTCTTCTAAGAACATAATCGTTAAAGCTGCACTTGGATTGTCGATAAGTAAACTACTTATAATAGCACTTGAACTTAATGTATCTGCATTTGGTCTTTTATTTTTCAATAAAGAACCTATCCCGTTTTTCAATACAGGCATAGCTAAACTTATAATCGACAATGTATTGAAATTTAAAATTTTACTTATTCCTGTAAGCGTCTGAGTTTTCTTTTTGAAAAATATGTTGTAACACAATAAAGATAAAGTAACTGACATTTTTTGTAATATTTCTTTTGGAGTTTCTTCTTGTAACTTTCTTTCAGTAACATACTTAGATGATTTATCTATTTTTGCTTTTTTTATTATTTCAAAAAGATAAGAATTTATAGTATTTTGTAATAAATTTATTAAATTTTGTATAGTTAAATGATTGTTATCAAAATAAATCAAAACATTTCCAGTTATCGTTGAAATTTCTACACTTTTTATAAATTTTACTCTTGATAACTGTGTTTCAATTTTACTTTTTAGTATAGCATCTAAATATTTAAATGCCACACTTTTTATTCTTACTCTACCATCTATACTATGAACTATCGTACATTCATGTAAATTTTCTTTTTTCAAAATAGCTCTGCCCCTTTCTATTTTTATTTTTCTAATTTAGTTTTTAAAATATTATAAAAATTTTGTATATTTTTTTCAATTTCTTCTACTGTCATATCTTTATACAAATGATCGTTATCAATAATTATATTTGAAATTTTATTAATCCATTTTATTATATCTTTTTCATTTAATTTATTACAATCATATTCTATTAACATTTTATTCGTTAAATAAGAATATTCTACCAAATTTATACCTTTTTTTAATTTTATTATATCCTTTACATAATCTTCATACTTTTTAAAATTTTCAGGAATTTCATTCAAAAAAGGAACAAATACTCTTATTCTTCCTGGAATGCTGTGAATTACCTTAACTTTATGAAACATTAAATATGTATTTTTTAGTAACTTCTCTATCATATCTCTCCCATACACTTATTTTTTTAATAATTTAAACATCCACCAAACTAAAGTGGCATTTGAAGGAATGCTTGTATTCGTTTTTATATTTTTCAAAGCATAAGCTCCTAATAATACAGCAGTTAACGTAGACAAGTCCAGTATCCCATTTGTTTTATTATAAATGCTAATATTCAAAATTTTAGCAATTTCATGTATTAATTTTTTTAATTTCCCATCTTTTAATTCTAAAATTTCTTTATCTAAATTTAAAAGTCTTAAAATTGAAGATATAATTATTTCATGGCTAACTTCATTTTCATTAAAATCTATTGTCAAACTTCCTAAACTTTTTATTATCTTAAAAGAGTCAATAACTTTTATTCTTTTTAATTGTTCACTTAAATATAGTATATTTTCATCATTATTTTTAAGTTTGTTTATCTCTAATCTAACCTTATTATGTGAAATATGTTTTATTTCAAAAATACCATAAAAATTCATTAATCCACCGTTTTTCATCTACTTCGCCTCCTTCAATTTAATAATTCTTAATATCTGTATTATTATATATGTTTTAAAATATAAAGTCAAGTTTTTTTTTCTTTTTTATAAAATTAATTGTAAAAGAACTAAAATGATTTAATTATTTTTTTACTTCCTATTAAATTGTTAAAAAAATTTATCTATTAAAGTTTTCAAGCCATCTTCCTCATTACTAGAAGATTCAAATTTTGCAATTTGTTTTAATGACTCTTTAGCATTTGCGACAACTGCCGGCATTCCAACTTTTTCCAATAATGACCTATCATTTTCTCCATCACCAATAGCTATCATTTCTTCCGGCTTAATTCCTATAATTTCTCCCAATCTTACAATAGACTTTCCTTTATTAACATTTTTATTTGCAATTTCTAAAAATATAGGTTTTGAAGTTGCAAAAAAATAATCATTTCCAAATTTTTCTTTCATAATTTTATCAGCTTTTTTTATTTCTTCTGGCTCTGCAATGAACATCGCTTTTGTAGATTTTTGTATTCCTAAAGAAAAAATTTCCTCAATATCATCAAATTTTTGAAATTTCATTTTACATAATGTTGGTTCTACTCTTACATTTTTATTATCTAAACTTCCATAAACGGTATCTTCATTATAAAATACAACAGCAACACCTAATTCTTTTGATGCTCTGTACATTTTTTCCATATCTTCTTTTTCTAATCCTTCATAATAAATTATTTCATTTGTTTGAGCATTTCTTATTTCTCCACCATTGAACGCTAATATATAGCCACCTAAATTATGCATATGTAATTTTTTAGCATATGTTGTCATTGCAAAGGTTGGTCGCCCACTCGCTAAAACAAATTTTACTCCTTTTTTCTGCACATTAATAATTGCTTGTTTATTCCCTTTAGAAATTTTATTTTTGCTATTTAAAAGTGTATCGTCCATATCTGTTGCTATTAATTTATACTCCATTTATCTTTTCCTTTCTTTTTTACTCATTTCCAAAACAACTTATCTAATAATGTTTTTTTTATAGGTATTCCTTCTATTTTTTTCCCTTTATTTACCCAAATTTTTTCTTTTGCTAAATCATACAAAGGCTTATCTGCAATACTATCCGAATAAAATTTTATTATCTCAAATGATATTTTTTCTTTTTTAGCCCATATTTTTAAATTTTTGACTTTCTCTTCATTTTTATTGTTTTCGCCATCAATTTTTGAAACAAACATATCTTTATCAAATTTTACAAAATCTGTTCCAAAAATTATATCATATCCAAAATCTAATAAAAATTTTTCCAATATAAACTTAGGTGAAGCACTCGTTACAATTACTAAATCTGCTTGTTTTTTATTTTCAATAAGTTCCTCTTTCACCCAATCATATATTTTATTTTTTTCTTTTTCCCAAAATTCTTTAACTAATTCATCAATTTCTTTTTTTGAATGTCCTTCTAAAAATCTGAAAAATCTTTCTTTCAATTCTTTTAATTTTATTTGACGTAAAATATAAAACAAAATATCCTCCACATATAAAATAATAAAAATTAATGATTTTAAAGGATATTTTTTAAAGTAAAATTTAAAAAAATTAGTTCCTGTTTCTCCTCCATATATTGTTTTATCAAAATCATATACTATCAATTTTTTTTTCAATTTCATCACCTATCGCTACTATTATTCCTATATATAATAATTATAATTCATTATAATTTTTTATAATACTCCATAAATATCGTTTTTATCAATAATTTCTTTTTCAAGTTTATCTTTTATATCTTCTTGAAAATCAATATAATTATTATTTTGTTCATTTAAAATCATCTCTTTAGTTTTACTATTTAATTCACTTTTTTTCAATATATTTTTTATATTTTCATCACAATATAAAATTTCATTTATTACAATTCTTGATTTTTTATCAAATGTACTTACAAGTCTTAGACCTATAACTCCAATTATTGAATCTAATACTAAATATTTAGGAACTTTCATATCTTCCAATCTTATAATGCTTGAAATTGTATCATTTGTATGAACTGTTGCTATAACTAAATGCCCAGTAAGAGCTGCTCTTATCGCTATTTCTGCCGTAATTTCATCTCTAATCTCTGAAATCACAATTACATCTGGATCATTTCTCAAACTACTTTTTAATATTTCACTAAAATTTACGCCTATTTCATTATTTACTTGAACTTGAGTTATCCCTAATATTTTATTTTCAACTGGATCTTCAACACTTATTATTTTCTTTTTACCATCATTTATTATATTTATCATAGAATTTAAAGTCGTTGATTTCCCGGAACCTGTAGGCCCACTTACTAAAATTATTCCATATTTTCTTTCTAACATTTTTATTATTAAATTTACACTTTTTTCACTAAATCCTAAAGTTGTTAATTTTATATCATTCAAAAAATTCTTTAATATTCTCAAAACTACACTTTCTCCATTTAGTACCGGTAATGTTGCAACTCTTATATCAAATTTATTCTCTTTTTTTATATCATTCATAACAAAAAAAGAAAAACTCCCATCTTGAGGTTTTCTTTTTTCCGTTACATTCATATTTGATAAAATTTTTATTCTTGAAATTATTTCAATAATATTTTTTGCAATATTACGCCTATCAATTTTTTCATATAACTCTTCAATTTCCATCAAGTGTCCATTTATTCTATATTTTATTTCCACTTCATCTTCATTATATTTTATATGAATATCACTACTTTTATATTTTAACCCCAATTCAATTATAGTATTCACAAACTGAATAACACTATTTTGTAATATATTATTTTTCATTGTCCCTCACCCTTTTATATTTTCATATTCTTTTATTTATTTACTGTTGTTTTTCCTAATTCTTCTAAAACTAATTCATTTTGTTTTTTTATAGTTTTATAAAGTGTTTTTTTGAAAAAATTATACCATTTTAGTGTAAGTATCATTTTATCCACACCTTTTATAGTTTCTTTTATATTCAACTTTATAAAATCTAATTCTTCATAAGATAACAAAATTTCTTTTTCTTTAATTTTTTTATTTTCTTTTGTTATTTTCACTTCATTTTCAAAATATTTAAAAAATTGAAAAATATTAGGTAATTGTTTTTCATAAACTACCATTTGCTTTTTCATTTCTGCTATCATTTTTTCTAAATAAGATCTAGATGGTTTTGATAAAGAAACTTTTACTCTTCTTTTTCCTTTTCCTAATTTTTGTACTAATTGAGTCATTTGTGCTTGTGCTCTAGCATTCAAAACATCTGTATTGCTCATAGTATTTGGATTAATTCCTCTTGCCATTATTATCCTTTCATTTTTTAATTTAATTTTTTTCATCTATTAATTTTAAAATATTTTCAAATTTAATATTTCCTTCTCTTAATAAACTAATTTTACCATTTTCGTATTTTATAATCGTTGACGGTATTCCTGTTAAATTTTCTTCAGCTTCAATTACGATATCAACTTCATTTATTATAGCTGTATCAATGTCTTCCATATTTATTACTGTTTTTCCACCAGATAAATTTGCACTACTTGTCAAAAGTATTCCTCCTACTTTTTCAATTAATTCTAAAGCTATTTTACTTTTGGGTATCCTAACACCGATAGTTTCCATCGTTTTATCAAATTTATTTATAAATTCTTTATTTGCTTTAAAAATTACTGTTAATTCTCCTGGCCAATAAAATTGTAATATTTTTTGAATTTTTGATAAATCTTCTTCTCTTTCATCAATTATACTTTTTAAAACATCATTATTTGAAATTAAAGCTATTATTTTTTTGGAAAAATCTCTATGTTTAATTTTATAAATCTTATTTAAAGACTCTTTTTCAGGAATCGCTCCTATTCCATAAACTGTATCTGTTGGAAATACGACAACACCACCATTTTTTATTTTTTTTATAATTTCACTATTTATTTTCATACTATTTTTCTTCTGCTGGCATTTCAAATAAATCACTTATTGCTTCACTCGATGCAATTCTCTTAATTGTTTCCGCAAACATTTTACTTGTTGATAGTACTCTTAATTTATCAAAATGTTTTTCTTCTGGTAATTCTATCGTATCTGTAACTACCACTTTTGTAAACACTGAATTTTCTAATCTTTCAATTGCTGGACCTGAAAATACCGCATGTACCGCACAACAATAAACTTCTGTCGCTCCATTTTCTTTCAATGCTTGACCTGCATTACAAATTGTTCCTGCTGTATCAATCATATCATCAATTATGATTGCTTTTTTACCTTTTACATCTCCAATTATATTCATAACTTCTGAAACATTAGCTCTTGCTCTTCTTTTATCAATTATTGCTAACGGAGTATGTAACCATTTTGCAAGTCCTCTTGCTCTTTTTACTCCTCCAACATCTGGTGATACAACTACTGTATCTTCTGCAGAAAATCCATAACTTATAAAATGTTTTGCTAATATTGGTAAAGCTTCCATATGATCAACCGGAATATCAAAGAACCCTTGTATTTGTCTTGCATGTAAGTCCATTGTAATTATTCTTGTAGCACCAGCTACAGTTAGTAAATTAGCCACTAATTTTGATGTAATTGGCTCTCTTGGACTTGCTTTTCTATCCTGTCGTGCATATCCATAATAAGGAATTATTGCTATTATTTCTTTTGCTGATGATCTTCTTAACGCATCTATGAATATTAACAACTCCATAATACTTTCATTTACTGGTTTAGATGTTGACTGAACTACAAATACTTTATCTCCTCTAACACTTTCATTCGATTTTACAAAAGTTTCTCCGTCTGCAAATTTAACAATTTGTACTGATGTTAAATTAATTTCTAAATATTCAGCTATTTTCTCAGCTAATTTTTTGCTAGATGACCCTGCAAACAATTTAATATTTTCTTTATCTTTTAAACTTAACGAGCTCATTATTTTTTCCAACCTTCCTTATTTATCTGTTTTGCTCTTCCAAATGCCAATGTTTTATTTGGTACATTTTTTGTTATTACAGATCCTGCTGCAGTATATACTTCCGACCCTAAATTAACAGGTGCAACCAATACAGAATTACTTCCTATAAATGAATTTTCTCCAATTATTGTTTTATGTTTATTTTTTCCATCGTAATTACATGTAATTGTACCAGCTCCTATATTAGTATTTTCTCCAATTACTGCATCTCCAATATAAGTTAAATGTCCTGTTTTCACTCCTTTTTCAAGTGTTGCATTTTTTATTTCAACAAAATTTCCAACATGTACATCTTCTTTCAAATGAGCTTTGGGTCTTAAATGGGCAAAAGGCCCTATCGTACACCTCCTTCAATTTTTGATTGTTCTATTAATGAAGATTCTATCTTTACATTATTCCCAATTAAAGAATTTTCTATTCTAGTATTACTTAATATTTTACAATTTTTACCAATTTTTGTTTCTCCTTGAATTATAACATTTGGATAAATTATTGTATCTTCTCCAATTTCTACTTTTTCTTCTATGTAAGTTGTTTCTGGATCAATTAATATAACACCTGCATCCATCAACTCAATATTTTTTCTATTTCTTAATATTTTTGTTGCTTGTGCTAATTGTACTTTAGAATTTACTCCTAATATTTCTTCTTCTTCAAATATTTGATAAGTATCTACTTTTAATCCTTCCTTTACTAAAACTTTCACAGCATCAGGTAAATAATATTCTCCTTGTGAATTATTATTGTCTATTTTACTTATAGCATCAATTAATTTATCGTATTTAAACATATATACTCCAGAATTAATCTCATCTATTTTTTGTTCTTCAACAGTTGCATCTTTTTGTTCAACCATGTTTACTAATCTTCCATCTTTTTTTACAATTCTTCCATATCCAAATGAATCTTTTACTTTACACGAAAGAACTAAACAGTCATAATTCCCTTCATAAAAATAGTTTTTCATTTCATTTAAAGTTTTTTCTTTCAATAAAGGCGTATCTCCACATGTTATTAAAACATCATCTTTAAACTCTTCTATTATCTCTTTTGCAATTAAAATTGCATGTCCTGTCCCTAACTGTTGCTCTTGTACTACAAATGGCACTGTCCCCATTTCTTGTAATACCTCTTCTTTTTTATGTCCTAATATGAAAACATTATTTTCTATTCCAATATTTTCAAGTGTTCTTGTTACTCTTTTCAACATTGGAATTCCGTTCACTTCATGTAGAACTTTTGGCTTCTCAGATCTCATTCTTGTTCCTTTTCCCGCTGCCAAGATTAAAGATATCATCTTTTTTCCTCCATGTATAAAACTTTTTTCAATTTATTATAGCAATTTTTTGAATTTTATTCAATTATTTTAAACATTTATTACACTTAGTTTTTAATATTTTTATTCTTCATCATACTCGCAATGATTTAAATGAATCTTTAATGCATCCAATGATATTTTTATTTCTTTCAATGAATAAAATAACGACGAAATCATCAACAATAAACTCAAAACAAACGATATTTTTGCTATTAAAAACCATTTCAAAAATAAGATTAACATTGTAATAACACAAAATAGTAAGCTTGAAACACCTAAATATTGCATTTTTTTTATATAATCCATTCGTTTGCTTAAATTTCTTAGCTGATTTAATTCGTACTCATTTCCTGCACAAACATTCATTTGCCTGATTAATCCTGATAAAGTTATAAATCTATTTGTATATGCCAGCAATAATAATGATAATGCTGGAAATAATACAGCTGGTGTTGTTATTTCTAATTCCATCTTCACTCCCTACCTATTTTAATCATTTTCCAAATCTACTTCATTTGGAGCTTTCTTATTTCCTCTAGTATACCCAAAAACATAATCTAAATTTATATTTTTCATTGCATTAAAAATACTTTGTTTAACTCCAGGATGTTTTTCTTCTAAATCTGCCAATAAATTTTTTACTTCTCTTCTTTTACTTGATGTTTTCCCTGCTTCAATCGTACAACCACAATTCATTGCTAAAATTCCATTTCTTTTTGTATATTTTATAATATCTTCCTCTTTAACATATACTAGTGGTCTTATTAAAGATAAATTACCTGAAGTTGACGACACTTTAGGTGTCATTGTTTTAAGGGTTCCTGCATAAAGCATATTTATCATCGTTGTTTCAATAACATCATCAAAATGATGACCTAAAGTCAATTTATTATACCCAAATTCTTCTACTTTTTTGTATAAAATTCCTCTCCTCATTTTTGCACATAAAAAACAAGGATAATCTTTCGCCTTTTCATTTGCAATTTCCCAAATATTTGTATCTATAATTTCACAATCGATATTTAATTTTTCTAAATTTTTCTTGAAATTATCTAAATCATATTGTCTAAACCCAGGATTTAAACTCACTGCTTTAAACTCAAAATTTCTACTTTTATCTTTTTTTAATTCATGAAATAATTTCACTAACAAAAGGCTATCTTTTCCTCCTGAAACACCTATAGCTATTTTATCTCCATCTTCAATTAAATTAAAATCATTTATAGCTTTAATAAATTTTGTCCAAATCGTTTTTCTATATGTTGTTCTAATACTTTCCTCTATTTCTTCTACATTTTTCATTGGACCATCAGGTATTATCGCTTCACATAATAATTGAACTCCTTTTTCTTCTGCCATTTTGCCTCCATTTTGTAAAGAAAAAAACGAGCTGCAAAGCTCGAAATTCTTCTTTTTTTATTTTATTTTGTGTTTTTTAATTTTACACAATTATCTTTTTTTTGATTCTGAGCATTTTTTTTCTATATATTTTATTTTTTCTTTTAATTCTTCATCTCTTGAATCAATTTCATATGCCGCTTTATATTCTTCTAACGCTCTCTTATGTCTTCCCATATGTTCGTATTTACGAGCAAAGTCAATATGTGCTACATACATATCAAAGTCCAAAAATATAGCCAAATCGTAACAATCTACTGCTTCTGATATTCTACCTTTTCTGGCACAAATATTTCCTAATAAAAATAACACGAAAGGTTCCATTGCACTTAAATCTAATGCTTTATTCAAGTTCTCTTCTGCTGCCTCTAAATTATCGTTTTCGTAATGTAAATAACCTAAAAAAGCTCTAAACTCATGATTTTTTGGTTCAATTTCAACTAATCTATTGTATATTTCAATAGCTTTGTTATTTTTCTTTAAAGCATGATATATTGACGCTAAATTTTTCATTGCTTCTATATCGTCACTATTTTCAGATAATCTTTGTTTATTAATTTCTAACTCTTGTTCGTTATTATTATTATATCTTATTTCCCTGAAAATTAATGTTTCTAACATGCCCTACCTCTCTTCCAAATATATCTCTATCTTATTTTATCATAATTACATTATTTAGTAAACATATTTTTTTATCTATATCCATTTAAACATATTTTATTTATTATATTTTTTATATCTATTATATAAAATTATTTATGAAAATTATTTTATCCCCAAAATGTCCCCAAACAATTTTTTAAAAATCTTCAACATCTATAAATAAAGGGGTAAAATAAAAAAATGGCGCACCTGTGAAGAATCGAACTCCAAGCCTTCTGATCCGAAGTCAGACGCTCTATCCAGTTGAGCTACAAGTGCGTACATATTTAATTTTTATAAAAATAATAAAGAAAAAAGCACCTACAGTGCTATTAAGAGTTGGTGCCCGAAGCCGGGGTCGAACCGGCACGATTTTCATCGACGGATTTTGAGTCCGTTGCGTCTACCAATTTCACCATTCGGGCATAGTACTCTCATATTGTAATAAATTTAGAGAAATATGTCAACTATTTTTTTGACTTTTTTCTCTAAATTTTTTTATTTGTCCCAATTCTTATTATTTTTCTTCAAAATTTTCTTTTACAACATCTTCAACTTTATATTTTCTTGAAATCTCATTTATTATTTTTATTCTTTCTTCTGTTGCTCTAGTCATTAATAAATTATTTGTAACTTGTTGATATGCTTGATCCAACGGAATATTTTTTAAATTTTCTTTTTGATTATTATATTCATTTTGAATTTCTTCTTGAGTTACTCTTACAACTTTTCTAACTTCACTGTCTATATAATAATTAACTAAAACATTATTTTCAATAGTTTCTAATATTTTCTTGTTATCTTTAATAAATCCAATTTTTTCAGCTTTTTCTAGAATAACTTTATTTGTCATCATAATTCTTAAAATTGTTCCATCACCATTTGAATATAATATTTCTTCTTTTGTAAATTCAACATTATTTTCCATTTCATTTACAATTCCAAAAATTTCTTCATTTTCTAATTGTTGAACTCTTTGATTTAATAAATCATTTCCTATCATATCTCTAGCTTCAGTAAATGCTATTTTTTGTTCATCAAAATATTGTTTATTTGCAGTATAAACTTCTGTTATTTCCTCTTCTGTAATATTTATTTTCCCTTCTAATTGTTTTGACATGAAAAATTTAACTTTTTCCACATCTGTTATATATGATAATTCCACTTTTTCAGCTTCCTCAAATTCATGTGTTCTTAATTCATTTAATATTGCTTTTGCTAATAAAAATTCTCTTAATGTTTCTTTCTCTACTCCATATTCTTCTTTTTCTTTTTTTGTTAATGTTATTTTACTCATTTTATTTCTAACTCCTATTTTTAAATTTTATTTATTTAACATTCTTGATAAAAATTCTCTAGTTCTATCATGTTCTGGATTATCAAAAATTATTTCTGGTTTATTGTCCTCAACTATAACTCCTTGATCCATAAAAACTACTCTTGTTGATACATCGTGGGCAAAAGCCATTTCATGTGTCACAACAATCATAGTAAGTCCTGTTTCAGCCAAATCTTTCATAACTTTTAAAACTTCTCCAACCATTTCAGGATCTAATGCTGATGTAGGCTCATCAAATAATAATACTTCTGGCTCCATTGCTAAAGCTCTAGCTATTGCTACTCTTTGTTTTTGCCCTCCTGATAATTGATTTGGTTTAGCTTTTATAAATCTTTCCATCCCCACTTTTGTCAATAATTCTTTAGCAACTTTTTCAGCTTCTACTCTATTTCTCTTCAATACTTTCATTTGCCCGATTACACAATTTTCAAGTACATTTAAGTTGTTAAACAGATTAAACGATTGAAACACCATTCCTACTTTTTCTCTTAATTCCACTAAAGATATTTCATTTTTAACTACATCTTTATCATGAAAAATTATTTCTCCACTTGTTGGTTTTTCTAATAAATTTATACATCTTAAAAGTGTAGACTTTCCACTTCCAGAAGAACCGATTATACTAACAACTTCACCTTTATGAACATTAAAATTTACATCTTTTAAGACCGTTCTCTGCCCAAAATCTTTTCTTATATTTTTTATTTGTAACACAACTTGTTTATCGCTTTTCATCATTTCCATTATATTGACACCTCTTCTTTATGATCTAAAAATTCAAAATTTTGTGGACCATCAATTTTTTTCTCAATATATTTTAAAATTGTAGATAATGTAAATGTTAGTACAAAATAAATTACACTCGTTATAATAAATACTTCATAATATCTTGAATAAGATCCAGCTACCGACTTAGATAAAAAGAACAATTCCGTAACACCAATTACATTTAAAACCGATGTATCTTTTATATTTATAATAAATTCATTACCCATTGCCGGCAATATATTTCTAAACATTTGTGGAAAAATTATGTAACGCATTTCTTGAATTTTTGTCATTCCAATTGCTTGAGCTGCTTCAAATTGTCCTTTATCTATAGATTCAACTCCACCTCTTATAATTTCACTCATATACGCTCCCGTATTAATTGAAACTATAAATAATGCTGCTGATATTGGACTCATATTAATTCCTAAAATTTGTGAAGATCCATAATAAATAACCATTGATTGAACAATCATCGGTGTTCCTCTAAATATTGCGATGTATACTGCAAAAATTATATTCAATATTTTTAAACCTTTATGCTCATTACTCATATCTTTTACTAATGCAACAAGTAACCCTATAAAAAAACCAACTATTGTTCCTATTAACGATATAAACAATGTCATTAAAGTTCCTGTCACAAATTGTGGCCAATTTTTACTTATAAAAAATAATACCCAATCTAAAAAACTTTTTTCCATTTTCTTTTTTTCTCTCTTTCTCTTAGTTATTTAATGGCTGATTTTTAATTGCTTGTTCCATTATTTCTTTTCTTTTTTCAGGTGTTAGTCCTTCTAAAATTTTATTAATTTTATCTGCTAACTCTGTATTTCCAGCTTTCATGGCTACTGACACTGAAGCTAAATCTTTATCATATGTAAATCCTTTTCCTTGTTCAAATTCAATGTAAGTTAATTCAGGATTTGCCAATGTATCTGCCATTGCTCCTGGTCTTTCAGCTACATAAGCATCAATTTTTTTAGAATTTAAAGCTACAATCATTGAAGGGAAGTTTTCCATCGCTGTCTGTTTACTAACTCCATTAATTTGATCTATTAATGTGTAATGGAATGTATTTAATTGTCCTGTAACTTTAGCTCCTGCAAAGTCTTGAAGCGATTTAGCGTTTGCAAATTTACCGTCTTTTCTAACAACTAAAACTATATCTGAATCATAGTAAGGTTTTGTAAATAATAAACTTTGTTTTCTTTCTGGAGTTGCAGTCATTCCCGCGATAACTAAATCAACTACACCTGAATTTACAGCTGGTCCTAATAACGCATCCCATTCTGATTTTACTATTACTAATTCTTTTCCTAATCCTTTTGCGATTTCTTTTGCGATTTCCACATCATATCCACCACAATATCCACCATCAATTTTTACTCCACCATTTTTGTCGTCGTTTTGGAACCAGTTAAACGGAGCGTACCCACATTCCATTCCTACTTTTATCGTATTATTACTTTCTGTCGATTGCCCTTTCCCACAACTAATTACCATCCCTAACATCATTATTCCTAATAAAAATTTTTTCATAATTATAACTCTCCTCTTTTAATTAATGTTTCTGCTATTTGTATTGTATTTGTTGCTGCACCTTTTCTAATATTATCTGCAACTACCCATAAATTTAATCCATTTTCTACAGTTTCATCTCTTCTAATTCTACCAACATAAACTTCATCTGTATCAGCTGCTGTTATTGGCATTGGATATTCATTGTTTTTTCCATTATTTTGAACAATAACTCCTTCTTTTTCCTCAAACTTTCTAATAACATCATCTAATTCAAATGATTTTTCTAATTCAACATTTACTGAAACTGCGTGTCCCATTCTTACTGGTACTCTAACACATGTCGCTGTAACTTTTAAATCTGGTAATGATAAAATTTTTCTTGTTTCTTCTATCATTTTTACTTCTTCTTTCGTATAGCCATTTTCTAAAAATACATCAATATGTGGTAATGCGTTAAACGCTATTTGATGTGGATAATTTTTTGATGCTTCTCCTCTTAAGTTTGCATCTAAATCGTCTAAACCTTTTTGTCCAGAACCTGCTACTGCTTGATATGTTGAGTAAATTACTCTCTTTAATCCGTAATTTTCTTGTAATACTTTTAAAACTGGCATTACTTGAATTGTAGAACAATTAGGGTTAGCGATTATTCCTCCATGTTCTGCCAATGCTTCTGGATTTGCTTCAGGTACAACCAATGGTATTTCTGGATACATTCTCCAAGCACTACTATTGTCTACAACTACCGCTCCTTTATCTCTAAATTTAGGTGCAAATTCTAATGAAGTTCCACCACCTGCAGAAAATAAAGCTATATCTATATCTTCTCTTATATTTTCATCTTTTAATTCTATTACAGTATAATCTTTTCCATTCCAATTTATATTTTTTCCAGCCGATCTTGCTGAAGCATATAAATATAAGTTTTCTACTGGAAAATTTCTTTCTTTTAATACTTTAAGAAATGTTTGTCCTACTAATCCTGTTGCTCCAACTACAGCAACATTATATTTTTTATTCATTTTTTCTCCTTTTACTTTTTATTTTGTTAATTCTATCATATTTTTTATTTTTTTAAAAGTATTTATAAAGTATTTACCAATTTTAAAATACCTTTTTCTCTAAATAATTTCTCTAATTTTTCATAAGTATTTTGTGATGAAGGCAATAAAGGAAGTCTAACATCATCATTATCAACCATTCCTAATATTTTCATAGCCGTTTTAACTGTTACTGGATTTCCTTCTATAAACATATTTCTACTTATCTCATATAATTTCGTATGTAATACATACGCACTATCAAAATCCTTATTTAAGAATAAATTAATTAAATCGCTCATCTCTCTAGGCATTATATTTGCAACAACTGAAACAACCCCTTTTGCTCCTATTGATAGCATCGGTAAAATCAAATGATCTTCACCTGATAATATTTCAATTTTATCTCCACATAATTCTTGTATTTTAATCATTTGCTCCAAACTTCCTGTTGCTTCTTTTATTGCTACAATTTCTGGAATTTCTGATAATTTAGCTACGGTTTCAGCTTCAATATTTGTTCCTGTTCTTCCCGGAACATTATAAAGCATTATTGGAAATTTTGACTCTTCAGCTATTTTTTTATAATGTTCATAAAGTCCTCTTTGACTCGGTTTATTATAATATGGACAAGTACTAAGTGCTGCATCCGCTCCAAGTTCTTTAGCATATTTTGTAAGTTCTATAGCTCTATTTGTATCATTTGATCCTGCACCAGCTATTATTTTTATTTTACCTTTTGCTTCTTCAACTACAATTTTTATTACTTTTTCATGCTCTGTAAAACTTAATGTTGGTGCTTCTCCTGTTGTTCCACAAGGTACAATCCCTGCTGTTCCATTTTCTATATGCCAATTTACTAATTCCCTTATTTTTTCTTCATCTACTTCACCATTCGCTTTAAATGGAGTTATTAAAGCAACGTAAGATCCTTCAAATTTCATCTTATACCTACTTTCCTTTATTTAATTTTAATTATCTTTTAAATAAATATTTTCCTTCTGCTATTTTTTCACTCGGTCCCGTCATAAAAGCATCACATCCTTCGCCTTTATAGTCAATAAACAATCTTCCTCCTGGTACTTTCACTTTTGTATTTTCATCTACATATCCAAAAATTCTTGCTAAAACTGCTGAAGCTGTAACTCCTGTCCCACAAGCTAGTGTTCGTCCTGCCCCACGTTCCCAAGTAATTACTTCCATATTATTTCTATCATTCACTTTTACAAAATTAACATTTACTTTTTTTGGAAATAATTCTAAATAATTTTCAATTTTTGATCCTAATCCATCAATGTTATAATCAGAAAAATCATTTACAAAAATTACTGAATGATCTGTTCCCATAAAAATATATGAAATTTCAACTTCTGTTCCATCAATATTTATTTTTTCTTTTAAAAATTGTTCTTTTTCTGTATTTATTAATTTTTTTATATCAAATATCGGTTTCCCCATATTTACTTTTACCAATAATTCTTCACTATTCTCTTCTGTAAAAGCTTTTATCTTCAAATCTCCAGGTACTGTTTTTACTACAAATTCATTTCTTGTTTCAATTTTATTATTTTTCAAATAATGTGCAAAACATCTTATCCCATTTCCACACATCGGTGCTTGGCTCCCATCTGAATTAAAGAAAAACATAAAAGGCATATTTGCTACATATTTTAAAATTATGAGTCCATCTGCTCCAACTCCGTATCTTCTATTACATATAGCTTTTGCTAACTCACTATAATCAGGTATTCCTTTTTCTATCAATTCTTTTTCATTTACTATAATAAAATCATTTCCTGCACCATGATATTTTTCAAATCTTATCATTTTTCGCCTCCAATATTATTATATTTTCATCTAAATATTTTTATAATTCAAACTCTTCATCATTTCTAATTAAATCTTCAAAACTTTCTCTTTTAACTGCGACTTTCGCTTGTCCATTTTTTACAAATACTACTGCCGGTTTAGCTATTCTATTATAATTACTTGACATCGTATAACAATAAGCACCCGTTGTAGTTACTGCAACTATATCTCCTATTGTTGTACTTTTAGGTAATTTACCTTTTTCTATAACAATATCTCCTGATTCACAAAGTTTTCCAGCTAAAGTAATTTCTTTTGTATCAGTATCTGTCAACTTATTTACAACCCCCGCTTCATATTCAGCTTGATACAATGCTGTCCTTATATTATCAGACATTCCTCCGTCAATAAATACATAAGTTTTTCCACCAACAGTTTCTTTTATTCCTCCAACTTCGTATAATGTCGTTCCCGCATTTGCTACAATACTTCGTCCTGGCTCAATACAAAGTTCTTTAAATCCAATTTGATATTTAATTTCCATTGCTTCAGTATAGGTTATAATTTCTGATAAAACTTCATCAATTTCTTTTGGATCGTCTCCCTCTTTATAATAAACACCAAATCCTCCCCCCATATTTACTGTATGAACTACAATACCTAATTCTTTTTTCAATTTATCTAAATATTTAAAAATTTCATCTAATGCAAATATAAAGAATGCTGATTGAAATATCTGTGATCCTATATGCGTATGAAATCCTTTAAATTCAATATATGGACTATCATTTAATCTTTTTATTATATCAAATAAATTTTCCTGAAATAATGAAATACCAAATTTTGATGTCAATCCAGATGTTTTTATATAATGATGCGTATGTGCTTCAATTCCCGGATCAATCCGTACTAAAACTGCTTGTTTTTTATTTTTTTCTTCACATATTTTTTCTATTTTTTCTATTTCATCTTCATTATCAACAACAATAGTATCTATTCCAAAATCAACTGCCATTTCAATTTCTTCAAATGTTTTATTATTTCCATGTAAATGTACTTTTTCCATTGGAAATCCTGCTTTATAAGCAGTAAACATCTCCCCCCCAGACACTGCATCTAAATCTAATCCCTTTGAATTTATTAATTTTGCCATTCCTGTTGTTAAAAATGCTTTACCCGCATAAGCTATTCTTGTATTAAATCTTGTTGATTTAAAGGTATTTTTCATTCTATCAATCGTAGTTTCTATTAATTCTTGATCCATTACGTATAATGGTGTTTTAAATTTCTTTGCTAAATCTATTGTATCTACCCCGCCAATAGATAAATTACCTTTTTCATTAATTTTTGATGTACCAAATAATTTCATATTACCTCCTAAATTATAAAAAAAATACCGATAGTCAATATCAGTATATAAAGTATTTATTTAATTTAATAAAAACTACATTATATTCTGACAGCTCAACATTACCTTTTTGATAATGACAGTCTTATAGATATTTTCTATAAGCCCAGTATCAAAGCTCGTCAAACCTTGTACTT
>ERZ772909.626-NODE-626-length-21289-cov-6.204483_pt1 | contig 21289 bp, 18 predicted proteins | sample MGYA00511137_ERZ772909 | MGnify/ENA primary metagenome ERZ772909 (study PRJEB29015, sample SAMEA2738095) | human oral metagenome | biome: human oral; feature: human-associated habitat; material: saliva | place: China | collected 2270 ... | reverse complement strand
CAGGAACAAAAGCTGAAGAAAAAATTAATGAAGCAAAAACAGAGCTAACAGGAAATATTGCAACAGCGAAAACAGAAGCTATCACAGAAGCTGGAACAAAAGCTGAAGAAAAAATTAATGAAGCAAAAACAGAATTAACAGGAAATATTGCGACAGCGAAAACAGAAGCTATTACAGAAGCAGGAACAAAAGCTGAAGAAAAAATTAATGAAGCAAAAACAGAGCTAACAGGAAAAATTGATGATGCGAAAGCAGCAGCTATTGCTGATGCAGATGGTAAATTAGCAACAGCGAAACAAGCTTTAGAAGCAAAAGATACAGAATTAACTAACAAAGTTGCTGATCTAGAAACTAAATATAACTCTGCCACTGATGTTAAAGCTGCTAATGATCGTTTTGAGAAACTTGAAGCTGCAGATAGAGCACATGATAAATCTATTTCTGGTCTCAATAAAAGTATCTCAGATATAAATGAGGACATTAAGGATAATGCTGATGCTATTGATGCTAATACAAAGGCCATCGATAAAAACACTGATGCAGTTGACGAAGCTAATAAAAAATTAGCAGAGCATGAGAAAGTAATTAATGATAATACAAAAGCTATTAATGACAATGTAGATAGTATTAATACAAATGCTGAAAGCATTGCTAAAAACACAGGCTACATTAAAGAAATAGTAGAAAAAAATATAGAATTAGGTGAAGTTGTAAATAAAAATGCTGAAAAAATTCAAGCTGCAGGAGAAGGCTTAAAAGCAGTTACAGAAGCCATTGGCGATTTAGATAAAAAAATCGATGAGGATACTAAAAAAGCCAAAGATGATGCAGTTACAGAAGCTGGTACAAAAGCAGATGAAAAAATCACTGCGGCAAAAACAGAATTAACAGGAAAAATCACAGAAGCTAAAGATACAGCAACAGCAGCAGACGCTAAAGCTACAAAAGCTCAAGAGTCAGCAACTGCAGCGGATGCTAAAGCAGCAAAGGCTCAAGAAGCAGCAGATGCAGCAGCTCAAGCCGCTACTGACAAATCTGCAACAGCGAAAGCTGAGGCCATCACAGAAGCTGGCACAAAAGCTGACGAAAAAATTAATACAGCTAAAACAGAGTTAACAGGCAAAATTGATACAGCAAAAAATGAAGCCATTACAACAGCTGCTCAAAATGCAGAAACAAAAATTGCAGCAGCTAAACAAGCACTAGAAACAAAATTCCAAGGCTTAGATAATACCACTGTTAAGCTAGAAAAATATGATAAAGACATCGCAGCTCTTCAAGCTACTGAAAAAGCGCATGATGCACGCATTACTACAGTAGAAAAAGACGTAAAAGTAGTAGGTGCGAATGCAGCAGCGTTGGCAGCGTTGAAACCATTACAATACAACCCTGGTCAAACAACACAAATCATGGCAGGTGTGGGTACATATCGTGGACAAAATGCAGTTGCATTAGGTGCTGCTCACTATACTAGTGAAAACTTGATGTACCATGCAGGGGTAAGTTTCGGCAACGGTAGTGGCACAATGGCTAATGCTGGCATTACAATTGGATTCGGCAGCGGTGAAACTGCAAAAGCTGAGTCTCCTAAAGTAGCTCAATTACAAAGTGCTGTGGATCGTTTAACAGCCGAAAACGAACAAGTAAAAGCAGCATTGTACGATATCTACGCAAAATTACAAGCTAAATAAGAAATAACTTAGAGAACAGATAACTAGGGTATCTCCTAGTGTATAGACACTAAGATTATGACAGAAATACATGTTAGGTATACTCCATGGGGCATCCTAGCATGTATTTTTTGTTCTATAACCCTTTTACTACTAGTGATACAATTCGTTATACCTCTAAGAGCTCTACCTGTAATAGTTGCTAAAAACATTTTTCTTTTGCCGATGACATATTTTGTCATTCCTCTTCGATATACTAAAACCATCAATAGTTTTATAGTATGTTTAATTGACAGAAAGAGGTATGAACATGAATTGGAAAAACAAATGGAAAGATGCATGGAATGAATTAGGAGACATGAGTTTGCGAGAATTGTTTACTTTCACGAAGAAGGAAAAGTGGGGCAGTGCTATATGTATAATTGCCTTTGTGGTCGGCATGATAGTTAGTATGCGAGGCGTCGAAACAATCACAGCGTCTCCGGGCTGGATTGTAGGGTATGTTCATGAGGGGGGATTGTCTGTTCCTGATTATGTGAGCTATACACCACAAAAGACCTTTGAGGACAAAGGGGATGTACAGGTGGTGACCGGCCATCATTTGCAAATGCGTCATCTCCTATGGTACTTTTGGTGGGTAGAAGAGAATAATGACTTTACCATTACCTTTGATAAGCGGGTGCCGAAGGCAGAGTACTATGATCATCGCACCGAGCAGACCTATACGTTATCCTTTGATACCAACAAAGGCACTGAGTCTGAGATGAATGAGAAATTGAATATTATCAACGATGCATCGGAGGAGTTTTTCAAGAAACCTTTTATCAAAGTGGACCGTATTCAACGTATGCGTGAGAACTATTTGTTTACGCCGCAATCGGAGGTATCTTTGACTACACCAGTAAAAGGTCCTTTGTTTGTACGAGGATCTGTTAAGAAAAGTGTATAATTAGGCTTACTAATCTTGAAGTTCTGTCAGCTGTTGAAGGGTGGGATAATTGTAATACAGCCAAATAGTAATCTCTCAGACTATTATGTAGCCTATACTATGTGATGCATGTGGTATAATTGTAATAAAGTATGATGTAGCAAGTTTTTTAGTACTTCCTAGCTATACGGGATAGGGGGTATAGAAAGGTTGCGTTAGGAATAGTAACATGTAGATTGCTAGATATGTGCTTATATAGACCTAAGCTAACAACGTGGACTAACTTGCTATATAGAGCATAGATAGCAGTAGATACATTGCGAATGATGAGGAGTCATATGAAATATACTAAGGAGCCTTTACAATTAGACAATCCTTTGGAGTTTTGGCTAAACTTCGAGGGAGAGGAACGGGTCTTTTGGGTGGACCGCCAAAGCGATCGTGTGGTGGTAGGCGCCAAACGATTGGCGGTGGTAGAAGACGACCGTGACCGGGAACAATATGCGTACGTATTTTATGGGGGTACCTTCTTCCCTACTGTAAAAGATAAAAAATGGAGCAACATGGGCCATGAAATGGTGGCTTTCACCCATTACTATATCGTAGAAAATGGGGAGTCCTTTTACCTGCATTCAGGGGAGGGCGTGGATATACAGCGCCATAAGATTGAGCGCGTAGACCATACGTTTACAGAAACGAGTGATGATAAACAAGATTGGGACACCTTGATGGATGCCATTTTGACGAATATTCACGCTGGACGCATGACGAAGGTTGTTTCTTCTCGTGAGGTAGAGTTTACTAGCCCTACAAAGTTTGATGTGGTGAGCATATTAGACCGTTTGGTGGAGAACAACCCGAATTGCTTTATTTTTGGGTATGAGAAAGAGGGACGTACCTTTGTGGGGGCATCTCCTGAAATTCTCGTGCGCCATCGGGGCGATGAAATTTTGAGCTATGCTTTGGCAGGAACGGCGCCGAAGTTTGGTCCTAAGGCGTGGACGAAAGAGCGATTTCTAAATGACCATAAAAATCGGGTGGAGCACAATATCGTGCGAGATCGCATTGTGCATACGATGCGACAAGTGACGGAGGATGTGACCGTAGGAGAGACAGGGATTATGGAGCTTTCACGGTTATATCATTTGCGGACCATCATTACCGCTAAGGATAGTACGAAATCCCTCATCGAATGGGGCCAATTATTACATCCTACACCAGCCCTAGGGGGCGAGCCGCGAGAACTGGCGATGGATTTACTGGCGAAGTATGAAGCCCATGAGCGTGGCATGTATGCGGCACCCTTTGGATTTATGAAAGATATGGGGGATGGCATTCTGGTGGTTGCCATTCGGTCTGCCCTCATCATGGATAACCGACTCTATGCCTATGCAGGATGCGGTATTGTGAGCGAATCCAATAGTGATGAAGAGTATGAAGAAACCATCAACAAAATGGGTACCATATTGGATGCATTGTAGGATGATACATCTACATATAGATTCAATTAGGTGTGCAATATAGTAAGATGCGATGATGAATCCTCATATATTTATTGAACAGATAGAGGGAATGAAAAGGAATGTTGAGTAATCAGCATTCCTTTTTTTGTTATGAACCCATGTCTATGTATATCAGTTAATTATGAACGAGATAGGGGCGTCTAGGTGTTAGATAGATGCCCAGTGCAACTCATATGGATACGTACAGAATCTAAAAACAATGGTATAATACATAGTAGATAGTCACTATTAGATATAGTACAATACCACAGGTTGGTATGGGAGATACGATATGAATGAATATATAGCAAGTTTGGTGGATGAGTTATACCAATTAGGGGTGCGCCATGCGGTGTTCAGTCCTGGTTCACGGTCTACTACATTAGCCATGCTCTTTCAAAGCCATGGGGGCTTTCACACGTATATGAATATTGATGAGCGGGCTGCTGGGTTTATGGCGTTGGGCATTGCCAAAGCGCAAGGCGAACCAGCCGTATTGGTATGTACATCGGGGTCTGCATTGACTCATTATGGCCCTGCTGTGGTGGAAGCTAAGCACAGCGGTGTGCCTATGATTATTTTGTCTGCGGATCGTCCGTATACCTTGCAACAGGTGGGGGCACCGCAGACCATAGACCAACAGAAATATTTTGGCACCGCCGTGAACTATTATGAGGAATTGTCTGTGCCTAGTGAAAGTCACTATTATACGTATCCTCGTCAAGTGGCACGCCGTGCCTATTTGAAAGCGAATGACCACAAACTGGGGCCGGTACACATCAATGTACCTTTGTTTGAGCCTTTGGTGCCAAACCGTGAGGAAACATATTTTAAACAGGGGCGCAGTGCAAAACCATTCCGACTGGTGAAACATCAGGAGATAGCATCGTTGGCATCATTGCTGGTTAGAAAACGAGTACTCATTTTGGGTGGTCCTACTGTGACGAATCCCAAAGCAGTGGTGGACTTTGCAGATTGGATTGGCGCTGTTGTCATCGGTGATCCTTTGTCTAATTTGCGCCAATACGAAAAAGTGATTAGCACCTATGATGCGTTCTTAGTGCATCATGAGCGGTGGGAGGAGTTGCGACCTGATGTGGTCATCCAATTGGGACAAATCCCTGTGTCGAAGCGGATTCAACAATGGATGGGGACCTTGACGGACATCGATTATATTACCGTTAGCCCTAATGCAGAGGTGGTGAACCCTAGTTTGACGACTACTATACATGTGATGGCTGATATCGATGTATTTTTAGCGGAGATCTATAGTGGCTTATTTGCTGTATTGGGTCTAGGTAGTAGAATAGGGGATACAGTGCAGGAATCGCTAGATAAGCGTGATGTGGAAGATGATGGATTAAGCACTGTCGGCTATGAATTAGGATTGCAACAAGAAAATATAGATATAGATAAGAAACATAGAGAAGAGGAAAGTAATGGTGTATCTGCTTACCATACTATAGCTAATGCAGAGTATGTGAGAATATGGCAAGGTATCGAATCCAACAGCCGTGAACAATTAGACAAAGTCCAAAAGGAACCAAATCTATTTGAAGGTCGTACGATCCATATGTTGCAACAAATGATGCCCGATGAGGGGCAAATTCTTGTGGCGAACAGCATGTCTATTCGTGATATGGACTATTTCTGGGCCACTGGACGATCACAAGCCATGGTGTACGGAAATCGTGGTACCAATGGTATCGATGGGACTGTGTCTACGGCGTTAGGACTTAGTACGAATGGAAAACCTACCGTTATGATCACAGGGGATTTAAGTTTCTTTCACGATTTGAATGGCTTAGCCATTGGAAAAACGCATGGTATGAATTTGACCATTATTTTGCATAATAATGATGGTGGCGGGATTTTCCAATATTTGCCACAAAAAGGAACGGACGATTTTGATTACTTATTTAGTACACCGCAAGGCATTGATTATGGTGGCTTAGCGATCATGTATGGCTTAGACTATGTGAAAGTCACGACAAATACAGAGTTAGAAGTAGCCATGAAACAGTACATCGGTACAGAGGGGATTCATATTGTTGAAGTGCCTACCTCAAAGGAAATTAGCCGTGAACTGCACAAGGTGTATCGGGTGTAATAATATGAAATCAATGATTCAAGATATACGAACCTTAGATATGCAACGCATGCAGATTCACATAGGAGAGCACCACTATGGGGTGACTGTAGTGGGGACGGGAAAACCGTTAGTTTGTTTCCATGGTTTTTCCGAATCCGGCTCTACTTGGGATGGCATCGAGGTCAGCGGGTATCGACTGATACGCATCGATAGTATGGGTCATGGTAGGTCGGCTCGACCTATGGACTTAGGACCCTATACACTGCCACAGATGCTGAGCGATTTGTATAAGGTTATCTACGCCGTAGCCGGTGAAAGATATGCTCTCATGGGGTATTCCATGGGGGCTAGGTTAGCCTTACTCTATGCATTGGAGTATTCAGAGGAAGTGACGCACTTAGTCTTGGAAAGTGGCTCTGTAGGGATAGAAGATAGAGTAGCACGACAAGACCGCTATGTAGCCGATCAAGCGCTGGCTGAACGGATTCGGGCACATGATATCACGTGGTTTAGCGAGACGTGGGCTAAGCTAGAGATTTTTAAGACACAACAAAGTTTACCTGCAAAGGTGCAACAGCAGATTAGAGGGCGGCGCTTGCTCAATAGCCCCCATGCATTGGCTTTCACCTTGGAAGGAAGCGGACAGGGAACGATGCCTTACGTAGGCCATCGTTTGTTGGAATTAACCATGCCCGTTTGTTATATTAGTGGTGAACTAGATGCGAAATATACAGCCATTGGGGCTAGGTATTTTGGTACTGTTCATCGCATCGTGCCACAGGTGGGACATAATGTGCATGTGGAAGCACCAGAGGTGTATCGGGAAATTTTAAAACAATTTTTCCTATAATCGGAAGTATTAGTGAATGTGTGGATTATTTATACTCTTAGGATGCGCGGATATGGAAGAAGATAGTGGCTAGGAGTGTATTCACTATGTAATACAGTAATCGACATCGTATCTACTAAATAATATAGTGATGAATCTATGTAATACAGTCATAGAGGAGCTATAGTATGAAGTTAGCTAGGTTATCTTAAAAGGTTAACTAGACGTATATAATTCTAGTTGCAGTAATAGAAATAAGAGGTATCGTATGATTACAAATATTGCCCTGTACCATATGCAATTACCGATGAAGTTTACTTTCAAAACGGCAAAGGGTGAAGTCGGTGTCAGGGATACTCTCATTGTTCGTTTGGAAGATGAAGCGGGCTATGTAGGCTACGGCGAATGTGTGGCCTTCGTAGACCCTTTTTATACAAAAGAAACGGTGGCATCTTGTTGGGATACCTTATGTACGAGGTATTTACCAAACCTGTTGGGACAAGAAACAACAACCACATTGCCACAACAATGGCTGATGGAAGGCATGCCTATGACTGTGGCATCTGTGGAAAATGCCTTGCTCCATCTACAATGCCATCGCTTAGGGGTCAATACAGTGGAATATGTGCTACAACAATCATTATTGCCGACCATACCTACGGGCATTGTCATTGGGGACGTCCCTTTGGATACTTTGGTGGATGCCGTGGCTGGGTATGTATCACAAGGGTGTCAGCGCATTAAACTGAAAGTATCCCCCAAGGATGGGTATGAACGAATACAGCGAGTGCGTTCAGCCTATCCAGACCTTATGTTAGCGGTGGATGCAAATCAAAGTTACACCTATGAAGATGTGGATAAGGTGCGGGCCTTACATGCGTTTCATTTGGTCTGTATAGAAGAGCCCTTTCAGATAGATAGTTTAGAAAGCTATCATCAATATAGGTCAACCCATGATTGGGGTATTACGACACCTATATGTTTAGATGAATCGATTTTGGGATATGACGATTTGGTCTATGCCCATAGGCATGGCTTGTTGGATGTACTCAATGTAAAAGTGGGTCGTTTAGGTGGTCTTCGAGAAACGGCTAAGGTCATTCAGTATTGTCGTGACCATGGGATTCAGTACTGGATTGGCTCCATGGTGGAATCGAGTATTTCCAAATGGATGCATGTACAGCTAGCGGCTCTAGGAGATGCTTATATGCCGGGAGATTTGTCAGATTCGTTGCGCTATTTTGAGCGAGATTTGACTCGACCGCCTATTATTAGTACAATAAAAAACTGCAGTACAGAGAGACTTTCACAGTTTGTGGAGGTGCCTAATGGTGCTGGATTGGGTGTAGACGTTGATATAGAGGCGTTGGAGGCGTATTGCATACATAAGAAATTATGGCACCTATAACTGATTTATATACTTGTATAGGTTGTGGATGTGGTATGATACAATATACAAGTAGTGTATGAAACTATATGACATATACAGATATGATGCATTTCAAGTAGAGGTGGAATGTATCGTTGTTTTACATAGATATGTAGGAGGTTTGTATGACAGAGTACATAGAATTATTAAAACGCGAGGTAAAACCAGCCTTTGGTTGTACGGAGCCGATCGCCTTGGCATTTGCAGCGGCGAAAGCGGCAGAACTATTAGGCGTTCGACCAGATCACATTCATGGTCGGTTAAGTGGCAATATTATTAAGAATGCAAAAAGTGTAACCATTCCTAATTCAGAAGGTCGTACGGGCATTTATTATAGTCTTATTTTAGGCACCTTAGTAGGGACAGCGGCGAAAGAATTAGAAGTATTAGAAGATCTTACTCATGAACAAGTGGTAGAAGCAGACCGTTTATTTGAAGCGGATTACTGTGATATTGAGCTAGCAGAAGGGGTAGAAAACTTATTCATCGAAGTCACTGCTGTGGCTGGTGAACATACGTCTAAGGTCATTGTTCAAAATACACATACCACTATTTCTTACGCAGAAAAAGACGGAGAAGTGTTGATTGCCTTATCTGCAGAAGAAGTGGCTAAACACTCCATGGAATTGTGCTTTGACTCTTGCTATGAGTTTGCTAGTACTGTAGATACGAAAGAGTTGGAAGATATTTTAGGACCACAATTAGATTTGAATATGGCTATTGCCGAAGAAGGTATGAAAAACAATTATGGTTCCAACATTGGTAAATTGATTATTTCCAATTCTTCTTCCATTGCGGATAAAGCTCGTGCCTATGCAGCTGCAGGCTCTGATGCACGCATGGACGGTTGTTCTATGCCGGTAATGATTAACTGCGGTAGTGGTAACCAAGGGATTACACTATCTGTGCCGATCATGATGTATGCTAAAGAATACGGTATCGATCGTGACCATACGTTGCGTTCCTTAGCCTTAGCTAATGTGTTAGCTCTATACATTAAGCAATACATTGGTCGTTTGAGTGCGTACTGCGGCGTAGTGAGTGCTGCTTCTGCTACAGCTGCTGGGGTAGCATTCTTGCTTAATGAATCTAAGGAAGTAGTTTGGGAAACATTATCAAATGCATTGGCAGGCACATCTGGTGTGGTTTGCGATGGAGCAAAAGCATCGTGTGCTATGAAAATTGGTATGTCCCTTGGTAATTCTTTATTAGCCTATACACAAGCAAAGACGGATAATAGCTTTAAAGCAGGCCAAGGTATTGTAAAAGAAGACATTGACCATACGGTGCAAACGGTAGCAACCATTGCTCGTGAAGGGATGAAGCAAACAGATGTTGTCATTCTAGAAACCATGTTAGAAAAGTAATCTATGCATTATTGGTATAGAGAATGAGAACAATTCTATATTGATTTTTGTTGAAGTGTAGTGTATGATAGATACATAGATTGATTAGATAGTTACATACCTAGTATGTGCTACGCATAGGTTGTTGCATTAAAGGAGATATTAGAATGGCAATTATCGGTAAACAACTACCAGCGTTTGAATTAGACGCATTCCGTAAACCTGAAATTATTAAAGTAAGTAATAAGGATATCGAAGGTAAATGGAGCGTATTTGTATTCTATCCAGCAGACTTCACATTTGTATGTCCAACAGAATTGGCAGACTTACAAGATCAATACGCAGAATTGAAAGAATTAGGCGTAGAAGTCTTCTCCGTATCTGTTGACTCTGCGTTTGTTCACAAAGCATGGTCCGATGCATCTCCTACCATTAATAAAATCGAATACACTATGTTATCTGATATTAAACATGAATTAGCTGACTTCTTCGATACATTCTCTGAAGAGTCTGGTCAAGCGTATCGTGGTTCTTTCGTGGTAGACCCAGAAGGCATTGTTCGCGCCGCAGAAATCTGTGACATGGGCGTAGGTCGTTCCGCTGCTGAGTTAGTACGTAAAGTACAAGCTTGCCAATTTGTTGCAAAACATGGCGAAGTATGCCCAGCAAAATGGACTCCTGGTGAAAAAACGTTGAACCCAGCAGATCTTGGCTTAGTTGGCAAAATCTAATGTAAATAAACAGCTCTTTTAGACCTTGTGGTTCGAGATTCTTCTCCCTCTCTCTATCGAGTCTCGAACAACACATGATGCACTAAATGAGCATGTTGACTATATTTGTAAACTTTCCTAAGAACACATCTTAGATCCTTTACTTCCCATAAAAACGACAAAGCTATGCTTTGTCGTTTTTATCTTTCCCAAATTACATAGTGGTATTACTAAAAAGTATCCTTTATTCATTTAAATTATTAGATTTAGTTTAGAAATTTGTATATAATAAGGGGGTAAGGTTACAAGTGAAATACATATAGGAGAATGAGAATGTTAGAAGTTACATACGAACGTTTGGCAGCGATTTTTAAAGCCCTTAGCGATGAAACGAGATTGCACATAGTAGACATGTTGTCTTGTAATGAATTATGTGCTTGTGATATTTTGGCTAGTTTTGAGTTATCTCAATCTACTCTTAGTTATCACATGAAAATTTTAATTGATGCAGGTATTGTGAATTCTGTGCGTAGCGGTTTGTGGACACGCTATTCCATTAATGAAGAAGCATTTGATGAATTTGTTAAATTCTTGCCTGAATTATATAAAACAAAAGATGAGTGCATTTGTGCACAAATCAAATATTGCCGTATTGAGGATGCTCCACAAGCGGTGTCAGAATAATATGAAACGTTGGATTATGCATGTAGACATGGACGCTTTCTTTGCGTCTGTAGAACAACATGATCGTCCAGAACTACAAGGTCACCCTGTTATCGTGGGTGGCCTTTCTTCACGTGGTGTGGTGGCTACATGCAGTTATGAAGCGCGAAAGTTTGGCGTGCGTTCTGCTATGCCTATTAAAAAGGCTAGAAAGTTATGTCCAGATGGCGTGTATCTATTGCCACGGATGGAACGATATCACGAAATCTCTGATCAAATTCATGAAGTATTGCATCGGTTTAGCCCTTATTTAGAACCCATTTCTATGGATGAGGCGTTTTTAGATATTTCAGGACTAGGAAAACTCTATGAGTCGCCTATGGCAGTAGGACGTGCTGTGAAAGAACAAATTAAGGACTTAACGGGTCTAGTTGCCTCTGTCGGGATTGGACCGAATAAGTTTTTAGCGAAGCTTGCATCGGATCTGAAAAAGCCAGATGGTTTATATATTATTCCTCATGGGCAAGAGGTAGTACATATTGGGCGCTTACCAGTGCGTAGACTGTGGGGCGTAGGGGCCCATATGGAACAAGCGTTACAACGAGGTGGCTTTCATCAGATTCAAGATATTGCGCAGTTAGATTCGTATCATGAGTTAGAACCCTATTGCGGTCATCAAAGTGAACGTGTGTATTTGCTGTCTAAAGGCATCGATAATCGCCCTATTGAGTGGAATCGTGAGTTGCAATCCGTAGGGAATGAATTGACTTATGAAAGGGACTTAATGGACCCAGAGGAAATCGACAACGAATGGCGATATTTTGCCCACCATGTAGCTAAGCGTTTGCGCCAGAAAGGTCTCAAAGGTCACACCATAGCCATCAAAGTACGATTACCAGATTTTACAACCAAAACACGGCAAAAACGATTATCCTATCAGACGGATAGAGAAGATGTATTGTATGAGACGGCCTGTGTATTATATAATAAACTTAATGTACAAGGACCGTTTCGCTTGTTAGGAATTACGGTCAGTGGCTTTCACCAACAGGTGGAACAAGAGTCTCTCTTTCAGAGTGAAGAAACAGAGCCAGATCGGTTAGCACAAGTGCTAGATACTTTGGAAGAACGATTTGGAGAAGATATTGTTACCACAGGAGCTCTGTGGAAACGAAAATTGAAGGATGATACGACATCGTCCTAGGAGGATAGTATGCAACAATATATATTGGACCAGGAACAGATCGAAACATTGTTACAAGGCCTGCAGACAGCGTATGGTCATTGCAAGGAAGTGCAACAGCAATATGTGGCGAATTTAGAGGCGCACCATATGGAGTCCCCTGAAATGGCTATGGAAGTGGTAGAAGACTTAGAAAACTTTGCTCATATGTTGGCTCTATTGGGAAAACAATGGGAAGAACTACGTGGGCTCCAAAGTGTGGTAACAGAGCACTATCTGTATGATATGATATCTTCCTTAGAAGAGACACCAACCGTAGAAGCTGTAGCGGATGAAGGCGTGGAAGGCTATGATGTAGGGGTTGCATTAGGGGTGGACTTTGTGATGGCTGACCGCTGGCAAGGGGAAGAGTCTGTCGAAGAAGTTGTGGAAACTGTTGAACTGCAGCCAGTGTCTAGTTCGTTTATGGATTTATTCAGTAACACTAGTGAAACAAAGCGTATCAAAGAGTATGACTATGATGACTGGGAGTTGGCAGAAGAGGACCGTGCGGATTCTAGTCAAGAGGAGACCGTGATAGACTTAACAAAACAAGCTAGTGCAGAGTCTAACTTGTATGATACCTTCAAGATGGAAACATCCAAAAAGAAACATAAAAAACGTTGTAAGCATTGCACAGAAGATTCTCCCATCCCAGAAGAGCGAGATAAATGCTGTATTGTGAAACAAGAAAAAAAGAAAAAGAAGGAAAAAAGCAAAGATAAGTCGAAACATAAAAAAGAATCTCCCTCTGTAGACAAGTGGGTGAAAAAGTTGTCCAAATGGGAACGTTATGCAGAAGAGCATGGCGATACATGGACAGAAAAAGTCTTGCAAAAAGTGGCAAAAAAGGCAGAGAAAAAAGCGAAAAAGCGAGGTATGAAAGCGGTCTTCAAAAAGCACAAGTTAGACCGATTTGCGAAACTGTCGAAGGAGGACTAAGGTATGGATATCATCAGTATTTTAGGCTTTGTATTATTAGGGGTTGCCGTAGCGACGTTAGGTACTATCATCGGTGCCGGTGGTGGTATTATCTTTGTGCCTGTTTTTTTATATTTCTTTCCAGAGTGGACGCCAGCCATGGTGGTAGGTACATCCTTGTTTACGGTAACCTGTAATGCCATTTCTGGTACTATTGCCTATGTAAAACAGAAGAAAGTTTTCTACAGTGCAGCAATTTTGTTCAGTATAGCTACCTTCCCAGGGTCCATCATTGGCGCCCATGTGGCAGACTATTTTGATTCTAGTGGATTCCGATTCTGGTTTGGCTCCTTCTTGCTCATCATGTCTGGCTTTATTGGCTACAAAAATATGAGAAAAGGGGAACGCAAAGAAGAGTCCTTGCAATTAGAAGAGTTGACCTATAATAAAGTGGTAGGTGTCCTCGTTAGTGTAGTGGTAGGTTTCTTGTCCAGTTTGTTTGGCATTGGTGGCGGATTAATCCATGTACCAGCATTAATTTATATGATGGGGTTCCCTACCCATATGGCAACAGCTACAAGCCATTTTATTTTGGCTACCTCCACATCTGTTGGTACGTTGACTCACTTTTTGAGTGGGCATATCCATTTTGAAGTGGCTATTCCTTGCGGTATTGGTGCCTTACTTGGTGGTCAATTAGGAGCCTATATTGCAAAACGCTTGCGTGCAAAAACAATTTTGATTGGGTTATCTATTGGGGTTGGTATCTTAGCCTTGCGCTTGATTTACACATCCCACGTGTTATTCTAAGAAATAGAGAATAGATTCATTGGAGATGATACTATGGGAAAGGGAAAGAAACGAAAACAACACCAACCACAGCCGCAACAGACGATTACGACAGCTCGTTTGACTACTATGATTAAATGGATGTTGTTTATTAATCATTTAGCCTTGTGCTGGTTCTTTAATGGCCGGGCTGATATGAGTTTACTAGCTGCTAATATGTTGGGTGGTTTAGCCCTTTGCGGGATTTACTGGATGCGTTTTAAGAAAGAAATGTTTACTGATGAAGATGTAGAACGTGGCATGCGCTATGTATTGTCCTATATTCTGATGACGATGACAGCTTTCTTTTATACCTTGGCGATGTATCGTTCGGGGGAGTTAACGGATACTATGTATCTGATTATTACAGGAGCTAGTTTCTTTGTGTGGTTCTGCTTGTATAGCGCTACACAAGGGTTTATCAAAAAAAGTGAATAATATATATTATAAGTTCTCATTACGTTATAGGTAATGGGAACTTTTTATATTTAAATATTTCGATAAACTATATGGAAAACTATTGCATTTTATGATTTACTATGCTAAGATATACACATAAAAAATAATAATTATTAATTGCTAATTAGAATGATTAGCAAAACAGACTAAAGAAAAGGAGAAAACGATATGAAAAACTTACAAGCAGTCAACCAATATATTGCAAACTTAGCAATTTGGAATATTAAACTTCACAATTTCCATTTTAATGTAGTAGGATCTCAATTTGTGCCAGCTCACAAATATTTAGAAGAAGTCTACGACGTAGCATTTGATTATTATGATGCAGTAGCTGAACATGTAAAAATGCAAGGTGAAGAACCTGTAGTACATGTGGCAAAATATTTAGAAATTGCCTCTTTAAAAGAAGAACCAGGCAACAAATTCTCCGTAGAACAAGTGTACAACTTCTTAGTAGGAGATTTCGAATTGTTGAACAAAGAAGCTCGTGCCATCCGTGAATCTGCTGATGAAGAAGGTAACTTCGGATTAGTAGCTATCATGGAAGACCACATTGCTTACTATGAAAAACAATTGTGGTTCTTACGTGCTACTTTAGGCTAACTCCTCCTGACAGTAACATCGAACTAATCACATACACTCCCTTATATGTGATACTATCCTGAACATTACTAACCTATATAACTATACTATACAACTATACATGAGGACCCTTGCTGTGTGCAGGGGTTCTTTCAGTATATAGGGTATGCCTTTACAAGGTGATAGATAAGGGGATATAGTGAAAATCTAGCTATAGGTGGTATAATACATATAATAGTTGAGAGATGGTGAAAGGGGCGATAGAGGATGAATCGATTTTTACGATCAGGCCGATTACAAACCATAGAACCGCATAAGGACACATCCGTGGTAGAAGACATGGATACGCTGGTGAGTGAAGTGAGTTCGGATGAGTTTTTGGATATGGTGCAACAAGAGGGGACGTCAAAGGATTTGAATCGAGCTATGGATATGGTGGAGGTTGAAGAGTCAGAAGAAAATCGTGTACCTGTGGATCCTTATGAAGCAATGACGATTCGTGATTATAGCCACTCGGATGTATTGCCAGAGGGCTCTGATGAAGATTATGGTTTTTCTAGTGCAAACGAAACAGAACAGGACCGATTTTTCCATAACAACTACAATGATATTATGGAAGATGAGTTAGAATATGATCAACAAGAGGCTGATAGTTCTTATGATTACGATTCTGGAGATAGTTTTGACTTCGACTTTGACGTTGATTTTGACTTGTTTGATGACTTTGATGATGACTAGTAAGGAATGAATGATGACGAAGCCCATACATACAAGGACATCAGTATGTCCCTATGATTGCCCAGATGCCTGTGGATTGGTCTTGACCATTGAGGGAGACCAGTTGCAACAGGTACAAGGTATGAAAACGCACAGTTTCACACGAGGAACACTGTGCCCAAAAATGCAACATTATGAACGAACTGTCCACCATAGTGGACGTCTGACCACCCCTTTGCGCCGTACAGGCTCTAAGGGGAGTGGTCAATTTAGACCTATCACATGGGATGAAGCATTGCAAGAAATCGCAGAGCAATTTCAATATTGTATCCATACGTATGGTTCTGAAAGTATTATGCCCTATTCCTATGCAGGGACCATGGGAATCTTACAAAAGAGTGCAGGGGACCCACTCTTTGCCATACTTGGTGCCACCCGCCAAGATAAGGGGATTTGTTCTCCTGCCAAACGGTATGGCTGGGCTAGTCTTATGGGGAATACCATAGGGAATCGTCCACAAGATATACAACACAGTGATTGTGTGGTGTTGTGGAGCCTCAATGCAGTGGCTACGGATGTACATGTTCTACATGATGTGACCATAGCCCGCCAGCGAGGTGCCAAGCTTTGGGTGATTGACACGTACTATACGGAGACAGCGAAATTAGCAGATGAAGTTATTATCATACGACCAGGTACAGATGGAGCCTTTGCGTTGGGTGTGGCCTATGTGCTCGTGGAAGAAGGATTAGTACATGAGGAATTTATTCATCAGTATGTACAAGGCTATGAAGGATTCCGTGATTCTGTTATTTCACAGTATCCACCATCGAAAGTGGCTCGAATCACAGGCGTACCAGAGGAACGGATTGTCCAGTTTGCTCGTGCTTATGGACAGGCAATGGCGCCATTTATTCGCTTAGGCAGTGGACTATCTCGCTATGGGAACGGAGCGAATACGGTGCGATGTGTAGTGGCGCTACCTGCCTTGGTGGGAGCCTACCTACACAAAGGTGGTGGTTTGTTATCAAGTGCTTCAGGTAGTCAATTTGTTGGTGGTAAGCGTGTCAGTTGGGAGCGCTTTCAGACAAAAGAAACACGGTTGAACCCAATGATTCATTTGGGACCGATGTTAACAGAGGTCAACAACCCACCAATTAAAGCCCTCTATGTGTATTCCAGCAACCCTGCGGTGACCTCACCGGACCAAACAGTGGTGCGCAAAGGATTGTCACGAGAGGACCTATTCACAGTGGTGCACGAACGATTTATGACGGATACGGCGAAATATGCAGACATTGTGCTCCCTGCAACGACGTCCGTAGAGCATAATGATATCTATAATTCCTATGGACATTACACCATCGGTTGTGGCTATCAAGCCATACCTCCTGTAGATGAAAGCCGCTCTAACTGGGACACTATTTGTAGTATTGCCAGAGCTATGGGTCTCGATGACCCTGTATTTGCTATGTCAGAATTAGAGATGATTGAAGATATTGTGCGACATGCTCCGATTGCAAGAGAAGTGCAAGATAGAATCTTGGCAGGGGAGCTGGTGGAAATGGACCTATCCAGCACGTATAAGCTAGAGTACGGTACACTATCTGGTAAGATTGAATTATATAACCCCTTAGAGCGTGAGCCATATCCTGTATATCGTGAAGCGTATGGAGATACAGCGGAGTTTTTTCTCATCAATGGGGCTGATCCACGTATACTGGATTCGTCCTTTTGTGAGATACAAGAAGATACACCAAAGATGGTTGCTCGTATGCATCCGGATGATGCTCAGCGTAAAGGCGTATGGCACAGTGAATTTGTGCGTATGTATAATGAGCGTGGTTCTTTGCGGATTGCCTTAGTCATTGATGATGCGGTGCCAAAGGGGACTATTGTGAGTAGTGGTGTCTGGTGGCAATCTCAGTCCCATGATTCAGAATATACAATGAATGTATTAACTGCCTCACGACCTACCGATTATGGTTGGGGTAGTACGTTCTATGATGTGAAAGTACATGTAGAACCCTGTGACTAAAAAGGGAAATGCTTGGTTATAGTTAATAGATATAGTGTATCTATCAATGATAGGTCGAGCATATATGCATAATAGGTATAGACAAAGCCATTTTCTATAAAGAAAATGGCTTTTTATTTTACTTATAATTAGTTATAATAAAAAAATAAGCATAAAAATTGTTTTTATACAGTGTATATTTGTTATTATAGGATGTATTTGAAAGGAGATATTATGTCAGATCATACTCAACTATCGGGGCGAGCCTATATTGCTATCGGCCTGATGCTGTTCGCTTTATTCTTTGGGGCGGGTAACTTAATTTTCCCTGCTACCTTAGGTCAACATGCAGGTACCAATGTGTGGTGGGCCATTTTAGGGTTTATCGTAACAGGTGTAGGTTTACCATTGTTAGGGGTTATGGCTATGGGATACTCTGGCAGCCGTAACGTACAAAGTTTGGCAAGCCGTGTGCATCCAGTGTTTGGGGCCTTATTTACATTGGCATTATATTTATCTATTGGCCCTGCCTTTGCTATTCCTCGTACGGGCACAGTATCCTATGAAATTGCAGTGAAACCATTCTTAGGCGGTACTGCCTCAGATACAGCGTTATCCTTGTTCCTTGTGGTATTCTTCGCAGTCACATTGTGGCTCTCCATTAATCCACAAAAATTGGTCAATCGCATTGGTAAAATCTTAACACCAGCCTTGCTACTAACCATCGTGGTATTGATTGTTAAATCTTTAATTACTCCATTAGGTAGCTACGGCACACCGACAGAGGCCTACGCTACTAGTGGTACGGCATTCCTACAAGGCTTCTTAGATGGATATAACACATTAGATGCCTTGGCATCCTTCGTATTTGGTATTTTGGTTATCGAATTTGTCACACTTTCAGGGGCACAAACACGTGATGAAATTACACGAGCTACTATGAAAGCGGGTTTAATCGCTGTAGGTTGCTTGGGCGTGGTGTATATCTTCATTGCTAGCTTAGGCGCTACTAGCGTAGAGCAGTTAGGCATCCTAGATACAGGAGCGCCTGTATTGGCAGAATCTGCTCGTTTGTTATTCGGCGATTTAGGTGCCATGATCTTGGCAGTCATCGTATTGTTGGCGTGTTTGACGACGAGTATCGGACTTGTTACCTCTTGTGCACAGTATTTTAGCACACAATTTGGTGGCTTATCCTATAAAGCTTATGCAGTGCTATTCGTGTTGATTTCTTTCGGCGTAGGCATGTTTGGATTGAAAACCATCATTACCGCAGCCATTCCTGTGTTGATGTTCCTCTATCCATTATCCATCGCATTGATTGTGTTGGCATTCTTACATCCGTTGTTCAACGGGCGCCAATGCGTATATGCTTGGACAGTAGGGGCAACCTTCATCACAGCCCTTGTATCTGGCTTAGAAACAGCGAGCGTAGACTTAGGTAGCTTAGGACAATTCTTTGCTACACAAGTACCGATGCATGGCATCGGTATGGACTGGCTTGTATTCGGCGGCGTTGGATTCGTGATTGGATTGATCCATCGGGCGTTGGTGAAAGCTAATTAAAAGATTATTTTATATATGTTGGGACTACTCATATACGAGTGGTTCCAATATTTTTTGTATAAAAAAGCTACACAGTAGAATGTATCTACGTGTAGCTTTTATGTATATAATCTTACAGATATCATTATTCCAAATCATCGAAATCAAATGCTGCTGCTTTTGTATAGTTTGTAACTTTTGCTTCAAAGAAGTCAGTTTTCGTGCTATTCAAGTTGGAGAAACTTTCAATCCAAGCCATAGGATTTTCTTTGATTTCTGGATATAACGGTTGCAAGCCGATGGAATCAGCACGTTGGTTTGCTAAGTATTTGATATAGCGCTCGATCAATGTGTTGTTGATGCCAAGGATTTTGTCATCTGTAATGTATTGACCCCAAGCGATTTCATTTTCTGTACCTTCGCGAAGCATTTGCGTTAACTCAGCTTCCAGTTCAGCAGTGAAGAGTTCAGGACGTTCGATGCGAAGTTCACGGATAATGTTTTGGAACAATACTAAGTGAGTCACTTCGTCACGATTGATATATTTAAAGATTGTAGAAGTTGCGGTCATTTTACCTTGGCGAGCTAATGTGTAGAAGAAGCTAAATCCAGAGTAAAAATAGATACCTTCTAAAATATAGTTTGCCATGATAGTGCGGATTAAATTGTGCTCCGATGGCTCATCGCTAAAACGTTGGTAAATGTCAGCGATGAAGCGGTTACGAGCTAGTAAATGTTCATCTGTACGCCACTCATCATAAATGCGGTCACGAGTAATTGGATTCGTTACCGTATCCAAAATGTAAGAATAGGATTGGGCGTGAATTTCTTCTTGGAAGGCTTGGATGTTCAATAAAGAAGCTACTTCGGATGCCGTAATATAACGGCTTAAGTTTGGCAAGTTTTCGCTTTGAATAGAGTCCAAGAAGTTCAAAAAAGAAATAATTTTGTCGAAGGCACGGCGTTCGCTGTCCGTTAAATAAGGGAATTGCTTAATATCTTCGTTCAAAGAAATCTCTTCAGGAATCCAGAAATTGTTCAGCATCGTGCGATACAATGTGTTCGCCCAATCGTACTTGATACGATTCCATTCCCGTAAATTCGTCGTATTACCGCCCACTATACTTTGCGTGCCACGGTCGCCATGTTCATTAAAAATCAGTTTCTTTTCCATGAAAGTAAATCCTACCTTATCTATACTAACGATATATATATAAATTATTATGAAAGCCTGGACAGAATACATGCTTTCATAGATTCTATTATACTCGAAAAAAATATATATTCCAATGACGCTTTCGAGTATAGTCTAAACTATTAGAAATTGTGCATATCAATTCGATTATACTCGAAAATATAAAAAGGTATTAGTATAGTTTCGATCATAAACAAAATACATATCAATCGTACTATATATAATACCTTTGAAATATCAACATACCGCAAATATTTGTGCTATAATAATACCATAGAAGAGTCATCAACGTGAGTTGGGCTCATCTCTTCCTACTATGGGAGGAGGTGATACTATGACGAAATATGAAACAATCAGCTTGATCATTTCTATTTTATCATTAGTAGTTAACATTATTGCTTTATATAAATAATGAAAACGCCTAACGTAAAGAGGTATCTCACCACCTCAACACGTTAGGCCATTTCATTTCACCATTTTTTGAGATGAGCCTAACGCCACCACACGTTGAAGACTCTTCTTGTATGTAAGTTAAGTATACCACAGTCACTTACAGAATACAAATCCGCCCCTTCCCGAGACAGTGTCAACTTTTTGTTGGAAAAATAATTGCCTAGCTTTAAAAGAGGTTCCT
>ERZ772909.623-NODE-623-length-21335-cov-4.277397_pt1 | contig 21335 bp, 22 predicted proteins | sample MGYA00511137_ERZ772909 | MGnify/ENA primary metagenome ERZ772909 (study PRJEB29015, sample SAMEA2738095) | human oral metagenome | biome: human oral; feature: human-associated habitat; material: saliva | place: China | collected 2270 ... | reverse complement strand
CTACTAATAAATTTTTAGAGGCTGTTATGGCATACAATCTTCCTAAAAACCACATACAATTTAAAGGGCTTCCCTTTTTTTCTAATATATAGTTTAATGTTTCTCTCTCTTCTTCTAGTTCTTTATTATAACTTTCAACTACATATTTAACTAATTCATTATATTTTTTTTTACTTACTAGCATTTAACTAATCCCTCCTTTATTTTTTATTTTTTAACATATGGTCAATACCATTATCACTACCATATTTTGCATCAATTATTTCAAAATCAGGATTTTTTTTAGTAAAATCATTTAATATATCATCAACTAAGTTTTCTGTTTTTTTTCATTTAAATTACCTAATTTTATATCTTCAATCTGTTTTATATACTTTTCTTTATCATATTTTATTTTAATTCCATTTTTATTTATGTCTTTAACACCTATATTAGGACTAGAAGTCTTTAGAATTTCTTGCTCTTTAGTAAAGATATCCTCTAAGGTTTGTTCTTTTTTTATTGGCTTCATTCCTTTAGTATTTTTAGCTATTTTAACTGTATCGTTTGATTTATCTATTACTTTTACTTCTTTTGCAACTGCTTTTGTTACACCACTAGAATCTCCAATTCCTTCTGTTATTCTTACTAACTTAGTTGTATCATTTACATTATCTATTTTGGAGCTTCCTTTTGAAGAATCTAACATCAAATTTATTAAAGAATCCATTCCCTTTTTTATAGGTTTATTTACAGTTTTAAAAATATCAGCATAGGATGAACCTGTACTTCCTTTTGAATCTTTTGGCATAGTTTTTTCATCTAAGTATACTACATCAAAGTCTATTCCTATATCTTTTCCATAGCTCTTTACTATTTCTCTTAATGCTTCTTTTAAGTCTTCTTCATTAATTGTTCTAGCTTTAAACTGTCTACCTAGTTCTTCAACTCTTGAACCTATTACATTATAAAAACTTTTATTTTATTTTAGAAAAAGCTATATAAATATTTTTCAATCTACATAGCTTTTTCATAATTCTTAATCTACTTCTATTATTTCTTCATATTCTTCATAATTTTCTGGAATTTTTTTCTTTCTAAATTCTATCCATTTTTTCATTAATTTTAACATACCTTTTCTTGATATTTCTGCCTTCCCTTCCTCATTATCTGGATCAAATAGCCAATAAATATATACTCTATCTTCTATAAAATCTCCTCCCCAAACCTGTCCATCCATTGCTGAAGGTTCTTTCTTTTCTAATCTCTCACAAATACTATCCAAATAGATTTCAAAAACACTAATATCTATTATGTAACATGATATAATATCTTCATTTTGTGTTTCATTAATAGAACTACACATACTATCAATTTTTTCATGAATACTTTTTTCAAAACTTTTGTAATAATAGAATTTAAATTTCATTTTTTCTCCTTGATTTAATTATTTATTTTTATTGTAAAGGGTAGACTGTTGTATTTGGATATAAATACCCTCTTACTTTTATTCCTGATGGAGTTCTTCCTTCCCATATAATATGACGTGTTCGTGAGATAATTTTATTCCTATAAGCGATATCTACTTCTACTATTATTCTACTTTTTGAATCCATGTTCCCCTTATATTATATATATTAATTTTTGTTAAATTACATCAAACAACAAATGCTATTATATATTATTTTTATTTTAAAATCAATTTTTTTAATAGTCTTTAGATTAGTGTACAAAAAAAGAGAATCTTTAAGTTTTTATTCTCAAAAATTCTCTTAATTATGTCAGGTCATAGTCTAAACTTTTTATCAACACTATTTGACAAATAACCTAAAACAATAATGGACGTCGTAGTAATTTTTTCTATAAAACTATTCTTAACATATCTAGTTCATTCATAGGTATATCTGTTTTTATCTTTACAAATGAATTTGGGTTGGCAGATTCAACACTTTCTGTTTCTCTACCCATTTTATCTAATAGTATCATTTCAGGCATTACAAAGTCTCTAACTTTTATTTCTGGACTAACAATTTGAACTGCTTGTCCAACAAACAATTTATTTCTAATAGCTACTAGGTACTCATTATCACTTAATTTTTTTTCAATTTTAGCAACCAATTTATGAGTTTGACTATATGAATTTCTATTGTTATAGTTTAGAGATTCTTTTCCTGCTTTTCCATGGTAGAAACCTTCTGTATATGATCTATTTGAAATAGATTCAAGCTCATTTCTCCATTCAGGATTATATTCAAAATTTCCACTATAGTAAGAATTTAATGCATCTTTATATACTTTTACACAGTTTGAAACATAGTAAATTCCTTTCATTCTTCCTTCAATCTTAAGTGAATCTACTCCTGCATCTAAGATTTTATCTATCATTTCGATAGTACATAAATCTTTTGAGTTGAAGATATATGTTCCATGTTCATCTTCATACACAGGCATAGTTTCTCCTGGTCTTGTTTCCTCAACCAAAGAATACTTCCATCTGCATGCTTGAGCACAGTCTCCTCTGTTTGCATCTCTACCTGTCATATAGTTACTTAGTAAGCATCTTCCAGAAATTGCCATACACATAGCTCCATGTACAAAAACTTCTAATTCTATATCAGGTACTTTTTCTCTAATTTCTTTAATGTTTTCTAAAGAAATTTCTCTTGCAAGTACAACTCTTTTTGCTCCCATATCTTTCCACATTTTAACTGATCTCCAGTTTGTGTTACTTGCCTGTGTACTGATACTTATATTTAGATCAGAGTTTTCTTTTACAACTTGGAATACTCCTAAGTCTGCAACTATAACTCCATCTACTCCTATTCTTTCTAAGAACTTTACATAGTCTGGTAAAGCATCTAATTCATCATTGTGTGGAATTATATTAAGAGTTACATATACTCTTTTTCCTCTTTCATGAGCATAGTTAACAGCTTCTTCTAATTCTTCATCAGAAAAGTTATTACTTCCAGCTCTCAAATTAAACATCTTTCCACCCATAAATACAGCATCTGCTCCATAGTGTAGTGCCATCTTAAATTTTTCCATATTCCCAGCAGGTGCTAGTAATTCCGCTTTTTTCAAAATATCATCCCTTCTAAAATTTTTATTTCACTTGATCTGTATAACTTGTGAATTTTGTAAATTCACTTAAGAAATTAAGCTTTACTGTTCCAGTAGCTCCATTTCTGTGTTTACCAATAATTAATTCAGTAATTCCTTTGTTTTCAGTGTCAGGTATATAGTACTCTTCTCTGTAAAGAAAAGCAACTATATCCGCATCTTGTTCTATGGCTCCAGATTCTCTCAAATCGGAAAGCATAGGTCTTCTGTCAACTCTACTTTCAACAGCTCTTGATAATTGTGAAAGAGCTATCACAGGTACATCCAATTCTCTTGCAAGTCCTTTCAATGCTCTTGATATATCAGAAATTTCTTGTTGTCTATTCGCATCAGAACCTCTACCTTTCCCAGTTCCATTTATTAATTGTAAGTAGTCAATTACTATTAAATCTAAAAGACCTTGAGTTTTCATATTTCTCGCATAAGATCTTATTTCTAAAACATTTGTATGTGGTAAATCGGCAACATATATCCCCAAATTAGATAAGCTAGTTGTTGCCAATGTCAATTTATTCCATTCATCTTCTTCAAGATAAACATTTCTTAATTTATTTTGAGAAATTCCTGATTCCATTGCTAAAAGTCTTTGATATAGCTGTTGAACAGGCATCTCAAGACTGAAAATCAACACATTTTTCTTTTCTTTAGCAGCATTCAATGCTAAGTTTAGAGCAAAGGCTGTTTTTCCCATGGCTGGTCTTGCAGCTAAGATTATTAAGTCAGAATTATTCAATCCACTTGTCATTCTATCTAGATCAACAAAACCAGTTGGTATTCCTAATGTTTTACCACGATTTGCAGTTACATTATCTATTCTTCTCATTTCATCTAAACTTGCAGTTCTCATATCTACTATGCTATTTTTAAGTATATTTTTAGATAGATTTAAAACTTTTGACTCTGCTTCATCCATAATTTCTTCAGCAGTTCTAACATCAGTATGTGCAGTCTTAGTTATTTCCATTCCTACCTGTCCTAATCTTCTTAGCATAGCTTTTTCTTTAATCAATTCGGCATATTCTAAAAGATTATATGAACTCGTATTTTCATCTATAATTTCAGTCAATACTTGAAGAATTTCTTCTTCATTTTTTAAATCACTTTTTTTAATCTCTTCAACTACTAAAATAGGGTCTACTCCTCTACTTTCAGAGAAAAGATTTTCAATCGCTTTATATATTTCAGCATGTTCTTTTTTATAGAAATCATCTGACTTAATAATGTATTTTATTTCATCTAAAGAATTTATATCAAAGAAAATTCCTCCTATTAGAGCCCTTTCAGCCTCCAAACTATAAGGAATCCTATTTAGCTCTTCAAATTCCATTTTCCCTCCATTATTTTGCAACTACATTTATTTTTACTACTGCCTTTACATCTGTAAATAATTTTATTACTACTTCATCAGGTCCTAAAGCTTTTATATTTGCTTCTATTTTCTTTTTATCTATATCTAGACCTAATTCATCTTTAATATGGCTTGCTATTTCTTTGCTTGTTATTGCTCCAAATAGTTTTCCATTTTCTCCAGCTTTAACTGAAAGATTTAAAGTTTTAGCTTCTAATATTTTCTTTAATTCTAAAGATTTATTTCTTTCTTCTTCAAGCTTTTTAGCTTCTTTTTTCTTTCTGCTTTCTATTTTTTGTAATTCTTCAGGAGTAGCTAAAACTCCTTTTTTTCCTTTTAAAAGGAAGTTATGAGCATATCCATCAGATACTGTAACTATTTCCCCTTTTCTTCCTTGTCCTGCCACATCTTCTAAAAGTATAACTTGTATTTTTGCCATTTCAATGACCCCCTTATATTTCTATATTTTTATTTCTTTTACTTCTATAAATTCAAAACTTACCAGTGCACCTAATATAAATACAAATGGTGCATATTGTAAGCCTATCATCATACTTATTGCATGTTTTATTATATTTGCTTTTACTCCTATTCTATCGAGTAAACTATACATAACTTTTATTCCATACAATACATACATCCATTTTATACATTCTAATATATTGTTTTCAATCAATAGATTGCTTGATATATTATATTTATGTGCCCATAATATCAACATATATGGTATTAACCAATAACATGAAATTTTCCATAGTTTATATGTACTAGGTATAAGATTTAAGAAAAGAAAAAAGTAAGAAACTATTACAACAAAAAATGCTCCAAAGATATAGTAATTAGTTACTAAGGTCATTGATTCTTGTATTGATTTTTGTACTGCTACTACAGTTTCAATTCCTACTTGTTCCACAATATCTTTCATTCTAGGTAAATTTGTTATCATATAATTTATCATATCCATATTTGCATATAGATACAAAGATATTAGTATAGTTGGTACTATAGACATTAAAACTATTCTATTAAAAACTTGCATTCTTTTCGCTATTTTATTAAATAGATAAAACATAAATTCCATTGCATATGGAAAAATTAAATATAACATTAAATATCCTGGATTTATAAATACTAAAATCAAGGCTACTATAATATTTACTGCTAGCGAATATTTTTTCTTATACAAATTTACCCTTGTTATCTTATAGTAAGGTATAAGATAAGCTAAAAAAGGTAAAAATAAGGATAGGAAAAAATACAATACTATTGTCGCTGTTGACATTAGTATACTTACTATTGGCATATCTCCCCCTTAACTAGGAATTTCCTTTAAAATAATTTTCTATCTTTTTAAAGAATTCCTCCTCACCACTTTCTTCTTCTTTTTTCTGCCCAATAACTTCATATTTTAATTCTAAGCTATTTTCATTGAAGAATTTCCTTATAATTTCTGTAAATTCTCTATTATACTCTTCACTTTCCATCTGTTCTTTTGGAAATAAATATTTTTTATCATAAGTTATAAATATAATATTATCCTCTACTCTTACAGGATTAGCTCCCATTAAGAAAACTTTATATGAAATTCTCTTCTTTTTAGCTTCATCTAATATAGAGTTCCAATTACTTTTTACATCAGCTATAGTAATCTGTACTTTTGGCTTTTCTTTAACAGCTTCCACTACAGTATTAGGTGTATTATCAGTGTCTTCCACAACTTTTTGAACCTTAGTTACTGTTCTTACTATAGTTTGAGTTGAATTTGCCAAAATATCTGCAACTATTACATAGCCAACAAGTTTTTTATCATCTTCAAATTTGAATTTATTTATTACATCATAGATAGTTGATATTATTTTTAAGCCCTTATCTATATCTAATTCATTTTTAACTATAGAATTTTTACAGTATTTAGCTAGGTCTTTAAAAAATAATTCTATATCAAAAGATTCATTTGCTAAAGCTTCTAATTCATTTATTATATTATATTCGCTTTCATTTAACAACTTATCTAAAAAAATTTTTATTCTTGAACTTGGTGTTACTCCTAAAGTTTCTTCAGCTATCTTTAAATTTATCTCATTTCCATTGGCTGTGACTATAAGCCTTTCTAAAATAGAAATTGAATCTCTCATACTTCCAGAAGAATTTTCATAGATAAGTGAATATACTTCATCACTCATAAATAAATTTTCTTCCTTCAAAATATGCTTCAGTCCAGACTTCATATCTTCTATATCAAGAGCTTTAAAATCATATCTTTGACAACGAGAAATTATAGTAGGTAATATCTTATCTAGTTCTGTCGTTGCCAATATAAACATTACATGAGATGGCGGCTCTTCTAAAGTTTTTAGAAGTGCATTAAATGCTTCTTTTGTTAGCATATGTGCTTCATCTATTATATATACTTTTTTCAAACCTTCCACTGGTTGATAATTAATTTTCTCTTTTAAACTTCTTATTTCATCAATACTTCTATTTGAAGCAGCATCAATTTCTATAAGATCAGAAAATCTTCCTTCATTTATAGCCTTACAATTTTTACATTCATTACAAGGCTCTCCATCTTCACCTAAGTTTAAACAATTCACTCCCTTTGCAATAAGTCTTGCAATGGTAGTCTTACCAACTCCTCTTGGTCCCGAAAAAAGATAGGCATGAGCCATAGATTTGTTTTTTAAAGATAATTTAAGACTTTTTACTATTTCATTTTCTCCAGATACTTCTGAAAAACTACTTGGTCTATATTTTCTATAAAGTGTAATATGCATTTTTTACTCCAAATCATAATAATTCATTTTAGTTCTTAAAGTATTTCTTGTTATTCCTAAAATCTCAGCCGTCTCTACTTTCTTTCCATTAGTTATTTCAAGTATTTGCTTAATTAGCTCTTTTTCAATCTTTGAGATTATTTCAAAGTAATAATCACTTTTCTTATTTTTACTCTTTAATTGACTTATTTCATTTTTAATTAAATTTTCAATAGAGAGTGCTCTAATTTCTTCTTTTGAAGTGATTACTTTTTCACCTATTACATTAGGTGGTAAGTCTTCTATCAAAATACTAGAACCTCTACACATTGCAACTGCATATTTTATTGCATTTTTTAACTCATTTACATTACCTGGCCAGTCATATCTCAGTAACTTTTTCAAGGCCATCTTTGTTACACCCTTTATATTTTTTTCCATTTCTCTATTACACTCTGGCATATAGTGGTCAATAATAAAAGGTATATCATCTTTTCTGTCTCTTAAATTAGGAATATTTATTTCCAAAACTTTTAATTTTCTATAAAGTTCATCTATAAATAGTCCTTTATCTATAAGTTCTTCAAGGTTTACACTTGTAGATGCTATTATTCTAACAAAAGCATTTATTGGTTCCATTCCACCCAATCTAAAAAATCTATTTTCTTCAAGTAAAAATAGTATTTTAGATTGCATATCAAGGCTTAAAGATTCTATATTTGCTAAGTGAAGTATTCCTCCTTCAGCCTTTTCTAACTCTCCATATTGACTGAAAGCTGCTCCTTCAAATGAACCTTTCTCATAACCAAACAATTTTCTTTCCAATAGATTTGCTCTATATGAATTACAGTTTACACTTATAATAGGTTTATCGTGAACATTACTAAATTGGTGTATAGCCTTTGCTACACTCGTTTTTCCTGTCCCTCTTTCTCCTGTAACTAAAACAGGAGCAGAGTTATTAGCAACTTTCCCTATAACTTTGTAAAGATCTATCATAAGTTTACTTCTACCTATTAATTTTTCACCTGTACTCTTTGTTTTATCAACTTTTTCTACCAAACCTTTGTAATCTTTTACAGATTTTTCTACCACTTTCACAATATTTTTAGGTATTTCTGGTTTTAATATATAGTCATAGGCTCCTGCTTTTATACTTCCTGCAATAACTCTCCAGTTTGATGCCTCTCCTAAAATAATTATTACCACCTTTTTTTGAAGTTCAGTAATTTTTGTTATTAAACTGATAAGTGCTTCTTCTTTTGAATTTCTTTCATCTATTACTATAGCTTCATATTTTCTATTTTTTATAGCATCCATAAAAGATATCATATTTTCAACAAATACTAAATCATTTTCAAAATTATTTTCAAACTCCAATTTTAAGTCATTATCTAAGCGAAGTCCTAATAATAGCATTTACCCCTCCCTATTATTTAAAATCAAAATTATAATTTAAGTAAAATGTTCCGTTTACAGGTTTACCATTTTTCATAAGTTTAACTCTCCAAGTTCCTACAACTCTTTCTACTGCAGCATCTATTTCAGGTACTCCACTTCCTTCAACTATAACGAAAGATAAAACATTTCCCATCTTATCAACTTTTAATTTTATCTTTAACTTTCCATGTTTTCCAGAAGATTTTGCTGCTTGTGGGAACTCAGGTGCCTTATTTTTAGCATTCCAATCAACTACTCTTCCATCACTAGAATTTCCCACCTTACTTCCTGAAACTAAACCATTTGAATAAGTTACATTTTGTAGAACTCTATCAACTACTTCTTCTCCATCAGGATCAGCTGTTGGACTATATCCACCATTGGAAGTCTTAGGTTGTGAACCTGATATTTGTTTCTTTAAGTCTGCTAGAGAAGGTTTTTCTGTCTTAGATGTTCCCTTTGAATCTGAACTTTCTGAAGAACTTTTCTTTGAATTCTCCTTAGTTGCAGGTTTTTCTGGAGCTTTCTTTTCATCTTTTTCCTCAACTACTTTTTCTCCCTTTTCAGCAAGTTTCTCTACTTTCTTCTCAACAGGTTTTTCTTTTTCAACTGGCTTTTCTTTTGGCTTTTCTGGAGTTTTTTCCTTAGGCTTTTCAGCAGGTTTTTCTGCTGCTTTCTTTTCTGGTTTCTCTGTAATTTTCTCTACAGTTTTTTCAGTTTTAATTTCTTCAACTTTTTTTTCTGTAGGTTTTTCTGGTTTTTCAGTTTTTTCTTCTTTCTTTTCTATACTGTCAGCATCTAAATTTTGTTTTTTAGCATCTACATTCTTTTCGCCTTTAAACTTTGTTGATGCATCACTTTCTACTGCGACCAAACCAATTTTTATTTGTTCAGCATCTAATATTTCTTGAGTATCCTTTGAAAATACTGTTAAAGCAAGTATAATTCCTATATTTATAATTATAGATAAAAACAGACAGATATAGTCACTCTTTTTCATTTTATCACCTACTTCGTACTGTTAGTATCTATATTTATACCACTTGCTCCTGCTTCCTTTAATAAGCTCATAATTTCAACAATAAAACCATAATCGATGTCTTTATCAGCTGAAACTACTACATCTTTACTTTCAGAAGTATCAAGTTTTTCTGATACAAAATCAACAAAAGTTGATAATTCTAACTCCTCAGTTTCAGTCTTTCCTGAATTATTAGTATATTTTATATAAACATTTTTATCTTTATCCACTAGAACTTGAACTTCCTTCAAAGTACTCTTTGTTTTTGCAACAGTTGATTTAGGAAGCTCTATTTTAAAAGCAGACCTTTCATCGAAAGTTGTTGCCAACATAAAGAAGATAAGTAGAAGGAAAACTACGTCTATAAGTGGAGTGATTTCTAGTATCAATGTTCCACCACTTCTTCTCTTTATTCTATCTAATTTCATTATTGTCAACACCTACTCTCTGAAATAATTTAACAATTCTGTACAAGTTTTTTCTATATCAGTCACTACTAAATCTATTCTCTTATTAAAATAGTTATAGAATATCATACAAGGAATAGCTACAAATAACCCTCCTGCTGTTGTATATAGAGCTTCAGATATCCCTTTTGCTAAGATTCCAGCATCTCCTGTTCCATTTAATGCTATAGAGTTGAAGGCTGTTATCATACCTGTAACTGTTCCTAAAAGTCCCAATAAAGGTGAAGCATTAGCTGCTAGAGATAAAAGCCACATATTTCTTTCTAAATGTTTTATCTGTTCTATTGCTTTTTCTTTTCCTTTTTCTTCAAGTGCTGATAATGTTTCCTTATTCTCTTTATATCCATAGATTAAAATTTCTTTTAAAACTGTTGAAGTTGATGATTTATTAGAATTAAGGTAGATTATAGACTCTTTTATTTTCCCTTCTTTTATAAGTTGTTTAACTTCTGAAGGTAATTTAGAATAATTATTTCTTTCTTTTGAAGCAAAATAAAAGAATCTTTCCAAAATTGCATATAATCCTACTATTCCCATTAAGAGAATAAAATACATTAATATTCCGCCTGCTTTTAATATTTGCATTTCTATTTCTTCCTTTCTATCTTGTTACTATCCAAATAGCTTATCTAATATTCTTCTAAAAAATCCTTTTTTCTCTACTCCTTGAGATAATTCTTCTTCAATAGTAGCTGTATTTTCACGATTAACCTTTACCTTGTCACCATTTTCTTTTAAATTTTCTCCTGTAATATTTATAGAAGATGACTCTAAATTTTGATTTTGAAGTATTAATTCTTCAGTATCAATTTCTTTAACATCTAATTGTTGGTTATTTTCTCCAACAACTTTTTTAGTAACTTCAGTTGTTATAACTTCACCATTGTCTGTTGCTTTTTGTGCACTATCATTAATGATAACAGTTGTATCATTGTCTTCTGCATAAGTTAGTACTCCCAGTAGTAAAAATATTGCCAATAATTTCTTACTCATTTCCTTCCTCCTTCTTTGTACCTCTAATTAATATAAAAATAAGACATTAGGAAAGTAAAAAACAAGTGAACTTGCATCTAAATTTTAGATAAAAAATCAAACAGAATGAGCCGAGTAATTCTCAGCGTGTTTGAAGCTGACTTGTCAGCAAGTTTGCTGAAATTACAGCGAATTCTTGATTTTTTATCGTTAAGAAATTTAGTTAGCAATGAACTGTTTTTTACTATGTTATTTTTACTATGTTATTTTTACTAGTAATGAACTATTTATATTATTATTCCAATCCATTACTTATTAAGAAATCAAACTTTTGTCCTCTTGATATAGGTTCTCCACTTTTTGGTGAAGTCGCTATAATTTGGTTAATAGGTAAATCTGATCTCATCTTTTTTACTTCTCCAACCTTCATACCATTTTTATTAAGTAAAGAACTTGCTTCTATATAGTTCATACCTACTAAATCATCTAAGAATACTGAAGGTGATTCCTTACTTACCCATACTTTCATATTTCTTGATCTTTTAACTATAGTTCCTTCAGCAGGTTCTTGTAAAGCAACTGTTCCATAAGGTAAGTCAGAATAAACTTCTCCCATCTCTCTAATATTTAAAGGAGATTTTGAAATAGTTTTCTTTGCTTCCTCTATACTAAGTCCAGTTAAGTTTGGAGCCTTATAATAAAATTCATTGAAATAATATCTTTCAAATACTCCAAGTCCAACTTTTATAATAGCTATAATTAAAATTATATTTAATATTATTTTAATTAATCTTCTATTATCTTTCTCTGGGTGTTTTGCACTTGTTGCTTCTACTTCTATATCTTCAAAATCGTCTTCAGCATTATTATTTCTAAATTTCTTCATATTTCTCTCCTAACTAATTAAAGTTTTAAAAATACTTTTTATATCAAATATTTCAGTTAATTTTAACATATTTTATTAATTAGTACAAGCTATAATTTAAATTTTTCTTTTCCATCAAAATACTATTTTTATTTTTTTATTTTGAAATTTCATTTTTTAAAATTTAGTAAAATAATTTATAAAATATGGAATATTGAGATTTAATTTTCAAAAAAAATACTTGACGAATACTAAAATATTTGATAATATCTTACTTGACCACTTGGTCAATGACTCTATGGTCAGACTTGAAAAACTATAATTTTAACTATAATTAAAGGAGATAAAAATGATATGAGTTTCGATACTGAAAAGAAAATTCTTATTTTAGAAAAAGCAAAAGACATGATAATTACAGAAGGTTATTCTAACTTATCAATAAACAAACTGACATCAGAATTAGGTATATCAAAAGGTAGCTTCTACACTTATTTTCCTTCAAAGGATAATATGCTAGCTGAAATATTGGATGAATATTCAGAAAATACAAAAATTTTCAGTGAAAACTTGGCTTCAAATTCTAATAGTATAGATGAATGTTTGGATTACTATGTAAATTCTATGCTTAATTTAAATGACAGAGATTTAAAATTAGAATTAGTAATGACAAGTTTAAAAAGAAACTATGAGGTTTTTAATGAAGAAAATTTTATTAGAATAAAAAATACAGCACATAAAACAATAGATTTTATAAAGAGTCTTTTAAAGAAATATAAGAAGTCTATAAATATTAAAGAAAAAGATATGGAAAAATGTTCTAAGATGATATTTAGTATCACTGAAGTATTTTTAACGATGCAAAATATTAATTTTGAAAATAATAAATTTTTATCAAAAAGTTTAGATGAGGTTAAAGACTTATATAGAAGTCAAGAGATGAAAGAAAATCTTGAATTTATAAAAGAAAGTATAAAAAAAATTTTATATAGATAATATATTTTAGGAGGAAGAATGAAAAAATTATTAACATTTTTTGTTTTGTTGGCAAATGTAGCTTTAGCTAGAGATTTAACTCTAGATCAAGCCATAGATTTATCACTTAATAACAGTAAAGAGATGAAAATCTCTGAAAAGAGTTTAGAAATTTCTAAACTAAATGTAACTAAGGCTTTTAAAGAAGCTTTACCTTCAGTAACTTATAGTGGTGCTGTTACTTTAGGAGAACATGAAAGAAACATTTTAACTCAAAGTGGAGGAAACTATGTTTCAAAGAAAAAAGGTTATACTCAAACTTTAAAAATTACTCAACCTCTTTTTACAGGTGGAACTATATCAGCAGGAATTAAAGGTGCTAAAGCTTATGAAAATATAGCAAGTTATTCTTATTTACAAAGTAAGATTCAAAACAGACTAGAGACTATAAAAATATATTCAGATATCATAAATGCAGAAAGAAATCTAGCTGCTCTAAAAAATTCAGAAGAAATCTTATTAAAAAGACACTATAAACAAGAAGAACAATTAAAGTTAAGACTTATAACTAAACCTGATATTCTTCAAACTGAATATTCATTAGAAGATATAAGAGCACAAATTATCAATTTACAAAATTTAGCTGACACAAATAAAGAAAAATTATACATAAGAACAGGGATAAACAAATCTGAACCATTAAACTTAGTAAGTTTTGATATTCCTAGTAATTTATCAGATAGTCTAAATTTAAATACTGATTTAAATCAAGCTTTAAATCAAAGTTTATCTGCAAAAATTGCTGATGAACAAGTAAATGTAGCTTCTGCTAGTAGAATGGCTGCTGCTGGAGATTTATTACCTCAAGTAAGTGCCTATATTTCTTATGGAACTGGTGGACAAGAAAGAGCATCATTCTCAAGATCATATAAAGATGCTGAGTTGATTGGTGGAGTTCAAGTTTCTTGGAAAGTATTCTCTTTTGGAAAAGATTTAGATAACTATAAGGTTGCTAAGTTAGAAGAGGAACAACAAGTATTAAAAAATACTTCTGCTAAAGAAAATATCGAGATAAATGTAAAGAGTGCTTATCTAAATCTTGTAAGTTTAGAAAAACAAGTTGCAGCTCAAAGAAAAGCTGTAGAAGCTGCTAAATCAAACTTTGAAATGAACCAAGAAAAATATGATGCTGGACTTATTTCAACTATAGATTATTTAGATTTTGAAAATACATATAGACAAGCAAGAATAGCGTATAATAAAGTACTACTTGATTATTATTACGCATTTGAAACATATAGATCACTATTAATATAAAATTTGAAAGGAAAAAAATATGAAAAAATTATTGACAATATTACTTGCAACTAGTTTATTAGTAGTTGCTTGTGGAAAAGATAAAGAAACAAAAGATGCTAAAAATGAAGCTGCTGTAACTGAAACACAAACAGCTGCTAAGCCTGTAGAAGTTTCAGCTGTAACAACTAGACAGATGTCTAAACTTTTTGAATCAAGTGCCGTTTGGGAACCTTTAGCAAAAGTTGATTTTTCAACTAATAAAGGGGCAACAGTAGAAAAAATTTATAAGAGAAATGGTGAATATGTAAATAAAGGTGAAATTATAGTTAAGCTTTCTGATGCTCAAACAGAAGCTGATTTCCTTCAAGCTAAGGCTAATTATCAATCGGCTACTGCTAACTATAACATAGCTAGAAACAACTATCAAAAGTTTAAAACTCTATATGACAAACAATTAATTTCATATTTAGAGTTCTCAAACTATGAAGCAACATTTACTAGTGCTCAAGGTAATTTAGAAGTTGCTAAGGCTGCATATATGAATGCTCAAAACAGTTACTCTAAACTTGTTGCTAAAGCTGATATAAGTGGAATTGTTGGTAATTTATTTATAAAAGAAGGAAATGATATAGCTGCAAAAGAAACTTTATTTACAATCTTAAATGATAAACAAATGCAGTCTTATGTAGGTATAACTCCTGAAGCTATCTCTAAGGTAAAACTTGGAGATGAAATAGATGTAAAAATAGATGCTTTAGGAAAAGAATATAAGGCTAAAATTACAGAAGTAAACCCTATTGCTGATAGCACAACTAAAAACTTTAAAGTTAAGCTAACTCTTAATAACTCTGATGGAGAAATCAAAGATGGTATGTTTGGAAATGTTGTTATTCCTGTTGGAGAATCTTCTGTTCTAAGTATAGAAGATGAAGCAATAGTAACAAGAGATTTAGTAAACTATGTATTCAAATATGAAGATGGTAAAGCAAAACAAGTTGAAGTTACTGTAGGAGCAACAAACCTACCATATACAGAAATTTCTTCTCCAGAAATCAAAGAAGGAGATAAAATCATTGTTAAAGGTCTATTTGGTCTTCAAAACAATGATACTGTTGAAATTAAAAATGAGGTGAAATAATAATGTCATTAGCAGGAATCTCAATACGTAGACCTGTCGCAACAACAATGGTAATGTTATCATTTATTTTCATTGGACTACTTGCAATGTTCTCAATGAAAAAGGAATTGATACCAAACATAAAGATTCCCGTTGTCACAATCACTACTACTTGGAGTGGTGCTGTTAGTGAAGATGTAGAGTCACAGGTCACAAAAAAAATAAAAGACAGCCTTTCAAATGTAGAGGCTATTGATAAAATACAAACTGTATCTGCCTATGGTACTTCTTCTGTTGTTGTAAACTTTGAATATGGAGTTGATACAGATGAAAAAGTTACTCAAATTCAAAGAGAAGTTTCAAAAATAACAAATAATCTACCCAGTGATGCTAATACTCCATTAGTTAGAAAAGTTGAAGCTGGTTCTGGTAACATGACAGCTGTTATAGCTTTTAATGCTGATAGTAAGACTGCACTTACAACTTTTATTAAAGAACAATTAAAACCTAGACTTGAAAGTTTACCAGGTATAGGGCAAGTTGATATCTTTGGTAATCCTGATAAACAATTACAAATTCAAGTTGATAGTGACAAATTAGCTTCATATAATCTATCGCCTATGGAATTATACAATATTGTTAGAACATCTGTTGCAACATATCCTATTGGTAAGTTATCTACTGGTAACAAAGATATGATTATTAGATTTATGGGAGATTTAGACTATATAGATCAATATAAAAATATATTAATAAGTTCTAATGGTAACACTTTAAGATTAAAAGACGTTGCTGATGTTGTATTAACAACAGAAGATGCAGATAATGTAGGATATCTTAACGGAAAAGAGTCAGTAGTAGTCTTATTACAAAAATCTTCTGATGGAGACACTATAACTTTAAATAATGCAGCTTTTAAGGTTATAGAAGAAATGAGACCATATATGCCAGCAGGTACTGAATACAGTATAGAAATGGATGCTTCTGAAAATATTAATAATTCAATTTCAAATGTTTCTAGTTCTGCTGTGCAAGGATTGGTACTGGCTACTATTATACTGTTTGTTTTCTTAAAGAGTTTCAGAACAACTGTGTTAATTTCATTAGCACTTCCTGTTGCAATAGTATTTACCTTTGCTTTCTTAGCAATGAGAGGTACAACTCTTAACTTGATTTCCCTAATGGGACTTTCAATAGGGGTTGGTATGCTAACGGATAACTCAGTTGTTGTTGTGGACAATATCTATAGACATATAACTGAATTAAATTCTCCCGTTAGAGAAGCTGCTGAAAATGGTACAGAAGAAGTTACTTTCTCTGTTATAGCTTCTGCATTAACAACTATAGTAGTTTTCCTACCAATATTATTTATTCCGGGGCTTGCAAGAGAATTCTTTAGAGATATGTCTTATGCAATAATCTTCTCTAACCTAGCTGCTATAATAGTAGCAATAACATTGATACCTATGTTGGCAAGTAGATTTTTAAATAGAAAATCAATGAAATCTGAAGATGGTAAATTCTTTAAAAAAGTAAAAGCTTTCTATTTAAAAGTAATTAATAAGGCTGTTTCTCATAAAGGATTGACAGTTCTTATCATGGTTGGTCTATTTTTCTTCAGTATTTTAGTAGGACCTAAATTATTAAAATTTGAATTTATGCCTAAACAAGACCAAGGAAAATATTCAATGACTGCTGAACTACAAAAAGGGACTGACTTAGCTAAGGCTGAAAGAATAGCAAGAGAACTAGAAGAAATTGTTAAAAATGATCCTCATACTGAAAGTTATCTAATGCTAGTAAGTACGTCTAGTATTTCAATCAATGCCAATGTTGGTAAAAAGAATACAAGAAAAGAAAGTGTATTTACAATTATGGATGACATAAGAAAAAAAGCTTCTAATGTTTTAGATGCAAGAATATCTATGACTAACCAATTCTCTGGTGGACAAAGTCAAAAAGATATTGAATTCTTATTACAAGGTTCTAACCAAGATGAAATCAAAAAATTTGGTAAACAACTTTTAGAAAAACTACAAAGTTATGATGGAATGGTTGATATATCTTCAACTCTTGATCCAGGAATTATAGAATTAAGATTAAATATAGATAGAGATAAGATAGCAAGTTATGGTATCAGTCCTACTGTTATTGCTCAAACTGTAAGTTACTATATGTTAGGTGGAGATAAAGCTAATACTGCAACTTTAAAAACAGATAGTGAAGAAATTGATGTTTTAGTCAGACTTCCTAAAGAAAAGAGAAATGATATAAATACTTTATCTTCTTTAAATATTAAAGTTGGAGATAATAAATTCGTTAAGTTATCAGATGTTGCAACTTTACAATATGCAGAAGGAACTTCTGAAATAAGAAAGAAAAATGGTATCTATACTGTTACTATCTCTGGTAATAATGCTGGAGTTGGTCTAGGAGAAATACAATCAAAGATAATTGAAGAATTTAACAACTTAAATCCTCCTTCAACTATTTCATACAGTTGGGGTGGAGAAGCTGAAAACATGCAAAAGACTATGAGTCAATTATCATTTGCATTATCTATTTCAATTTTCTTGATATATGCTTTACTTGCTGCACAATTTGAAAGTTTCTTATTACCATTTATAATAATAGGTTCTATACCACTAGCTTTAATTGGAGTTATTTGGGGACTTGTAATCTTAGGACAACCTATAGATATAATGGTTATGATAGGTGTAATCCTACTTGCTGGGGTTGTTGTTAACAATGCCATAGTTCTTATAGATTTCATTAAAACTATGAGAACTCGGGGTTATGATAAAGAGTATGCAATTATCTATTCTTGTGAAACAAGATTAAGACCTATACTTATGACAACTATGACAACAGTATTCGGTATGATACCTATGGCTTTAGGTTTAGGAGAAGGTTCAGAATTCTACAGAGGTATGGCTATTACAGTAATATTTGGATTATCTTTCTCAACTATTTTAACACTAGTTTTAATCCCTATATTATATTCTGTTGTTGATAGCTTTACTACAAAAATGGCTGCTAAATTAAAAGGAGTTTTTGGTGGTTTAAAAAAGAAGGGGGCTAAATAATGAATAAGATAAGAAATATGAATGACACTGAAAGTGAAAATCTGAAATTTGTTGTACTACATATTAATGATACTCAAGTTAGACTTCTAGAAAAGTTTTTTGAAAAAATAGGAATTTACTATTATACTGTTGAAGATAATGTTAAAAGAGGTATTGATAAATCAATAAAGCACCAACAAACAAAGGTTTGGCCTGGTTCAGATGCCTTAGTAACTTTACCATTAGGAGACCAAAAGATAGATGAATTTCTAATAAAACTAAAAACTTTTAGAATGGTTTTACCTAAAGGTCTATTCTTATCTGTTGGTATTATCCCATTTGAAAGAGTTATTAGAAGTATGTATGAAGAAGATATACCTGTTGATGAAGAGTTAATGGAAGAACTTCAAAACGATAAAGACTATAATATTTAAAAAATGAAGAGGCTGTTGTAGCTCACAGTCTCTTTTTATTATTTTATATCAAATTTTAAAATTTCAACAAATAGTGTATAATATAAAAAAATTACAAGGAGTTAAAATATGATATATTTTACAGCAGATATTCATTTCTATCATGAAAATATTATAAACCATACAAAGAGACCTTTTAAAAATGCTGATGAAATGAATAAGAAAATTATAGCTAATTGGAATAATATTGTGAAAGCCAATGATGAAGTATATATATTAGGTGACGTTACTATGAAGGGAGCAAGTAATGCAAATACAGTCCTTTCTCAATTAAAAGGTAAAAAATATTTGATTAAAGGTAACCATGACAATTTTGTAGAACAAGAAAACTTTAATTCATATATTTTTGAATGGGTAAAAGATTATTATGAGTTAGAGTACGAAAATAACTTTTTTGTGCTATTTCATTATCCATTAGAAGAATGGAATAAGTTTTATAGGGGAGCTTATCATTTACATGGACATCAACATAATAATTCTTTATATAATTTTGAAAACTTGAAAAAAGGTCTAAGAAGATATGATGTTGGAGTAGATGCAAATAATTTTAAACCTATTAGTATAGATGAAATTATTAAGTTTTTTGAAATGATTTAATACTGATTTTGGTATTAATGGAAATGTTTCATTTAGTAAAAATGATAATGGATGGAGTTGCAAATGTTGTAGGTGGTAATGCTAGAAATGTAATAAGAGATAATCATTTAGAAGAACTTTTTAATATAGATAAAATAAGAGCTCAAGAAGAAGGAAGAATATTCTATATTAATAAACAAAAATTAAATCCATTTACAGCACATAGTTTTATATTTGCAGGGCAAGAAATAACAACACCAAGTTATAGGAAATGGCAAAAGATAAGAAATGGATATGATGATATCTTAAGATTATTTAACAGTGATACATATAAAGATTTCTTTAATAATAAGAAAGAAGAAAAAAATGGAAGTGATAAAAATGAAAAATAGGATAAAATATTTAGTTTTATTTACAATAGTATTTACATTAACATCTTGTTCGGGACTATTTGAGTTTAAACCATATTTTGTAACAGGTACATATAATGATGATATATACGGAATAATAGAAAATGGAAAAATCAATAGAATGGGAGTTTCAAGAGATAATATTGATAAAGCAAATAATATCATATCAAATAAATATGGAATAAAATTCAATACAGGAAATAGAATATATGCTAATGAAGATTCACGAACATTTTATAATATAAAGTTTTATAATGACTTAAAATTCATATTAAATGGAAAAGAATATATTATACCAAAAGAAAAAATAGTAAGAAAAGAAAGAGATCAAGGGGATATTTGGATAGAGTATAGTTATCCAGCACCAGTAGATATAACCAAAACAAATGATGATAGCTATATACTAGAAATAGGAGAAATAGAAATATTAGATAAGAATGGAAAAGTAATAAAAGCTAAAGAAAAAATACCTCCTCTTTTATTTAAAAAAACAATGGTAAGAGCCTTAAAGAAAAATTTTATTGGTTCTGAAGATATTTATTATAGAGGTTGGGCTGAAGATTATCCAAAAGATCCAAGTACATTAAAGAAAATATATCAATAATTTAATTTTTTAGTGGAGGCATTAACTTAAAAGGGGAAAATGTAGAAATAAATCCATTAGAAACTAAAGCATATAGTAAACATAAAGAAGAAAAGAAAGGATTCTCATAATAAATAAAGGAGTTGATGAAAATGATAAAAAATAATTTTAAATTTATAGTTTTAATTATTTTAGTTTTTATTGTTAATGCTTGTTCTAGTAATAGCAAAAGTTTTTGGGGATTTAAACCACATTTTTCAACAGGAACTTATATTCACTCTTATGCAATAATAGAAGATGGTAAAGTAAATAGAATGGGAATACCTAAAAAAGATATAGATAAAATGGATAGTATAATAAATGATAAATATGGAATTCAATTTATTGATAATCGAATATATGCTCTTAAAGGAGGTGGTGAAAATTATAAAATAAAATTTTATAATGACTTTAAAATGACAGTAAATGGAAAAGAATATATAATGTCTAAAGAAAAGATAAGACAATCTGTTTATAATACTTATCACTATGATTTACCAATAAAAATAACAAATACAAACTATAATGAATATATATTAGATATAGGAGAAATAGAAATTATTGATACAGATGGAAAAATAATAAGACCAAGAACTAAAATACCACCAATATTATTTAAAAAAACCATAAATAGAACTTATGTAAATGATATAACTGGAAATGATTATGATGTATATTATAGAGGTTGGGCAGAAGATTATCCAAAAGATCCAAGTACTTTGAAAAAGATGTACAATTCTATTGAAGAAATGCAAAAAAGTTTTAAAGAAAGTAAGAAAAAATAAATAATAATTAATTTTTTATAGGTAGCCTAAGAAATCTTCTTAGGCTAC
>ERZ772909.622-NODE-622-length-21339-cov-9.176846_pt1 | contig 21339 bp, 18 predicted proteins | sample MGYA00511137_ERZ772909 | MGnify/ENA primary metagenome ERZ772909 (study PRJEB29015, sample SAMEA2738095) | human oral metagenome | biome: human oral; feature: human-associated habitat; material: saliva | place: China | collected 2270 ... | reverse complement strand
ATCCAAAAATAGTTGCCATTCGTAGCGGCGCGGTAGTAAAGCTGGTAATTCCGTCAATTGCCAAATTGAGTAGTTTCCGGTAATTCCACTTAGTTTGACCAGCCAATCTGGGGTCGCGATTATAAAATATCTCTTTTTTCTTATATCCAATCCAGCTAAAAATCGCTTTTGTATTGCGCTGAGATTCGCGGAATTTTTGCAAAGCCTCAATACATCGGCGATCCAGCAAGCGAAAATCTCCAGTATCGACCTGAATGGGGATGTTGGTCGATTTCTGCAGTATTCTGTAATACCATTGGCTGGTTTTTTTCTTCAGCCAGGTTTCGCCTTGTCGGTTGTTGCGGCGAGCATAAACGTCATCGTAACCATCTTCCCAATACGAAATCATTTCCTGGATGAGCTCTGGTGGGTCTTGTAAATCTGCATCAATGATTACCAGGGCGTCACTTTTTACGTGGTCAATTCCAGCTATCATCGCAATTTCCTTACCGAAGTTTCGCGATAGATTTATGTAGCTAATTCGAGAATCTTTTTTTGATTGCTCGGCTATGATTGAAAAGGATTTATCGGTGCTGCCGTCGTTTATTAAGAGAAATTCGAATTGATAATTGGGCGTGTTTTTTGTAAATTCGTCTAAGCGCTTAAATAATTGCGGTAAAACAGATTCTTCATTGTAGACTGGGATGAGAAGGGTGATGGTTTTCATGGTATTAAATATATTATTTTATTCTGAAAAATTGCTTAAATTTTAATAATCCAGTTTGATTTGGCAGCGGTCCATCGTGGATAATATTACGAATATAGTCGACGGAAACCTTACGATTTTTTTGGATATAAAAACGTTTTTTATAAGCTGCCGGTTTGTGGATAATTGACACTAAAGCGCCCTTGAATGCTGACCAACCGTTGCCGTGGCGAATTGCGCTGGCAAAAATCAACCAATATGTCAGTAAAAATCGTATGCCAATATGCCAAAATAGTTTACCTGGAACATTTTTAATGAAGACTAATGGTAAGTTTTTGAAAGTATTATAAACAGCTAATCCAGGGACTTTTTTACTACTAGCGCCAACTTTATGATAAGCGATAGCCTTGGGTGCGAAGCGAACTTTCCAGCCTGCTAATTGCGCTCGGAAGCTTAAGTCGACATCTTCATAATACATGAAGAAATCTTCATCAAACATATCTATATCATCAAAGATTTTTGCACGATAAATAGCACCGCCGCCAGTCGCACCAAATATTTCTCCAGGCTTAGTTGGTGCGTTTTTTATGGGCTCGTCACGGTTTCTTGGTCCAGGAAGTCCCCACGTTGTGTAAAAATCTCCAGTTGTGTCAAGAGTTTTACTATTACGTCTTTGTAAGATTCCAGTAGCAATTCCACATTCTGGGTATTTTGATAATTGATAAATGAGAGATTCACACCAGTTTTTATCAGCTATCGCATCCGGATTAAGCACTCCAATATATTCAAAGTTGTTTTTTAGGGCGTAGATTAATCCTGTATTAATTCCTCCCGCGAATCCTAGATTGTCTGAGTTTTTGAGCAAAATAATCTTTTCTTTTTTATGCGACGATATATATTCTTCAAATACAGTAACAGAATTGTCGCTACTATTATTATCTACTATAATAATAGTAGGTTTTAAGGTTTGTTTTATTAATGAATCAACACACTCTATGGCGTCGTCGGATCCGTTCCAATTAAGAACTATAATTGCAAGTCTATTCATAATACATTAACTATTATATACTAGTATAGTGATGTGGAAGTCTTTAAATCTCTTAGAACGTCGAAATATTATATTATTAAGAGAACTTATTGTAACTGATTTTAAACTTAGATATCAGGGTTCGGTTTTAGGTTACGTATGGAGCGTATTGAAACCATTATTCTTGTTTGCTATTTTATATGTAGTTTTTGTTCACATACTACGCTTAGATAGAGGAATACCGCATTTTCCTGTGACTATGTTATTAGGTATTGTTTTATGGTCGTTTTTTACAGAGGCAACAAGCAATGGGCTGGGGTCTATAGTAAATAGAGGAGATTTAATTAGAAAATTAAATTTTCCAAAATATATAATTGTAATTTCAGGAACGGTTTCATCATTAATTAATTTATTTATTAATCTTGGTGTAGTTTTAATATTTATTCTACTGAATGGCGTGAGCCTTTCCTGGACTGCATTATTAATAGTGCCGCTTATTATTGAATTATATATATTTTCATTAGGTATAGCTTTATTGCTGTCTGTATTTAATGTAAAGTATCGCGATACTAGTTATATATGGGAAATATTTTTACAAGCAGCTTTTTATGCAGCTCCAATTATTTATCCAATACAGATGGCCTTGGAGCGTAGTCGTGTAGCTGCAGAATTATTATTTATGAACCCAGTTACACAGATAATCCAAGACGCAAGGTATGCTTTGATAAATCAAGACGGGTCAATTATTAGATCTACCGATTTAATACATGACTGGCGTATTATTTTTCCATGGATAGTAATTATTGTTACGGTAATACTGGGAATTTATTGTTTTTCTAAGAGATCACGATATTTTGCGGAGGATATTTAATAATGGCAAAAAATAATGCGGTTGAAATTGTTAACGTAACCAAGACATTTAAAATTCCAATTGAAGCAGTAACAATGCTAAAGCAGAAAGTAGTAGGATTTTTACTGAGAAAAAAAGGATATAGAGATTTTACGCCGTTAAAAGAAATATCTTTTAATATAAAGGAAGGTGATTTCTTTGGAATAGTTGGAAAAAATGGATCTGGTAAAAGTACCTTATTAAAATTAATAGCGGGTATTTATACGCCCAATGAAGGCAGTATTCACACGAAGGGGAAGCTTGTTCCGTTTATAGAGCTTGGTGTTGGTTTTAATCCTGAGCTGTCCGGTAGGGATAATGTGTATCTAAATGGTGCTTTGTTGGGATTCAGTCGAAAAGAAGTTGACTCTATGTATGACGAAATTGTCGAATTCGCTGAGATGGGCGATTTTATGGAGGAAAAGCTGAAGAATTATTCGAGCGGTATGCAAGTACGTCTAGCGTTTTCGATTGCTATAAAAGCTAAAGGTGATATTTTAATGCTCGATGAAGTTTTGGCGGTTGGAGATGAAGCTTTTCAGAAAAAATGTTATGCATATTTTGATAAGTTAAAACGTGAAAAAAAGACCGTAATACTTGTGACTCATGACATGGGAGCTGTGGAACGTTTTTGTAATAAGGCCGTATTACTTGAGGATGGTAAAATAAAGATGCAAGGTAAACCTCATATGGTTGCTGCTGCGTATAGTATTAGTAATGAACTAGAGCATGCTAAGACCCATAAATTTGACCGTACGTCTGCGCCTTTTGATGTAAGCATATATAATAGCAAAGGTATCGAAAGTAGTTCTTTTGAATATAATGAATCTATTACCATAAAGCTATCCTGGAAACAAAAGGGAGTTAAAAACGTTGGAGTTGCTATATTCAGAGAAAATGGAGAATATGTATTTGGCCCTAATACATATCAAGATAAATATAGTATTAAGCATGAGAATAGAGCAGAATATATAGTCAAACTAAATCTTAACGAGGGTGATTATTTTATAAAAGTTGGATTAACTGGAGCAAGAGACATAGATACAATAGCTTTTATAGAAGAGGGGCCTCATTTTTCAGTTCAGCGAGATTACGATGGTGGTCGTTGGGGTGGCGTAACCAAGCTAGATCATAAATGGAAGTAAATATGCTACAGAATCTTAAAAATAAGATAAAAGGCAAAAAGTCTATTTATACGTTCTTATTGACATTACTGTATCCGTATAGGAAATATCTCGATTCAAGGCAGAGAAAAATATACGAAGCATGGAATCGTAAAAATGAAAATATTGTTAATAATGAGAAAATGCGAAATAACCCGCTCATATCTATTATTGTTCCTACGTATAATACGCCGATAGAATATTTAAGAGATATGATACAGTCAGTAGAGAATCAATCATATACGAATTGGGAACTGATTATCGTAGACGACGCATCTCCTAATAGTGATGTAAGGGATGAAATAAGTAATATATCGAAAGATAATATAAAAATAAAGAGTTTTTTTCTTAAAAAAAATCGACATATTGCTGGGGCAACAAATTATGGTATTGAGAAAGCCAAGGGTGAATATGTAGGACTGCTAGATCATGATGATATATTGCACAAAGACGCTTTGTTGTCTGTTGTAGAGAAAATAAACGAAGTATCAGACGTAAAATTCTTATATACAGATGAGATCAAGCTCGACGAAAACGGAAGACAGTATCAACCATTTTTTAAGCCTGATTGGAATAGTGATTTTTTACGTTCCATAAATTATATTACACACTTTGCAGTAATACAAAGAGATTTCTTAATAAAGTTAAAGTGTGAGGATGGCAATTATAATGGAACTCAGGATTGGGAATTATTTTTAAGAATAACGAGGAATTTGCAACCAAATCATATTGTGCATATTCCGAAAATATTATATTATTGGCGTGTTCATAAAAATTCTACAGCAATGGACTTGGATGCTAAGCCATATGTTGTTGAGGCTCAAAAGAAAGCCTTAGAAGATGACGTTAGGTTGCGCAAGGTGGAGGCTAGAGTAATTCGAGATCCAATGTATGGTGCACAGTGGTATTTACAGTATTATACACATAAAGGCGTTAGTCTAAGTAATGTACTATTTGATAGCACAAAAAATATTGGCGATATTTTAGATAAAGAACTTTCTGATATAGTAATATTTTCGGAAAAACCAATAAATTGTATAAATTTTAGAGATGCAATGGGCGATGTTTTAAGGAAAGATATTGGTGCTGTCATTCCAAAAATAATGGACGAAGAGCAAGTAATAAATAACCTCATATCTATTTTAGATAAGAGGATAGTAGAATGTATACATATGTTAAATAGACGATCGTTTACTAGGCATATTTATTTAACATCTAAATATAATCTTGGTGAAGCGTACGCTCCTATTATATTTGTAGAGAGAAAAAAGCTTAATCTAATTGACAGATCAACAAGAATGGATAGTGAGTCTATAACAGCGGCGCTTTGCAACAAAGAGATGAGAACGTTATATAATCCATATATAATAATAGGAGAAAAAGATGATTCGAAAAATTAATAATCTTATAAAGAAGAGTACTCTTATAATTAAAGATGATGGTGCTCTGCGCTTTGCTAAACGTGCAGCAAAATATGCGTATTATAAGAAGTTTCCTGATAGAAAAAATAAAGAATACAAAGATATATTATTTATTAATGGTTGTACACTACCTCACCCAGAAAGATATCGTGTCGCTCATCAAATTGAGCAGTTAATATCTCAAGGATTAACTGCTGATAGCGTTTTTTACGACAGGTTATCATTAGATCAATTAAAATATTATCGTGGATTTGTATTTTTTAGGTGTCCAATAACTGATACGGTACGTAATTTTATTAAACAAGCTAATTATTTTAATAAAACGTGCTTTTTTGATATAGATGATTTGGTAATTGACCAAAAATATACCGACTCGATTGAGTATGTTCAAAAAATGAGCGATGAAGATAAACGTCTATATAATGACGGTGTCAATAGGATGCGTGAGACTCTAACTTTATGCAGTCATGCAATCACAACAACAACTCAACTACAAGAAGAGCTACAAAAATATATTAAGGGTCAAGTATTAATAAATCGTAATGTGGCTTCTGATGAAATGATTAGTAGATCTAATGCAGCTATTAAGGCGGTAAATAAAGATGAAGACAAGGTGATTATTGGGTATTTTAGTGGTAGTATTACTCATAATGAAGATTTCAATCTTGTAATACCGAGTCTCATAAAAATATTTGATAAATATCCACATGTATACCTCAAGATAGCTGGTATTCTTGATGTACCTGATATACTTGAGCCATATAAGGATAGGATTATTACATCAGGATTTGTTGATTGGCGCGAACTACCAATGGTCATGGCTGAATGCAGTATAGCTTTAGCTCCTCTTGTTGATACGATATTTAATCGAGCTAAATCAGAGAATAAATGGATTGAAGCCGCGCTTGTAAAAGTTCCTATTATAGCTAGCGAAGTTGGTGCTTTTTCAGAAAAAGTTGAAGATGGCTCTACGGGAATATTGGTAAAAAATACTGACAAAGAATGGTTTAAGGCTATGGATTTGCTTGTGTCAGACAAAAGCCTACGTGATTCTATTTCCAATAGGGCCTATAATGAGGTGACTCGTAACTGTTCTACGGTATATACTGGATATAATATAGCATCGTTTATCCGAGAACGGTTGGCTAGAAATATAGGTTTCGTTTTACCATCAACAGATATATCGGGAGGAGTAATTGTAGCCTTGAAACATGCGGATGTATTACGCTCTCACGGATGGGATGTAACTTTGATTGATGCCGTCAGTAAACATAATTTGAAAATAGCCAAGAAGAGTTATAAATATAGATATGAGCTACCAGGTTTTAATATTATTATTGCTCATAAGACAAAAATTAAAGCATTTTTTGATACACAAGTAGCTACTTTATGGTCGACCGTTGACGTAATCAAAAAACAGGCAAACGTTCGTAATCGACTATATTTTGTACAGAATTTTGAAACAGATTTTTATGAGCCAGGAACTGGAGAGCCGCGATTTTTAGCAAACGCCTCTTATTGCGATCAATCTGGAGTACAATATATAACTATGTCTTTATGGTGCCAGCGGTGGCTAAAAGATATTTTTCATAAGGAATCCAGGTATGTTTCTAACGGCATCGATATAAGTTTATACCCATATCGTGAGCGCGATTTTACCGGAAAAATAAAAATATTAGTTGAGGGCGATAGCAAAAGCGAATACAAAAATACAGATGAGGCTTTTCGTATTATTAATAAACTTGATCCTGAAAAGTTTGAAATATCTTATTTATCATACCGTAAAGAGCCAAAAGACTGGTATAGAGTCGATAGGTTTTATAATAGAATATCTCCAGAAAAAGTTGGAGAAGTATATGCTAGCTGTGATATCTTAATAAAAACAAGTATTCTTGAGAGCTTTTCATATCCACCTCTTGAAATGATGGCTACGGGTGGCGTATCTGTAGTGGTTCCAAATGGAGGAAATGTTGAATATCTAAAGGATGGATATAATTGTCTATTCTATAAACAGGGTGATATTGAAGAGGGAGCTGCTGCAGTTAAAAAGATATTAGATGATAAAGAATTGCGAGATAAGCTTATAAAAAATGGGCTTAAAACAGCTCGAGATTATCAATGGAGTAATCTCGAGCAACAGATAATAGATATATATAGCTAATAAGTATATATTATTTTTCGACAAGTTTTATTCTGATAGCTTCTATATGCGACCCAGGTTTATCTCCCGCTATTTCACCATTCTTTTTCCATTCTTGCCATCCAATCCAGGATAAATGAACTTGGTAATATACATCATATATGCCAGAGTCATTCTCATCCAGGGATAACTTTATGCCGTTCAGGGGTTTGGTTTGACCTGTTGTTCCGCAGATCTGTTTGTCGGATGTCATTGGTGTTGTCGTAGACCAAGGATCATTCGATGATTTTGATGAGCAGTATAATTTGATAGTACTTCCATCTGACTGGTAGATAGACTTAGATATACGTATCGCTTCTACTGAAAGTGATCTTCCTGTGGTGCCAGAGATTGAATTTTGACCAACGTCTTTAGTCCAGCCCACGTAGCTTACATGAGTAGCATAGTTAAGTTCATAAATATCTGGAATTGGGGCGTTACTTGGGTTGTAAAATGCTCCGCCAGGTAAGACTAGAGAATTCTTCGGAGATACACGAATCTGTATAGCTTCTATATATCTAGATGCGCCTGTAGATCCAGCTGGCATGCCATTTTTAGCCCAACCCATCCAACCTGCATGCTGTGAGTATACTCTATACCAAATGTCATATTTTTTTGCCAATTCTCCGGTCAACATGAAGCGAATTGCTTCGATTGATTTAAATTGACCCGTTGTTCCTGATATCTCATTGGCGTTTTTCCATTCTTGCCATCCAATCCAAGAAACGTGAGAGGAATACTGTAAATTTCCGGCTACTCCAGTTTTATTTGTTACAGAAGCCCTAACTGCTTCAATTGGATGATTCTGACCCACTGTGCCGCTAATCATTTCATCAGTGACGGCTGGCTGCCATCCAACCATGCCTACATGAGAACTGATAGAGACAGATAGTGGTGCGGGATCTTCTTTCGAACTAATATCTCTGAATGGTTGTCCTGATTCTTCTGGACCGTTTGAGCCTTTATTAACGAGTCTGATTTCTATAGCCTCTATATTATTTCCTTGGCCACCAGTTACACCAGCTGGCATGCCATTTTTAGCCCAACCCATCCAACCAACGTAGCTCACATGAACTCGGTAATAGATATCGTACTTAGAAGCTAATGATCCTGTTGGCTGTATTTTGATTGCCTGAATAGGGCGATTAAGTTCTGTCGTTCCTGACTGCATGCCGCCATAAACAGTTGGTTGCCATCCACGCTCCTCGCTGTATGAAGAATATGCAACGTCGCCATCTATGCTGAAAGCTTGCATGGATTTACTTTGACCAGTAAAGCCTGTTATACCTTTGTTGTGCACTAGTCCTGTCCATCCGTAATAGCTGATGTGTGATTTAAAACTAATTAACGGAGTGCTATATTGTGTTGATCCGAACCAGTCGCTCCATACTCTCCAAAAGTTTCGGTTGCCGTAAGAACTACACCCATCACCTAAGCCGTACATATTGTTTAATGCGGCTTGATTTGGTTGATACGGTGTATATGTATATAAAGCAGCGGTTGCTTTACTGGATATATATACATTACCAGCACCGCACCCTTTTTGGACTACATTCCATAATATGGAGTTGGTAGTAAAAGGTTTTTTGTAGGTCCACCACGGTTTTTCCATATTATCAATATACCAACGCATAAGCTGAGCTCCGGATTCAACCTGCATAGAGAATCCTGCATAATTACGGTCACAGCTAGCGCTACCACCGGGACCGCTATCTGGACAGTGAGATCCCATAGCATATGTATATTGACTTTGTAATGGCCAATTATCGGTTGTTAGCGGTCCGGCTGATTCAGTTGCAATCTTAACTAATATCACTTTTGGACTTAAATTGTTACGTTTTGCAGCATCATAAATTATTTGCGCAGCGCTGACGGCCCCTGAGGGAATTGAGCCGCTAAAATTATTAGCAGGGATATAATCTCCTGGAGTGTGTTTAGGAACTTCATAATAATCCTTGAGGCAAACGTAAGGCGGTCCAGCCCATCCGCGAGAGGCTGCATACTGAGCACGAGTAATATCTCCTCTTCCTCTTTCCGTAGCGCGACCGGTTCCGTATGTATCGCAATTTGGGTTTATATTATTAAGAAACGTTTGTATATCAGCGACAGTCATGTCATTAGAGTTGGTAAAAACAAAATCGTCAACAATATTTCCTGCGCGCCAATCATTGGCGGTTACTGCTTCTGACCTATTGGTAAAAAATAGCAGGCCGCAAAGACTAATTGTGACGACAATAGCCATAGATGCAAAAAATTTATTCTTTGTCATTAAAATTCCTTCACTATAGTTTTAGTTATAGGTTTACCGTTTAATGGTGTTACTGATATAGATATATTCCATTGACCATTTCCTACGGATGATATAGGAACCGAAAATCCAGCACAAGTAGAATATTCTGGCTGATAGATAATAGGAGCTTCTTGAGTATTTTTCTTGCCGTTAGAGGTTACCGTTAGAGAACATTTACCTTGAGAATAGCCATGTTCCTTTAATTTTATAATAATAACTGCGTTGCCGCCATCTTTATTAGTTGAAAGTTCTATTGATGAGTTGTCTGTTGGAACTGGAGCTGGTTTACTTTTTTCTACAGAATTATCACTATCATCTTTTGGCGTATTTAAGAAGGTTTCTTTATTGTTTTGATTAGTATCCTTTTCAGATTTCTTTTCTTCAACAGTAGGTTCTTTGCCTATGTTAGGTGTAGCATTTTGTGGAAAAATTGAAATAATACCAAACTTATCAAGGGCAAAAATACTCAGGCAAATCACAGCGATGATTATTATGATCGTTGCTAATATTTGTTTTTTTGAGAGTCTTTTCTTTGTAATTTTCATATTTATGCTATTTTAACACAAATAAGCATAACCGACAAATAAATTTATTTGTATGTCCACACTGTCTCAAAAATATAGAAACTAAGTATTAAGGCTAATCCAAAGAACATAATTAAATTAAATACTTTTTCATTCTTAGTTCTCACATTAATATATTTCTGTAGCCACAATCCTACCGGTACTAACATAACTGCTGTTGCTGTGAAATATCTACCTTGCACACCGTCCGCATAATAAGCACCTTCACCAAATCTAAATGGAAGTAATGCCCACGCTGTATACATAGCATATGACACCGCACAAATAAACATTCCAATTGTCGCCAAATTATACACTGCCAACTTACCAGTCTGCTCTCCTAATAACTCCTGGTCTTTCTTGTTGTAGTGAAAGAGAGAAAGGAAGAGGAGGGAAAACAGAGGAATAAGTATAAACAGTGGTAAGTGGTACTTGAACGATGAAAAGTCGCCGACACTACCGCGCAGCACCACATCTGTATATCCAATAGTTGGGCTGATGTATGTATTAAACAATATAGCAATAAACTTAAGAGGATTGCTATGCAGAGGGTTGTGCGCTGCACCAGTAGTGAGAAGGGGTTGACCATATATTTTTTGCCAAATTAGTATACTGATAATCGCGGCGATACCAGTTACTACTAATATAGTCCACTTCTGAATATTAAATGGCAGACGTTCGTTTTTGTTGGGCGAGAATAGACGCTTTGGTAAAAACAGAAGAGGAAATAGCAGTAAGGCATTTACAGATTTGGTTAGGGTAAGGAATACTCCTGTACAGATAAGAGCGATTGTTTGTTTATGTGATAACTTATCCTTTTGGGTGAATAGGTTCAGGATAAAAGCAGTAATTGTAAAGACCGCCACATTTGTCATACAGTCGCTAGATAGTGACGACGCCATATGAACCATTAGTGGAATAAGTCCAATTGTTGTAAAAGCCCATTTGCCGATACGCACCCACTTGATAATGAGGTAGACGGCAATTGAATAGAAAAGTACGTTAGCAAGACGCCCGAATAAGATAGTTAAGCCTGTAGATCCATTAAATAAACTTGCTATACCGATGCCGATAGCTTGAGGTAAGTGCATAATTGGCGGATAACCAGATGCGCTACTGCATTTATCAATCTTAAGAGAGCTGCGATCTATAGGTTTTGAGTAGTCTGATGAAAAATTCCCTTCATAAACTGAACCAGCTCTTTTTGCTACATCTTTAGGAAGTGTACATCGTGATCCAGACTCTACGCGACTCTGAGATATTCCATAGGCGCGTAGATAATGCATGTTTTCATCACTGACTGACAATTGCGGAACTAATATTGCAGATAATACTCCAAAGAATAAAGACAACGATATAAAAACATTCTCAGGCTTTTTAATAAATAATAAGAAATAGGACCAATACTTTTTCATAACTGTTTTTATTCTAGCACATTGTCACTGGATATTATTTAAAACGCCACACTGTCTCAAAAATATAGAAACTAAGTATTAAGGCTAGTCCAAAGAACATAATTAAATTAAATACTTTTTCATTCTTAGTTCTCACATTAATATATTTCTGTAGCCACAATCCTACCGGTACTAACATAACTGCTGTTGCTGTGAAATATCTACCTTGCACACCGTCCGCATAATAAGCACCTTCACCAAATCTAAATGGAAGTAATGCCCACGCTGTATACATAGCATATGACACCGCACAAATAAACATTCCAATTGTCGCCAAATTATACACTGCCAACTTACCAGTCTGCTCTCCTAATAACTCCTGGTCTTTCTTGTTGTAGTGAAAGAGAGAAAGGAAGAGGAGGGAAAATGAGGGTATTAAGACGAAAAGAGGAAGCCCATATTTAAAAGCAGAAAATGCACCGATTATTCCTCTGATAATATCGTCAGATACTGGTAGTCGCGGATTAATATATGTATTAAACAATATAGCAATAAACTTAAGAGGATTACTATGTAGAGGGTTGTGTGCCGCACCAGTAGTAAGCAGAGGCTGAGTGTATATTTGGAGCCATAGTATTAAACATAGTCCTGCTAATATTGAGGCGAATATAATTAGACTCCACTTCTGAATAGTAAAAGGAATTTTCTTATTTTTATTAGGAGAGAACAAGCGCTTTGGTAGGAATATTAAAGGGAATAGTAAAAGTATGGAAACTGACTTAGTGAGTATTGAGAAGCAGAATATGAAAACAATAAGAAATTGTTGGCGGCGTGTCATTGGACGTTTCTGGCTGAATAGATTTAATAGAGCAGCTACAGTGGTGAAAATTGCTATGTTTGCCATACAATCTCCCGAAAGAGAAGCTGACAAGTGTATCATTAGTGGAAATAATCCGGTTGCCACGAATGCCCATTTACCAATACGTACCCATTTGATGATGAAATACAGAGCGATAGAATAAAATATTAAATTAAATAATCTTCCGAATAAAATCGTTATTCCTAATGATCCATGTATAGTATTTGCTATACTGATGCCGATAGCTTGAGGTAGGTGCATAATTGGCGGATAACCAGTAGCGCTACTACATTTGTGGGTTTCTGTATCGTTTTTATTGATAAGTTTTTTATAACTAGTTATAAAATTGTTAGCTTCTGCTTCCTTCACTTTTAATAAAATATCTTTAGGTAGAGAGCAGGATTTTCCTGACTCGATTCTTCCTTGAGATAATGTGTAGGAGCGCATGTAGTGATGACCTTCATCTGCAACTGACAATAAAGGCACGGTAATTGCAGATAATACCCCAAATAATAAAGACAACGATATGAAAACATTCTCAGGCTTTTTAATAAATGATAAGAAATAGTACCAATATTTTTTCATATGCTAAGCAGATTATAAATTAGAATAATATATTGATCAAACTTGTTATACTATTAAATATATGCAGGCTCAAAAGAAGGATTATATATGGAACTCAATAGGGTCATTTTTACAGAGTGCAATTTCTCCAATTCTTCTGATTGTTATTACGCGTCTTAACGGAGTTGGTGATTCTGGGTTATTTTCTTTTGCAATGTCTCTTTCGGTGGTATTTTGGGCTATATCTTTATGGGGTGGTCGAACATATCAAGTATCCGACGTTAAAAAAGAGTTTTCTAGTGGTGATTATATTGTAGTACGCTTTATATCATCATTAATTGTAGCGGTTTTTTCTATAAGTTTTTGCATATTAAACGGATATGATCTTATAAAAACAGAATTAATAATGGTCTTAGTGTCATTTAAGATTTTGGAATCAATTGCTGACTCGATGTATGGTGTATTACAGATTCATAATAAATTGTATATAGTGGGAATTTCTCTAACCATGAAATCTGTTTTCGGCTTCATGCTCTTTACTCTGGTTGATATTTTGACTAAAAACATTATTTATGGCGCTTTATCTATATTTCTAGTAAATATAGCAGTGGTTATTTTTTACGATATTCCATGGATGAAACATGTAGAAAGTGTTGACTTAACTAAGAAAAATATTATGCAAGCTGTAAAAATTATGAAAAAAACCGCAGAGGTGTTTGTTATAGTTTTCTTAACGATGTTTTCTTTGAATATACCTCGTTATTTTTTGGATAAATATCATTATGATCAAATTGGGTATTTTGGAATAATGGCGATGCCGATAACTTTATTAACTCTATTTATATCATTTGTTCTTCAGCCTAATGTTGTAAATTTATCTGAATTATTGAAAAAGAAAAAGATAAAGGAGTTTACTAATATAGTTAGTAAGATAGATTTTATAACGTTTACATTGGGAATTTTATTTGTTGTTTCGAGTTATTTAATCGGAGTTTGGGCTCTTAATACCGTTTTTGGTATTGATATAAATAACTTTCGTATAGATTTAACTATTATGGTTATCGGTGCCGTAGCGAACGCTTTTGTGTCAATTTATGTTAATTTATTGATAATTCTACGTCGATTCAAGGGTCAATTTTATACACTACTCGTCACGAATATTTTGGCAGTGATATTGTCTATCTATTTAATTGATAGACTGGCTATGTTGGGTAGTGTGCTAGTTTTTATGATAATTAGTTTTTTGCAGGCAGCCATTCTCTTATTTATATACAAGAGGTCTCTAAAAAATGTTATAATGCTTAGTGAGGATAAGGTGAGGTATGAGTAAAAAATATATAATTTTAGGAGCGGGCGGGCAATTAGGTAAGGCTTTATGCGCAATGTTCCCAGACGCTAAGGCTCTAACTCATAAAGAGTTGGACATATCTGATGAAGCACAAGTAAATGCGTTTGATTGGTCTAAATACGATGTTATTTTAAATGCGGCAGCATTGGTTAATTCTGATGGTTCAGAGACTTCGGAATTAAGAGCTAAAACTTGGCTAGCTAATGCCTATGGTCCACGGAATTTAGCTAAAATTGCGATTGAGAAGAATAAAACTATCGTTCATTATTCTTCTGACTATGTTTGGGATGGGCGAAAAAAGAATCACAAAGATGATGAAGTTGTTGCGCCGCTATTGGTTTACGGACAGAGTAAAGCTGCTGGTGATTTAGTAGTCAGCTTAGTGCCAAAGCATTATATTATGCGAGTATCTTGGGTAGTCGGTGATGGTCATAATATACCAAAAACCATGAAAAAACTGGCAGACATGCGTATTAATCCAAAGGTTGTTGATGATCAATTTGGACGGTTAACTTTCGCCTCAGAAATTGCTAGGGCTACTAAACATTTCTTAGACAATAAAGTGGCGTATGGATTATATAATGTGACCAATGACGGTCCAGTAAAATCATGGTATGAGATTGCTGCTGATGTATTTGAATATGCTGGATATGATCGTAATCGCGTACGGCCGATTTCTACAGATGAATATGCAGCGGATAAGCCAGGTTTTGCTCCACGACCACTTAATAGTGATATGGATTTAGTAAAATTACGTCAAACAGGATTTACTCCGGCTGATTACACTGACATGTTGAAAGAGTATATTAAACAACTTCCATTAGATGAATAGGAGATTCAATAATTATGAATAAAGATATTTTAAACGTTTTATATCAAAGTGACGATAATTATGCAGCAGTAAGTGCAATTTCTATCGCATCTTTACTGGAAAATAATAAACACTTAAAACAGATTAATATTTTTTATCTTGGACACAAGCTTAAAAAAGGCAGTATTAATAAGTTTAACGAAATGGTTGGTAGTTATAAAAACGCTACAATCACCTTTGTCGACGTTTCTGGTTATCCTGATGAACTAAAGGAAATAGGCGTTAAGGCTTGGAAAGGGCTATATATAACTTGGTATAAAATGCTGGCATTTGCTAAGCTTAATATCAAGACGGATCGAATCTTATATATAAATCCGCATACGGTAATTAGTGGCGCTCTTGACGGTCTTTTGGAACTTGACTTTGAGGATAATATTTTGGCGTTATCGTATGACGCAACTATGGTTAATGCTCATAAGAATGCAATCGGTTTAAAATCTACAGACGGATATTTTAACTGCGGAATTATGCTTGTTAATCATAAAAAATGGATGAAAGACAAAATTGATTCTAAGATGCGTGAACATTTACGACATAATCATTATGAGGTGGCTGACCAAGATCTATGTAATGTCTTTTTTAAGGATAAAATTAAACTGGTTGGCGTTGAATATAATTTTTCTACTGTATTTTATGGTTATGATATCAAAAAATACATTAAAGCTAATGGTTTTATGCCAGAAAGTTTCTATAGTTATAATGAGATTATGGAGGCTTACTATACTCCAAAAATTATTCATTCTCAATTTGGTATAACGGGTAGACCATGGCAGGTAGGAAATGATAATCCAGTCGGCTTATTATGGCGCAAGTATTTGGAGATGACTCCATGGAAGAACGCTAAGATGCCAGAAGCGAAAAAAGATATAAACTGGCGACTTTATAAATTACTACCACAAGCAATAGTTGTAAAATTATATGCCTGGGCAGTCAAACGTAAGTTTGCCAAATAAAATATTTCTACCAAAATTTTGACAATAGGCTGTGAGCTCGTGACGTAATGCGAGTTCTTGCGGCGAATGAAGCTTTATTCCAGTTGATACTCTTAAATTTATTGGCGAAATCGTTGTATACTTCTTTTTCTTCGTTGAATCGGATTCCGTTTTTACCCTTTTCTTTACTAGATAATGAGTCCGCAAATCTACGATATTGAAATGTTTCTGTCGAATCGAAACATAGAGAAGCTCCGTCAATTATCATAGTTAGTTCGATAATGACATCTTGAAGGATTTTATATCTTGTATCGAATGAATATTTTTTGAGTGTGCTAGTTCTCCAGACAATCGACGGAAAATAGAGCCAATTGCCATGACAAAGTGACGTAGCGAGTTTTTCTCCTGCTAATACGCAAGTTTTTTTAGGATGTAATAATCTTTTAATCTTATCAACCAAAGGTAGATATATATTACTTTTGGCATCTATTACCTGTACACCAGGCTGGTAAAAATCAGCTTCGTTAATATTCTTTAATGCGGTTTCGACGTAATTGGGCAATAGTTTATCGTCACATCCCATAATTACACAAAAAGGAGCACTTGCATGTTTGATTGCATAATTAAAATTGTTCGTAATACCTATATTTTTACGATGTCTAATATATGTGATGTGTTTATCATTAAGCTTACTGTAATAGTTTTTGGCAGTCTCATCTGGATAATGATCGTCAAGAATAGTTAGATGCCATGCATCACTAGTCTGTTCTAATACTGAGTCAACCGCCTGTTTTAATAAAGAAAATTCTCCCCAATATGGAATTATTATATCTATTCTATTTTTCATTTGATAACCTTATGGATAATTCTTGATGTAAATCTCTTAATCTTCGCTCGTTTTGATCAATACGCTGACGCTGATTATTGATTATATAAAATAATAAAATTATTGCTGTGGTTTGTAGTATATCAAATACGCTTAATTCCGATGAGTCGAGCGGTGGGTGATTGATTGAAATATTATAAAGCGGAAATGATCCTACTAACACAACCATAATAATCAGCCAGATAATCAGTTGATGTTTGAAGCGTGTTGCGCTGACTCTACGGAGCTTAAATTGGGTGATTATATTAATGAGAGCCGCCAAGATAATCGGCACATTAAGTAGTACAAGAGTAATATATCTCATTCAAATAACTCCGTTAAACGTTGTTTAAATAATCGCTTGACAATGTTAATAGCATTCCAGTTGTTTTGTCCCTTAGCTCGAGAATAGTCGGTGTAAATAGCTTTAATTGGATACTCGGCAATATTCATTCCAGACTGTTTGGCACGCCAGATCATTTCAGAGCAAAATTCATATCCAGTAGATTTCCAGTCAAGATTATCGATTGCTTTCCGTGAGTAGATTCGTAGACCAGATTGTGAGTCTGTAACGTTAGTCCCGAATAAAACATAAGTAATGAAGCTTAATCCTTTATTTCCTAAAATTTTTGTTTTTGACATGCCGTCACTGTTAATTAGTCGACTACCAATTAATAGATCTATATTAGAAGTGGAGATTTTTTTAATTCCAGCTAAAACATCTTCTGGGTCATGTTGACCATCAGCATCCATAGTGGCGGCAATGTCATAATTATTTTGTCGAGCGTAGGCGAGGCCGGTTAATGTGGCGCCTCCAGCTCCGGAATTCAATATATGATCAATAACTATTGCGCCGCCTTTTTTAGCTTGCTCAAGAGTGTCGTCCTTGGATCCGTCATTAATTAGCACGACATCAATAGAATATTCTTTTTTAGCCTCTGAAAATATTTTCTTAGATTTTTTAATAACATTTTTTATAACAGGAGCTTCATTGTAAGCAGGAATGATAATACAAACTTTTTTCATATTATTTATTAATTAACCTTGTAAAATAACTACCATATCCAGATTTAGCAAGTGGTTCGGATAGATTTTTTAGCTGATCTTTAGAAATCCAACCGTTATAAAAGGCGATTTTTTCAGGACTGCCAATAATCCTACCGGTTCGTTTTTGGATAACTCTAACGAAGTCGGATGCGTCAGTTAAACTGTCGATCGTCCCTGTATCCAACCAAACATCTCCATTGTCTAAGGTTTGAACTTGCAATTTACCGCGACGTAAGTATTCTGCATTAATGGATGTAATTTCTAACTCTCCTCGAGCTGACGGCTTTACGTTTTTAGCAATCTCTACTACGTCATTATCATAAAAATATAAGCCGACAACTGCGAAGTGGGATTTTGGGGAAGTTGGTTTTTCTTCAATTGATATTGCCTGATTTTGGTCATCAAATTCAACGACACCATACCTTTCTGGGTCAGATACTTTGTAGGCAAAAACTGTACCTCCGTCGGGATTTGTACATTCTCGCAGAGACTCATCTAAACGCTCTCCATAAAATATATTATCTCCCAGTACCAGAGCTACTTTATCGTCACCAATAAAATCTTCACCAATAATAAAAGCTTGCGCCAGACCATCTGGAGTGGGTTGAACAGCGTATTCCAGATTTATACCCCATTGTGATCCGTTACCAAGAAGCCTCTTGAAACCGTCTTGATCATCTGGAGTGGTAATTATTAAGATTTCACGAATACCTGCTTGCATTAATGTAGTAAGCGGATAATAAATCATTGGCTTATCGTAAATAGGCATTAATTGCTTACTTATAGCCTGAGTAATTGGCCATAATCGTGTACCCGATCCACCCGCTAGAATTATTCCTTTCATAAACCTCCTACTTTTCTGATATAAGTATAGCAAATAGATTGGTTGATTGACAAAAATACAAAAATGAGTTAAAATTTGAGGCATATATGAGTATAGAAAAAACATCCAGCAATCTTAACCGCTTTGAGCAGTATCGAGAAGAATACCTTACTAAGGTGGCCGATGCGTTATATAAAGATCCGGATCATCCTGAAAAAGAACCAAGGAGCCGTTCAATTACTTACGTTCCATATCGTGGTTTTTCAGAGAAGTTAAAACAGGATTGTCCTAATATTGTTTTCGCCGATCGTGCTGGTCAGAAAGTTGTTGAAGCAGTTACTGAAGCTGACGTCATCATTAACATTGCTCGTGGTGAAGAAGTTGTTGAAGCGGAGATTGATCACCCTGACAGGAATGTCAAACTACCGCCAGAGTCGTTGGCAAACACTGAGATGGTTGGTGATTTATATTTGCGGGCGATTGAATCCGGTAATACTAATGTGCAAGTTGTCCACACTGGTAGGATGAATAATAGGACGATTGCCATGGCGACAGCGATGCCAATTTTAGCTGAGAGCGCCGGGATTAACTGTGAAGATGTGATTCATACATCTGATGTCGAAATACGTCAGTTAGTAGAGAAAAATCAGGTTGAAAATCAGGTTGACCTGAAAGATTTGGTGCATGAAGCTGGCACTAATGAAGTTGACGATGATGAAGTTAACGCTGATCCAAAAAAGCAAGAAATGCAGATTTGTGCGCGGGCGCTTCGGCGAATATACGAGGCTCGTAAAATTGACCTAGATACCGCCAGCTCATCTAAGTTGACCGACGCACTACTGGACGAATATAAGAAATATCCGCGTATCAGTACCTCGACACTAATGAAAGAGCAGATGTTGGAGAATGTTGCTGATCAATTACTGAAAGCCGGTAAGAGTACATACAAAGTCAGAGAGATAATAGATGAATTAGACGCACATACAGATGAAGAGCCTGACTCTGTTGATACGGTTACGAACTTTACGAACAGTATACCTATGATTTTGTCTGATAAACTGATCAAGGATGGCTATAATGCCGATGAGGTTGGTGCGATGAATACCGAACAAAAGGTGGAATTGTTGGCAGACACTGAAATGACAGCAGTTATTGTAGCTGACATTGCACATATGCCACGGGTGATGTGGTTGGCTGATTATCTGATGCCAGACAACTTTAAGTTGGTATTCGTCGAGAGTAGAACAGACTTAGATGAAAATACATTACAAAAATCAATGGAGCGTGAAGAGCTATCGTTTGGCCGTGGTAGTAATTGGCTATCGAATGAAATGGGAACTAGAAATCCAGCTAAAGTTGGTGAATTTGCAGACAATGCTTACTGGGGTAAGGACAGTATAAGCAATGATGAAATAAATAAGAAAATTAACGAACAAAAAGTTAATTAAATAATTTACTTAGTTTATCTCGCCAATCTTCAGGCGTAAATCCGGTTTTTTCAATTTTCGTTAAATTCAAAATACTATTTAAGGGACGCTTGGCTGAATCTGGTTTATTCAAGAAATATTCGGCTGTAGAAATTGATCGTACGTCTGAAGCTGGCTTGCCTGATTTTTCAAATACGATTTTAGCAATTTCTGCCCAGCTGACAAATGGACCTTCGTTGGTTATATTGTAAGTTCCATATGGCGAATTTGTGTCTAAAAGATGCTTAATACCACAGGATAGGGTATCGGTAAAAGTTAACCTGCCGATTTGATCGCTTACTACAGACGGCTTTATGTTGCGTGCCGCTAAATCTTTCATAGTATTTATGAAGTTTTTACCCTCACCGACGACCCAAGAGGTTCGGACTATATAATGCTTAGCTGTTGTAGATGCGGCTAAATCTCCGTCGGCTTTGGTTTTTCCGTAAATATTTAGTGGAGAGAAGGGTTCATCTTCGTAATGAATTATTCGCGACCCATCAAAAACATATTCAGACGAAACGTGTATTAGAGTTAGATTGTGTTTCGTCGCTGCTTCTGCTAAAAATCGTACAGCTTGGTGATTGACAAGATCTACTTGATGAAAGTTTTCAGGTTTCTCGGCTGCATCAACGTTAGTCCAGGCTGCGGCGTTTATAATGACCGATCCATGTTGCCAATCGAAAGAGTCGACAGCGGTTTTATTGGTAATATCTAAATCTTGACGCGATAACGCCGTCGCATTGGGAAAAACGTGCTGTAGTGCTCGCCCTAGTTGACCATTAGCTCCAGTAATAAATACCGCTTTATTATCCATTATACCTCCATAGGAATTACATTACTTAATAGTGGATGCGCAGCATCTTTTTCGGAAATAATTGCTTGATCTTTATTGATTGGCCAGTTGATTTTTAGCTCTGGATCAAATAAATTAACAAAAGTATATTTAGCAT